>Ga0255334_1000358_pt1 | contig 40621 bp, 30 predicted proteins | sample EtOH5_35cm_T3_12_FD_202080 | JGI IMG/M metagenome (GOLD analysis project Ga0255334, IMG submission 202080) | Sandy soil microbial communities from University of British Columbia, Vancouver, Canada - EtOH5_35cm_T3_129 | ecosystem: Engineered > Artificial ecosystem > Sand microcosm > Unclassified ... | reverse complement strand
TGCAACTGGTCGCAGGCGTCGTCGAGCGCCGACAGACCTTGCCGGTGCTCTCCAACGTGCTGCTGGTTGTCGAAGGCCAGCAATTGTCGCTGACCGGTACCGACCTGGAAGTCGAGCTGGTCGGTCGTGTACAACTCGAAGAGCCTGCTGATCCAGGTTCCATCACTGTGCCTGCGCGCAAGCTGATGGATATCTGCAAAAGCTTGCCCAACGATGCGCTGATCGACATCAAGGTCGACGAGCAGAAGCTCGTGGTGAAGGCCGGCCGTAGCCGCTTCACCCTGTCGACCCTGCCGGCCAATGACTTCCCGACTGTGGAAGAAGGCCCAGGCTCGTTGACGTGCAGCCTTGAGCAAAGCAAATTGCGTCGTCTGATCGAACGCACCAGCTTCGCCATGGCCCAGCAGGACGTGCGCTATTACCTCAACGGTATGCTGCTGGAGGTTTCCGAAGGCATCATCCGCGCCGTGGCCACCGACGGTCACCGTCTGGCCATGTGCTCGATGAAGGCCGATATCGGTCAGCCGGATCGCCACCAGGTCATCGTGCCACGTAAAGGTATCCTTGAACTGGCGCGCCTGCTGACTGAGCCGGACGGCATCGTCAGCATCGTTCTGGGTCAACACCACATCCGCGCCACCACTGGCGAGTTCACCTTCACCTCGAAACTGGTCGACGGCAAATTCCCGGACTACGAACGTGTTCTTCCAAAAGGTGGCGACAAGCTGGTACTCGGCGATCGTCAGGCCCTGCGTGAAGCCTTCAGCCGTACCGCGATTCTGTCCAACGAGAAGTACCGCGGCATCCGTCTGCAATTGGCCAATGGCCAACTGAAGATCCAGGCGAACAACCCGGAACAGGAAGAAGCGGAAGAAGAAGTGGGCGTCGAGTACAACGGCGGTAATCTGGAAATCGGCTTCAACGTGAGCTATCTGCTCGACGTACTGGGCGTGATGACCACTGAGCAGGTTCGTTTGATCCTGTCCGACTCCAACAGCAGCGCGCTGGTGCAAGAGTCCGACAACGACGACTCTGCCTACGTTGTCATGCCGATGCGTCTGTAATCATGCTCAGCAGAAGCTAGATGTCCTTAAGTCGCGTCTCGGTCACCGCGGTGCGCAATCTGCACCCGGTGACCTTCTCCCCCTCCCCCCGAATCAACATTCTTTACGGCGCCAACGGCAGCGGCAAAACCAGTGTTCTGGAGGCCATTCACCTGCTGGGGCTTGCCCGTTCGTTTCGTAGCACCCGCCTGTTACCGGTCATCCAGTACGAGCAGCTCGCCTGTACGGTGTTTGGTCAGGTGGAGTTGGCCGAGGGTGGGCACAGCGCCTTGGGGATCTCCCGAGACCGGCAAGGGGAGTTCCAGATTCGCATCGACGGGCAGAATGCCCGGAGCGCGGCGCAACTGGCGGAAATCCTGCCGCTGCAGTTGATCAACCCTGACAGTTTCCGCTTGCTGGAAGGGGCGCCGAAGATTCGCCGACAGTTTCTCGACTGGGGCGTGTTCCACGTGGAACCACGATTCATGTCCACCTGGCAGCGCTTGCAGAAGGCCCTGCGCCAGAGAAACTCTTGGCTGCGGCATGGTACACTTGACGCCGTTTCGCAAGCGGTTTGGGACAGGGAACTGTGCCAGGCCAGCGCTGAAATTGATGAATACCGCCGCGCTTATATCAAAGCCTTGAAACCAGTCTTTGAACAGACCTTGAGCGAACTGGTTGAGCTCGAGGGCTTAACGCTCAGCTATTACCGAGGTTGGGACAAAGACCGAGAACTGAGTGCAGTGCTCGCCGGGTCCCTTCAGCGGGATCAGCAAATGGGTCATACCCAGGCCGGACCACAGCGTGCTGATTTGCGTCTTAGATTGGGCGCACATAACGCCGCGGACATCTTGTCTCGCGGTCAGCAGAAGTTGGTGGTCTGTGCATTGCGGATCGCCCAAGGGCACTTGGTCAGCCAGGCCCGACGGGGCCAGTGTATTTATCTGGTGGATGACCTGCCGTCCGAACTGGACGAGCACCACCGCCGCGCGCTTTGCCGCTTGCTGGAAGACTTACGCTGCCAGGTGTTTATCACCTGTGTAGATCACGAATTATTGAGGGAAGGCTGGCAGACGGATACGCCAGTCGCTCTGTTCCACGTGGAACAGGGCCGTATCACCCAGACCCACGACCATCGGGAGTGAAGGCATTGAGCGAAGAAAATACGAATACCTACGACTCAACGAGCATTAAAGTGCTGAAAGGCCTGGATGCCGTACGCAAACGTCCCGGTATGTACATTGGTGACACCGACGATGGTAGCGGTCTGCACCACATGGTCTTCGAGGTAGTCGACAACTCCATCGATGAAGCGCTCGCTGGCCACTGCGACGACATCAGCATCATCATCCACCCGGATGAATCCATCACCGTTCGCGACAACGGTCGTGGTATCCCGGTAGACGTGCACAAAGAAGAAGGCGTCTCGGCAGCCGAGGTCATCATGACCGTGCTGCACGCCGGCGGTAAGTTCGACGATAACTCCTACAAAGTATCCGGCGGCCTGCACGGTGTAGGTGTGTCGGTTGTGAACGCCTTGTCCGAAGAGCTGGTCTTGACCGTTCGCCGCAGCGGCAAAATCTGGGAACAGACCTACATTCACGGTGTTCCAAAAGAACCGATGAAAATCGTCGGTGAGAGTGAAACCACCGGCACCCAGATCCACTTCAAACCGTCCGACCTGACGTTCAAGAACATCCACTTCAGCTGGGACATCCTGGCCAAGCGGATTCGTGAACTGTCCTTCCTCAACTCCGGTGTCGGCATCGTCCTCAAGGATGAGCGCAGCGGCAAGGAAGAGCTATTCAAGTACGAGGGTGGCCTGCGTGCTTTCGTTGAATACCTGAACACCAACAAGACTCCGGTCAACCAGGTGTTCCACTTCAACATCCAACGCGAAGACGGCATTGGCGTGGAAATCGCCTTGCAGTGGAACGACAGCTTCAACGAGAACCTGTTGTGCTTCACCAACAACATTCCACAGCGCGATGGCGGTACTCACCTGGTGGGTTTCCGTTCCGCGCTGACGCGTAACCTGAACACCTACATCGAAGCCGAAGGTCTGGCGAAGAAGCACAAAGTCGCGACCACCGGTGACGATGCCCGTGAAGGCCTGACCGCGATCATCTCGGTAAAAGTGCCGGATCCGAAGTTCAGCTCCCAGACTAAAGACAAGCTGGTTTCTTCCGAAGTGAAGACCGCGGTCGAACAGGAAATGGGCAAGTACTTCTCCGACTTCCTGCTGGAAAACCCGAACGAAGCCAAGCTGGTCGTCGGCAAGATGATCGATGCGGCTCGCGCTCGTGAAGCGGCGCGTAAAGCCCGTGAGATGACACGTCGTAAAGGCGCGCTGGATATCGCCGGCCTGCCGGGCAAACTGGCTGACTGCCAGGAAAAAGACCCTGCCCTTTCCGAACTGTACCTCGTGGAAGGTGACTCTGCTGGCGGCTCCGCCAAGCAGGGACGCAACCGTCGGACCCAAGCCATCCTGCCTCTCAAGGGCAAGATCCTCAACGTCGAGAAGGCGCGCTTCGACAAGATGATCTCTTCGCAAGAAGTGGGCACCTTGATCACCGCGCTGGGCTGTGGCATTGGCCGCGATGAGTACAACATCGCGAAGCTGCGTTACCACAACATCATCATCATGACCGATGCTGACGTCGACGGTTCGCACATCCGTACCCTGCTGCTGACCTTCTTCTTCCGTCAGTTACCGGAGCTGATCGAGCGCGGCTACATCTACATCGCCCAGCCACCGCTGTACAAGGTCAAGAAAGGCAAGCAAGAGCAATACATCAAAGACGACGACGCCATGGAAGAGTACATGACGCAGTCGGCCCTGGAAGATGCGAGCCTGCACCTGAACGAGGAAGCACCGGGCATTTCCGGACCGGCTCTTGAGCGTCTGGTGAATGACTTCCGTCTGGTCATGAAGACGCTCAAGCGTCTGTCGCGCCTGTACCCACAGGAGCTGACCGAGCACTTCATCTACCTGCCTGCCGTTAGCCTGGAGCAACTCTCCGATCACGCAGCGATGCAGGATTGGATGGCCCAGTACGAAGTTCGTCTGCGCACCGTCGAGAAGTCCGGCCTGGTTTACAAAGCCAGCCTGCGTGAAGACCGTGAACGTAATGTCTGGCTGCCTGAGGTCGAACTGATCTCCCACGGCCTGTCGAACTACGTCACCTTCAACCGCGACTTCTTCGGCAGCAACGATTACAAGACTGTTGTTTCCCTGGGAGCTCAACTGAGCACCTTGCTGGACGACGGCGCGTATATCCAGCGTGGCGAGCGCAAGAAGCCGGTCACCGAGTTCAAGGAAGCCCTTGAATGGCTGATGGCCGAAAGCACCAAGCGTCACACCATCCAGCGATACAAAGGTCTGGGTGAGATGAACCCGGATCAGCTGTGGGAAACCACTATGGACCCAAGTCAGCGCCGGATGCTCAAAGTGACCATCGAAGACGCCATTGGCGCGGACCAGATCTTCAACACCCTGATGGGTGATGCGGTCGAGCCTCGTCGTGACTTCATCGAGAGCAACGCCCTGGCGGTTTCCAACCTGGACTTCTGATCCAGCTGTAGGATCACAAAAAAGCTGCTGAATTTCACAATATGCTGCTTTCGCCGCGCTTGAAAAAAGGCCAACCCATGCGGGTTGGCCTTTTTTTTTGGGGGGAGCTCTAGCTGGATCCCTCCTCGTCCAAGAACCCCTGCCCATTCGGTTGAGCAGTTCATGCAGACTGACAATTTCGCGTACATACACCTCGCCTTCACTCCCCAATGGATTCATTGAGATCGTCACCAATGAAGTGATCGGGCTGGGAAATCGTGTGGGTGTTTCGGCTCGATAAAATGTGTCGGAAGCGATTCAGTGGGGACAGCGTGGTGAGCGGCGCATGAAGGTATTTAGTTTTTGTGGCGAAATGTTGGAGGGCAACTACAGAAAGCTACGCGTGCCCTAGGCATGGCGCAGACTCATACCGATGCCAGTATTTTTAGCCGCTAAAGAAAATTGTGTGCTACAAGCCGTGATGTCCAAAGCGAGGGAATCTGTGCGGTGGATAAATCTATGAGGCCAAACCACTGAAGGCATGACGGATACTTATTATCATGATATCTCCAGACAACGCGTACAACTAATCCTATTAGTGTTAGTTGTTAATCATTAGACGTAAGTTAGTCTGTTATTTCCCAATTGGGCTCAGGGTTTTCTATATGAAAATCTGCCGCCGAAAGTTTGCGCGGCTTAAAAGACTGGATTAGAATCGGGCGGTTAAAAATAAAGCGAGCTCCGTTTCCGGAAGCTCGCCTTATTCAAGCACTTAAATGATTTTGTTGGAGCAAAATCTTAAGTCGCTTACGCTAAGTAACTGTTCTCTATTCCACTACAAAAGGAGCAAACCAAATGTAGAAACCTTAGCTTAGGGCTGACAGGGTAACAGAAAGAACAATCCCAGCGCGTCGTTGCATAGACCACAACACGCGCAATTTCTTCTTTTTTTGTTGCCCTGTCAATCCCTTCCCAGCATTTCGACCGTAGCGAGATATCTCGAGGGAGAAGTGTTCTCTTCAGAATTTCCCTACGTTCCTGTTGAGCGTCACGCCCCGTGCCGCTCCTGAATTCGATCGCTTAGAGGAAAGTGACATGGCAGTACGCAAGGTTGTCACCCGAAGATCTTGGCATTTCAGAGGGTACTTCCCATCCCTCAAGAATGGCCATTCCGTACCCTTTGAATCAATCCTGGAAAGTGGATTTTTCCGTTTGCTAGAGCTTTCACCGGACGTGCGCAGCTATGAAGTGCAGCCGGTCCGTGAGTCTTTCGAAATCGAAGGCGAGCCTGCTCAGTACGTACCTGATGTCGAAGTCGAACTGTATGACGGCAACAGTATTTGGGTGGAAATCAAACCGGCACCACACCGAAAAAATCACGCCACAGCCGCTCGTTTGGATGCAGCCGCAACCCATTTTGGCGCCACTAACCGCCGCTTCGAGGTGGTTACAGATGAAGTTATTTGGGCTGAACCGCGCAGCACCACAGTGCTGGAGATTCTTTACCATCGCCGTGGGCCAAGCCTCACGGCACCTCAGTGGCTGGGCCTTTTCTCTCGGATCAAGATCGAAAGTCCACAGACCATCGCTGAACTGTGCTCGTTGGTGGGTGAAGCCCAGGCTTGGCGCCTTTTGGGGCTCGGACTGATCGGCGTCGATCTGGAAAAAACGCTCAGTTCCAAATCCCCTATCTACGTTGAGGGAGGGCACCGCCATGCAGATCTTTTCTCTTAAGCCAGGCTTGGCTGTAACAATGAATGATCGGTACCTGGTGTTTCGATCACGCCTTGTGGATCGACGGCTGCATTTTGCGGATGAGCTTGGCGAGCCCGTTCTGATGAAGGAGAAAGACTTCTATGTGGGCTATGTTCAACGGTCAATATGTGTAATTCCTGATCAACCAAAGCTCGGATATATTCCGCTTCAAAAAAATGCGCCACGAGACCTCCACACTTATCTGCCTGAGCATGCGGAGGAGGCTTTAAGACGGCGACCTTACGTAGAAGCCCTGCTGGCCTATTCTGGAAAGCTTCCTGGAAAGGAAGAGCTAAAGGAGGTTATCGCCTCTGTGTGGGAGAAAGTTAAAAGCAGTGCCAAGGCGCCTTCTGTTGATACTGTTAAACGCTGGTTAAGCAGATACAAATGGAAGTCTGTCACAGCGCTAGTTCCACTGCACGAGAAAAAAGGGCGCCACAGATTAATATATGGGGACCTCGAAGAGTTACTCTTGGATGTCATTAATGAACATTACTTGACTAATGCTAGGAAGCCGGTCACCACAGTCGTTGAAGAATTTGAAGGCAGGATTAAAGAGCACAATCAGCAAATGTTGAGTGCTCAACATTTATCCTGCCCCTCTCGCATGACGGTGTATCGATATATACAAGGGCTAGATCCATATCTGGTCGATTCCTCCAGATTAGGCAAGCATACGGCCAATCAAAAACACCGACGTGCAATTGGCCAGCTTCAGGTGTTTGGACTCTGTCATCGGTGGGAAATCGACCACACCTACCTGGATGTAATGCTGATCGACCCTGAGACGGGTTTAGTGATCGGTCGGCCTTATTTGACGGTGGTTCTGGATCGTTTTTCCCGCATGGTGATGGCTTATCTCTTGCACTTTGCAGCACCCAATACGGAGAGCGTGTTGAGGGTGATCGAGAAGGCGATTTGCCCCAAGGAATCGTTACTCCAGAACTATCCAAAAGTGGTTAACAGTTGGCCGGCGCAGGGGCTGCCCCGTCAGATTGTTCCTGACAATGCAGCGGAGTTCCATGCAGGAGACCTGATGGCGGCTTTCGATGATCTGGGAATTGAGATTTTGTACCCCAGGTCGCGTGGGCCACAAATGAAGGGCGCAGTGGAGCGATTTTTTGGCACCACAGCGCGAGGCTTCGTCCATCAATTGCCCGGGACCACTTTTGCGAATATTGAGGAGAAGGGGGAGTACGATTCTGTGGCCAACGCATGCCTCACGTTCGAAGATCTCGACGCGTTGGTGATGAAATGGATTGTGGATATCTATCATCAGAGCCCACATCGGGGATTGAAAGACAGAACACCTGACCAGGTGTGGCGTATGGCAGAGGCTAAGGCCGTACTTCAGATGCCTGTAGACCTGGATGCACTGGAAGCAATCCTTGCCTGCCGAAAATCACCGAAGTTACATCACTATGGTATCGAGGTCGGCGGCCAGTACTATCACTCGGATTTGCTGGCGGATTTGAAACTACAGCGCAACAACCCGTTTTCTGTAGACGTCCGTTACCGTGATGATATGGGTCACGTTTGGGTGTATGACGACCTGCGGAGAATATTTTTCCAGGTGCCCTGTAAGGATAAACGCCTGGTTGGTGTCAGCCGAGACTTGTACAACGAGGCTAAAAAACAGCTCCGCCAGAGTGGCGTTCTCAATCCCGATGTTGATGCCCTCCTCCGCGCTTCGCGGGAAATACAACAGGACATTCAACGTGCGAAAGACTCCAAACGGCTTTCTGATCGACGCCGAAAAGCTGCTTTGGCTCGTGATCGAAGCGGTGTACCTGTAGCGCCTGTCGACTCTGCCACGGTGCTCGAGAATGTGCCCGTACCCATGGGGACAAATTTCCCTGAAATCCCTGATCTAGTGGCTGAAACGTCGAACGCTCAGTCGTGGTTGAACAGGAGGATGTGAAATGAGCGCGTCATTGAATGTCATTGATGATACTTCGCTCCGAAACGTTTTCATTAATACCTCAATAGCCAAGGCAGCTGCTTCAAGGCTGATGGATATCCATAACGATAACCTGCGAACGGGGACCAATCAGGGATTTCTCATCATGGGCCCTAGTGGTGTTGGGAAAAGTGCTTTAGTGAAGAAGTACGTCAATTCAGTGAACACTGAACGTGCTATTGAAATGGAGCGGTTACCTATTCTCTATTTGGATATGCCATCCGCTCCTACGAAAAAATCTCTCGGTGCTGCGTTGCTGAAAGCCCTGAATGACCCCTATGCGAATATCAATAGCGAGTCCGCCGAGGCTAAGTTTTCTCGTGTGGTTACATTGTTGGAAAATTTGAATGTCGAGCTCGTTATTTTGGATGAAGCTCAACACTTGGTGGACTATAAACGGAGCGATATGCTCGAGTCGGGGGACTGGATAAAGAGCCTGATGAATAATTCGAAAGTATCCGTTGTGTTGATCGGAATGACACGCCTAGAGGGCTTAAAAAGAGCTAATGCCCAATTTCGCAGGAGGTTTTCTGCGTCGTACACACTCGTGCCATTCAAACCAGACGGCGAATTTTGGCCCGAATTTGCTGGTGTTATAAAGGCCATGCAAAAAATAATGGCTGTCGACTCAGTGAGTCTGGTGACCGATGAAATGATACAGCGGTTCTATTTCGCATCCTTTGGCATATTGGACTATCTCGTAAAAGTATTGGAAAGAGCGGTTCGATTGGTGAGAAGTGGTCAATTCGACGGTGTGAATCTTGCCGCATTGGATACAGCATTCAAAGATGAGGTATGGCAATTGGCACCAAGAAATCGCAACCCGTTTAATACCGAGTTTGATTTCCGGCCGCTGATTGACCTGGGTGAGCCTTACGAAATAATTAAGTAATGTTGGTGGGTCGCTAGGTTCTCCTAGCGACCCCATATGAGGATAATATGCTTAATTTGCCAGTGAAAGTGCTCCCGCATCACGATGAAAGCTTGGTCGGATTCATAGGTCGTTTAGCCAATGCCAATGGATTTTCTCATTCTTTTCTAATAAAAAAATGCAGGGACTTAACCGATGAAGAGGTAGAGTCGTTTTATACAAAAAACGATGTGCCTTTGGTATGGGTATCTTCTGTTAAAGCGTTAAGCAGTACCAGAGGCAGCCTTGATCCTCTGTCAATGTACTGCCCAAAACATTGTCCGAAGTGTTTAAGTGAGGGTGGGTACTGGAAGTACGTATGGGGGCTTAAGCTCTATAATTTTTGTGTTGAGCACTCAATGCAGTTGGTCGATACATGTCATCACTGTGGAATGAGGTTATGTTTTGCGGCATTCACCACGTTTCGGTGTAGTTTATGTCATCGAGATATTCGTCAAAATTACACTTGCTCACCGGCCTCGACTTCAGATGTTTGGTTCTCAAAATTGCTGGAAAATCGGGCGCTTTCAAAAACACCGCTGAATGATTCGATTCTGTGCAAGTTATCAATTTGGAATTTTCATGAGCTATTTATAAATATCGGTTTCATTGTTTCAAATCTTGCGGGAAAAAACTGTAGGAATGTTTTCTTATCATCAGACCTTTCCAAGATCAGCCGCAGCGCAGGAAAGATTGCTTTTGGCTGGCCTGGATCATTTTACGAGTACTTAGATTTTTGCCAGAACAGCACGGGTGGTGATAAATGGCATCCAAAGATTTGTTATAGAAAAATATATCAAGTGACCTTCCAGAAACTAAAGGGTGAGGCTTATGATTTTCTTCGAGAGGAATTTGAGCACTATTTGCTTTCAAACTGGCGAGGACCGCTCAGCCCTAGGGCTACTGCATTTTCACCTGAGACCATTGAATCTCATCGTTGGAAACCGATTAAAGGGGTTGCTAACTCTCTAGGACTGGCTCCCTCAAAAGTTAAGCTGCTTCTGGAGAAAGGGCTTGTCTCATCAAGCACGCTGCGTCATGACTGTGGAAAAATATCCACTGTAGTAGATATTCAAGAAGCTAAAGCTTTTGTTGAAAATGCTGCAAGATCACGAAGCTTGAAGGATGCTTCCAAGCAGTTGGGGATCAATGAGCGTAGAATTAGATCGCTCGTTAATGGTGATTTACTTGTTGGTTATCGGTCCAATACTAAAGCTCCAACTCCATGGGCTATAGACTGTGATAACTTTCTCAGTAAATTTTCGTTGTCGGCCATGATAGATAATGGTGATGAGTATCTTACAATACGTAAGATTCTAACGTTTTATCTGCGAGAGGAAACTCAGTTTTTAGACTTTATAAAAGCTCTTATAAAAGGTGAGATGGTTTTGTATGTCGGTGCGCAAGACACATCATTTGCTGATTATAAATTAATTGCCGGTGACTATTTTTTTTGGAAAAGCGAATGGCTAAAAAAACATCCCACAACGACATCTCTGAGCGTCCGAGAGGTTGCCAGCGTATTAGCCGTAAACGCCGAGATCGTTTATGCCATTATTAACAATGGTCTACTTGCGCATGGGGTCATTGGCAATCAGCGCATGATCAAGCCATCCGCACTTAAACGATTTCGTGAAAAATATGTGTTAAATCGCGAAGTAGCTGATCAATTTCGCATATCTCCGAAGATGGTAGTGTCTTGTCTTTCGGAAAATAATTTTAAACCGGCAGCAGGGCCGCATGTATTAAACTATCCGTGTCGGCACTACATTTGGAGACGAACAGACAACCTATGCGATGTCTTAAATTCCATATTTCCCTATCGCAGTGTTGCCGTTTGATTAACTTCTCCTTTGCTGCGCTGCTTGCTGATCGGGGCAACTGGAAAAGTCTACGTTGGATTGGTTCCGCCTTTCACGGCCAGGAAATTTAGCTGACAAATCCGAAGCAAATCTCTGGTCAGGTCGGATGCATAGGAAGGGTAAGCCTGTGCAACTAAACATCAGCCATTCTGGTATGAGCGAAAGCTATTTTTTACCGTGTTAACCGCAGTGGTTTACAGTGCAAAAAACAGGTTTACGAGGTGTTCGATGAGGCTTCTCGCGGAAGAGGCAAGATCATTCTGTACGGCTGAGGGAGCTGCACACGTGGCCTTAATTTTGATTGATTTTTGATCAACTCATAACAGTCATGCATCTTGATGCGCGTAGAGCTTTATCCACAGAGGTATCCACCATTTCGGTGGATAACTAGATATCAAGACTTCGCAACCACTGACCCGCGCTGCTTTTGATCCCACTAACTGCGCAGTAATCAACTGCCATTGCGATGGGCCAGCAGTACGATCCCGGTTAGAACGATGCCGGCCCCCAGCATTTCAAACCATCGTTGCCAAACAACTGGGGGCTCTACCCGGCGCCTGGCCACATCGCGTACAACGTCACCAAGGCAGCAGTCGCATCGTTTACCCTTAGGCGGTCAGTGAAAACATGTATAAGACCATCGATTACCAAGTATTCAGGTAGGTCAACGATTTCCGGCATCTTGGGTCAAATTCGCATCAGCGACAACAACTGCTGCGCAATGTCCTCCTTCTGGGCCATCTCTTTCAGGGCTCGGCCACCTACAATACCGTGGATGATTTCTGCAAAATCTGAATTCAACTCGATTCGGTTCCTTTTCACTGAGCCATCCGCGGACATCCATAGAGTTCCAGCTATGGCTATGGCTGGTCTGAATCACTAGATAGAGAGGCGTACAGAGCGCTATGGCCGGTAAGCGTCAGCACTATATCCCGCGGTTTCTCCAGCGTGGCTTCCTCGACGACCCATATTACGAAGCCGAGCGCACTTGGTTGCATCGAGAAGGCGCCCGAGCGCGTTTAGTCGGGATCCGGGACGTTGGGGTTGGTGAGTATTTCTATTCAAAGCTCCGAGCTGACGGCGTGGCAACTTTGGACGACCTGATCACGGCGATTGAAGGGGATCTTGATGGTGAGCTTTCGGCGCTAAAAAACGCGCAGGTTGATAAACCGATTGATTCAGGAATCGCAGCGCGCTTAACGACGCACCTGATGTTGAGAACTGCTCACGTACGATCAGTTATCGAGCAAGGTACGGCGGAGGTCTACGATGCAGCAATCGGGCTGTTCTCTGACCTGAACGCCGTACGCGCCCTGGCCGATTTGGACAAGGTGGACGGTGTAACGGCCTTCGGAAAGGAAATTGATGAGGCCTTGCAAGCGCTACCCCTTGATGCACTGTCTTTCCCGCGCCCTCTTGCGCACCGGATGCTCAGATTCATGGTTCGTGAACGCTTCGACTCGTTCTATGAAGAGTCCGGGTCGATGATTGTTCAGGTACTCACTGAGATGACGAAGAAGGTCCCGATCCAGATCCGCGATGCCCACAACAAGGCGCTGGAAACCACTCAACAAAGTCGCTGGGAAGAGACATTGGCGGAGTTGTCGTGGTGCACTCAAGCAGTCGTCGGAGCGGTCCTACCCGACTGCGTCGTGCTGGCGCGCGAGACGGGGCAGGATTTCACGCCGCTTCTGTTGAGCGATCGGAAAAAAGTCGAGCTTGTAATCCTTCCCCTAGCTCATGATCGGTTACTCGTCGGATCGAGTTGCGTCAATACGCCCATTGCGGTGAAGTCCCTGAACGCGGCAAGCGCCGCCTGCAGCAACAGCTTTTTTATCTCTCACCGCGCCGACGACGGCGCGGGCCTTTCCCACTTGATCGGAAAAAGATCCGCCATCGCGATCCAAGCCAGCGTCAACAACGCACTGGCGGCCTTTCGACGACGCCCCCAAGATGTGAAAGCGAGCGAGAACCCTGTCGAGCCACGCATCAGTGAAACTGAGAGCCTTGCGTCATTCTCCTTCTCACTCACTTGCTTGGGCTTCGCCGACGCCGAAATGGCCACGAGACTTGGCGAAATCATCAAGGCTATTGTCCACGAGATGGGCCGCGACACTCCCTTATCAACCCTCGACGGTATAACCTTCGCGTTCGACTATCCTGCCGCCTTGGCGAGTCTCGACCGTGGCGACGTAGCTTTAGGCCCCAGTGAAAGCCAGTCTCGTAGTTACGGTCGCCCGGTCGCTAAGTCCGTCCAGGTGTATCGCGAAGGCGAGCCCAAGGCCCATATCGTAATTGACTCCATCATTGCCGACGGGCTGCTTTCTGATGACGAAGATAATCGGGCGCTCGCTATCCACCTGATTTTGGTCAAGCTAGCTGACCTCGCGCACACACAACGGTACGAGTCACAACTGACGGGCTCGGTGGAACCGCCCGATGAAGTTATCAGAATGCTCCACGCGAGTGTCTCAGCAGCTCCAGGTAGCTATTTCGGCGCAAGAGAGAGTGCGTTCTCTGATCCTAAAGCTGGGGAACGCTACGCTGATTTAGTCAGAGATAGTCTCGCCGCAGCGCAAGATGCGATCGGGAAGGCTCGCCTCGCCTACAGGATCAACAACGACATGGAGGCCTTGCTCAATGTGGCTTTGCCGCAAATATCATTTGTTCTGACTCATGCGGCCGAGTGGTTAGGACATCGGGAAGGCCTGCCTGCTCAGGACGCATTTCCGGGGTCGTCACTACCGGATGATTTGAAAGCTGATGGATTGAACGATTGGTTGGAACTGTTCGGCCGTGATCTTCGTAATCTCTATGGTGCCGACGGCCAGTTCACGAGCGGAAACATCTTTGCGCTTGGCAGGCATGTTGAACGCCTTCTCTGGACAGTCCAGATCTGTCCTTGGCCGATGGAGGACGGATCTCCATATGTCAGCGTCCCCCTAGGCAACGATGTGGCTCTCTTGGAGGCTGGGCTCTGTCGGCGCTGATTGACAACTAACCCACCCTGCCGATTGCGGGTGGGTTGCTGATTTCAAATTTTATGACCCGTGTCCTCTTGCTCGAAAGCTGAGTGGGAGCAGCTGAACACATGGGGCAATTTTCAGCCGGCAGGACAGCTGTTACTAGATCAATTCTCGGTCAGCGGCAACAGGCTGAATGCCAGCAGTATGTATGGCCGAGAGGCCAAGATATTTTTTGCGCTGAACAGGTAGTGTCAGGGTGAAGCCAGACATTCACTGGTGTTCAAGTCTTCGACCTCATCGATTCAACGGCGATCTGGCGCCAGTTCGGGCAGAGAAAAACGTAACGTCATGTCCGGGATTAGTGGACCACTAAACCTGGAGCAATGCTTCCTGTGACTCCGGACCTTCGGTGTGAGAAACTAAATCTAATAGGACGTTACGTTTGCGTTCACAAAACACAGGAAATACTTGTGAAAATAGAAGGCGTTAAAACCTCAACTGACTATGAAAAAGTCGCGCAGCGTGTGTACTCGGCGATCCTTGCTGCTCAAGGCATAGATACAGTTGATGTTAGACACAATGTTGGAGTGCTTGGCCGATCCGGTGTAGAACACCAGATAGATGTGTATTGGAAATTTCGGTATGCCGGCATCGAACATAAAGTTTTAATCGAATGTAAGCACTATTCTCAGACCATCGATCTAATTCATGCTAGAAATATGCTAGGGCTCGTCACTGATATTCCTAACAGTCAAGGTGTGCTTGTGACAACGGTCGGATTTCAAGCCGGTGTAGTTAACCTTTGTGCTCACTATGGCATCGGCTTGAAGCGTTTACGCGGACCACAAGGCTCAGACTGGGACGGCTATATTCAAAAATTTGATGTACATGGTGATATTTATCGTACCGAGTATCTGAGTGTGAATTTGACCATTGATGAATCTGATCCTGAGACAGTTTCAAGTCTTCAGGGTGCTGCCCCCCATTCAATTGACGCCTTGAATGCTGTGTTACAAGGAAACTCAGGTGAAACAAGAACGATAAGTTCGTGGCTCGACAGCTGCATTACAGTTGACCCACAGAAAATAGGTGAGGTAGTGGACGTCGTTCTAACCCCTGTAGATACTTACATTACTGAGGGGCTAAAGCGCTTCAAACTAAAAAGCGTCAAGGTTCAGCACACGTTGAGTCATCACCAGATCGACATAAATTTTGATGCGATGGACCTTGTGAAAGCTGTGCTTGAGGATTTCAACTCAGGTGAGATTGAACACACCCTTTCCACTAACATCACCGAGATTTAGGAGCTCAATAACTGTTACCTGGTTACTAAAAGTTTGTACTTACGCAAAAGCATTGCGCTTAGAGAAAATTCAATAAAGCTCGCACCGTGTATGCATGATATTTGCTGAGAACTGAACTGCACGCATAAGTGCTCGATCATTGAATGTTGAATTTTTCATAAGAGACGGTTCATAACCGTCTCGTAAACCTGCTAGCCGATAGAGCTCCCTATAGGTGTCAGCCCCCATTTTTTGATTGCATGACTCACATAGCGTTACCAAGTTTCTAAAGCTGGTTTCACCACCTTTAGAGTAAGGTGTAACATGTTGAAGTGTTAACTGGTCATTGTCTTTACATATCACGCATTGATTTTTGTCACGATCAAGTATTCGCTTTTTAAATTTTCCACGAAAGGTTCGCTTCCTTACAGATTGAGACGCGAGCTCTATATCTGTGAAAGATCCATAAGGAGAAATAAGGCATTCGCATTTTTTGAGCCAGTGACTCATGTGCATTCTAGCGAAATCAGCATCTGCTATAGCCCAGCCTTGAATACAAGTCCAATCGTAGAATGTCCTCTCATCCTTCACTCTCATGTGATTTAATCCAAGCTCTCCTAGTGCAACAGCAAATCGCTCATTATTAACAAGCGATGGGCTGCGAACCTCAAGTCCAGTAGGCCCTGGAGCGCTACCCAAAGTATAGGTAGAAAAGTACCCAAAACCTCCGCAGACCAGCTTTAAATCAAATGCGTACGAAGAGCTCATCTGCAACACCTTATAAATTAAGCCAAGATTTACTGAGGACACTAGCCGCAGAAAAATCATGGATAATTGAAAATTTCCTATTTTAGGAAAATTGGGTTACGGCAACGGGTCAATGTTTAAGGTCTGACGAATACCGAGCATGGCAGCGCGTACAATTCGGGTATATCTGCCCCATTCAGACGATTTTGAGGCCAGCTTAATTATTCTGGAAAGCGCCACTGCTCTAGCCTCTCCAGTACATGTCACTATATTGCTTACTAGGCCATGATCGTCCTGCGCATTTACTACATTTCGTGCGATCTCCAGAAGGTCCATTTCGTCCGGCGACAAATTGTCGTTGGGCATATTCTGAAGTAGTGCGTTAATAGCACGTTCAGGCGAATCAAGATTGTTTGGTGCCAAAGGTCTAATTCGACGCAACACTTCCTTTCTTTGTAGTGCTCTGAACGCCTCCGTACCGGTAATCTCTTGCGCAACTCTATCACGCCGCTCTGACTTACTAGCGTAAAGGTCACCATCTTGAACAATCAAAACATTCGTGAGTGGCCTACCTGCCAATGCAAGGCCGGCTGCAAGCTTAAATGCATTTATTGCCGCACCGTACAAAACTATCTCAACTTGTGGTCGCATTCTAAGTTCGAGTGCAAGCTGACTAATTATTGATGAAACGAGATCATCCTCTGCGTATATTGTAACTTCGCGACTTGTAGCGCCTGTGATATGTCTAAGGGCAGCAAGGGAATACCCACTCCAATAAACTGTTTTGTCTGGAGTCCGGTGCATGGTAGTAATAGAAACATTATTGTACATTGTCGCAACAGGCGGGAAATGGGTCGTCATGACCAGTTGCTTGTGTCTTCGATCGCAATGTTCATGCAGGGTTTCTATCAGTCTGCTCAAGGCATCTTGATGGAGAAACAAGTCAATTTCATCGATTAGAATTAGCGCGTAATCTGGTGCAGTAAACACCGCCTCAAGTACTCGAAAGACGCGCTGTTCACCGGCGCTCATCGATAATGCTGGATATGTTAATCCGCCTGTCGTTACACCAAATGATTGTCTACCACCTCGATCATAGCTCACGTTATGATAGGCGCCGTAGTTGCGATTAAGCACCCGTCCGGCGGCGTCCAAAATAGCTAAGTCTACGTCTGAATTTCTGGCAGTCCGGCTATACTTAATGAGACCGGTGGCATTTACAAACTCCACCTCTGGAACGGATTCCCTGATGGTCACCAGCCTTGTAAATCTAATCGGTCTGCGCTCATATCTAGGTGTCCAGCGATCAGTCGCCTTGGTATAATTCTGTATTAAATTACCGTTGTAATTTGCGCCTTCCCGTTCAGCATACTTTACTCTAAAAGAGCTTCCGCTCCATGTGGAGTCTCTAGTTGGGTTGAAGAAAGTAGATAGTTTATAATTTGGGGAGTTATCGTTAGGAGGGGCATAAACGCATGCAAGGGCATGTAGTACCGTGGTTTTCCCGCAACCATTTGTCCCCATCAAAGCGGTGAGCGGTGCCTCATCAAGCCGAATCGGTACTTCCTTAAGATTTTTTAACGAGTCAAAATAAATCTCAATAAGCTTTTGCTGTGTTGGCATTTTTATCGTTCCGTGAACTTATGTAGCTATTTTCACACATGGCCGATTGCTTAGAACAGCTTCTCTGTCACTCGACATCCTGTTTTTCGGGATGTAGGGGTAGGTCATTGGTTCTCAAGCAGTGCTATGAATTGGCGGACAGAGGAAGAGGATGGGGGGAGGTGCTCCCGGAGGCATCACCTATGAACGTGCATGGTTTCTTCACAGAACCCGTCGCGTACTCCTTGTACGCTCGTAGAGAGCAACTGGTTTTGGTTTACGACATCGGCCTGGAAAACAACCCATAAGCCGATGGGCTGACAATCGGGTACGCTTCGTGCTTTTTCAGCCCGCTGATGGCTTCACAACTGGCAGGGGGTATTCACCGTCTGCCGAGCAACTCTACTCTCAACAGTTCGTGACGAAACACGCCCTGGATGTTTCGCTCGATCCCTTCGCAACTGCGGGTTTCGATGGCCAGAATTGGCTGGAACACACATCAGAAGGGCAAAAATAGCTCCGTGACCACAACCACGACATTAGTGACGCGACGCATGTGATCTGAGCTACGAGCGTCTCGCTCGCGACACCAGAAGAGCGCCAGTGCTTCTAGGCTGATGCAAAGCAGCTGTCCGGCGGAACGCCCACTAATCGCAAGAAGCCCCCCCGCCCGATCTGGCTCTGGGTCGCCGAGTCACCCTCTGACATGAGCCTGAACGGCGCAGATCCACTTACCTGATAGCGCCCTAGGGCGCCTGCTGAAAAAAGGCATTGTGTTGTCTCGAAATCACATGTTATGTTGGTAACATCAACGCAAATAATGACACTAACATAACAATCAGCGTTCGGAGGCTCTGACATGTCCATGGAAAAAAACAGCTTCCTACAGTTGCTGGAGCAAGAGTTCTCCAGCCTGACCCCTACCGGCAAGCGCATCGCCAGCTATCTGTTGGGTAACCCAGAACAGCTTCCGTTCGAGTCAGCCGATAGCATCGCGCAGCAGACCTCCACCACTGGGATTTCTGTGGGGCGTTTTTTTCGATCCCTTGGTTACCAGAACATCGATGAAGTTAAACAGAGTCTGCGCGGTGAAGCGCCGGCGTCGTGGCTGATCACTGACCGCATCGGCGCCTTTCGTGCCGAAAGCAATCAGGAAGACGCTCTCGATCGTTCCATGAGTCGCGAGATTGAGGCCATCCGGCACGTCTACGGTCTAGCGCGCAGCAGCGCCTTTGCCGATATCGTGAAGCGCATCTACGAAGCCGATGCAGTATTCATTCTCGGAATTCAGTCTACTCGCGGGATTCTCACAGCGTTTCATAGCCACCTTGAATACATTCGGCCCAAGGTCTACTACGTTGATGGCCTGTCAGGAATCTACGCAGAAACCCTGAACTCCGGCTTTGCCAATCCCTATGCAATCATTTCGGATTTCCGTGCTTACTCCAGCGTGACCCAGACCTTCTGCGACGCGGCGGTAGACAACGACCTACCACTGGCCCTGATCACCGACCTGCAATGCCCCTGGGCCAGAGATTACCCGCTTGACCTCTTGCAACTCAAAACCGATGTCGGGCAGTTCTGGGACTCCCCTGCCCCATTGGCCTGCCTGTTAAATCTCATCGTGTCAGCCGTCGCGGAGAAATACGGGGATCGTCTCGATGAACGCTTGGCCAAGAACCGTCAATTGCAAAAAGCTTTCGGTCAGTTCGAAGGCTGATCCCATCGCCCCACCGAATCCCAACTGGAGTGTTTGCGTGAACAACAGCCCCCTTGTAGAGATTGATGCCCAGCGCTATCAGGTGCAAATCGACCTGATCTACGCCGGTGCAGACAACCTGGCTGGAAGAGTGATCTATCCGAATGCTCGTTGCCTGTTACATCGTCAAGCTGCCAACTGTTTGGACAAGGCTAGCCAGCTCGCGCGTCAGGCCGGGTTTACCCTGCGCATTTATGACGCCTACCGGCCGCCCTATGCCCAGTACCTGTTGTGGGACGCGCTGCCAAACAACGACTACGTGCGTGACCCACACTTGGGCTCCCACCATAGCCGTGGCGTGGCGCTGGATTTGACCCTGGTGGGTACTGATGGCGAGCCACTGGATATGGGCACCGCATTCGACGCGATGGAAGAGAAATCCCATCAGTTCTACCCCGACTTGCCAGTAGACGTGCAACGCAATCGTCTGCTGTTGCTGGGGATCATGCTCGGTGCTGGTTTCCACGCAATTTCCACCGAGTGGTGGCATTACGAACTTCCGAATGCCGACGATTACCCATTGCTGGAGGACGAGTAAGCCACGGCTTTTACAAGCAAATCGAACTGCAACACCGCGCAGCCCACGTTCAGTGCGGCTGATAACAACAACAAGTCAGCGTTACTTACGTTTCACCTGCAACTGCCCGGTTATAGCTTTTATAAAAAACCTGACGTACTTCCATATATCGAATGATCAAGGAAACCGGCATGAACCCAATGAACACCGTGACCAGCAAAACCTTTCCCGGCGCCGGCAAACTGCTGCTGACCGTTTTGTGCAGTGCATTGAGCCTCGGTGCCTGGCAGGCCGCGACGGCGGCTGTACCACAAGACACACTGGTCATCGGCAAGCCCGCCGATCCGCAGACCCTCGACCCGGCCGTGACCTTTGATAACAACGACTGGACCATCACCTACCCGTCGTATCAACGCTTGGTTGGCTACAAGGTCGAGAGTGGCAAGGGTGGCAGAAGCACCACCGAAGTTCAGGGCGACCTGGCCGAGAGCTGGACCGTTTCCCCGGACAATCTGGTCTGGGAATTCAAAATCAAACCTGGCAACAAATTCGATGACGGCGCCCCAGTAGATGCCGCCGCAGTGAAGTTTTCCTTTGATCGCTTGATGACTCTTAAGCAAGGGCCTTCCGGCGCATTTCCGGAGGACATGGTGGTGGCGGTCGTCGACCCGCAGACCATCCGTTTCACCCTGAAGACGCCTTTCGCGCCGTTCCTGTTTACCCTGGCCCACAACGGTGCTTCGATCATCAACCCTGATGTGGTCAACAAGAGCTCGGACGTAAACGCCTGGCTGTCGAGCCACACCGCAGGCTCCGGGCCCTTTCGCTTGAGCAACTGGCAAAAAGGCCAGTCGTTGACCATGGAACCGAACACCTATTTCGCCGGCCCCAAACCTGCGCTAAAAACTGTGGTCATCAAGATCATCGGTGAGCCCTCCGTGCGTCGCTTGCAGCTGGAGCGTGGTGACCTGGACATCATCGAAGACATGCCCGAAGACCAGCTCGGCGCTCTCGCCAGCAAGTCGGGAGTGGTGGTTAAGGCATACCCTTCCCTGCGGGTGACATACCTCTACCTGAACAACAAGAAGGGCCCGCTGACCAGCGTCGATGCTCGTCGTGCGGTTACCGAAGCGGTGGACTACAACGGTATAGTCAAAGGTATTCTCAAGGACAAGGCCAAGCTCATGAACGGGCCGATCCCGGACGGCATGTGGGCTTACGACAGCTCGCTGCCGCCGATGAAGCAGAACATGGCAGCCGCTGAGGAGAGCCTCTCCAAAGCACCGCAGAAAATCACCAACCTCAGCTACATGTACTCAGACAAGGATCCTAACTGGGAACCGATCGGCCTGACCCTGCAAGCAGCATTGGCGCCACTAGGCATCAACCTCAAGCTGGAAAAACTCGCCAACGCCACCCTGCGTGAGCGCGTCGGCCAGGCGGACTACGACATCGCTGTTGGTTCCTGGAGCCCGGACTTTGCTGATCCGTACATGTTCATGAACTTCTGGTTCGACTCCAAGATGCAGGGCCTGCAAGGCAACCGCTCGTTCTATAGCAGCCCGGAAGTCGACAAGTTGATCCGCGAAGCGGCCGCTATTAGCGACACCACGAAGCGCGTCGAGCTTTACCAGACCGCGCAGAAAATGGTGCTCAAGGATAGCGTTTACGCCTACCTCTATCAGAAGAGCTACACCCTGCCGATGCGTGATTCGGTCAAGGGTTACGTGTTCAACCCCATGCTCGAACAGGTGTTCAACTTGGGCAGTATGAGCAAGTAAACCTGCTCCCTCGCGCTAGTCGTTCGCGACTGGCGCGGCTTCTGATTTTCGTCGTTCGTGTTACTGAGGTGCCAAATGGCCTTCCTGACTTTGTTGCGCAAACGCCTGCTCGGCCTGTTGTTGGTCGTGTTCGGAGTTTCGCTGATTACATTTGCAATTTCACACTTGATCCCGGGTGATCCTGCCCGACTGATCGCCGGCGACCGTGCCAGCGATGCTTTAGTAGCTGGCATCCGTCATCAGCTCGGATTGGATCTGCCGCTGTATCAACAATACGGTCGTTACCTGATGGACCTGCTGCACGGAGACCTGGGAACCTCAATACGTACCAGCCGTCCCGTTCTGGAAGATTTGCAAGCATTCTTCCCAGCAACCCTGGAGCTGGCGCTGGTAGCGTTGGTGCTGGCGATCCTGGTCGGCGTGCCGCTTGGTGTGCTGTCAGCGGTTTACCACAACCGGGCCATCGACCAGATCGCCCGTACCCTTGCGGTTACCGGAATTTCCACGCCGGCCTTTTGGCTCGGTCTTGGTGCAATCGTTCTGTTCTACGGCCACCTTGGCTGGCTACCCGGTGGTGGCCGGTTGTCCGAAGGGCTTGCGTCACCACCGACAATCAGTGGTTTTTATCTGATCGACTCGCTGCTCGCGGGTGATGGCCGACTGTTTCTCGATGCTGTGGAGCATCTGATTCTTCCAGCTGCAACTCTAGGGTTCGTGACGTTGGGCGTCGTTGCACGACAGATCCGGTCAGCCATGCTTGATCAACTGGGTGAAGACTATATCCGCACCGCACGCGCCTACGGCCTATCTCGATGGACAGTGATCCTGCGCCACGCACTCCCCAACGCCCTCATCCCTTCGGTGACCGTCCTCGGGCTGACCCTAGGTGATTTGCTGTATGGCGCGGTACTGACCGAAACAGTATTTGCCTGGCCTGGCATGGGCGCCTATGTCGTCAAGTCGATCCAGTCGCTGGACTTCCCTGCGGTGATGGGCTTCGCAATTCTGGTTTCGTTCATCTATGTGCTGTTGAACATGGCCATCGATATTTTGTACCGCGTGATCGACCCACGCATCGGCGAGGTGAATTGAAATGTCCGTAACCCTGACGGCAACGCGCCGCCCGTGCTGGAACGAAAAACTCGCTTATTTGGCCTATCGAGTCCGCAGGAGTCCGCTGACCATGGCGGGCCTGGCGATCACCTTTATCGTCTTGCTGTGCATGATCTTCGCCCCTTGGCTTGCCAGCCACGATCCCAATGCACTGAACCTCGCCGAACGCCTTGCGCCGCCGTCCAGCGTCCATTGGTTCGGCACCGACGAAGTCGGCCGCGACCTGTTCAGCCGGGTGTTGTTCGGTAGCCAACAGTCGGTAGGTGTCGGCCTGTTCGTGGCCTTTGCATCCTGTTTTATCGGCGGGTTGCTGGGATGCTTTTCGGGGGTGATCGGTGGTCGTTTCGACGCGTTAATCATGCGTCTGATGGACATCATGCTGTCGGTGCCGTCGCTGGTACTGATTATGGCCTTGGCGGCTGCGTTGGGAGCGAGCCTGTTCAACGCAATGCTGGCGATTACCCTCGTGCGAATTCCGTCCTATGTGCGGCTAGCCCGTGGCCAGGCCTTGAGCATCCGAGAGATGGGTTACGTCAAGGCAGCCCAGACTTTCGGGGCCGGACGCTGGCACGTGGTGCACTGGCACGTGGCACGTAATGCAATGCCGCCATTGCTGGTGCAACTGAGCCTGGATATCGGCAGTGCGATCCTCATGGCCTCGGCCTTGGGATTTATCGGCTTGGGAGCGCAACAGCCTACGGCAGAGTGGGGCGCGATGGTCGCCACCGGACGCAACTACATCCTGGATAACTGGTGGTACTCGACCTTTCCAGGTCTGGCGATTCTGATCACGGCCACCGGATTCAACCTGCTGGGCGATGGCGTGCGCGATCTGCTCGATCCACGGCAACAGGGGAAATGACAATGCATACTTCGAGTCCAGTACTGGCCATCGACAACCTGAGCCTGGAGTTCCCGGCTTACAAAAACAACGTCAAAGCCCTGAACGGCGTGTCGTTGCACGTCAATCCCGGCGAAATCGTCGGCGTGGTAGGCGAGTCCGGATCGGGCAAGTCGGTCACGGCTATGCTTAGTATGCGACTGTTGCCCGAGCGCAGTTATCGCATCACTGCCGGCAGCCTGAGTATGCTCGGTCGCGACATGCTGGCAGCTCCTGAAAAGGATCTACTAACGATTCGTGGACGCGATGCTGCGATGATTTTCCAGGAGCCGATGACAGCCCTAAATCCGACCCGGCGCATCGGTCGGCAAATGCTCGACGTGATCATCCATCACCAGAAGATCAGCGCCGCCGAAGCTCGACTCAAGGCGATTGCATTGTTGCGCGACATGCACATCGCCAGTCCGGAACAAGTATTGGAGAGCTATCCTTTCGAACTGTCTGGAGGCATGCGTCAACGGGTGATGATCGCGCTGGCGTTCTCCTGTGAACCGCAACTGCTGATCGCCGACGAGCCGACCACCGCCCTCGACGTTACCGTGCAACGCCAGGTGCTGTTGCTGCTGCGCGAAAAAGCACGGCAACGGGGCACTGCCATTTTGCTTATTACCCATGACATGGCATTGGTTTCACAGTTCTGTGACCGGGTGTACGTGATGTACACAGGTGCTGTGGTTGAAGAAGGCAATACAGCCGAAGTCATGGGCAGTCCGCAGCATCCCTATACGCAAGGGTTACTCAGTGGCCTTCCAGAAATGGTAGAGCCGGGCCAGCCGCTGCTGACCATCCCAGGTCAAGTGCCGAACCTAGCTTCTTTGCCCGTGGGCTGCACTTTTCAGGAGCGTTGCCCATACGTCATGCCGGTTTGTGCCAAACGCCCAAACCTCAATACCATCAACGGTAATGACCAACGTAAAAGCGCGTGCTGGTTACCGGTTAAGGAGCTTTCGTGATGAACAGTGCCGTCATTCATTCCATCACCAAAATGGCACCCACGATTCTTCAACTTAACGATGTTCGTGTCCGTTTTCCCGTCAGTAATGACTGGCTTGGTCGGCCGCGGGGATATGCCCACGCCCTGAACGGCATTGACCTTCAGGTGCGGGCGGGTGAAACCCTAGGTATTGTGGGCGAGTCAGGCTGTGGTAAAAGCACATTGGCGCAGCTATTGATGGGCTTAGTGCCACCCAGCAGTGGTGAACTGAACTGGGCCAGTCGCAGCGGCGGCGAAGGCAGTCGCAACGTTCAAATTGTTTTCCAGGATCCACAGTCTTCGCTTGATCCACGCCTGCCTATCTGGAAAATCATCACCGAGCCGTTGTACGCTCGAGGCCATGCCTCCCGTGCGTACATGCGCGAAGTGGCGGCCAGGGTCGCGGCCCAAGTTGGCATCCGCCCAGAATACCTAGACCGCTTCCCCCACCAGTTTTCCGGTGGTCAGCGTCAGCGGATTGCCATCGCCCGAGCCCTTTCATCAGACCCAGATATTATTGTCCTGGACGAGCCAACATCGGCGCTGGACATCTCGGTTCAGGCACAGATCCTTAACCTTCTAGCGGAGTTACAAAGCGCTCGCAACCTGACTTACATCCTGATTTCCCACAACGTGTCAGTAGTACGTCATATGGCAGACCGGGTAGCGGTGATGTATTTGGGGCAAATCGTTGAACTTGGCAGCGCAGCCCAAGTTCTCGATCAGCCACGCCATCCCTATACCCGCTTGTTGCTCGAGGCGGTACCGCGGCTAGGCGTACCGCTGCATGCCGAACAGGTTGCAGCTCCTACCGAATTGCCAGGTAACCGTCTGCTACCGAGTGGCTGCTTCTTCCGCGAACGTTGCAGCCTGTGCACCGTTGGCTGCGAAAAGCCCCAGGTCTTGCTGGGAGATGAGCAGCAGCGTGTGCGATGTCATTTACAAAGTTGATAATTTCCAGCAGGCAATAGTGTCGCGTCTCAGAGATACGTTGGGGGTGATGAGTCAAACTGAACAACTTATTTCTGGGGCGGGACATCAAATTTCGCCAAGACTAATACCGCTCCGGCTGACCAATTTGGTCTTGAACGTGGAGTATCAGCGGAGAAAATAACAGCTGACGCCGGAGCTAAAAATCTTCAGCTGGTGGAGCACGTAATGGCTATCAGCTTCCAGAACCTTAGTTTCTAGATTTAGACCGGGTCAGCATCCATCCGTCTCTCAGGCACTTCTACGGCCCCATGCGCTTAACAAAAGCTCCAACCGAGACAGTACCGTCGGCATTCGTATGGTGGCCAATCTCGACGTAAGATTTAGGTTGCCACTCAGTACCCGCAAGGCCTGCTTCAGTGGCGATGCTTTCCACTAGAGCGGCATCTCCACCCAAGACGTACCTATGGCAGTCCTTGGCAATCGTCATATTGAACCTGCGAAGCCTATCGACCTTGATGTCTGCTCGGCCTGTTCTACCCGATGCCCCACTTGCGATGAGTGCACACTTCGATGTTAAGGGAAACAATATCTGGGAATGGCTTGAACCGTATCCGATCGGCAGATTTCGACCGGTGGTTGAAGTCAACACGATTGGGGAGTCTGAAGTTAGGAAACTCTGGTCATCGTCAGATGTATGCACGACCATCCAGTCCTTTTTGAACAACTCTCTGGCCACAACGTGCCAGACTTTTAGCGACCGACCGAGGGCATAACCCTCGTCGACTTGGACATCATAGGATCCCTCGCGAGCCATCTTAGCAACAGCGTGAGCCTCTTTTATCTGTATCGCTTCATCCGAGTTAGAACCGTTCATTTCTTTGAGGAGTTCAAGGACCTTGCGCTCATCCGTCAACGTCAGACGGGATTGGGCTTTCACAAATCCTGCATAGATGCTGCTTGTCTCTGCAATGGCAGCAGGTGTCCGAACGGCCGCAAGGCCGAGAAAGAGTGCAAAGGATTCACGGTCCTTGGAGCTGAGCCGCTCGCCCTGCACAAGGGATTTCAATATAGGAGCCGCGTCTTCCTCGATGTGACTGAACAGGACCTCGAGGTCATACCGCTTGCGGTCTTGGTGGTCTTCAAAAGTGTAAAGATGACCTACAACGGCTGTGTCCCGAGGCTGCTGTTTCCTGATTTCACCACTAGACCTATCAAAGACGGTAAGCAACCCATCCGAGGCAAACCCCTCAAGGTAGAATTTCGGCACAAAGTGCTGCCGCTTTGGGCCGTCCAGGTGGGGCTTCGATCTCAGCTTTTCGAACTTGTCCATGGATTGATAGCTCTGCTGGAAGTCGAACTTACGAAAATGCCTCTTAATTTAAGCTCCCACTATACGGTGCCGATTAGAGCTCATGCACCCTTGAGCTCCTTAGCGGCTGCCATTTATAGGAATACGGTCGTCTACCAAGCTTCCAACTGCTACCATAAACGGCATCTGGTATCCGCTTCTCCCTTGGGGCGATGCGATTGCCGAATTTTCCCTCCTATCCCGAGCTCCGCCTTACCGCATTAGCCACGGATTGGGCCTTATTGCAGAGAATCGGATAATAGAAATGGCCAGCGCGGAACAGCTGAAAGCGCTCGTGAAATCCCATATCGAACGGGATGATAGTCAATTCTATTCTGTAGCAATGCAGGTCGCTGCCCGTGAGGCAAAATCGGGGCATGGCAAGCTTGCCACCGATCTTCGAGACATGATCGATGCAGCGAAGAGCAGTGTGAGTCTCGAGGGCCGGCGCAATAGTCCGGTTCCGTTAGCCAAACCACGCGGTGAAATGGCCGGGCTACTAAGCGTTTCCTATCCCAAGGACCGCCTGGTCGATATGGTTCTCGACAAAGACGCTTCTGACCAGTTGCAACGTGTTTTGAAAGAACAGCGCATGTTCGCTCGCTTGCGGGAGCACGGGCTTTCACCGCGTCGGAAGGTTTTGTTGGTGGGGCCGCCTGGAACTGGCAAGACGATGACTGCTGCTGCCTTGGCAGGCGAGCTTGGGATTCCCCTGTTCTTGGTGCGATTGGACGCTCTCATAACGAAGTTTATGGGCGAGACTGCAGCGAAGCTCAGGCAAGTATTTGATGCTATCGCTGAGATCCGTGGGGTCTATTTTTTCGACGAGTTTGACGCAATAGGTTCCCAGCGAGGGATGCCCAACGATGTTGGTGAAATCCGCAGGGTGCTGAATAGCTTTCTGATGATGATCGAAGAGGACCAGTCCAACAGTCTCATCATTGCGGCGACAAACCATCCCGAGATTTTAGACTACGCGTTGTTCCGTCGATTTGATGACGTGATCGAGTACCATTTGCCAACCGCAGACCAGGCATCCAGCCTGATTCGTGCTCGGTTAGGAAGTTTTTCTCCAAAGCCTTTCTCGGCCAAAGTGGTTGGAGAACAGGCCGTAGGCTTAAGTTATGCCGAAATTCGGCGTGCGGTCGACGACTCTATTAAGGATGCCGTCATGCACGATGAAGATCGCGTCAAAGGACAGACGCTGGGCAAGGCATTGATGGATCGCCGACTGCTCAGCCAGAAATTGGCAAAACAACGTAGCAGTGAGCCATGCCGGAAAAACGAGAGCATCAACGTTCCCACCTAATTCTTCCTCCTTCCTCTAAAGCAGAGCCTTATAAGGCGCATCGTCCGAAAGGTGGGAAGAAGCTTGCCATACCAGACCTGCCCAGACAGGAGCATGGCACCGCGTTGCAAGCGCAACTGCAAGCTTTGCGACCAGTCGCTGAACAAGCAAAGATTTTTCAACAGCAAAGTGATGTTGAGAGCGGCGTAGGCCTGCAAATCCAATTTGTCGGCCAGCCGGACGTCGAAATGGCTTTTGAAAGCCTTGCTAACGAACGGCAAAAAATTGAGCTGCTGAGCATTCGTCAGGAGGGTGATCAGACGATCGCCAACGTCTTCGTTCCAGACGGAAAGCTTCAGCATTTTGAGAAAGTCGTTCTGGATTATCTCCAGGAAAAGAAAGACAAGAACGATAAGCCGCTCGATAACCGGAACCTCCTCAATACGATTGAGTCGATACGCAAAGCGGAGCTTGAGGCACTATGGACCGACGATCCTGAGCTTCTTCCCCAAGATCAGGATGAAGAATTTTGGTGGGAGGTGTGGCTGCCGGTACGAGGTGATCGAGATCTCGTTGTTAGCGATTTCAAAAAAATCTCCGAGCTTTCGGGATGTGAGGTAAGTGAGGCTCAGGCTGATTTTCCAGAGCGGACCGTTGTGCTGATGCGGGGCTCACAGCGTCAGTTTTCAAAATCCGTGCTGGGGCTGAACTGTGTCGCAGAGTTGCGGCGTGCGAAAGAAACTGCTGACAGCTTTGATGACCTTGGCAGCGAAGAACAGATCGAATGGTTGGACGAACTTGTAGATAGGACGAGCTTTCCACCGGTTGGTAAAAGCGTCCCAAGAATCTGTTTGCTGGACTCGGGCGTGAACCGTGCCCACCCGTTGATCAGTCCCTTAATGAAGGAAGCAGATACGCATACGGTAGATCCTACGTGGGGCAAGCATGACTCGGCAAACCATGGCACCGGCATGGCTGCTCTCGCGGCATATGGAGACCTAACGGACTGTCTTGCTTCGTCAGATCAAATCAGTATTGAGCACCGCCTTGAGTCGGTAAAACTGCTACCTGACCATGGCGACAATGAGGGAGATGCAAACCTGCATGCCTCCCTTTTCGCTGAGGCAGTATCACGACCGGAAATTAGCCACAGCCATCGCACTCGGATTTTTAACTCTGCTGTCAGTGCAGAAGACTATCGTGACCGTGGTCGTCCTTCTTCATGGTCATCCAAATTGGACAGCCTGGCTGCCGATGCTGATAACGAAGGTGAGTATCCACGTCTTTTTATTCAATCTGCTGGCAATATCCGAGACAACCACTCTTGGATGCTTTATCCAGACAGTCTGAGCACGAACCTTATCCATGACCCTGGACAAGCTTGGAACGCACTGACCGTTGGCGCATGTACCCGCAAAGTAGACATAGGGCAAACCGGCTATACGCCAATTGCGGAAGAGGGGGGCCTCAGCCCTTTCACCACTACTTCCGCTACGTGGGAAAGTTCATGGCCGCTAAAGCCGGATGTCGTATTTGAAGGAGGGAATGCTGCAAGGGATCGGTATGGAGCTGCCGGTATGTCTAGCCTCAGCTTGCTGACCGCGAAAAACGAATTTGAACCACGACGATTTTGCACATTCAATGCTACAAGTGCCGCCTCAGCTTTATGTTCACGCATGGGAGCTCAAATTCTCGTCGAGTACCCCGATCTCCGGCCTGAGACGTTACGGGGGTTGATCGTCCATTCCGCAGAATGGTCAGACGCAATGCTTGATACGCACCTTCCCGTAGGGCGGACGGCATCGAAGGCTGATTATGTGCACCTTATTAGGCATGCTGGTTGGGGTGAGCCGGATCTGGAGCGAGCCCTTTGGAGCGTCAGCAACTCGTTGACATTGGTTATCGAGGATCATGTTCACCCTTACAAGAAGGGTAAGGGAGGGATTGAGACTCGTGATATGAATCTCCATAGCCTCCCGTGGCCGAAGGATGAGCTCGAAGCGCTTCAGGATACTGAGGTTGAGATGAGAGTCACTCTCTCCTACTTCATTGAGCCGAACCCATCAGCACGAGGTTCGGCCTCGAAGTACCACTACCCATCACACAGACTGCGCTTCGACGTGAAGCGCCCTTTAGAAGGCACGAATGATTTCGTCGCTCGAGTCAATGCCGCAGCCGAGCAAGGAAATGATGGTGCAGCTCCCAAAGACTCCGATTGGCTGCTGGGAAGCCTGAATAGGAATAAAGGTTCAATACACCAGGACGTTTGGAAAGGCACCGCCGCGGATCTTGCAAGCCGGGGTGTTTTGGCTGTCTATCCAGGCATGGGGTGGTGGAGGACTCGGCCCAACCTGAAACGGTATGACCTACCAGCTCGCTACAGCTTGATTATCTCTATCAAGACGCCGGAAACGGATGTAGACCTGTATGCCGCGATCAGCCAGCAACTGGCTATCGAGGTATAGGCGAGCACCGTGGAAACTTGAGCGAATGGTGAGCCCAAGGGTGCTCATCATTCGCGCTGAGTGACCACAGGAACACAAAAGGGCAACCGGTTGAAAAAAGTCTTTGGAATTCTCGTTACACTTAATAAGCTTTAGGTTCACCTACAGCGACCTTCCATGAATCTCGAAACTCTACACGACACTCTCTCGGCTCAACTCAACACCCTTCCTGTTGGCGGCACGCTCTCTACCCCGGATCGCCAGCGTGCGCGTCGGTTCACCATCCACCACTACCACGATGAAGTCCTGACGATCGAGACGCAGGGCCGGTCTCGGATGCGGGTTCCAATCGAAGCCTTTCTCAACACGCTCATTCACATGCATGAATCTGGCTCATGTGCAGACGTCCCTTCTTTAATTCGCTCTAGCAATCTCGAGCCTCCGGAAGGAGGCCTGTGTGCCATTGCGCGAGGCACTGCTGGCCAGACCCGGCTGATCACGTATGTCCTTCCGATCCTCGAGAACTTGGGCTGGGTTCAGATTGACGGAGACCGGCATCCGAACGTTGCCTGGCTGAATTCATCAGGTTGAATCGCCCCTAGTTTCGTAGGTTCGTATTAAGGTTCCGGGCGCTGGTCATTCGCTGTGTATAATTTAGTCAGTGCGCTTTTTCCGGGCACCTTGTGATACGTAGAGCTTTATCCACAGACATACCCACGTTTTCTGTGGATAACTTTATATATCTTTAACTATCGAATCACATGCGATGTTCCAGGTGCGGAAATTGCCTCCTCCCAGTTTGACTATTCGATCTGATCAGCACGCTTCGTGCCTATGATCGGCAGAGAGATGCACTTTGCTGTCAGTGGCAGAAACGCAACGGGCAACAATCGGTCACTAGCGGACGGAATAAAGGAACGGTGAAGCAGACCGGGAAAAGCCCACCTCGCTGGCCGCTCGGGGGCGAGTAAGTTAGGCTGAAAATTGGGCAAGGACTCATAGGGCTATCAAGTTATTAGAGGTGCTGCCGATAATTGAAAAAATGGTTTATTGAAAGGGAACGGTTTATGGCTTACACATCAGTAGATTCGAAAGCAATGGACGAAGCATGGGCGGCGGGAATTCGTACTAAAGCTGTAGATATTGTCGATACATCACACTGTCTGGCGACGCTACTGTGCCCACGTCATCCAAATGCTGAAAATCCTGCTAGCCTGTTGGCCAAAGCGATTGAGGCCTCGGACAGGTTTATGGCAGGATCAACTATTTGCTTGGAGGTTGAAGGCAGTGGCTCCGTTCCTGACTATATTGCCGAATCAATTGATCTTCTTAATGGTTATCCGGTAAAAGTAATTATCGTATGCGACGGTGCCTCAACACATTTACCTGGCCCATTGCTTGGAGATGAACTACGAGAGGCCGTTTGTAAAGCAAGTCCAGGCGGAATGTTGTGGCATCCAATTGCAAAAGAACTAGTGTATTCCACTATTGATTAATAATATTTAGCGCTAGAAAAGCCTTTGCATTGTTAGCTCGCAAAATTAGGAAGTAAGCTTGTCCTAGCGTCTTGCAATCGGAGAATTAAATATATTCGTATATCAGCTCTAGGGGGGATGCCGGTGCTCCGTCGAAAGAGTGTTGAAGCTCCTCCAAATTTCCCCCCGCTCCATTTACAACCTTGCTTAGAGCGTTTTCCAGAGGCTTCCCGTGGCTAAACCCGCTAGACCCGCTATACCTGTAGAGATTCAGCGCGCTGTTTTGGTCGAATGTGGACACCGCTGCGCTATTCCCCGCTGCAACCAGACTGAGCTCGATTTTCATCATATTGTCCCCTGGGTAGAGTGCAAAAAGCACGAGTATTCAAATCTGATCGCTCTTTGCCCAACCTGTCATCGCCGAGCGCATAATAAAGATATCGATCGCAAATCTTTGATGATCTATAAAGAAAATCTCGCAAAAGAGTTCGGTACGCGCGACAAAGGCACCTTGGCGGGAGAGATTGTCGAAATCCACCGGCGAATAGAGGCAGAGGATCGTAGCACCCCCGGTTTTTTATTTAAATTCGACTTTCCAGAATTTCCATCTGCAGTGGAGCGTATCGTCACTAGGAATATCGAAGCGTGGGGTCATGAACTTCTTGATAGTTTACGGATAAAGCAAGCTGAATGGGACGCCAACCCACCAGAGTTTGAGTACTGTGATAATTATCCACGACCAGAGCTTAGGGGTACCTATAAGATCATCCGGCGCGATGATCAAGTGATTAGTGTCCGCTATGCCATCGAGCACGATTATGTAGGCGCGGGGTTCATAAACCGAAGTACTCGAGTGCTCAATTTCTTATTGAAGCCCTTCCGCCCCATCACGTTGGAGTATGTACTCGGTGATATAACGCAACTACCTCGTTTGGCGAGCCTCATTCGGCAAAAACTGGCAGGAAAAGATCGCTATGACGCAGCCTGGTTAGAGAAGGGAACCCGACCTACGTTGGACAATTTTTCCCTATTTAACGTTGACAATTTAGGCCTCACATTCATATTTCCAGCGGGCCACATTGCTTGCAAAACCGAAGGAGAGGAAACGCAATGGGTCAGCCTTGAGGAGATCGCCGAGTTTTGTGACAGCAGTTCCCTCGAGAGATTAGATACCTGCCCATTTTAAAATTCTTGAGTTACTCGGCCGCATTTTTTCTGTGAGGCGAGCAGGCTTTTCGTAACCGTCCGGGCAACACACCTTCCTGACACCGTCACTTGAGGCGTGGTGTCAGTTTAAGTTAAGTGGACACAATTTTTAGCCTTTTTAATCGTAATCGTCCGGTGCCTAGTTTGGCCATACTCCTTCTTATGTTTCATGGCGCTAGGAAACGGAGAATAGATGATGGGATTGAGAAACGACTCCTAACAGGGTCGTTAGATAACCATGTTCCCTGCCAACTACCACATGTTCTTCGACCTGCTCCGGCATAAGGACCTGAAGATTAGTTCTGCCAATTGCGCTTAGGTACATGTCTCGAACGCCGCGCACGGCAGCGTGCTGTGCATCGCTGGCGGTCTCGAAGGTGATGCTGGCACGACCCCGCTCTTCGGAATAGTGGACCTCTTTGGGAATGAGATTACAGCTACCTCCGATAAGCGCGTCCCAGTTGTGCAGCATTGTCAGGATTTTATCAGTCGTACCTTTACCGCTACACCAATGGTGGAATTGCTCTTCGTCGTGCAGCAATGGAATAGTCTGGGGTGTCGTTGGACTATCGTCATATTGCATTGTCTCCGACAGTCCGTGATCGGACTGGAGTAGTTCATCAACACCTTCAAGCATGTACGCCAACGTGGTTTTCGGGTGTGCTACATGAGACGGCGGCTGATCAAACAACGCCTTTTTTTTGTCGGCGATATCACTAAGTGTTTTGTGTAGTTTTAATAGTTTGCTTGGCGCAATACGCTTAAACGTATCAAAGATGAGCTCTTGTACACATGAGCGTTTGAGTGAAGAGTTTTCTGAATAGCTTGGTATATCCTTGGCAAGGATGCCCCATCCTTTGTTGCTGTAGAATATTTGGCTATAAAGGCTTTTAATTAATTCCCTAGCATGGGGGGGCAAAGACTTGAGACGATTTTGAACGCCCTCATCTTTATTTTGGGCGGGGAAAGCTTGATAACGGGGATTGGTGTCTCCCAAGAACTCTTTATCCAGACTGATGCGGCCATAGCGGCAAGCTACTAAGGACAGTGCGAATATGAACCTGTTGTCTGGAAGGCAATGCGAAGATTGATCATTCATTGCCCTCGTGCCTAGATAGTGTTTTTGCACCTCAGTTGCATGGTGTATAACCACCTCCAAGCTGTCACCCTTCAAGGCGTTGAACCCGGCTTCTTTGACCAATACACCATTTTCACCAAACCAGTCAGACAGTTTTCTCTTAATATCGTGGTCATCATTTACCTCGGGAACCTCAACGAGGTTGTATCGATTTAGAACTTGCAGCAAGGCGACGTTGGCTTTTACGGCCTCATTGGCAAGCGCTTCGATTCGGGCATTCTCCAGCAGCGCACGGTTAGCGGTGATGTTACATAACACCTCTAGAGTGAGCTCTCCTGCAACTTTTTTTGAAGGATTTTGCGCTTCTTTTTCCTGAGGCTGACCTTGTTGACCAAGATCCACGTTTGGTTGATCCTCTGTCAGTTCTGGAAGAGGCAGTACACCCCATACGCAAAGATGGGCGTTGACGTGAGTGCATGCTCGGTCCGCCAGCCACCCTATATACTCATGAGGTGTAGCCTCAGTTTTGGGCAAACCTTTTAAGCTCCGTAGCTCACGCTCACACTTGGCATACTCCCTGTAGAAAAGATGCTCTAGAACATAGATGCAGCGTGCCAGTGCCATGTCCGACAGCACGGGATGAGAATCTTTCTGGGTCTCGACCTTGGTCCACTCTAGAAACGACGCATACTCATTCCGTATTTCAGCTGGCAGGATCTCCACTAGCGCAAAATGCAACATCTCACGGTTCTCAAGTTGGTCCAAAGCCCTGTGGTCTGTTTCTTCTGGGGCAGTGCTTCCCATGTACTTTAGGGACGCTTCTTTAAACCGCTCCACAAAGAAAAAACCGTCTTTGGATTTCCAATACTTTAAGGGCAGGCGAGACATGGTATGCGCACGCCATTTGCGTGCGTTTACTCCATACAGAGCGACCTTCGTAGAAAAAACCTCCTGGAGATCGAAGACGTCATCTGGAAAGGCAGTGTTGATCCGGTCCTTGGCCTCCTGTTTGGATATCGTGAGAATGTCGGCCAAGGTAGGAGCGATCGAATCGCTGGTGCGGCTGTCGACTTTTGGATTTCTTACCGGTCGCTGTGTCATAGGTCATCACGGGAATTAGTCGAGGGGTAGCGACAAGCGCGAGCAGGCGCTTGTCGTGCTGAAATTTTTATATAGCTAAAAAGCCAGAATTATCCTGGCGCCCCAACCCCTTGGCTTTCTGCTTAGCTGTTGCCTTCAGCTCTGCGTGCGCTTCCTTGTTGAGCTGCTCACCACTTGCTAGACGACGAGTTTGATTGACCGCCATGCGGGCCATCTCCAGGGCCTCCCATTCGTCACTTGCAAGCTGGCGCTTCACATACAAACGGGCTAACGCGTGTGTGTGCGCAATGGCTCCATACTTATTGATGGAACAGACGGCATGGTAATGATCGTTCCCTGCGGTAAGCATGGACGTATAGGGTGATCCGAGATTTTCTTGGCTGTGCATCTTCAGCTCCTAGCGGTGTGGTAAATGAAGCAACACCACTATGTTCGATAGCCTATCGAAAAACGACCTTGAATCTTATGGGTTGGGACCGTCCTCCGGATGAGCGCGGATGATGTGTTTTCTCGATATCTTCGAACTGGAGCGGCGTCCTTAAGGTAAATACCGATGTGCTTACGCAAGGCAGACGAGTAAGTCTCGAGCTCCTGACGCTGGCAGAAAACTATGGATTCCATAGATGTATGGATTTCGCTTAGAAAGGTACAGCGGCTTAGGTGTAATCCCACAAAGGGCGAAGCAAAAGAGGTCCGCCCACGCTGAATGACATATGGTTGAGCAAATCCATCGAGTTGAGTTGCAGGCAGCAGGGGCAAGCCGATAGCGTGCTGCTGACGTGGTCCCCAAATATGACCAATATCCTCACAAACGCTGGCCTACCCGTAGAGCTTGTACCGAAGGCGCATCTATTTTGTGAACTGGATAGGTTTTTCTCATCTTTTTTGTGATTTCTGTTGCCGGAAGTTACAGAAAATATGAATTTATCCCTGTGTTTGCAGGTGGGTATGAATCATCTATTTTGAGTCCCTACACCAGCGAACCTGCCAACGAAAAAGGCCAACGCTCAAGCGTTGGCCTTTTTTTATTACCTGCAATTCCCTGAGATCACTTCCCTCTTCAGCCTTTTCCGAAACCTGAAATCCAACAAATCGCAGGCATAAAAAAACCGGCTATATCAGCCGGTTTTTTTGCGCCCGAAAAAAACTTATGCACCATTTTCGGCGTTTTATGTGTTTAAGAAATATGTATATAAATCATAAGCTTAAAAACAAAAAACACTACTTTTCGACAAAACGGTACACAGGTTATCCACAGAATCTCAGACAGCCACCTGATCATTGGCAGAAGGGGCCGCAGGGGCTGCCGGCAGCGAACCCATTTCACGTTGCATCTGCTCGTTCCAGGCCTGGACCCGATCATTCAGCTCGGCAATCGCTCGCGGCCCGCTACCTTCGGCATACATGGGGGCGCCAATGATCACGGTAATGACGCCCTGCTTCTTCGCCCAACCGGTTTTCGGCCAGAACTTGCCAGCATTGTGCGCAATCGGCAGCACGGGAAGTGCGGCGTTGACGGCTAACGCGGTACCACCGCGAGAGAACTTTCCGATGGTGCCGTAAGGAACGCGTGTTCCCTCAGGGAAGATCAGAACCCAGACACCATCCTTCAGCAGTTCATCGCCCTTCTTCGCCACATGCTTGAGCGCCGCTTTCGGGTTGTCGCGGTCGATGGCGATGGGTCGCAGCATGGCCATGGCCCAGCCGAAAAAAGGAACGTAGAGCAGTTCGCGCTTAAGGACCTGGCTCAATGGCTCAAAGTAGGCGGATAGAAAGAACGTCTCCCAGGTGCTTTGGTGGTTCGACTGAATCACGCAGGGCTGGTCGGGCACGTTCTCGGCCCCCTTTACTTCGTAGCTGATGCCCAGAAAGACTTTGCTCAGCCACAACGCGCAGCGGCACCAGTACACGTTGATGAAGCGATAACGCGCCTTGAACGACAGAAAAGGCGCGATAAAAAAGCTCAGGCTGCACCAAAGCAAGGAGCTGGTGCCTAGCAACAGATAAAAGAGGAAAGTTCTGATGGCCTGCAGTATCGACATGGCGACGTTTACCGTTGCGGGCTCTGCCCGTCTATATAAAGCGCACTCCCGATCAATCCCTGGTCAGGACAATCGAAGCACTCTAATTGTGGATAAGTTCTGCGGCAATCGCCGCCAGATCGTCAAAAATCAAGGTGCCTACCGGTAGGGTCTTGCCCAAAGTCTTTTCGCCTTTCCCGGTCTTTACCAAAACTGGCTGAGAATCGACGGCTTTGGCAGCCTCCAGGTCACCAAGGGTGTCGCCGACAAACCAAACATTGGTCAGCGATACGTTGTAATGCGCGGCGATGGTTTTCAACATCCCGGGTTTTGGTTTGCGGCAATCGCAGCCATCGTCCGGCCCGTGCGGGCAATAGACGATCAGCCCGACTTCACCGCCCTGCTCCGCCACTCGCTCGCGCAAGCGCTCGTGCATGGCGTCCAGGGTGGCGATGTCGTAATAGCCGCGAGCGATGCCCGACTGGTTGGTAGCGACCGCTACCGTCCAGCCGGCCTTGCTCAACTGCGCGATGGCTTCGATCGAACCCGGGAGCGGAATCCACTCCTCCACCGACTTGATGTAAGCGTCGGAGTCGTAATTGATCACCCCGTCCCGATCGAGAATCAGCAGTTTCAACAGCAGCCCCTCAGCCCAGCAGCGAAATGTCGGCGACGCCGAGGAACAGCCCACGCAGACGCGACAGCAACGCATAACGGTTGGCGCGGACCTTGGCATCTTCAGCGTTGACCATCACGGCTTCGAAGAACGCATCCACCGGCTCGCGCAAGGCAGCCAGACGTGCCAGCGATTCGCTGTATTGACGCGCCGCAGCCATCGGCTGGACAGCCTGGTCAGCCTGCTGGATCGCGGAATACAGGGAGAACTCGTTGGCATTGTCGAAGTACTTGGCTTCCACGACCGAAGGAACAGAGCCTTCGACCTTGCTCAGCAAGTTCGAAACGCGCTTGTTCACTGCGGCCAGGGCAGCGGCTTCCGGCAATTTGCGGAACGCTTCTACCGCTTGTACGCGCTGATCGAAGTCCAGCGCCGACCCCGGTTTCAGGGCACGCACCGACAGGTAAGTCCCGACATCCACGCCTTCGTCTTCGTAACGGGCACGCAGACGGTCGAAGACGAACTCCAGCACCGAGTCGTTGAGGCCGGCAACCTTGACCTTGGTACCGAACGCATTCACGGCGAACGCCACGGCATCGTTCAAGTCGAGGTCGAGCTTCTTGTCGATCAGGATGCGCAACACGCCAAGTGCAGCACGGCGCAGGGCATACGGGTCTTTGCTACCGGTTGGCAGCATGCCGATACCGAAAATGCCCACCAGTGTGTCGAGCTTGTCAGCAATGGCCACGGCCGCACCGGTCAGGGTGGTCGGCAGTTCAGCACCGGCACCGCGCGGCATGTATTGCTCGTTCAGCGCCAGAGCGACTTCTTCCGGCTCGCCGTCGTTGAGGGCGTAGTAGTAACCGGCGACACCTTGCATCTCCGGGAACTCACCGACCATCTCGGTCGCCAGATCGCACTTGGACAGCAGGCCTGCACGGGAAGCCCACGCGGCGTTGCCGCCAATGCGTTGGGCGATGAACGCAGCGAGTTTGGAAACGCGCTCGGCCTTGTCGTAGACGCTGCCGAGTTTTTCCTGGAACACCACGTTCTGCAGACGCAGGTTGAAGTCTTCGAGTTTCTGCTTCTTGTCTTGCTTGAAGAAGAACTCGGCGTCGGTCAGGCGTGGGCGAACCACTTTCTCGTTACCGGCGATGATCTGCTGCGGGTCTTTGCTTTCGATGTTGGCCACGGTAATGAAACGTGGCAGCAATTTGCCGTCGGCATCCAGCAGGCAGAAATACTTCTGGTTGTCCTGCATGGTGGTGATCAGGGCTTCTTGCGGCACGTCGAGGAAACGCTCTTCGAACGAGCACACCAGCGGCACCGGCCATTCAACCAGCGCGGCTACTTCGTCGAGCAGCGCTGGCGGCACGATCGCCGTCCCTTCCTGCATCGTCGCCAGCTCGTCGACGCGCTTGCTGATCAGCTCGCGACGCTCATTGGCATCGGCCAGTACGTAAGCGGCACGCAGGTCGCTCAGGTAGTTGGCCGGCGAGGTGATGCGCACGCTTTGCGGGTGATGGAAGCGGTGGCCACGGGAATCGCGACCGGCTTTCTGGGCGAGGATGGTGCAATCGATGACCTGGTCACCGAGCAACATCACCAGCCACTGGGTAGGACGAACGAATTCTTCCTTGCGAGCACCCCAGCGCATGCGCTTGGGAATCGGCAGGTCGTTCAGGGAATCTTCGACGATGGTCGCCAGCAGGCTCGCGGTCGGTTTGCCGGCGATGCTCTGGCTGTAACGCAGTTTCGGGCCGCTTTGATCGATTTCGCTCAGGTCGACGCCACACTTTTTGGCGAAGCCCAATGCCGCTTGAGTCGGGTTGCCTTCGGCATCGAATGCGGCCTGACGTGGCGGGCCGTCGAGGTTGATGCTGCGATCCGGTTGCTGAGTCGCCAGATCGGTGATCAGCACAGCCAGACGACGTGGTGCGGCGTAGACGGTTTTGGTCTCGTAGTTCAGGCCAGCGGCTTGCAGACCCTTGTCGATACCGGCCAGAAACGCGTCGGCCAGGGTGTTCAGGGCTTTGGGTGGCAGCTCTTCGGTGCCCAGTTCAACCAGAAAATCCAGAGCACTCATTGTGCTGCCTCCAGCTTGGCCAGTACTTCGTCACGCAGGTCCGGGGTCGCCATTGGGAAGCCCAGCTTGGCGCGAGCCAACAGGTAAGCTTGCGCAACGGAACGCGCCAGAGTGCGGACACGCAGAATGTATTGCTGACGCGCGGTCACCGAGATTGCCCGGCGAGCATCCAGCAGGTTGAAGGTATGGGAGGCCTTCAACACCATTTCGTAGCTTGGCAACGGCAGCGGCTGGTCGAGTTCGATCAGGCGCTTGGCTTCGCTTTCGTAGAAATCGAACAGTTCGAACAGCTTCTCGACG
>Ga0255334_1000356_pt1 | contig 40689 bp, 46 predicted proteins | sample EtOH5_35cm_T3_12_FD_202080 | JGI IMG/M metagenome (GOLD analysis project Ga0255334, IMG submission 202080) | Sandy soil microbial communities from University of British Columbia, Vancouver, Canada - EtOH5_35cm_T3_129 | ecosystem: Engineered > Artificial ecosystem > Sand microcosm > Unclassified ... | reverse complement strand
GCACCGCTCGGCGGCACCGCCGGAGGGCACGCGCGCCACATCGCGGAGCGGTACGGCCTGCTCGTCGTCATCGCGCTCGGCGAGGACGCGCCGCGCCGGCGCCGGGCTGGTGTTCGTCGTCATGCCGGCACCGGTGGTGATGGTCGTCGGGTACGAGACGGTGGGGCACCGGTACATGGCCGAGGTGATGGAGCGGGTGCTCGGCTGACGCTCCCGCCCCGAGCGCGCCGGGCGCGTGAACCTCGGCGTGAGGTCCGTGCCCGACGAGGCCGTGCCCGACGAGGCCGCGCGCCACCGTGCGGTGCCGAGCCGGACGCCAGGTCCGCCTCGGCCGTGACCGAGGTGCACCGGTGCCGTTGCGGACGGATGATCGAGGCGACGGCCGAGCCCGTGCCACGTCGACCACGCCGCGCCGGGCGCGCGGCAGCCATGAGGGAGGCCACCGTGCCAGGACGTTCACCAGGCCCGAGCGTGAAGGACAAGGAGCTGTACGAGAAGCTCCGCCAGCAGGGCGACAGCAAGGAGAAGGCAGCGCGCATCGCCAACGCCAGCGCGGCCCGTGGCCGGAGCCGGGTGGCGCGCAAGGGCGGGACTGCGGGCGACTACGACGAGTGGACGCTCGACCACCTGCGCAAGCGCGCCGCCGAGATCGGCATCCGAGGCCGGTCCGGCATGAACAAGGCCGAGCTGGTGCACGCGTTGCGCACGCACTGACCGGAGCGTGGCGCGATGACATCCCTACGATCCCGACCTCGACCCCCGCCGCCGACCCGGGGCGCGGCGGCGAGGAGGAGCCGCAGGTCCGCGGGGGCGCCGACGTGCCAGGTGGGCCGCAGCACGCGCGCGCCGAGCATCGCCGGCGTCGCAGTCCGCCTCGACATCGGCGAGCGTCGCGCCCGCCCGCTGTGCGAGCCCCCAACGACGCCGGCAGCCGATCCTGACCCTGGGCGGCAGCCAGGTGCCCGACCACTCCGGGCAACGGCACCGACGCCGCCGGGCGACCGCACGCACAGCGCGTTACCCTCGTCGCGGAGGCCGCGATGACGCAGGAACCGACGCTCATCGTCTCGGTCCGGCGGGCGTTGCACCTGCTCGACGCCGTCGGCGAGGCCGGCCGGCCGCTGCCCGCCAAGGCGCTCGCCCGGCGCGTCGGCCTGCCACTGGCCACGACCTACCACCTGCTGCGCACGCTCGTGCACGAGGGTTACCTCGTCCGGGTCGACGGCGTCGGGTACACCCTGGGCGGCCGGGTGTCGGCACTCGTCGGAGGCCCGGCGCAGGCGGCCGCGGCGGGGGTGCGACGGCGCGAGATCCTGACCGGACTGCGCGACGAGCTCTCGGCAGCCGCATACCTGTCGGTGCTGTCGGACGGGGAGATCCGGCTGGCCGAGGTGGCCGACTCGGCGACGGCGCCGCGGGTCGACCTCTGGGTGGGGTTCGACGACGCCTCGCACGCGACGGCCTTGGGGAAGGCGGTGCTCTCCGCCCTGCCGATGGGCGACCGCAGGGACTACCTCCACCGCCACGGGCTGGCCGACCTGACGCCCCACACCGTCACCGACCCGAGGCTGCTGCTGCGCCAGCTCGACGCGGGCTCGTCGTACGCCCTGGACCGCGAGGAGTACGCGCTGGGTACCGCCTGCGTGGCGGTGGTGGTCCCGGCGGCCGCGCCACCGGCCGCGGTCGCGGTGTCCGTGCCGGCGCGCCGGCTGCCCGGCGTGCTCAGCAAGGGTGAGGTGCTGCGGCAGGCGGCGCGCCGGCTCGCCCTCGTGACCCGCCCGATTGTCACCATCTGAACACTGCGCACTGTGCCGGGACGACGGTCAGGCGCACGCTGGACCCGACGACAGCGATGTCCGGGGAGGCGCGTGACATGACGACGGCCATACCGACGCGAGGTGCCACGGGTCTCGACCCGTCCGCCCGCCGCGAGCTGTACCGCACGATGGTGCTCATCCGTACATACGAGGAGGCGATCCGTCGGGACTACTACGCCGACAAGGGGCCGGGCTTCGACATCGGCAAGGGGCTGGTGCCGGGGGAGATGCACCTGTCGGCCGGGCAGGAGCCCGTGGCGGCCGGCATCTGCGCCCACCTGACGGCTGACGACGCCGTGACGGCCACGCACCGCCCGCACCACCTGGCGATCGCCCACGGAGTCGACCTGGACGCGATGACCGCCGAGATCTACGGCCGCGAGACCGGTCTCGGGCACGGGCGCGGCGGCCATATGCACCTGTTCGACCCGGCCACCCACTTCTCCTGCTCGGGGATCGTCGCCGAGGGCTACCCGCCGGCGCTGGGCCAGGCGTTCGCGTTCCAGCGGCGCGGGTCGGACCGGGTCGCGGTCGCGGTCACCGGCGAGGGCGCCGCGAACCAGGGTGCGTTCCACGAGTCGCTCAACCTGGCGGCGCTGTGGCGGCTGCCGGTCGTCTTCGTCGTCGAGGACAACGACTGGGGCATCTCCGTCCCGCGCTCCGCGTCGACGAGCGTGACCTCGAACGCCGAGCGGGGTGCGGCCTACGGCATCCCGGGCGTGCGGGTGGAGGACAACGCCGTCGAGGCGGTGCACGCGGCGGCCGGGGAGGCGATCGCGCGGGCCCGCAGCGGTGGCGGTCCGTCCCTCATCGAGGTCCACACGTTGCGGCTGTGGGGCCACTTCGAGGGTGACGCCCAGGGCTACCGCACGGATCTGGACGGGGTTCCCGGCCGTGATCCGCTGCCCACCTACCGCGCCACGCTCGAGGCCGACGGCGTGCTCGGTCCGGGCGAGGCCGACGACATCGCCCACGAGGCGAGCGAGCGGGTCGAGTCCGCCATCGCGGCGGCCAAGGCCGCACCGCTGCCGGACCCCGCGCAGGCGCAGTCCTACGTGTTCGCGTGAGGAGGAGCGATGACCACGACTCAGGAACCACTGGCGACCGTCCCGCACGGCACGCACCGGCTGACCACGGCGAAGGCGGTCGCCGAGGCGATCGCGCTCGAGATGCGGGCCGACCCGTCGGTCGTGTACCTCGGTGAGGATGTCGGAGCGTACGGCGGCATCTTCGGCGCCACCACGGGGCTGCTCGACGAGTTCGGGCCGCAGCGCGTGATCGACACGCCGATCTCGGAGACGGCCTTCATCGGGCTGGGGATCGGCGCGGCGGTCGAGGGCATGCGTCCCGTCGTCGAGCTGATGTTCGCCGACTTCATGGGCGTCTGTCTCGACCAGATCTACAACCACATGGCGAAGATCCACTACGAGTCCGGGGGCAACGTGACGGTGCCCATGGTGCTGACGACGGCGGTGGGCGGCGGGTACAGCGACGCGGCCCAGCACTCGCAGTGCCTGTGGGGCACGTTCGCGCACCTGCCGGGCATGAAGGTGGTCGCGCCGTCCAACCCGTACGACGCCAAGGGCCTGATGACCTCCGCGATCCGGGAGGACGGCCCGGTGGTCTACATGTTCCACAAGGGCGTCATGGGCCTGGCGTGGATGGCCCGCAACGACCGCGCGGTCGGGGACGTGCCCGACGATGCCTACACGGTGAGGATCGGCGAGGCGGCCGTGGCTCGCGAGGGCAGCGACGTCAGCGTGGTGACCATCTCGAAGTCGGTGCACCACGCGCTCGACGTGGCGGAACGGATGGCCGCGGAGGGCGTCTCCGTCGAGGTGCTCGACCTGCGCAGCCTCGTCCCGCTCGACCGTCCCGCGATCCTGGCCAGCGTCGCCAAGACCGGGCGGCTCGTCGTCGTCGACGAGGACTACCTGTCGTTCGGGTTGTCGGGCGAGGTGGTGGCGACGGTCACGGATGTCGACCCCGGCCTGTTCCACGCGGCGCCCGTCCGGGTGGCCAACCCGGACACGCCGGTGCCGTACTCACGGCCGCTGGAGCAGGTTGTGCTGCCGGGGCCGGACCGGATCGAGGCCGCGTGCCGGCGGGTGCTCGCCGCATGACCGAGCTCGTGTTCCCGCCGCTGTCGACGCAGCGGCCCGACGCCGGCGGTGTGGTGACGCGGTGGTTCGTCGCCGACGGCGAATCCGTCAGGGCTGGACAACTCGTCGCCGAGGTGCAGGTCGACAAGGTGGACGCGGAGGTCGTCGCACCCGTGGGCGGTGTGCTCCGGGTGCTCGTCCCGGAGGACGGTACGGCGCAGCAGGGCACCGCGATCGGTCGGGTCGACGAGGCCTGACGCCGTCAGGCCGGGAGGGCGAGCGGCTCGCCCGTACCGAGCGTGGTGACGGTGGCGTCGGTCAACCGCGTCAGCAGGTTCGTCACGAGGGTCAGGCCGGTGTCGGAGGCCATCGCGTCGTGGATCGGGATCGCGACCCGCGGCGCGAGGGCCCGGAGCCAGTCGATCGTCGCGTCGACGTGCACCCACGGCCCGCTCACCGGGACGAGGAGCACGGGAACCTGCCCCGCGGGTACCGCCGGGTGCGCGTCGCCCGGGTGCAGCACCTCACCGTCGACGACGTACGAGACGTTCTGGGACCGTGGCACGTCGGCGTGCAGAAGGTCGTGCCACTCGCCGAGCACCTGGACCCGGAAGCCGGCTACCTCGAGCTCGTCGCCGCCCGTGGCGGTGTGGAGCAGGTCCGACGGCACGCCGGCGTCCGCCAGGGCGGTGCGCACCTCCGGTGGCCCCCACACCGGCAGGCCTGCAGCCGCCACGCCGGCGGTGTCGAGATGGTCGCCATGGACGTGCGTCACGAGCACGGCGTCGGCGCCGTCGAGCGCGTGGGCGAGGTCGCTGTAGGCACCCGGGTCGACGACGAGCGAGCCGCCGCTCCCGTCGAGCCGGATGCAGGCGTGGCCCCAGCGGGTCAGTGTGGTCGTCATACCCGCCATTGTGCGGCTGCACGGCTCGAGGACTTCGTCACGACGGGTGGCCACGTCGGCACCGGCGGCGGCGACGTTGCGCACCTGCGCGCCGGGGTAGCCCGCGGCCTCGTCGGGCGACCTCGCCGCCCCTGCGACGTACCCGTCGCCGCGGGGACCGATCGAGCTGGGGCAGCCGGTGCGTTCGGCGGTCCCGGGCAGACCGGGCGGGCGCGTGGGGTTGTCCGCGATGGGGTACGATCGTTGGCTGGTGTGTGCCGCCGCCTTTCCCTGCCCTGAATCAGCATCGAAACGGGAGGGTTCGTGGCGTGGGCGCACCCGGCCACGATCGTCGTCCCGCCCGGGAGGGTGCGAAGCGAGCGCGGGCGGACGTCGTTCGGAACGAGGGTAAGCGGAGGACATGGCGAAAAAGGACGGGGTCATCGAGATCGAGGGCTCGGTGGTCGAGGCGCTGCCGAACGCGATGTTTCGCGTGGAGCTGAGCAACGGGCACAGGGTTCTCGCGCACATCTCGGGGAAGATGCGCCAGCACTACATCCGGATCCTCCCGGAGGACCGGGTTGTGGTGGAGCTGAGCCCGTACGACCTGTCCCGCGGTCGCATCGTCTACCGCTACAAGTAGGAACACGAGCAACGTCGTCGACCGCCTCCAAGGCGGGACGGACGGCGGCGATGGGAACACGATGAAGGTCAAGCCGAGCGTCAAGAGGATCTGCGACAAGTGCAAGGTGATCCGCCGGCACGGTCGCGTCATGGTGATCTGCGAGAACCAGCGCCACAAGCAGCGCCAGGGCTGAGCAACCACCTGCAGCACCCCGGCCCGCACGGGCCGGACCAACGCACCGCCACGCAGGCGTTCGTCGTACGACGAACGCCGGTGAACCCCCGGCTCGGAGGCCGGAGCCCGTTCCAGCAACGGGAGGACGGTGCGACAGACCTCCGATGAAGTACAGGAGCCATCAGGCACATGGCACGTCTTGTCGGCGTGGACCTTCCCCGCGAGAAGCGGGTGGAGATCGCGCTCACCTACATCTACGGGGTCGGCCGCACGCGTGCGACCGAAACCCTCACCGCCACCGGCATCAGCCCGGACGTCCGGGTCAAGGACCTGAACGACGCGCAGCTGGTCGCGCTCCGCGACTACCTCGAGGGAAACTTCAAGCTCGAGGGTGACCTGCGCCGCGAGGTCGCCGCCGACATCCGCCGCAAGGTCGAGATCGGCTGCTACCAGGGCCTGCGCCACCGCCGCGGCCTGCCGGTGCATGGTCAGCGCACCAAGACCAACGCCCGCACCCGCAAGGGCCCGAAGCGCACCGTCGCCGGTAAGAAGAAGGCCGGGCGCAAGTAGCGCTCCCGTAGACCCGAGGAAAGAAGCAGATGCCTCCGAAGACCCGCAGCACCTCGGCCGGTGCGCGCAAGCCGCGCCGCAAGGAGAAGAAGAACATCTCCCACGGCCAGGCGCACATCAAGAGCACGTTCAACAACACGATCGTCTCGATCACCGACCCGTCCGGCGCGGTCATCGCCTGGGCGTCGGGTGGCGACGTCGGCTTCAAGGGCTCGCGCAAGTCGACGCCGTTCGCCGCCGGCCTGGCGGCCGAGGCGGCCGCGCGCAAGGCGCAGGAGCACGGCATGAAGAAGGTCGACGTCTTCGTCAAGGGGCCGGGCTCCGGCCGCGAGACGGCGATCCGGTCGCTGCAGTCCGCCGGCCTCGAGGTCGGCTCGATCCAGGACGTGACGCCGCAGGCGCACAACGGGTGCCGGCCGCCGAAGCGCCGCCGAGTCTGAACGACGGTGCCGGCCGGGGTGTGTGCCCACGGCCGGCACCGCAGCATGTGTGGCCGACCCGGCGGACCGAGGCCGGGTCGGCCTGAGCAAGTGACTGCGTGGCGTCATATGGCGGACGCCCGCGGAGAGGAAACCCGACCGTGCTCATCGCACAGCGCCCCACCCTGACCGAAGAGGTCATCTCGGAGTACCGCTCCCGGTTCTCCATCGAGCCGCTCGAGCCGGGCTTCGGCTACACGCTCGGCAACTCGCTGCGCCGCACCCTGCTGTCGTCCATCCCGGGCGCCGCCGTCACCAGCATCCGCATCGACGGCGTGCTGCACGAGTTCTCGACGGTGCCCGGAGTCAAGGAGGACGTCACCGAGCTGATCCTCAACATCAAGAACCTCGTGGTCTCGTCGGAGAACGACGAGCCCGTGGTGATGTACCTGCGCAAGCAGGGCGCGGGCGAGGTGACCGCGGCGGACATCGTGCCGCCGGCCGGCGTCGAGGTGTACGGCTCCGACCTCCACCTGGCGACCCTCAACGAGAAGGGAAAGCTCGAGATCGAGCTGACCGTCGAGCGCGGGCGCGGCTACGTGTCGGCGGCGCAGAACAAGTCGCTGGACGCCGAGATCGGCCGCATCCCGGTCGACTCGATCTACTCGCCGGTGCTGAAGGTGACCTACAAGGTCGAGGCGACGCGCGTCGAGCAGCGCACCGACTTCGACAAGCTCGTCGTCGACGTGGAGACCAAGCCGGCGATCAGCCCGCGGGACGCGCTGGCCTCGGCCGGCAAGACCCTCGTCGAGCTGTTCGGCCTGGCACGTGAGCTCAACGTCGAGGCCGAGGGCATCGAGATCGGCCCGTCGCCGACGGATGCCGCGCTCGCCGCGGACCTGGCGCTGCCGATCGAGGACCTGCAGCTGACGATCCGCTCGTACAACTGCCTCAAGCGCGAGGGCATCCACACGGTCGGCGAGCTCGTCGCCCGTTCGGAGGCCGACCTGCTGGACATCCGCAACTTCGGTGCCAAGTCGATCACCGAGGTCAAGGAGAAGCTGGCCGAGCTCGGGCTCGGGCTCAAGGACAGCCCGCTGGACTTCAGCGCCGAGGACGGCTACTACGGCGACGACGACACCGAGTTCTCGGACGACGAGCAGTACTGACGCCGGGGAGCACGGTCGGACCGCAGACGCACCGACCGCGCCGACCCTTCACAGGACCAAGGAGTGACAGACCATGCCCACGCCCACCAAGGGACCCCGGCTCGGTGGCGGACCGGCTCACGAGCGGCTGATCCTCGCAAACCTCGCGACGCAGCTCTTCGAGCACAAGCGGATCACGACGACCGAGGCGAAGGCCAAGCGGCTCGCGCCGCTCGCCGAGCGGCTCATCACGTTCGCCAAGCGTGGGGACCTCCACGCGCGGCGCCGTGTGATGACCGTCATCCGCGACAAGGGCGTGGTGCACGTCCTGTTCACGCAGATAGCCCCCGCCGTCGCCGAGCGTTCGGGCGGCTACACCCGGATCGTCAAGATCGGCCTGCGCAAGGGCGACAACGCGCCGATGGCCGTGATCGAGCTCGTCCTCGAGCCTGTCTCGCCGAAGCAGGCCGTGGTCCGCGAGGCGACGAAGGCGGCGGCGAGGGCCGCCAAGACCGCGCCGAAGGTCGAGGGGACCCCCGCTGAGGAGGTCGTCGAGACTGCCGCGGAGCAGGTCGTCGGAGCGCCGGTCGAGGAGGCCACCGACGCGGAGCCCGCCGCCGAGGAGACCCCAGCGGAGGACGAGGTCGACAAGGCCTGATCGAGCCAGCCTCACGAGGGCCTGGACCCGTCAGGGTCCGGGCCCTCGTGCTGTCCAGCGGGACTACCGTCGATCCGGGATCGACACGTCGCGGCCGATTCGACAGTTCGACGTATCGATCTGACTGCACAGTGTCGATCTGGCCGGTCGTGGAGCCCGCGAGGGAGGTTGCAGGTGGGGCTACCGGTGGTGTTCGTGCACGCGCTGCGCACGTCGCACACCATGTGGCGCGAGCAGGTGGCGGCCGTAGAGGCCGCCGGGCACCGCGCGCTGGCGATCGACCTGCCCGGCCACGGCACCCGGATCGGCGAGGAGTTCACCGTCGACGGCGCGGTCGAGGCGATCCGCGCCGGGATCGAGTCCGTGGCCGGCCCGGCGACCGGGCCGGCGTCTGCCGGCGAGGCCCCCGGCATGGGAGCTGCCGGCGCGGCATCTGCGGGTGTGGCGGAGGGGCGAGCGCTCGTCGTCGGGCTGTCGCTCGGCGGGTACATGGGCATCGCGCACGCGGCGCGCCACCCGGAGCAGGTGGCCGGTCTGGTCGCGGCGGCGTGCTGCACCCGGCCGCTGCGGACCGTCGTGGCGGGCTGGGAGGCGGTCTCGCGCGGGCTGTTGCGGCTCCCGGACCACGGCGCGGCGTTCAACGCGTTCGTCGTCGGACACATGCTCCCGCCAGCGGCGATGGCGGACGCGGGCGCCGGCGGCTGGTCGATGGACGTGATGACGAGCGCCCTGCGGGCGATGGCCGGCGCGGACCCGGTGGGGGACCTGGCACGGGTGCGGGCGCCGGTGTGGCTGGTCAACGGGCAGCTGGACCACTTCCGGGGGGAGGAGCGCCGGTTCCTCGCCGCGTGCCGGGACGGCCGGCTGGTCGTCGTGCCCCGCGCCCCGCACGTCGTCAGCCTGGTGCGCCCGACGCGGTTCAGCCGCGTGGTCCTCGAGGCGCTCGCCGCGGTCGAGGGTCAGTCGGCCAGCGCCCAGGCGCGCACTCCGCCGACGATGCCCGCCTCGTTGGGCACCACCACCACGTCGTCGCCCAGCTTGTCCAGCACGGTGGCGGTGATGCGGCGGGAGTTGCCGCCGCCGAGGTAGAGCCGGTCCCAGCGGAACACCGGCCGCAGCCCCTCGACCACGCGCCGGACGCGCCGCGACCACATCGCGTCGCCCAGCCGGGCCCGCTCGGTCTGGCCGACGTACGCGTCGTACGTCAACCCCCAGCGCACTGGCGCGTGGGACCACTCGAGGTGCGGCGCGAGGTGCCCGCCGTCGAACAGCGCGGAGCCCAGACCGGTGCCGAAGGTCAGCACCAGCTCGACACCGGTGCCGGAGATGACGCCGGCGCCGTGCACCTCGGCATCGTTGAGGACGAGCGTCGGCGTGCCGAGCCGGGACTCGAGCAGGGCCCGCATGTCGCAGCCGGACCATGCCTCGACCAGCTCGGGCAGCACCGCGGTGCGCGGCCCCGCCCTCGTGACGTAGTGGGGCGTGGCGACGACGACGCCGTGCCGGATCATCCCGGGCAGGCCGACGCTCGCGCGGTCGAACCGGGGCAGGCCCGCGGCGAGGGTGGCGATCGTCTCGACCAGCAGCTCCGGGGGGAGCGGGTACGGGGTGGGCACGCGCACCGGGGGAGCGTGCAGGGTCCCCGCCGCGTCGAGCACGGACGCCTTGATCCCGCCGCCGCCGCAGTCGACGGCCAGCGTGTACGGGGCGAGGGTCGAGTCCGGCACCGGCTCACGCTAGCAACGCGGCTACGGTGGGCGCGTGACGAGCGAGAACGCAGCCCTGACCAGGTTGCGGCTCGACCTGTCGTACGACGGCACCCGGTTCGCCGGCTGGGCCTCCCAGCCGGGGCTGCGCACGGTGCAGGCGACGCTCGAGGAGGCTCTCGCGACCGTCCTGCGCACCGCGCGGCGCCAGGAGCCCGCGCCGCGGCTGACCGTCGCGGGGCGGACGGACGCGGGCGTCCACGCACGCGGTCAGGTGGCCCACGTCGACGTGACGGCCGAGGCGGTGGCCGCCGCTGGCGGGCGGTCCGCGCGCGAGCCGCTCGTGGCGCTCGTCGACCGTCTCGGCGGCGTGCTGCCCGCGGACCTCGTCGTGCGCTGCGTCAGCGAGGCGCCGGACGGCTTCGACGCCCGCTTCTCCGCCCTGAACCGCCGCTACGCCTACCGCGTCTGCGACGACCTCGCCCGTCGCGACCCGCTGCGTCGCGGCGAGGTGCTGTGGCGCCGGCGGCCGCTCGACGTCGCGGCGATGGACGCCGCCGCGCGCCTGCTCGCCGGCCGCCACGACTTCGCCGCGTACTGCAAGCCGCGGCCGCACGCCACCACCATCCGCACGCTCGAGGTGTTCGAGTGGACGCGGCCGGACGAGGGGCCCGATGCGGGCCTCGTGGTCGCGACCGTGCGCGCGGACGCCTTCTGCCACGCGATGGTGCGCATGCTCGTGGGCGCGAGCCTCGCCGTGGGCGAGCACCGACGGCCCGTCGAGTGGCCCGCCCAGCTGCTCGCCGCCCGCACCAAGGACGCCGCGGCGCCGGTGGTCCCGGCGCACGGGCTGACGCTCGAGGCGGTCGGCTACCCGCCGGACGCCGAGCTGGCGGCGCGGGCGGAGCGGACGCGGGCGCGGCGCACCGACGACGAGGGCGACGGCTGCTGCGGCTGACCCGCGTCAGCTCCGGTCGTCGTCCGCGCGGTAGAGGGGCTCGTCCAGGTCGGGATCGGGGATGAGGTGCACGGCGGCCTCCTCGGCGCTCGCAGCGCCGCCCGCCACCCCGTCGTCCACCGCGAACATGTCGGTCCCCCCGGCCTCGACGGCGTCGTCGTCGGCCTCGAGGCGGCCCGCGCGGAACTGCTCGCGGTCGCCGGAGACACCCTCGGCGGAGTCCCAGGACTCCGGCTCCTCCTGGAGGAGCCGCTGGTCGATCGTCTCGCGGTGCTTCTCCTCCCACGCGGTCTCGCCCCAGCGATTGCCGCGCGGGTGGTCCGGCGGCGAGTAGCCCTCGTCGAGCAGGTCGTCCACGCCGCGCTCGAGGAGCATGTCGTCGCGCGTCAACTGGTCGGCGTCGCCCTCGGCCCCGGACTCGGGGTCGGGGCTGGTGCCGGGGGTTCCCTCACTCATGTCCCCACCGTTGCACCGGGTCACCCGCCCCGCCAGCGGTCGATGGTGCCGCCGGGTGGGGTTTGTCGCGCCAGGTGCGCCGAACCCCACCCGGGAGCCGCGCCGTGCGACGAATGGGGGTGCACGGCGGCGCGAAGGTCCCCGACACGTTCCTCGCGTTCGGCGCCGACGGTTCGGTGGCCGAGCCGCCCGAGCCGGTGTGGGACGCGGCGCGCGTGGAGCGGGCGCGTCAGGCGGTTTCGACGGGGCGACCGGCGGTGGGGAGTACCGGCCCGACGAAGGCACCGCGCTCGCGCCACAGGACTGCGGCGGTCGCGAGCAGGCCGGCGACGGCGACGATCGCACCCAGCCCGCCGGACTGGCCGCTGGTCAGCGCGAGGGCGGTCGACAGGCCGAGCAGCGCGAGGCGCCCGCGCGGCCCGCTGCCGACGGCGGCCGCGAACAGCCCCCACGTCAGGTACCACGGGTAGGTCACCGGGCCGGCGAGCGAGAGCACGACGAGCGCCCAACCGACGCCGCGGAACGCGCCGCGGGCCGTGCCCTCGCTCGCCTGGCGCAGCAGGAGGAGGACGAGCACGACGCCCGCGCTCGCGACGAGCACGCGCCCGATCGTCGTCGCGAGCGCGAGCGCGCCGGCGTCGAGCCGACCCGTCAGGCCGGCGAGAAGGTAGGAGACCCAGGTGCTCGGGGCCATTGCGCTGCGGACGGTGCCGGGCACCGTCAGGGCGCCCACCCAGCCGAACGCGTTCGGGAACAGCGCCACGGTTGCGGCGGCGGTCAGGGCCCCCGCGCCGGCAGCTCGGGTGAGCCTCGGGCGCCGGACGGCCGGTGCCGAGCGCCGGAGAATGTCGAGCGCGACGTATGCGACGAGGACGGCGCCCGGCAGCTTGATCTGGAGGGCGACGACGGCGGCGACCATCGCGGAGACGTGGCGCTCGGCGCGCGCCAGCATGACGACAGCCACGGCCAGGGCGCCGACGGCGACGTCCAGGTGTGCGCCGGAGACGACGTGCACCAGCAGCAACGGGTTGAGGGCGACGAGCAGCAGGACCGCCGTCCGCTCGCGCTCGGGCGCCGCGCGCACCGCCAGCGCGACGGCCGCCGCCAGGCCAACCACGGCGGCCGCGCGGATGAGCAGCACGGCGAGACCCACGTGGTCGCCGGAGACCTCCGCGATCTCCCGCACCAGTGCGACCTGCACCGGACCGTAGGGCGTCGGCGTCCACAGCCACGTCGGGCTGACGGCCGCGCCGTAGGGACCGGAGAGCCAACCCGGACCGAACCGGTACGGGTCCAGGCCGAGGGCCGCGAGGCGCCCGACGGCCGCGTAGCTCTGCACGTCGAGGCTGCCCATCGGCCCGGTGGGCAGCAGCGGGACCGCCCACGCCGCGGCGACGAGCGCGAGGGTGCGGGGGCGCGGACCGGGCCGGTCGTCGCGCAGCCAGGCGCACGCCAGCGCCGCCCACGTCACGCACAGTCCGGCGAGCGCGGCGGTGGCCGCCGCGGCCCAGCCGGGGCGCGCGGCGTCGCCGGTGGGCCAGCGGCCCCACCAGTCGGGAAGCGTCACGTCCTGCGGCACGCCCGCCCGCGCGGCGGCCAGGGCCAGCGCGGCCACCAGGAGTGTGCCGCCCACCCCCGTCAGTGCGAGGGCAGCGGGGTGCGTCCGAAGGGCGCGCCCCCGCGCCGGCCCCGGTAGGACCCGGGTACCGTCCATCGCCCTCGACCGTATCGGGCTCCCCGCAGGCACGTCGAATCGAGACGGGTCTGGCGCCCTCCTGCGACGAGGAGCCGGACGGCGAACGCCTGCATGACCAGCGCGACGACGCGGTCGAGCACGCGCCACGCGCCGGCGGCCGTGCCGGGCGTCGACCTCGCGCCGGGGCGCGTGCTGGACGTCACGCCGTACCGGCAGCGCTGGTCCGTGCGCGCGGCGGTGCTCGACGACCTGACGGACGCGGTGGTCGCCGCGGTGCGAGGCGCGCTGCGGCAGCCGGGCCGAGGCTCTCCGAAGGGTTCGGACCGGCAGCGCCGGCGGGCGGCTTTTGACCGCATGGCGAACCCACAGGTAACCTTGTTCGTCGTTGTGCGTCCGCGGTCGCGCACCGGTGACTTCTCACCACCGCGAGCAGACTTCGACACCGGCGTTCCCACTCGCCGGCCGACGCCTCGACAACCCACCACGGGTCACCGGCCTGCGCCGAAGCCCGCGGTACCGACATTCGACGAGAAGGCTCACACCCGTGCGCACGTACACCCCGAAGCCCGGCGAGGTCGAGCGGACCTGGTACGTCATCGACGCGACCGATGTCGTGCTCGGCCGCCTGGCCACGCACATTGCCACGCTGCTGCGTGGTAAGCACAAGCCGACGTTCGCGCCGCACGTCGACAACGGTGACTTCGTCATCGTCGTCAACGCGGCGAAGGTGGCCCTGACGGGCACCAAGCGCGACACCAAGCTCGCCTACCGCCACTCCGGCTACCCGGGTGGCCTCAAGGCCATCCCCTACTCGGTGATGCTGGACAAGCACCCCGAGCGCGTCATCGAGAAGGCCGTGCGGGGCATGATCCCCAGGACGACGCTCGGCCGTCAGCAGATCGGCAAGCTCAAGGTCTACGCCGGCCCCGAGCACCCGCACGCTGCGCAGCAGCCGAAGCCCTACGAGCTCACCCAGGTGGCGCAGCAGGCCTGACCGGCCGCTGCGCAGACGAAGCGAGGAAACCGTGGCAGAGACCACAGTCGACGAGGTCGACATCGAGGGCGAGCAGACGCCCGCGAGCTACACCAGCGAGACCGCCCCGGTGACGGGACGTGGCCAGTCGATCACGGCACCCGCCCAGGCGCTCGGCCGCCGCAAGGAGGCGGTCGCTCGCGTCCGACTCGTGCCCGGTACGGGCAGCTGGACGATCAACGGCCGCACGCTCAAGGACTACTTCCCGAACAAGCTGCACCAGCAGCTGGTCAACTCCCCGTTCCAGGTGGTGGACGTCGAGGGTCGCTTCGACGTCGTCGCCCGCATCAACGGCGGCGGGGTCACCGGCCAGGCGGGCGCGCTGCGCCTGGGCATCGCCCGTGCGCTCAACGCGATCGACACCGAGCACAACCGCGCCGCGCTGAAGAAGGCGGGCTTCCTGACCCGCGACGCTCGCGTGGTGGAGCGCAAGAAGGCCGGCCTCAAGAAGGCCCGCAAGGCACCGCAGTACTCGAAGCGCTGACCAGCGTTTCAGGAAGGCCCCGTGGACGACGATCCGCGGGGCCTTTCGCTTCTCGTCGACACCGCCGAGGGTGCACAGTGGGGGCGCCGCCGCGAGGGCGCGGCGCGGGGACAGGAGGATCGCGCATGGGGCGCTTGTTCGGCACCGACGGGGTCCGGGGCCTCGCCAACCGGGACGTGACCGCTGAGCTGGCGCTCGACCTGTCGGTCGCCGCCGCGCACATCCTCGGCTCCAGGGGGGCGTTCGAGGGGCACCGGCCGCATGCGGTCGTCGGCCGGGACTCCCGCGCCTCGGGCGAGTTCCTCTCCGCGGCCGTGGCCGCCGGGCTCGCCTCGGCGGGAGTGGACGTCGAGGACGTGGGGATCCTCCCGACGCCGGCCGTCGCGTTCCTCACGGCCGAGTACGGGGTGGACCTCGGGGTGGTCCTCTCCGCGTCGCACAACCCCATGCCGGACAACGGCATCAAGTTCCTCTCCCGCGGCGGGCAGAAGCTCGACGACGAGCTGGAGAACGCCATCGAGGCGCGGATGGGCGAGGCCTGGGAGCGTCCCGTCGGGGCGCAGGTGGGCCGGATAGGCAGCGACCCGGCGCGCGCCGCGCGTGCCTACGTGGAGCACCTGGTCGGCACCATCGACACGGACCTGACCGGCCTGCGCATCGCCGTCGACTGCGCCAACGGCGCGGCGAGCGAGGTGGGCCCGGCGGCGCTGCGGGCCGCCGGGGCCGAGGTGCTCGTGATCAACGCCGCCCCGGACGGGCGCAACATCAACGACCGCGCCGGCTCCACCCACCCGGAGCAGCTCCGGGCGTTCGTCGTCGCCGCGGGGGCCGACCTCGGTGTCGCCTTCGACGGCGACGCGGACCGATGCCTCGCCGTCGACGCCGCCGGCGAGCTCGTCGACGGCGACCAGATCATGGGCGTGCTCGCCCTCGCGCTCCACGAGAAGGGGGCGCTCGTGCACGACACCCTCGTCCTGACCGTGATGAGCAACCTCGGCCTGCGCCTGGCGATGCGCGACGCCGGGATCACCACCGTCGACACCGCGGTGGGCGACCGCTACGTGCTCGAGGCGATGCGCACGGGCGGGTACTGCCTGGGAGGCGAGCAGTCGGGCCACATCATCCTGGCGAGCCATGCGACCACCGGGGACGGCATCCTCACCGCCCTCCAGCTCGCCGCCCGCGTCCACGCGACCGGCAAGCCGCTCGCCGAGCTCGCCGGCGTGGTGCACCGGCTGCCGCAGACGCTGGTCAACGTCCCGGGCGTCGACCGCTCGCGTGCCGGCGACGACGGCCCCCTCGCTGAGGCGATCGCCGCCGTCGAGGCGCGGCTCGGCGAGACCGGCCGCGTGCTGCTGCGCCCCTCCGGCACGGAGCCGCTGGTCCGCGTCATGGTCGAGGCCTCGACGCAGGGCGAGGCCGACGAGGCCGCGGCGACGCTCGCGGGCGCGGTCCGCGAGCGCCTCGCGCTGTGAGCGACCCGGTCCGCGACCTCGCCCTGCGGCTCGTCGAGCTGGCCGAGAGGCTGCCCGGCGGGGTGGTGCCGATCGTCAGCGCCGGCGACCCGGTGCTGCGTGCCGTCGCGGTGCCGTTCGACGGCCGGCTGACCGGCGACGAGCTCGCCGCGCTCCTGGCGGTGATGCGGCGCACGATGCACGCCGCGCCCGGCGTGGGCCTCGCGGCCCCGCAGATCGGCCTGCCGCTCGCGCTCGCCGTGGTCGAGGACCCCGCGTCCGACCCGGCGCGCGAGCGTGTGCCGGTCCCGTTCCGCGTGCTCGTCAACCCCCGCTACGAGGCGCTGGACGACGAGCGGGCGGCGTTCGCCGAGGGTTGCCTGTCCGTGCCCGGCTACCACGCGGTGGTCGCGCGCCACCGGCGGGTGCGGCTCGTCGGGCACGACGAGCGGGGCGGGGCGTTCGACGAGGTGCTGGCGGGCTGGCCGGCGCGGATCGTCCAGCACGAGACGGACCACCTGGCCGGCACGCTCTACCTCGACAGGGCCGACCTCCGCACGCTCGCGGTCACCGGGTAGGTGATGCCGCCGACGACAGCGCGCCGTCGCCGGTGCCGCCGATCTCGCCGGTGAGGTCTTTCCGCTGGTCCGACCCTGGTTTCCGCCGCGGGGCACCACGAGCGCCCAGGGGCGTGCCGCGCCCGGCGGGCGCCCCTACGCTGGTCGGCGATGCGCCCCTTCCTGTTCCTCGCGACCCGGCCCGAGCCGGCCGCGGCCGACGACGAGTACGCAGCGATGCTGCGGTGCTCCGGCCTCGACGAGCCGGAGCTGCGGCGCGTGCGGCTGGACCAGGGGCCGCTGGGGACGGTGGACCTCGACGACTGGTCCGGCGTGATCCTCGGCGGCGGGCCGTTCCAGTCCAGCGACCCGCAGGAGAGCAAGTCCGGCGTCCAGCGGAGGGTGGAGGCCGAGCTGGCGGGCCTGCTCGACCTCGTCGTACCCGCGGACTTCCCGTTCTTCGGCGCCTGCTACGGCATCGGGACGCTCGGCACGCACGAGGGCGCCGCCGTGGACCGCAGGTTCGGCGAGCCCGCGGGCGGCATCCAGGTGCTGCTGACGCCGGAGGGCCGCGACGACCCGGTGCTCGGGATCGCGCCGCCGGTGTTCGGCGCCTTCGTCGGGCACAAGGAAGCCGTCAGCGCGCTGCCGCCGCATGCCGTGCGGCTGGCGACCTCGGCCGCCTCGCCGGTGCAGGCGTTCCGCGTGGGCCGGCGCGTGTACGCGACGCAGTTCCACCCCGAGCTCGACCTCGAGGGTCTGGTGGCGCGGATGCGCGTCTACCGCGACGAGGGCTACTTCCCGTCCGAGAGCCTCGACGAGACGGTCGCGGCCGCCCGCGCGACGGGCATCACGGAACCGCCGAACTTCCTCGCGCGTTTCGTGGAGTTGTACGCCCGTCCCGCAGTGCCCCTGATCGTGCCCTGAATCGTCCGGCGGATGGTTCCCAGGGTCACGTTCGACCCGTACGGTTGGCCCGGTGTTCGCGGGTCGCGAGGCCCTGGCCGGAGGGGGTGCGTGTGGAGGAGTGGCTGCTCGGGCTGGCGGGGTCCCCGCTCGTGTACCTGGGGCTCTACCTGTTCGCGACGATCGACGGGTTCTTCCCGCCCATCCCGAGCGAGTCGGTCGTCATCGCCCTGGCCTCGCTGTCGGTCTCGGCCGGGAAACCGTCGCTGGTCCTGGTGATCCTCGGCGCCGCGGCCGGCGCGTTCACCGGAGACCAGATCGCCTACACGATCGGCAGACGCGTCAAGGTGCGGTCCCTCCGGATCTTCCGCAACGCCCGGGCGCAGGCCGCGCTCGACTGGGCGCAGAAGGCGCTGGCGACGCGCGGCGCGTCCTTCATCATCGCCGCGCGGTACATCCCCGTCGGCCGCGTCGCCGTCAACATGACCGCCGGCGCGCTGCACTTCCCGCGCAGGCGGTTCGTCGCGCTCGCGGCCTTCGCGGCGATCACGTGGGCGTGCTACGCCTCCGTGATCGGCATCGGGGCGGGGCGTCTGCTCGAAGGGCACCCCGTGTACGCGATCATCGTCGGCGTGATCGGCGGCATGATCATCGGGGTCGTCGTCGACAAGATGCTGAGCCTGTGGGCGCGCAGGCCGGCCGCCCGCGACGCGGAGGACGTCGTCGTCGACGAACCGGACGACGCCCGGTAGCGGCCGGTGCGTCGTGCCGCGTGACGTCGGCGTCATGCGGGCAGACGGCAGTAGGTCACGAGATGCTCACGATTCGTCCCATGCCGGCTAACGATCCGGTCTCGGCGGTCATCCGACGAGGTGACGGCGCCGACACTGTGACGGTGACGCCGGCAGCGGTGTCCCTCTCCGACTGCCGTGCCGACCCGCCCGGGCCGGGCCCGGCGGCACCGCCGAAGGAGCGCCGATGGGCACCGCACGCGTGCGCCGCGCCGCCGTGCTCGCGGGCGCCCTCGCGGCCGCGCTCGTCGGGCCGTCCGCGTGCGCCCCGTCGCCCGCAACCTCGCGCCAGGCGGAGGCGACGGTCGTCGGCTCGGCCGCCGACTGCCTCGCCCCGGAGGTGCTCGACGAGCTCGGCCTGACGCTCGACCCGAGCCTGGCGGCCCGTGCGTCGCACGCCCCCGCGCCCACGCCCGGGCGCGTGCCCGACGACTTCGACGCCACCCGCGTCGTCGTCTGCCAGGTGGGCGGGCAGATGCGCGACTCGGCCGGGACGTGGACCGCCGTCACCGCGACGTCCCGCGAGGGTGCCGACGGCGACGTGGCCGCGCTCGTCGCGGCGCTCGCGGCCGCCGCCTCCGCCGCGCCGGGGGCACCGGCCGGCACGGACCCCTGCGACTCCGAGGCCGCCCGCCTGGTGCTGTGGCTCGTCGACGCGATCGACCGCACCGTGCTGCCCGTGGTGCCGGTCGACGCCTGCGGCGGGCCGACGCAGGCCGTGCTGGACGCGCTCGACTCCCTGGCGGTCACCGCCGTGGCGGACCACCCGGTGGAGCTCGTCGTCCCCGCGTCCTAGATCTTCCGGAGCCGGACCCGCTGCACCGAGTGGTCCGGGCCCTTGGTCAGCACCAGCGTCGCGCGCCCGCGCGTGGGCCGGATGTTCTGCTCGAGGTTGGGCGCGTTGATCGAGTCCCACACCTGGCCGGCGACGTGGTGCGCCTCCTCGTCGGTCAGCCCGGCGTACCGGTGGAAGTACGACTCCGGCTGCGCGAACGCCGTCGCCCGCAACCGGAGGAACCGCTCGACGTACCACCGGCGCACGTCGCGCTCGCGGGCGTCGACGTAGATCGAGAAGTCGAAGAAGTCGCTCACCGCCAGGCTCGTGCGCCCCTGGGCCGTCACACGCGCCGGCTGGAGCACGTTGAGGCCCTCGACGATCAGCACGTCCGGCCGGCGGATCACGGCGTGCTCGCCCGGCACGATGTCGTACGTCAGGTGGCTGTACACCGGCGCCGTCACCTCGGGCCCGCCCGCCTTGACCTCCTGCACGAACCGCAGCAGCGAGCGCCGGTCGTACGACTCCGGGAAGCCCTTGCGCTGCATCAGGCCGCGCCGCTCGAGCTCGTTGTTGGGGTAGAGGAAGCCGTCCGTGGTGATCAGCTCGACGTGCGGCGTCGCGGGCCAGCGCGCGATCAGCTCGCGCAGCAGCCGCGCCACGGTCGACTTTCCGACGGCCACCGAACCGGCGACGCCGATGACGAAGGGGGTGAGGTCCGGGCCTTCGCGCAGGAACGTCGAGGCCGCCTGGTGCAGGCCGCGCGTCGCCTGGATGTGCAGGTCGAGGAGCCTGGCCAGCGGCCGGTAGACGGCGTCGGCCTCGGGCAGGTCGATCGGGTCGCCGAGACCGCGCAGCCGCTCGACGTCCTGCTCGGTGAACGGCAGTGGTGTCGACTCGGCGAGGCGGATCCAGGCCGCACGGTCCAGGTCGACGTAGGGGGACGGTGCGGGCCGGGGCTGCACGCGTCGATCCTGCCACGCGGGTGGAGCCGTCCCGGACAGGGGTGCGCCGGGTGGGTCGGTACGATCGGGGTCATGTGCGGAATCGTCGGATACGTCGGCAGCGCCGTCCCGTCGGGAAGGCCGCTGGACGTGGCGCTCGAGGGTCTGCGGCGGCTGGAGTACCGCGGGTACGACTCGGCAGGCGTCGCCCTCGTCGTGCCCGGAGCGCCGCTCGCCGTGGCGAAGAAGGCGGGGAAGCTGGCCAACCTCGTCGAGGAGCTGGACCTCAACCCGCTGCCGGAGTCGAGCGCGGCGCTGGGCCACACCCGCTGGGCGACCCACGGCGGCCCCACCGACGTCAACGCGCACCCGCACGTCGCGGGCAGGCTCGCGCTGATCCACAACGGGATCGTCGAGAACTTCGTCGAGCTGCGCGACGAGCTGACGGCCGCCGGCGCGCAGCTGCTCTCCGAGACGGACACGGAGATCGTGGCGCACCTCGTGTCGCGTGCGTACGACGAGACCGGGGACCTCACCGCCGCGATGCGGACGGTGGCGCGCCGCCTCACGGGGACGTTCACGCTGCTGGCCGTCCACGCCGACGAGCCCGGCACGGTCGTCGGCGCGCGGCACGACTCGCCCCTCGTCGTCGGGCTGGGCAAGGGGGAGAACTTCCTCGGCTCGGACGTCGCCGCGTTCATCGCGCACACCCGCGACGCCCTCGAGCTGGGCCAGGACCAGGTGGTGACGATCACCGCGGACTCGGTGGCGGTGACCGACTTCGCCGGCGACCCCGTGCAGGCCCGTCGCTACGTGGTGGACTGGGACGCCGCCGCCGTGGAGAAGGGCGGCTTCCGCTCGTTCATGGACAAGGAGATCCACGAGGAGCCGCACGCCGTCCAGGACACGCTGCTGGGCCGCACCGACCGGCACGGCCGGCTGGCCCTCGACGAGATCCGCATCGACGAGTCCGTGCTGCGCGCCGTCGACAAGATCGTCGTCGTCGCCTGCGGCACCGCCGCCTACGCGGGGCACGTCGCCAAGTACGCGATCGAGCACTGGTGCCGCATCCCCGTCGAGGTCGAGCTGGCGCACGAGTTCCGCTACCGCGATCCGGTGGTCGACGAGCGGACGCTGGTGGTCGCCATCTCGCAGTCGGGCGAGACGATGGACACGCTCATGGCGGTGCGGCACGCGCGCGAGCAGGGCTCGAAGGTGCTGGCGATCGTCAACACCCACGGCTCGACGATCCCGCGCGAGTCCGACGCCGTGCTGTACACCCACGCCGGCCCCGAGATCGCCGTCGCCTCGACCAAGGCGTTCCTGGCTCAGATCGCCGCGGCCTACCTGCTGGGCCTGTACCTCGCCGAGCTGCGCGGCAACATGTTCGCCGACGAGGTCGCGACGATCCTCGACGAGCTGCGCGCGGTGCCGGCCAAGATCCAGCAGGTGATCGACCGGTCGGGCCGGGTGCGCGAGGTGGCCCGCCGGATGGCCGACACCCCGACGGTCCTGTTCCTCGGCCGGCACGTCGGGTACCCGGTGGCGATGGAGGGCGCGCTCAAGCTCAAGGAGCTCGCCTACATCCACGCGGAGGGGTTCCCGGCGGGCGAGCTCAAGCACGGGCCGATCGCGCTCGTGGAGCCCGGTCAGCCGGTGTTCGTCATCGTCCCGTCGCCTCGCGGGCGGGACTCGCTGCACTCCAAGGTCGTCTCGAACATCCAGGAGGTCCGGGCGCGCGGTGCGCGCACGCTCGTCATCGCCGAGGACGGCGACGACGCGGTGCTGCCGTTCGCCGACGAGGTGTTCCGCGTGCCGGCGACGCCGACCCTGCTCGCGCCGCTCGTGTCCGTGGTGCCGCTCCAGATCTTCGCGTGCGAGCTGGCGACGGCGAAGGGCCTCGACGTGGACCAGCCACGCAACCTGGCGAAGTCCGTCACTGTGGAGTAAGCCGCCCCCCTCTACGCCGAGCGCATCGTTCGCCGGCGAGCGCGTACGTCTGCGCGCCTGGGACGTACGCGCCCGGTCACGAACGATGCGTTCGGCGGGGTGGGGGCGAGTGGGTGCGACGTAGGGTGGGCGCGTGATCGTCGGGGTCGGGGTGGACGTCGTCGACGTCGCGCGGTTCGTCGAGTCGCTCAAGCGTTCGCCCGGGCTGCGGGAGCGGCTGTTCACGCCCGACGAGCGTGAGCTGCCGAGCGCCTCGCTCGCCGCCCGGTTCGCGGTCAAGGAGGCCGTCGCCAAGGCGCTCGCCTCGCCGGGGCGGCTGCACTGGCACGACTGCTGGGTCCCGCGCGAGGCGGGGCAGCCGCCCGTGCTCCACATCGGCGGGACGGTCCAGGCGCGGGCCGACGAGCTCGGGGTCACCCATTTCCACCTGTCGATCTCCCACGACGCGGGGATCGCCGCCGCGGTGGTGGTTGCCGAGGCGTGACGGGCGGCCTATGGGTGGGTTCGGGGTCGCCGAGCGGTCCGAAGCCCACCCACAGTGCAGCGGCGGCCGTCAGCCGACGGTGACCGTCACCTCGACCGTGGTGCGGGCCGGGATCGGCTCACCGGGCGAGCCGTCGACGACGAGCGACGCCACCCCCGTGGGACACCGCACCGGGTTGAGCACCGAGATCCGGTCCGTCGCGCCGCGCCAGATCCGCTGCACCTCGAAGCCATCCCAGTCGCGGGGGATCGACGGGTCGACCAGCAGCCCGTCCAGGCCCGGCCGGACCCCGGCACCTACTTCGTCACCGCCGTGCACATCCACCCGGCGGTGCCGAGGAGCCAGGGGTTCTGCGCCGGCCGGTAGCGCGCGTGGTCCCCGCCCGTAGACGAACGGGCAGTACGCGCCGGAACCGCGGGATCCGACCCGTCTGTGCGGTCCTGTAGTACGAGCACCCGCCGCCGTTGTGCGAGATGACGGTGCAGAACTCCTTGCCGCCCAGGTAGTTGGTCCACGAGACGGGGACGTCCGGGCGGTGCCCGGGAGCGTGCGCAGATCGTCCCCCGGCGCGACGGCGACCCGCCCGTCCGGTCGGCCCGCGACTCCTCCGTCGGCGGCACGCCGCCAACCATCGGCGGAGGAGTCGCACCCGTCTACCCCCCACCAACTCGGTGCTTCGGTGCCGATGCGGTGGATTGATGCACCGAACCGGCAGGAAGACACCGACTTGGCGGGACGCGGGACGCGGGGCGGCGACCGGGGGATCAGCCCGCCAGGGCCGGGATCACCTCGCGCTCGAAGAGCTCGAGGCCCGAGCGGTCGTAGGCGAGCATCGGGAAGTAGCAGATGGTGTAGGCCAGGCCCAGGCCCCGGAGCGTGGTGAGCGTCGAGACGATCTGCTCCGGCGTCCCGACGAGCGGCCCCGTGCGGAACTCCTCGCGGATCCCCGCCGCGCGCGAAGGGACCGTCTTGGCGTAATGGGCCTCGTAGCGGTCGAGGAGTGCGGGGATCTCCTTCTCGCTCTGTGCGATCACCACGTTGAAGTTCGACGAGCGCGTGATCTCGTCGAAGTCGCGGCCGACCGTCGCGCAGTGCTCCGCGAGGATCGCCGACTTGGCCTCGAACGTCTCCGGGTCGCCGCCGAAGTTGGTGTACGCCCCGTACTTCGCCGCGATCTTCAGCGTCACCTTCTCGCCGGAGCCGGCGATCCACAGCGGCGGGCCGCCGGCCTGGAGCGGCAGCGGCGACAGCATGGCGCCGTCCACCTGGTAGTGCTCACCTTCCAGCGTGGCCGTCCCGGTGGACCACAGCTGCCGGAAGATCTGCACGCCCTCGTCGAGCATCCCGAGCCGCTCGCCGGGCCGCGGGAACCCGTAGCCGTAGGCGCGCCACTCGTGCTCGTACCAGCCGGCGCCGATGCCCATCTCCACGCGGCCGCCGGACACGATGTCCGCGGTGGTGGCGACCTTCGCCAGGTAGGCGGGGTTGCGGTACGCCATGCAGGTGCACATCTGGCCGAGCCGCACCCGCTCGGTGACGGCGCCGAACGCGTTCATCAGGCTCCACGCCTCGTGGACGGCCTCGCCGTTGGGCTCGGGCACCGAGTGGAAGTGGTCGTAGACCCAGACCGACTCCCACGCCTCGTGGGTGTCGCCGTACAGCGCGAGGTCGCGCATCACCGCCCAGTGCCGATGGGGGTCGATCCCGGTGAGGTCCTGCCGCCAGCCTTGGGGAACGAAGTATCCGAAGCGCATGCTCGCACGCTACTTCCAGCTCGGGAAGGATGAGTCACATGCTCCGAGCGTGGGACGTGGACGTGATACGCGCGGCCGAGGCGCCGCTGCTGGCGACCGGGGTGCCGTTGATGGACCGGGCGGCCTTCGCGCTCGCGGTGGCCGTCGCCCGCTCGCTGCGCGAGCGGCGCGGGCACGTCGCGGGGGCGCGGGTGGCGTTGCTCGTCGGGCCCGGCAACAACGGCGGGGACGCGCTGTTCGCGGGCGCACACCTGGCCCGGCGCGGCGTCGCGGTCACTGCGCTGCTCACCTCCGGGCGCGTGCACGACGAGGGCATGGCCGCGCTGCGCTCCGCCGGGGGCGCGGTGACCCGGGTGACGTCCGGGACGGCCGGTGCGGAGGCCGCGGCCCGGTCCGACGTGGTGGTCGACGGGCTGCTCGGCATCGGGGCGCGCGGGGCCCTGCGCGGGGTGGCAGCGGATCTCGTCGCGGCACTCGCGGTCGACCGGCCCTTCGTCGTCGCCGTCGACGTGCCCTCCGGCATCGGGGTCGACGACGGCACGCTGCCGGGCCCGGTGCTCCCCGCGCACCTCGTCGTCACGTTCGGCGGCGCCAAGCCGGGGTTGCTGCTGCCGCCCGCTGCGCTCGTGGCGGGGCGCGTCGTGGTGGTGGACGTCGGGCTCCCGCTGGCGGACGCCGACGCGACGGTGGCCCGGCTGGGCCCGTCGGACATCGCGGCGGCCTGGCCGGTGCCGCGCGCCGCCGAGCACAAGTACTCGCGTGGCGTCCTCGGCATCGTCGCCGGGACGCGCGCCTACCCGGGGGCGGCCGTGCTCGCCGCAGGCGCCGCCGTGCGCGCCGGCGTGGGGATGGTGCGGTCCGCCGGCGACGCGGGTCCGGCGGTCGTCGCCGCCCACCCCGAGGTGGTGACCGGGGAAGGGCAGGTCCAGGCGTGGGCGCTCGGTCCCGGCGTCGAGCCGCACGACGAGGCCCAGGCGCCCCGCATCGCCGCGGCCCTCGCGTCCGGGCTGCCGGCCGTGGTCGACGCCGGGGCGCTGCCGCTGCTGCCGCCGCGCGTCGGGCCGCACGTCGTCCTGACGCCGCACGCGGGCGAGCTGGTCCGGCTGCTGGCCGCGCGCGGCGTGGACGTGGACCGGGAGGCGGTGGTCGCCGAGCCGCTGGCGTGGGCACGACGAGCCCACGAGCTGACCGGTGCCACCGTGCTGCTCAAGGGCTCGGTGTCGGTGGTGGTGGGGCCGGGGCGGATGTACACGCAGGCAGAGGCGCCCGCGTGGCTGGCCACGGCCGGCGCAGGGGACGTGCTCACCGGGCTGCTGGGGGCGCTGCTGGCCGGCCGCTCGTCGGACGTGATCGCGGACCCGACGCTCGCGGGGCTGCTCGCCGCCGCCGCCGCGAGCGTGCACGGCCGCGCCGCCCACGCGGCGAACCCGGGCGGCCCGGTGTCGGCGAGCGCGGTGGCGGACGCCCTCCCGGCGGTGATCGCCACTCTCCTGCGCTGACCCCCCGCCCACCTTCCACCCCCTCCCGCCGAGCGCATCGTTCGTGAACCAGCGCGTACGCCTCCGGCGCCGGAACGTGCGCGCTCGGCGCCGAACGATGCGCTCGGCGGGAGGGGGGGCGGGGAGGAGGGAGTCGGGAGGGGGAGTGCGGGCCGGGGGGTGCGGGGTTCGTCAGGGTGGCGATGGGAGGATGGCGGGCGTGAGTGGATTCCCGGCGCGGGCCGTGATCGACCTCGAAGCGATCCGGCGGAACGTCGCCGCCCTGGCGGGGCACGCACCGACGGCGCAGGTCATGGCAGTGGTCAAGGCGGACGCCTACGGGCACGGGCTGGTGCCGGCGGCGCGGGCCGCGGTGCAGGGCGGCGCGACGTGGCTCGGCGCTGCCCAGGTGACCGAGGCGATCGCCCTCCGCTCGTCGGGCATCACGGGACCGCGGATCCTCACCTGGCTCTACGCACCCGGCGCCCCGCTGCGGGAGGCGGTCGAGGCGGACGTCGACGTCTCGGTGGCCGCGCCGTGGGCGGTCGACGAGGTCGTCGCCTCCGCCCGCACCGCCGGCCGCACGGCGCGGGTGCACCTCGAGCTCGACACGGGGCTGGGTCGCAACGGGGTCATGGCGTCCACCCTCGACGGGGTGCTGCGCCCCCTGCTCGCTGCGGAGGCGGAGGGCGCCGTCCGGCTCGTCGGTGCCTGGTCCCACCTCGCGTTCGCCGACGAGCCCGACCACCCCACCGTGCGCGCGCAGGAGGACGTGTTCGCGGCGGCGGTCCAGGAGATCGAAGCGGCGGGCGCGCGGCTCGAGGTGCGCCACCTGGCGAACTCCGCCGCGACGCTGACGCGGCCCGCCGTCCACTACGACCTCGTGCGGCCGGGCCTGGCCGTGTACGGCCTCTCGCCGGTGCCGCAGCTCGGCGGGCCGGAGGCGTACGGCCTGACGCCGGCGATGACGCTCGAGGCGGAGCTGGCCACGGTCAAGCGCGTCGGCGCGGGCCAGGGCGTCTCGTACGCGCACCAGTACGTCACCGACCGGCCCACCACGCTCGGTGTGGTGCCGATCGGCTACGCCGACGGGATCCCGCGGCACGCCTCCGGCTCGGGGCCGCGGCTCGGTGGGCCGGTGCAGGTGGGCGGCCGGCGGCTCGGCGTGGCGGGGCGGGTGTGCATGGACCAGTTCGTCCTCGACCTCGGCCCGGGGGCCGACGAGCGTGCGGGGGACACGGTGACGCTGTTCGGTGCCGGCCCCCACGTCCCGACCGCGGAGGACTGGGCCCGTGCCGCGGGCACCATCTCGTACGAGATCACCACGCGCCTGGGCGCGCGCGTCCCGCGGGTGTACGTCGGATGATCCGGCTCGCGACCGCCGAGGCGACACGGGCGTGGGGCGAGGCGCTCGCCCCGCTGCTGCGCGCCGGCGACCTCGTGGTGCTCACCGGCGACCTCGGCGCCGGGAAGACGACGCTGGTCCAGGGGATCGGCGCCGGGCTGCACGTGCGCGGGCAGGTGGCGTCGCCCACGTTCGTCATCGTGCGCGAGCACCCGCCGCTGCCGCGGCCGGACGGGACCCTCGGGCCGGCGCTGGTGCACGTCGACGCCTACCGGCTGCGCTCGCTCGACGAGGTGGCGGCGCTCGACCTCGAGTCCGAGATGGACCAGGCCGTCACCGTGGTCGAGTGGGGCGGCGGGTGGGTCGAGGGGCTGTCCGACGACCGCCTCGAGCTGGTGCTGCACCGGCCGCACGGCGCGGTGGACCCGACCGGGGACGAGCCCGCCGACGCGGGCGAGCGCGTGGTCGAGGTGCGGGCGGTCGGCGCCCGGTGGGCGGGTGTCGCGCTGCCCGGAGTCGGCGTCGTGCTTCCCGTGGCACAGTGAGAGACGTGCCGATCCTCGCGCTGGACACGTCCTCGTCGGTCTTGGTCGCCGTGCTCACCGACGCCGGCGACGTGCTCGCGTCCGCGTGGGCCGACGAGCCCCGCAAGCACGCCGAGCTGCTCGCGCCGATGATCACGGCGGCGCTCGCGGACGCCGGGGTGGACCGCCGCTCGCTGACCGGCGTGGTGGTGGGCACGGGGCCGGCGCCGTTCACCGGCCTGCGCGTGGGGCTGGTGACCGCGCGGACGCTCGGCCTGGCGCTCGGGATCCCGGTGCGAGGCGTGCCGTCGCTCGACGCGCTGGCGGCCGCCGCAGCGCGGGGCGCGGCGGCGGGGGACCGCGTGCTCGTCGTCACCGACGCCCGGCGCCGCGAGGTCTACTGGGCGGCCTACGACGTGCTGCCGGACGGCTCGGCGACGCTCGTCGACGGGCCGGAGGTCGGCGCGCCGGCGGCGTTGCGCGCGGCGGTGGCCGGGGCGGTCGTCGTCGGCCGCGGCGCCCTGCTCCACGCCGACGTCCTGGGCCTGACCGCCCCGCCGGAGCTGCTCGACCCGGACCCCGCGGAGCTCGGCCGGCTGGCCCTGGCGCGCGCAGCGGCGGGCGAGCCGCTGCCCACCGAGCCCCTGTACCTGCGCCGCCCGGACGCCGAGCCCGCGGCGGGCCACAGGCGGGTGCTCCAGTGAGAAGCGCGCCGGAGGGCGGGGTCGCCCGGAGGGGTGCGAGCGAGTCGGCGCTGAGCGCGCCGGCGGGCGGGGTCGGCGGGGCGGCGCGGAGCACGCCCGGCGTGGACGTGCTGGTGCGCCCGCTCGCGGCCGGGGACCTCAACGAGCTCGACCGGCTGGAGCGGCAGCTGTTCGGCGCGGCGGCGTGGTCACGGCAGTCGCTCGCGGAGGAGATCGCGGCGGCGGGGCGGTTCTACATCGGCGCGGAGCGGGCCGCGGACGGCTCGCTGATCGGCTACGCGGGGCTGTGGTTCGACGGCTACGACGCCCAGGTGATGACGATCGCGGTCGACGGCGCCCACCAGGGGCACGGGCTCGGCCGCCGGCTGCTGGGCGACCTCGTGGACCACGCCCGCCACGTGGGCGCGGCGCGGGTGCTGCTCGAGGTGCGGGTCGACAACGCCCCGGCGATCCACCTCTACGAGACGACCGGGTTCCAGATGCTCGGCCGGCGGCGCGGGTACTACCAGCCGGGCAACGTCGACGCGTACACGATGCGGCTGCCGCTGGAGGGCGGATGAGGACGGACGTGCTGGTCACGGTCGAGGAGCTGGCGACGGCGCTCGCGGACGACGAGCCGCCCGCCGTGCTCGACGTGCGCTGGGCGCTCGGCCGCACCGACGCGCACGAGCGGTACCTCGCCGGCCATCTGCCGGGCGCCGTGTACGTGGACCTCGAGACCGAGCTGGCCGCGCCGCCCGACCCCGCCGGTGGGCGCCACCCGCTGCCTGACGTGGCCGATCTCGAGGCGGCGGCGCGGCGCTGGGGGCTTCGCGAGGGCGCGCCGGTCGTGGTCTACGACGACCTCGGCGGCACCTCCGCGGCACGTGCTTGGTGGCTGCTGCGCTGGGCGGGGGTCGGCGAGGTGCGGCTGCTGGACGGCGGGCTCGACGCCTGGACGGCGGCGGGGTTCTCGCTGGAGGCCGGCGACGTCGCCGCCGAGCCCGGAGACCTCGTCGTACGACCGGGCGCACTGCCGACCGTGACGGCGGACGAGGTCGCCGCCTGGCCCGGGACGCTGCTGGACGCCCGCGCCGCCGAGCGGTACGCGGGGCTCGTCGAGCCGGTCGACCCACGGGCCGGGCACATCCCGGGCGCCCGCTCCGCGCCGACGTGGGGGAACCTCGACGGCTCCGGGAGGTTCCTGCCCGACGAGGCGCTCCGCGTGCGGTTCGCCGCGCTGACCGGCCCGGTGGCGGTGTACTGCGGGTCCGGCGTCACCGCCGCGCACGAGATCGCCGCGCTGGCCGCGATCGGCGTCGACGCGGCGCTCTATCCCGGCTCGTGGTCGGCATGGTCGTCGGACCCCTCCCGCCCGGCGGCGACCGGCTCCACGCCGTGACCCGGGATCGGCAGTCCCACCTGCCGCGTCGGGGTGGAGCTGCCGTGCTCGGCGTGGCGGTGGTGCTCGGGGGGTGTGCCGTGGGGACCGCGGAGGTCGCGCCGGTGCCCACGCCCACCGTGCTGGTCACCGTCCGGGAGACGGTCTCGCCGTCGAAGGCGGCCGCGCCGGTCCCCACGCCCAGGGGTCCCGGCTACGAGGCAGCGGTCAGCGCGATCACGCCGGAGCTGGCCTCACGGATGGCGAGGTCCTGGCGGGCGGGCTGCCCGGTACCGCTCGAGGACCTGCGGTACGTGACACTGACCCACTGGGACATGGCCGGTGCCGCGGTGACCGGCGAGCTCGTGGTCCACGCGGACGTCGCGGACGGGCTCGTCGAGGTGTTCCGCACGCTGTTCGACGCGGCGTACCCGATCGCGTCGATGCGGCTGGTCGACGACTTCGGCGCGGACGACACCGCCTCGATGAACGCGGACAACACGTCGGCGTTCAACTGCCGCGCGATCACGGGCGGCACCGGCTGGTCGGAGCACGCCTACGGCCGGGCGATCGACGTCAACCCGGTCGAGAACCCGTACGTGGTGGTCGGCAGCTACGTCGCGCCCCGGGCGGGGTACGCGTTCGACGAGCGACCGGACGCGCCGGGCGTGATCCACGACGGCGACGTGGTGGTGCGGGCCTTCGCCACGCAGGGCTGGCTGTGGGGCGGGCACTGGGACGACCCGATCGACTACCAGCACTTCTCCACGACGGGACGCTGAGCCTCAGGCGGCGCGGGCCATCCGCTCGCGCGTCCTGGCCCGCGACTCGGGGACCATCGCGACGCGGTGCGGCGGCAGGGTGGCCTCACGTCGCCAGGTCGTAGGCGGTCGGAGCTGCTCGTCACCCCCCCTGCGTCCGAGGTCGCCGTGGCCAGGGGCACGTGGACCTCGGACGCTGGGGATGGGGGTGGCGCGCGCGGGCACGTAGGGTTGGGCGACGTGAGTGGTGGGACGGTGGCGCGCGGCGGGCCGCTGGTGCTGGGCATCGAGACGTCGTGCGACGAGACCGGCGTTGGCCTGGTCCGCGGTCACGAGCTGCTGGTGGACTCGGTCGCCTCGTCGGTCGACGAGCACGCGCGGTTCGGCGGGATCATCCCGGAGATCGCCTCGCGGGCCCACCTCGAGGCGATGGTCCCGACCATCGAGCGGGCGCTCGACACCGCCGGGGTGGGCCTGGCCGACGTCGACGCGATCGCCGTGACCGCCGGCCCCGGGCTCGTCGGGCCCCTGACGGTGGGGGCCGCCGCGGCGAAGGCGCTCGCGGTCGCCCTCGACAAGCCGCTCTACGGCGTCAACCATGTCATCGGGCACGCGGTGGTCGACGAGCTGGTGGACGGCCCGTTCGCGGAACGCGTGATGGCGCTCGTCGTCTCCGGCGGCCACTCCTGCCTGCTGCTGCTCGAGGACACCGTGAACGTCACCGAGCTGGGCTCGACGTTGGACGACGCGGCGGGGGAGGCCTTCGACAAGGTGGGCCGGCTGCTCGGCCTGCCGTATCCGGGCGGGCCGCACATCGACCGCCTGGCGCGCGCCGGGAACCCGGAGGCGATCCGGTTCCCGCGCGGCCTGACCGCGCCGAAGGACCAGGCGGTCCACGCGACCGACTTCTCGTTCTCCGGCCTCAAGACGGCCGTCGCGCGGTGGGTCGAGGCGCGGCAGGACGCCGGTCTCGACATCCCGCTCGAGGACGTCTCGGCGTCCTTCGCCGCCGCCGTCGCGGACGTGCTGACGGCCAAGACGATCGCCGCGTGCCACGCGCACGGCATCGACGCGCTGGTGCTCGGCGGCGGCTTCTCGGCCAACTCGCAGCTGCGCGAGATGGCCGCCGCACGGTGCACCGAGGCGGGGATCGAGCTGCGCCTGCCGCCGCTGCGGTACTGCACCGACAACGGCGCGATGATCGCGGCGCTCGGCGCGGCGGTGGTCGGCCGCGGGCTGCCCCCGTCGCGGCTGGACCTCCCGGTCGACTCCTCGATGCCGCTGACCACGGTCCTCGTCTAGAGTCCCATCGAGCTGAGCGTCGACCTACGGCATCTGGGCTGCGGCTCGAGGCGCCGTGATGCTGATGACCGTACGGCGGCACGCCCATGGCGGTCACCACGTCGTTCGCCAGCGTCGAGGCGATGGGGCAGAGCCTCGGGATGGGCATGCAGGAGGGTATGGCGCTGGCGCTCAGCCAGGCCGACGCGATCCTGGCGGGCTGACCCTTCGCCCCTACAACGGGTGGCCCTCGGCGAGCTCGGCGAGCAGCGAGCGGACCACCGCGTCCAGGCCGCCGGAGCGACGGGCGACCGCCCGCTGCCGCTGGTAGGACGCGCCCTTGCGCAGGATGGTCCGCACCTGCTCCAGCTCGGCGGCGCACCCGAGGCGCGCGGCGACGGGCGCGAGGTCCGCGAGCCACCGCTCCACGGAGTCGGAGACGAGCTCCTCGTCGCCCGCGGCGTTCGTCACGAGGATCGCGTCCATGCCGTAGCGCGCCGAGCGCCACTTGTTCTCCTGCACGAACCACGGCTGGAGCGTGGGCAGGGGCTCGCCGGCGTCGAGCAACGTCGAGAAGTGCTCGACGAGGCAGTGGGTCAGCGCGGAGATCGCCGCGACCTCGGCGAGGTTCGTCGCACTGTCGGCGATCCGCAGCTCCAGCGTGCCGAACCGCGGGCTCGGGCGGATGTCCCAGCGCAGCTCGGTGACGTCGTCGATCACGCCGACGTGCAGCATCTCGCCGACGTACTGCTCGAGCTGCTCCCACCGCTCGAGCTGCGGCGGTAGCCCGGCGGTGGGCAGCTGCTGGAACAGCAGTGCGCGGTTCGAGGCGTAGCCGGTGTCCTCGCCGCGCCAGAACGGCGACGAGGCCGCCAGGGACTGGACGACGCCGAACACCGTCAGCATCGCGCGGGACAGCGGCAGCACCTTGGCGCGGTCCTCGACACCGACGTGCACGTGCACGCCGAAGATCAGCATCTGCCGGCCCCACCACTGGGTGCGGTCGATCAGCCTCGCATAGCGCTGCTTGTCGGTGACGCGCTGCGTCGCCCAGTTGGCGAACGGGTGGGTGCCGCCGCCCATCAGGTCGATCCGCAGCGGCCCGGTGACCTCCCGGACGCGGTCGAGCATCGCGACGAGGTCCGCCGCCGCCTCAGGAACGGTGGTCCGCTTGCCGCTGGACACCTCGATCGTGTTGAGCAGCAGCTCACCGGCGACGCGGGGCGACAGCGGGTCGTCGAGGGCGTCCGCGTGCACGCCCGCGAGCACGGCGGTCGCCGCCTGTCGCAGGTCGCCGGAGTCCGTGTCGACCAGCGCCAGCTCCCACTCCAGCCCCACGGTCGAGCGCTCCGACGTGGCGAACGGCAGCGGGAAGGGCGCGGCCATCGGTCGCCTCAGGCCTCGGTCACGGGGTCGACGACGAGCACGCGCTGTGCACCGCCCACGCGCGTGAGCACCAGGGTCGCCTCGGCGTCGCCGCGCAGGTCCAGCTGTGCCCGCAGCGACTCCGGCGTCACCGCGGTGCCGCGCTTCTTGACGGTCAGCCTGCCGACGCCGCGCTCGCGCAGGTACGCGCGCAGCCGCTTGACGGAGAACGGCATCTCGTCCAGCACCCGGTAGGCGGTCGCGACGGGGGTGGCGGTCAGCCGGTCGGCGGTCACGTAGGCGATGGTGGGGTCGACGAGCCGCCCGCGCACGTCGCGGGCCACCTGCTGGACCAGTCCGGCGCGGATCACCGCGCCGTCGGGCTCATAGAGGTACGCCCCGACGGGTCCGACCTCGGGGCGGTCCGCGGCCTCGTCGTCGCCGACGACGTGCGCCCTGCCGGCGCGCAGCACGAGCGCGGAGCGCCCGGGCCCCTCGGGCGCGAGCGGGCCGAACCACAGCCCCGCCTCGACCACCTCGCCGTCCGACGAGACCCACTGGGCGCGGGCGTCGCCGGGCACCGCGCGGTGGGCCAGGGCCGGCCCGACCTTGACGCCGAGCGCGGGCACGCGCTCACGGAGGCCGAGCAGGGCGCCCAGCGGGGGCGTGTAGGCGGCCGGGTCGGAGGTTCGCGCGCCCGACGAGGTCCGCCGGGCCGGGTCGGCGTACACGGCGTCGATGCCGGCGAGGTCCAGTGCCAGGCCGTCGCCGTGCCGCACCTGTGCCTCGGGGAAGTGCCGGAGGTTGACGGTGGCGATCGCCGCGGTCACCTCGTCGGTGTCCACCGCGACCACGCGCAGCCCGACCCCGGCCAGGGCCATCGAGTCGGCGCCGATGCCGCACGTCAGGTCCGCGACGCTCGTCGCGCCCGCGGCGAGGTACCGCCGCGCGTGGTGCGCGGCCACCTCCAGCCGCGTCGCCTGCTCGAGCCCCGCCTGCGTGAACAGCATCCCGTCCGCGAAGTCGCCGAACTTGGCGCGGCCCCTGGTGCGCAGCCGCGACTGTGTCAGCGCGGCCGCGACGAGCTCCGGGTCAAGCCCCTCGGCGCGCAGCCGCTTCGACAGGGCCATCGCGCGGGCCTCGTCGTACGGCGGCAGGGCCGAGAGCAGCGCCCACCCGTCCGGGCTGAGCAGCCGGGACAGCGCCCCTGCATCCATGGCCGTGATCCTCGCACGTGCAGGTCGAAGGGCGGCGCCGCTCCTGGCACTCGCCTTGACCGAGTGCTAACGCGTTCCTAGAGTGAGGTTCTGGCACTCTCCCATCGAGTGTGCCAACCGCACCCCAGGCCCCGGCTCCCGCGACGACGACGGCCCGACGGTGCGGCACAGGCTCTCGGAACTACTCACATGCGAAGGGGAGGTCCGCTGTGTCGGTCTCCATCAAGCCGCTCGAGGACCGGATCGTCGTGAAGGCCCTCGATGCCGAGACGACCACCGCCTCCGGGATCGTCATCCCGGACAGCGCCAAGGAGAAGCCGCAGGAGGGCGAGGTTCTCGCCGTCGGCCCGGGTCGGATCGACGACAAGGGCAACCGCGTGCCGCTCGACGTGGCGGTGGGTGACAAGGTCATCTACTCGAAGTACGGCGGCACCGAGGTGAAGTACTCCGGCGAGGAGTACCTGATCCTCTCGGCGCGCGACGTGCTCGCCATCGTCGTCAAGTAATCCTGCAGCGAGACGAGGGCCCCCTCCCGCTCGGGAGGGGGCCCTCGTCTCGCACCGGGTCAGCCGACCCTGCGGTGGTTGGCCCGTGCCGCGAGGACCGCGGCCCGTTCGTCCTCGGACAGCCCACCCCAGACGCCGTACGGCTCGCGCACTGTGAGCGACTGCTCGCGGCACTCCTTGATGACGGGGCAGGTGGCGCAGATCGCCTTGGCGGCCTCGGCGCGTCGACGCCTTGCAGCACCCCGTTCGCCCTCGGGATGGAAGAAGAGGTTCTCGTCAGCGTCGCGGCACGCCCCTTGGAACTGCCACTCCCAGAGCTCCATCACCGGGCCCGGGAGGCGTGAGATCTCAGCCATGCATCCCCCTTCCCCTTCTTGGGCCGGAGCGGTGGTGCCACCGGCCCTGTCTCACCCGGGACTTTCGACCCGGACGATTCAGTCACGCTACAACCGCGTCAGAAGTTGTTCAAGACCCTGCCTCGGATCGGATGCCTGAAACGATCTGGACGTCCGTCCGACTCGCCAGCAAGACAACGTCACAGGTCAGCGGCGTGGCATTCCGGACATGCGCACATGACTGAACCGCGCCGCCGATCGCTGGCACAATCGGTCCATGGCGATCGGTGGCGAGGGTGACGGCGGCGTCCCCCGGCTGACCGTCGCAGCGGTGGCGCGGCGGCTCGGCGTCGCTCCGGCGACCCTTCGGACCTGGGACCGGCGGTACGGCCTGGGTCCGTCGGAGCACGCCGCGGGCGCCCACCGCCGGTACGGCAGGGGCGACCTCGCGCGGTTGCTCGTCATGCGGAGGCTGACCATCGACGGCGTCGCTCCGGCGCAGGCGGCGCAGATCGCGCGCACCGCCGACGTGGGGGAGCTGTTCGAGCCGCTGCCCGTGCGGGAGAACCTCTTGGTGGCGGACCCTGTCGCCGTCGACGCGCTCGTCGACGCCGCGCTTGCGGCCGACGAGGAGGCGGTCGGCCGGCTGCTGGCCATCGGCCCGGGCGGCGACGTGCTGGCGTGGTGGAACTCGCTCGTCGACCCTGCGGTCGCCGCCCTCGCGCGCCGGCTGGTGATCGACCGGCCGGGCACCTCGTCGCTGATGGTTCTCGGCGAGGGCGCGCTCGCCGCGATCCGTGCCGTCATGCCGCGGCCCGCCGGCGGGCGGCCGGTCGTGCTCGTGCTGGCGGCCGGCACGCGGATCGGCATCATCCAGGCGCACGTGATCGCCGGGGTCCTGGCAACCCGGGCCGTCGACGCCCGCGTGGTGGGCGGCTCGCTGTCCCCGCGGCACGCGGTGGAGCTCGTCGCCATGACCCAGGCGGGCGCGACGATCACGGTCGTCGACTCGGCGCACCCCGACCTCGCCGCGGTGGAGCGGGTGGGTGCCGAACGGCCCGACCTGCCCCAGTTCGTCATGCTGCCGGACGCCGCGGTCGAGCACCTCCCGGTGGGCCGCAACGTGCACCGCGCGCGGACGATCACCGGGGTGGTCCACGAGGTCCTGGCCACGGTCGGTCTCACCTGAACCGGCCACTCCGGGGCGTCCGTCAGGAGTGCCAGGCCCAGTCACAGCGGGTGAAGTCCCCTGTCAGGGATGCTTGTGTTCACCCGAACGGCCCTCGACAAATCCCCAAACCTGCCAGGCTCCGGACATTGCGGCTCCCGGCGGCTCGGATGCTCGTCCGAGCGGGCTAACCTGCCAGGTCAGGCCGGCCGATGAACCTCTCAGGCTTGCGGTGCGGGGGGCGACGAGGAGAGGAAGAGATGGCTGGGGTCATCGTGTGCCACGCCTCGGCGACGGTGCGAGAGCGTCTGGTCGTGACGTCGATCGGGGTTCCGGCACTGGCGCCGGTCCGCGCTGCCGCCACGGCGGACGAGCTCGTGACGCTGGCGCGCCGGGTGCCACCGACGATCGTCCTGGTGGACGCGCACCTGCCCGGTGCCGGCACGCCGGACGCGATCCGTCGGCTGCGGGCCGTCGCACCCGCCGCCGCCGTCGTCGTGCTCGCCGGGCCGGACGACGGCGCCGCGCTCGACCGCGCGCTGGCGCTCGGCGCCCGCGGGTTCCTCGCCCCGGACATCGGCCGCGCGGAGCTCGCCGCGGTCGCCGCCCACGTCCAGGCGGGGCCCATGCTCGCCGCCACGCGCGCCGCGGGTGTGCCGAACCCGCTCCCGCCCGGCGCCGCCGACATGTCGACCGACGCCGGCTGGGACGTCGAGGACGAGGCCGACGTGCCCGTGCCGGAGCCGATCGAGCTGACGAAGCGCGAGGTCCAGGTGCTCGTCGGGATGAGCAACGGGCGGTCCAACGCGCAGATCGGCGCCGAGCTGTTCCTCTCGGAGGACACGGTCAAGACGCACGCGCGCCGGCTCTTCCGCAAGCTCGGGGCCAACGACCGCGCGCAGGCGGTCGCGATCGGGCTGCGGCGGGGGATCATCCGCTGACGGTCGCGGCGCGGGGCTGCCGTATCCTGAGTCGATGACGGCGCCTGCTGACCCGTTCGCTCGCACCGGCCTCACGTTCGACGACGTCCTCCTCCTGCCCGGAGAGACCGACGTCATCCCGAGCGAGGTCGACACCACCTCCCGGCTGACCCGGGAGATCTCCGTGCGGGTCCCCCTCGTCTCGGCCGCGATGGACACCGTGACCGAGTCCCGCATGGCCGTCGCCATGGCCCGCCAGGGCGGCGTCGGCGTGCTCCACCGCAACCTGTCGATCGAGGACCAGGCGCACCACGTCGACCGCGTCAAGCGGTCCGAGTCCGGCATGGTCGCCGACCCGCTGACCATCCCCCCGGACGCGACGCTCGCCGAGATGGACCGGCTGTGCGGCATGTACCGGATCTCGGGCCTGCCGGTGGTCGACGAGCAGCGGCGCCTCCTCGGCATCATCACCAACCGCGACCTGCGGTTCGTGCCCGCCGGCGAGTTCGCCTCGCGCCGCGTGCGCGAGGTGATGACTCCGATGCCGCTGGTCACCGCGCCGGTGGGCATCGACCGGGACAGCGCCGCCAACCTGCTCGCCAAGCACAAGGTGGAGAAGCTGCCGCTGGTCGACGACGACGGCGTGCTGCGCGGCCTGATCACCGTCAAGGACTTCGTCAAGTCCCAGCAGTACCCCGGCGCGACGAAGGACGCCGAAGGCCGGCTCGTCGTCGCAGCGGCCGTCGGCTTCTACGGCGACGCGTGGGACCGCGCCACGGCGCTCGTCGAGGCGGGGGTGGACATCCTCGTCGTCGACACCGCCAACGGCCACGCGCGGCTGATGCTCGAGATGGTGCGCCGGCTGAAGTCCGACCCGCTCACCCGCCACGTCCAGGTGATCGGCGGCAACGTCGCCACCACCCCCGGCGCGCAGGCGCTCGTCGACGCCGGTGCGGATGCGGTCAAGGTGGGCGTGGGGCCGGGTTCCATCTGCACGACGAGGGTCGTCGCCGGCGTCGGCGTGCCGCAGGTCACCGCCATCTACGACGCCGCGAAGGCGTGCAGGCCCGCCGGCGTGCCGGTGATCGGCGACGGCGGCATCCAGTTCTCCGGCGACATCGCCAAGGCGCTCGTCGCCGGCGCCGACACCGTGATGCTCGGCTCGCTGCTCGCCGGCTGCGACGAGTCGCCGGGCGACCTCGTCTTCGTCAACGGCAAGCAGTACAAGCACTACCGCGGCATGGGATCGCTCGGCGCGATGGCGTCACGCGGCCGGGTCTCGTACTCCAAGGACCGGTACTTCCAGGCGGACGTGCCGTCCGACGAGAAGATCGTGCCCGAGGGCATCGAGGGGCAGGTGCCGTACCGCGGCCCCCTCGCGGCGGTGGCCCACCAGCTCGTCGGCGGCCTGCACCAGTCGATGTTCTACGTCGGCGCGCACACCATCCCGGAGCTCCAGGAGCGCGGCACCTTCATCCGGATCACCCCGGCGGGGCTCAAGGAGTCGCACCCGCACGACATCCAGATGACCGTCGAGGCGCCGAACTACACCGCGCGCTGAACCACGGCCTGGACCCGCACCGGCCAGTCCAGCTCCGCGCCCGGCCCCAGCAGGCCCTGCTCCGCGCGCCACGCGTTGAACGACTCCGCCCACGCCAGGTGGGCGTGCACCTGGTACGCCTGGAGCGTCGACAGGTCGATGTCCTTCAGCTCGGGGAACCGCTCGACGACCTTGTCCAGCAGGTCGAGCGTCGCCACCACGTCGACGTGGGCGGCGTGCAGGGCGTCCGGCGTGGCCACGCCGTAGAGCGCGCACAGGTCGCCGAGGCGCCGCTTGCCGCGGCGGTACCGGTCGAGGGCGCGGTCGAGCACGAGCGGGTCGATGACCGGGCCGGCCGGCCGGCCGAGCCGCTTCTCCACCGTCGGCAGGCCGTTGCGGGTCAGCTCCGCGTCGAGGAGCGACAGGTCGTAGCCGGCGTTGAACGCGACGACGGGAATCCCCGCGCGCCACGCCGCGACGAGCTCCGCCGTGACCTCCTCGAGCGCCACGCGCGGCGCGCAGCCGTCCGCCCGGGCCCGCTCGGTGGTGATGCCGTGCACAGCGGTCGCCTGCTCGGGGATGGGGACGCCCGGGTCGATCAGCCAGGTGCGGACCCGCGTTCCATTCGCGTCGCGGTGCACCACGGCCGCGGTGACGATCCGGTCCGAGCCGACGTCCACGCCGGTGGTCTCGGTGTCGAAGCCCACCATCGGACCGCCGTGCCAGCGCATCGTCCCTCGTCTCGTCGTCCCTGCTCTTCGGCAGCATCGCACCGGCCACCGACACGCCCGGGCAGACACCCCCCGCCGGTAGCCTTGGCGGGTGACCGAGGTCGAGATCGGACGTGGCAAGCGCGGGCGGCGCGCGTACTCCTTCGACGACATCGCGGTGGTGCCCTCGCGGCGCACCCGCGACCCCGAGGACGTGTCCGTCGCCTGGCAGATCGACGCCTACCACTTCGAGCTGCCCGTCCTCGCCGCGCCGATGGACTCCGTGATGAGCCCCGAGACGGCGGTGGAGCTCGGCCGGCTCGGCGGGCTGGGCGTGCTGGACCTCGAGGGTCTGTGGACGCGGTACGACGACCCCGAGCCGCTGCTCGTCGAGATCGCCGGGCTGGACGCCGCGCACGCCACCGCCCGCATGCAGGAGATCTACGCCGCCCCCATCCGCCCCGAGCTGATCACGGCCCGCCTCAAGGAGGTGCGCGCCGCCGGGGTGACCGTCGCCGGTGCGCTGTCCCCGCAGCGCACGCAGGAGCACTGGCGCACCGTGGTGGACGCGGGCGTCGACCTGTTCGTCATCCGCGGTACAACCGTCTCGGCCGAGCACGTCTCCGGGCAGGCCGAGCCGCTCAACCTCAAGCGGTTCATCTACGAGCTCGACGTGCCCGTGATCGTCGGCGGCGCCTCCACCTACACCGCGGCCCTGCACCTCATGCGCACCGGGGCCGCGGGCGTGCTCGTCGGCTTCGGCGGGGGAGCGGCGCACACCACGCGCGTCTCGCTCGGCATCCACGCGCCCATGGCGTCGGCGGTGGCCGACGTCGCCGCCGCCCGCCGCGACTACCTCGACGAGTCCGGCGGCCGATACGTGCACGTCATCGCCGACGGCGGCGTCGGCCGCTCCGGCGACCTCGTCAAGGCCGTCGCCTGCGGCGGCGACGCGGTCATGCTCGGCGCCGCGCTGGCGCGGGCAACCGAGGCCCCCGGCCGCGGCTGGCACTGGGGCCCCGAGGCCCACCACCCTCAGCTGCCGCGCGGGGAGCGCGTCGAGGTGGGCAGCGCCGGGACGCTGGAGCAGATCCTCTTCGGGCCCGGCCACACCGCCGACGGGACCCTCAA
>Ga0255334_1000355_pt1 | contig 40909 bp, 33 predicted proteins | sample EtOH5_35cm_T3_12_FD_202080 | JGI IMG/M metagenome (GOLD analysis project Ga0255334, IMG submission 202080) | Sandy soil microbial communities from University of British Columbia, Vancouver, Canada - EtOH5_35cm_T3_129 | ecosystem: Engineered > Artificial ecosystem > Sand microcosm > Unclassified ... | reverse complement strand
CTTGAATTATATACCGGGTTTTTACCCAGCCACACCCAAAAACCACCTTTTTGCAAACCTTCTTGCCCCCACCATCCAGAGCATCCCCCCAAAACATCTACAAGGGGCGCCTCTGAGCAGCGAAGCCTTTGACTATAGCATGGAAATGCACAGGAAGTCAGGCCATCGCGGCGCAATCTTCGATCAAACCTTCCACTTTTCCAGCAACTTGTCCGGCCCCAGACTGTCATAACCCTCAAAAGGCTGGTGGATCCAAGGATTTGTGGGCAAAAACTCCACTGAGTAGTCTGGCGTGAATGTTGACAACCCCTTGGTCCAGATTACGGCGCTGCGCAATTCCGAGATGGGAGCGTAGCTCGTCTTCAACATGTCGATCACCGCGTGCAACGTGTGGCCGGAGTCCGCCAGATCATCCACCAACAACACACGCCCAGCGATTTCACCTTTGGGCGTTGTGATAAAGCGCGCGATATCCAGGTGCCCCTGCACCGTTCCGGCTTCTGCCCGGTAGGAACTCGTCGACATGATTGCCAAAGGCTTGTCAAAGATGCGGCTCAGGATATCCCCTGGACGCAAGCCACCGCGGGCCAGACAAAGAATGGTGTCAAATTCCCATCCAGACTGATGCACCTTCAGCGCCAACTTCTCGATAAGGCTGTGGTATTCGTCATAACTCACGTACAGGTGTTTGCCGTCTTCCGTCAACATATTCGCTCCTGATTTAATAGCTGCTAGCGCTTTGAAATTGAGCGCTCAGGGGGGTTATGCCACGTAGGGATGGCGCATCAGGATAGTGTGATCACGATCCGGGCTTGTCGAAATCATGGCAATCGGTACGCCTGTGACTTCAGCAATGCGTTCCAGATATTGCCTCGCGGTCAGGGGCAGCTTGGCATAGTCCGTGACGCCGACGGTGGAATCACTCCAGCCTGGCAGCGTTTCATAAATAGGTTGGCAACGGGCAATGTCGTCTGCTCCCATCGGCAGCAGATCGATCAACTCTCCGTCGAGTTCATACCCGGTGCACAGTTTCAACTCAGCCAGGCCATCGAGCACATCCAGCTTCGTAATGCACAACCCTGACAGGCCATTGACCTGTGCGCTTCGCTTGAGCAAGGCGGCATCAAACCATCCACAGCGTCGACTGCGCCCCGTCGTCACACCCTTTTCGGCTCCCACCGTGCTCATGTGATAACCCGGCGTTCCGGGCTTCTCCCAATCCAGCTCGGTAGGAAAGGGGCCGCCACCCACGCGTGTGCAGTAGGCCTTGGTAATGCCAAGGATGTAATGCAGCATGCCGGGGCCGACGCCCGAACCCGCCGCCGCATTGCCTGCGACGCAATTGCTGGAAGTGACATAAGGGTAGGTGCCATGGTCCACATCCAGCAGGGTGCCTTGGGCACCTTCGAACAGAAGGTTGTCACCCGCCTGGTGCGCGTCGTTGAGTTCCCGCGAGACATCCGCCATCATGGGCTTGAGCAACTCTGCGTGGCGCATGGCTTCGGTGTAGACCGCATCGAACTGCACTTCACCATCACGGAGATAGGGCGTGAGGGCGGCACCAAAAACGAACTTGCCTGATCCCAAGAACGTTGTCAGCACATGGTTGTGCAAGGCAAGGAGTTCGCGCAATTTGGCAGCAAAACGTTCGGGGTACTTGAGATCCTGAACCCGCAGGGCACGGCGGGCAATTTTGTCTTCATAGGCGGGGCCAATCCCCCGACCGGTGGTGCCGATCTTTTCCGTGCCGCCTTGCTCGCGGGCAGCTTCCCGGGCAACGTCCAGCGCCGCATGGAATGGAAGAATCAATGGACAGGCTTCGCTGATGCGCAGGCGTGAACGCACTTCCACACCGGCTTTCTCAAGCCCCTCAATTTCCTCGAAAAGCTTGGCCGCAGACAACACCACCCCGTTGCCGATGTAGCATTTGACCCCCGGCCGCATGATGCCACTCGGGATCAGATGCAGCGCGGTCTTCACGCCATTGATCACCAGCGTGTGCCCCGCGTTGTGCCCGCCCTGGAAACGAACAACGCCCTGCGCGCTTTCCGTCAACCAGTCCACCAGTTTGCCTTTGCCCTCGTCACCCCACTGGGTGCCGACCACGACCACATTGCGACCTTTGGTTACTTTCATCACAGACCCAATTCAATTGTCAGTTGCTTCAATAGCTTGCACGACCCACTGACCGGAGACTGACACCAGTTCTCGGTCGCAATGGAACTCATCAACTTCACTTTCATGTCCCGGCAGCACGCAGACCACGGTTTCGCCGCGGCTGCGCAAAGCTGCAATGGCAGCGTGTACATCACCCGAGTCGCCCCAGGGCGCACGGATGGCGGCCTTGAGCGCACGCGGTGACACCACGCTGACCACCTGCTTGATGTCAAGGCTGAACCCTGCGGCAGGCCGGTTGCGGCCAAACACGGCGCCCACTTCGTCATAACGACCACCACGCACCAGAGCGTCACTGGCTCCGGGCGCATAGATGGCAAAGCGCGCCCCGCTGTAATAGGCATAGCCCCGCAAATCGGCCAGGTCAAAACTGACGCGGACGCCCTCCAGACGGGAAGCCAACCACTTCAAATTCAAGAGCACCTCGCGCACGCCAGCCGTACGCTTGAGGGCTTTTTCTGCCTCAACCAGAACGCAGTCATCGCCATAGAGCTGCAACAGTGAAAGCAGCCCTTCACGCGATGCCACGGGAAAATCGCGGGCCAGAAACGCCAGTTCGCCGGAATCCTTGGTTGCCAACGCTGCATGTATGGCCTGAAGCAACGGGGCATCCACGGTAACGCCTGCGAGCAAGCTGCGAACAATGCGCACATCGGCAAGGTCCACGCTGGCGTCTTGCACGTTCGCCACGCGCAAGCAATCCAGGGCCAGCAATGTCGCCTCAAGGTCTGCCTCCAGCCCGGCATGACCATAAATTTCTGCGCCAAACTGCAGAGGCTCACGCGTCGCATGGGGACGATCAGGTCGTGTATGAACCACCGGGCCGCAGTAACACAGGCGGGTGACGCCCTTGCGATTGAGAAGGTGGGCATCAATGCGGGCCACCTGGGGTGTGGTGTCGGCACGCAGCCCCAAGGAGCGGCCAGAGAGCTGGTCCACCAACTTGAAGGTCTGCAGGCCAAGCGCCTCTCCGGTTCCCGTCAGCAGAGACTCCAGGTGCTCCAGCAGCGGCGGCATGACAAGCTCATAGCCATAGCAGCGGGCCGTATCAAGCAGCCCGCGACGCAATTCTTCGATGTGCCGCGCTTCGGACGGCAAGACATCGGCAATGTGATCCGGCAGGACCCAAGCAGACATGGAAAAATGGGAAGGCTGTTAAAAACGTGATTCTACCGGCAGGGACGAAACACCCTGAAACTCCGCGCAGGCTCGGGAGGGACGTCCGGCAGAATCAGACGAGCAGCATGGCAACGCCAAACACGATGCACAGCAACGCAAAAAAGCGGATCTGGCCATCGCGCAACTGCACCAACTGCGAAAAGACACGGCGCCAGCCAGCGGGTGACACGAACGGCAGGAGCCCCTCGATCACCAACACCAAAGCCAGCGCCGTCCAGAGACTATCGTTCAATTCCACGTGGCACGGCCGGGGCGTTATTTGCGCGCCGGCTGCGCAGCAGGGGAAGCCGACCCACCCCGAAAAACCTTGAAGAAATCTGACGATGAAGGATCCAGCACCATGACATCGCTCTTCTTGCTGAAACTTGCCTTGTACGCCTCAAGGCTTCGATAGAACTGCGCAAATTGAGGGTCACGGCCAAAAGATTCGGCATAAATGCGCGCGGCCTCGGCATCACCTTCACCCTTGACTTTTTGTGCATCACGGTAGGCATTGGCAATGGTGATCTCGCGCTGGCGATCGGCATCCGCACGGATCTTCTCCCCTTCCGCGCCCCCTGTAGAACGCAACTCATTGGCCACGCGCTTACGCTCTGCCTCCATCCGTCGATAAACGGACTCCGTAATCGCCTCGACATAGTCAACCCGGGTGATACGGACATCCACCACATCCACGCCCCAGGGCTTGGCGCCCCGGACGGCTTCCAGCACCTCACGTTTCACATCGGCCATCAAGTCTTCTCGCTTCAGTGACAGCAGTTCCTTGACGGTTCGCTTGTTGATTTCTTCCTGAAACGCATTGCGCACCACGCGATTGAGCTGCATTGCTCCAGCAGTTTCATCCAGACCCACGTTGCGAATGTATTCGGTGGGTTCGGAAATGCGCCAACGCACATACCAATCAATGACCACGCGCTGCTTTTCGGCCGTCAGCATGGGTTCGGTGTCAGTGCTGTCGAGCGTCAACAATCGCTTGTCGATATAGGACACATTCTGAAATGGCGGCGGCAACTTGAAATTCAGCCCCGGTTCCGTGATGACCTCCTTGATCTGCCCCAAGGCATACAAGACACCAAACTGGCGCTGGTCCACCACAAAGAGCATCGAGCTCATCAATGCGAGCACTACCAAAACGGTAGAAGCAATAAATCCAACTCTGTTCACAAAATGCTCCTAGCGGGTTTCGCGGTCACGCGTACGACTGCTGTCACGCGCACGGGAATCGTTCGACAAACTGCCAGCCGGCGCCGATGGTGGCACGACCACCGCGCTGCCACCGGCGGGCGACTCAACGGCTCCCGGCGACTGCGCGACGCCCTGCACGATCTTGTCCAGCGGCAGGTAGAGCAGGTTTGAACCCTGCCGAGACTCCACCAGCACCTTGGTGACATTGCCGTAAATCTGCTGCATGGACTCGAGATACATGCGGTCACGCGTAACCTGAGGGGCCTTCTGGTATTCCGCCAGAACAGACGAAAACCGCTGTGCATCGCCCTGGGCCTGGGCCACGATACGGGCCTTGTAAGCGGCCGCCTCTTCCTTCAGCCGGGACGCAGAACCGACTGCACGGGGAATGACATCATTGGCATAGGCCTCGGCTTCATTTTTTGCCCGCTCCCTCTCCTGCCCTGCCTTCAATACATCGTCAAACGACGCTTGCACCTGCTCAGGTGGACGCACCCCCCCTTGCTGCAGATTGATGCCGACCACCTCCACCCCGACCTTGTAACGATCGAGAATCGTCTGCATCAGCGCGCGCACCCGCGGAGCAATCTGGTCACGTTCATCGGCCAGGGCTGTGTCCATGCGCATCTTGCCAACCACTTCGCGCACCGCAGTTTCTGCCGCCTGCACAACCGCATCTGCCGGATTCTTGCTTTCGAAAAGCCAGGCTCGGGCGTCGCTCAGGCGGTACTGGACGGCAAACTTGATTTCGACAATGTTTTCATCTTCGGTCAACATGGCCGACTCGCGCAGTCCCGTGCTCTTGATCACGTTGTCCCGCCCTACGTCGGCAGATCGGATCTGGGTCACAAAGACCAGTTCGTGGCGTTCGATCGGATAGGGAAGACGCCAGTTGAAACCCGCCCCCTTGGTACTTTGGTACTTGCCAAACCGCGTAATGACTGCCTGCTGGCCTTCCTGAACGATGAAAATGCCGGTTCCCATCCAGATCACAAACACAATCCCGGCGATGAGACCGATGCCCATCCCCGCGTTCTTCATGTCTGGCTGAAAGCCACCGCCATTGCCACCACCGGGACCACGCGATCCGCCGTTCTTGTTGCCGAACAGTCCTCCCAGCTTGCGATTGAGGTCGCGCCACAATTCGTCCAGATCAGGCGGCTGCCCTGTGGATCCTTTGTCACGCCCACGGCCGCCCGCAGGCTGCGCAGGCGGGCGCTCCGGCTCGGGACGGTTGCCATCCTCGGGCTTGTCCTCGCCGCGCCCCCATCGTGGATCGTTCAAGTTGAACATCCCACGGATACGTTCCGGCAGCAGGGCCCAGCGTGGGTTACGGTCTTGGAAATTCATGCGCAAAGTCTCTGGTTCTCTGGTGACATCGATTCAACCAGCATTGTGCCCAATCAAGGCGCTTGGATCGGCAATTCAGTGAGATCGCCTGGGGTCATCATGCCGGCTTGGGCCGCAAGCACGGTCTGGGCCAATTTTTGCCGAAGCACATCCAGCCCCTCACCGGTCCGCGCACTGACAAACAAGCGATCCACCGGTCGTCCATCCAGTTCGTACATGTCCTGCAACAGGGCGGGACGCTGCTCCGGTGGAACCGCATCCAGCTTGTTGAAGACCAGCAACTGGGCGATATCGGCAGCGCCGATTTCGTGCAGCACGCGTTGAACTTGATCGATCTGCTCGGGAAAGTTGGGGTTGGACGCATCCACGACATGCAGCAGCAAATCGGCATCCACCGCCTCTTGCAGCGTGGCCTGGAAGGCGTCCACCAATCCGTGCGGCAAGTCACGAATAAAACCGACGGTGTCTGACAGCGAAACGGATCGGCCGGCCTCCCCCAGGTAAAGCTGCCGCGTCGTGGTGTCCAGGGTGGCAAACAGCTGGTCGGCAGCGTACGCCCTGGCCTTCACCAAGGCATTGAACAAGGTGGATTTACCGGCGTTGGTGTAGCCCACCAGAGAAATATTGAAAGTATCCCGCCGCTCACGCTGGCGCCGTTGTGTTGAGCGCTGGCGCTTCACCTTGACAAGGCGCTCCTTGGTCCGCTTGACAGCGTCGTTGATCATGCGCCGATCCAACTCAATCTGGGTTTCGCCCGGCCCCCCGCGCGCACCGATCCCGCCACGCTGACGCTCCAGGTGTGTCCATCGACGGACGAGGCGCGTGCTCAGGTATTGCAGACGCGCCAATTCCACCTGCAGCTTACCTTCGTGACTTCGGGCTCGCTGGGCAAAAATTTCCAGAATCAACAGCGTCCGGTCGTTGACCGGCAACTCCAGATGGCGCTCAAGATTGCGCTGCTGTGCTGGGCTCAATGACTGGTCAAAAAGCACCTCCACAGCACCGTGCATCTGCGCGAGCGTGCGGATTTCATCCGCCTTGCCCGAACCAACAAACAGTGCAGCGTCTGGCGCCTTGCGCTTGCACGTCAGGCGTGCAACGGGCTCCAGACCAGCGGTCTGCGCCAGCAACCCCAATTCTTCGAGATCGGAATCGAAATGAGGAAGGCCAAAATCGACTCCCACCAGGAGAACTGGAGCGCGGGGAGCATTGATCGAATCAGAGAAACTCAAATGAACCGGCCCATCTTCGTGGCCCGCCGTTGTTGGCAAGCCGTGCAGTGCCACCGCGAATCAGGCGCCGCTATTGTCAGCATCCGGGGTATCAGCTGTCGAGAAATTGACCGCACGCCCCGGCACAATTGTGGATATGGCGTGTTTGTAGACCATCTGGGTCACGGTGTTGCGAAGCAGCACGACATACTGGTCAAATGATTCAATTTGGCCCTGCAGCTTGATGCCGTTCACCAGATAAATGGAAACCGGCACATGCTCCTTGCGCAGGGCATTCAGGAAAGGGTCTTGCAGAAGTTGGCCTTTATTGCTCACGATATTCTCCGTGTTCAAGTGTTGTTGTAAACCAGCACCTTACCACAGCGTGCGCCGCTGTTAGCCTGCCCCCGTCAAATCCCTCCGGAATTCACGCTCTTGACTCAACTGTCGTCTTTGTCAGCGAAGGGGTTGTGAGATGTCTTCATCTCGATGCGCAGCGGCGTTCCCACCAGATCGAATTCTTTGCGAAAACGACCTTCCAGAAACCGTTTGTAGGCATCCGTCACATGCTCCAGAGAATTACCATGGATCACGATGACCGGTGGATTCATCCCTCCCTGGTGGGCGTATCGCATCTTGGGACGGAACATGCCTGCGCGCTTCGGCGCCTGGAACTGCACAGCCTCCAGCAACACCCGCGTTAGCACCGGCGTAGACATCTTGCAGGTTGCAGCCTTGTGCGCCTGGGCGATCGAGGCCCAAAGTGGACCCAGACCTTGCCTCTTTTTTGCGGAAATGAAATGCATTGCTGCAAACTTCAAGAATGCCAGCCGTGTTTCAATAGACCGTTCAAGCAATTGGCGCTGGTAGTCATCAACGGCATCCCATTTGTTGACAGCCAGAACTACCGCACGTCCGCTCTCAAGAATGTATCCGGCAATATGCGCGTCCTGGTCTGTGACACCCTGGGTGGCATCCAGCAACAGTAAGACGACATTGGCTGACTCGATGGCCTGCAGGGTCTTGACCACCGAGAACTTTTCGATGGCCTCAAACACCTTCCCCTTGCGACGCAAGCCGGCCGTATCGACCAACTCAAATCGCTGCCCATTGCGCTCAAAAGGCACGGTAATGGCATCGCGGGTGGTGCCCGGCATGTCGAATGCCACCAGACGCTCTTCACCCAGCCAGGTGTTGATCAGCGTTGATTTGCCCACATTCGGGCGACCGGCCACCGCCAACTTGATCACGCCCTTGTCGACGTCCTGCGCGGTATCGTCCGGCTCTGGCAGATGAAGCGGCTCCAGGGCAAGATCGACCAGCCCGCGGATCCCCTGCCCGTGGGCTGCTGACACGGGGTAGACATCACCAAGGCCCAGTTCGTAGAACTCAGCCAGTTGGATACCCTGCAGCATGCCCTCCGCCTTGTTCGCCACCAGGACACACGGCTTACCAAGCCGGCGCAGATAGTTCGCAATATCGTGATCCTGCGCCGAAACACCCGCGCGGGCGTCCACCACAAAAATCACCACATCGGCTTCCGCCACAGCCTGCTGGGTCTGCTTGGCCATCTCACGATAGATACCACTAGACGCATCCGGCTCGAACCCCCCGGTGTCGATCACGATGTACTCGTGCTTGCCTTGCTTGCCGTTGCCGTAGTGCCTGTCGCGCGTCAACCCGGCAAAGTCGGCCACGATGGCATCTCTTGACTTTGTGAGACGGTTGAACAACGTGGATTTCCCGACGTTCGGACGCCCCACGAGAGCGATAACTGGCTTCATTGAAAACAACCCATCAATCAGGACGGAAGCCGTATATCCCGCCATTGCGGGTGACAGCCACCAAAGTATCTGCAGCGACAACCGGCGCGGCGGCGATGCCGGAGGCATCTGTGGTCAAGCGATTCAAGGGGCTGCCATCGTCGCGAGACAGCAGATGCACGAGCCCGGCATCATCCCCCACAACGACCGACCGCCCCAAGACCAATGGTGCCGTCAGCTTTCGAAATTTGAGCCGATCCGATGTCCAGGCACGCGTGCCATCGGCTCTTTTCCACGCAAGCACCGAACCATTGCTCTCCGCCCCAAAGATGAGCTCACTATCACCGTGAATGCCCTCGGTTCCCGCGGCAAGCTGTGTCCACGCCACCGTCCCTCGTGCGGTATTCACGCATCCCACCGCAGCCTGAAATGAGCGTGCACAGACACTATCGCCAACACGCGAAACACGCCCAACAAGCTCCACCAGGCGCTCAACATCGTTCGTACCCCGGGCACTGGCCAGAGGGGCTTCCCATCGCACACTGCCATTGTCAGGATTGAACCCTACAAGCCGCCCCGAAAGTCCGACCACCAGCGTATCGCCAACCGCCAGGAGCACCCCGGATTGACGCAATACCAAAGGTTCACCCGGGCGGGACTGAATCCACAAACGCCGCCCCGTTGCTGCATCGTAGGCAGAAACCGATCGGTCAGCAGACAACACAAAAATGCGGTTCCCTGCAATCAGCGGGGCGGTGAAAGTTTGTGTCTGCAAAGGCTTGCGCCACAGCTCGCGCCCTGCCTCCATAGCCACCAGATTGTTGCTGCGGGAAACGACGGCAGTCCACTTGCCATCGCTGCCAACACCTGCCGACAAGGGCTCACCCAGCGATGTGCGCCAGAGATCCGCCCCCGAGCGAGCATCCAGAGCGACCACCACGCCGTCCGTGGAGGCAAGTGTCACGACGTGGCCGGTGGCGTGAATTTCCAGCGGCAATCCTGCAACGCTCCCGATGCGCGCCGTCCAAACCTGGCGGACGCCCAGCACGGGAACATTGGGCCCAAGATCCGCTGGCACTGGCTTGGAACTCCCTCCCCAGAGAGAGCAGCCACTCAGAACAGTCCCAACCAAAAGCACGGACGCCACATGCTTGGCACGCGATATCCACTGCGGGGAAAACGGGGTTAGGACGAATCTCATTTTTTGACCTCATCGGATGCAACAGCAGCCATGGCAGCGCCTTGTGGGTGAACCCCGAGTGCGTTGAGCTTGACTTCCACCAAACGGCGATATTCCACACGGTCATCAAACGCCTTGAATGCGCGGCTGTACTCGGCGACGGCTTGGTCTTGCTTCCCCTGCAGCATCAAGATATCGCCCTTGCGATCAGCGACCACCGCCTCGAACTCTGCGGGAAATGATCCCGAGACTTGCTTGAGCGCTTCATCCAGTTCCTTATGATCCATCAGCACACTGGACAGGCGCAACCTGGCAAGCGCCTTGTAGCCGTCATCACTGGCGTTTTCGGCGACCCAAGTCAAAGCCTCCTTCGCCCCCTTTGCGTTGCCGGCATCGAGCATGGATTTGGCAAGCATCAGCCCTGCCTGGGCTGTCTGCGTCGTTCCGGCATATTTCGAGCGCAGGTCACCAAATGCCTGTTCCATGCGCGCCTGGTCACCGGCGCTTGAGGCCACATCCACGGCATCAAAGAGTGCCGCAGCCTGCGTTGCCTGGCGATTCTGCCAATACTGGTAACCATTCCAGACCGCTACAGAGCCAAAAACCAGCAGCGCCAAGCTACTGATCAATGTTCCCCAGGTATTCCAGAAATGCTTGAGTTGATCAAGCTGCTCTTGTTCTTCGAGATCGAGTTGATTGGCCATGAATATGCTTGGGATTAACAGGAAATTTGGAGGGCGCTGGCCCACTCGGAGACATTGTCAAGGCGGCGCTCGGTCTGCGAACCGCTGCCATCTCGCAACGATTTGCACAAGACCATGCCACGCGCCAACTCATCGGACCCAAAAACAAGCGCGTGCCGGGCACCACTGGCGTCCGCTTTTTTGAACTGGGATTTCATGCTGCCCATGCCTTCACCCGATGCAGGGGCGCCATGCATCTGGGCACTGACACCATGCGCCCGCAACCTCTCTAGGGTTGCAATGGCCAAAGGCAGCGTGGTCACATCCGGGATGACGGCATAAACATCTGGGGATACCTGGGGAATGGCGCCGCCTTGCTCTTTCAAAAGCTCCAGCACGCGCTCCACCCCGAGCGCCCAGCCAACGGCAGGCGCTGCCTTGCCACCAATCTGCTCAATAAGGTAGTCATACCGCCCACCGCCACAAATGGTGCCCTGGGAGCCCAACTGGTCGGTGACAAACTCAAACACTGTGAGATTGTAGTAATCCATACCACGCACCAAACGTGGATTGACCTGCCAGGAAACTCCATTGGCATCCAGAATGGCCTTCACCACATTGAAGTGGCTCAAGGACGCTTCCCCGAGAAAATCGATCAATCGCGGCGCCGCTTCCACAATCGACTGCATGGCCGGGTTCTTGGTGTCCAAGATCCTCAAGGGATTGCTGTGCAGGCGCCGACGTGCCTCTTCGTCCAGAGCATCCACATGGCGCTCCAGATAGTCGATCAGGGCTGCGCGGTGCGCCTTGCGTTCTTCCGGTTGCCCCAAGCTATTGAGTTCGAGGCGGACGTTCTGAAGGCCCAGCTCTTTCCACAACGCATTGGCCAGCAAAATCAATTCCGCATCCAGTTCCGCACCTGGGAATCCGAGCGCTTCCGCACCGATCTGGTGGAACTGACGGTACCGTCCCCGCTGGGGACGCTCATGGCGGAACATGGGGCCCATGTAATACAAACGTTTGCCGCCGTCATACAGCATGGAGTGTTCAGCAACCGCACGAACCACACCCGCCGTAGCCTCCGGCCGCAAGGTCAGTTGCTCGCCATTCAGACGGTCTTCAAAGGAATACATCTCCTTCTCGACAATGTCGGTAACCTCACCCAGGCCACGCACAAACAGCGGCGTCGGCTCGACGATGGGAGTGCGGATATTGCGATAGGCATACCGCTCCATGAGTGCACGAACCTTGCTCTCCAGCCATTCCCACCGGGCGGAGTCGGGCGGCAGAATGTCGTTCATGCCTTTGACAGCGGTCAGCTTTTCAAGCTTCGACACAGGGGATCCTTTTTCAGTACTCACTGCGATATTTTTCTTTGTGAAGGGGGAAGATGAGCTACCGGGCACGCACTTGACCGGCAGGTCAGCCCTGCCGAGGTCGTGACGCCAAACTATGCAGCCGAAGGCACAGCCCCAAACCGCTTTTCGATGTAGTTTTCGACGATCTCGTGGAATTCATTGGCAATGTTGCCGCCCCGCAGGGTCAGAACTTTTTCACCATCAATGAACACCGGGGCAGCGGGCGCTTCGCCGGTTCCTGGAAGACTGATTCCGACATCAGCATGCTTGCTTTCACCAGGGCCATTCACGATGCACCCCATGACCGCAACCTTGAGGTTTTCCACACCGGGATAGCGAACGCGCCACACGGGCATCTGCGCACGAAGGAAATCGTCAATCTGCTTGGCGAGATCCTGGAAGGTGGTGCTGGTAGTGCGGCCGCAACCTGGACAGGCTGTCACGCTGGGCACGAAAATCCGCAATCCCAGCGACTGGAGAATCTCAGATGCCACCACCACCTCCTGCGTCCGCGCTTCACCCGGTTGGGGCGTGAGCGACACGCGGATGGTGTCGCCGATGCCCTCTTGCAGCAAGATCGACAAAGCGGTGGCAGATGCAACAGTTCCCTTTGTGCCCATGCCCGCTTCCGTGAGGCCCAGATGCAGCGCATAGTCGCAGCGGCGCGCCAATTCACGGTAAACCGAAATCAAATCCTGAACGCCACTGACCTTGCACGACAAAATGATCTGATTCCCGTCCAACCCCATGTCTTGTGCTTGACGCGCTGACTCCACCGCTGAGGTGATCAGCGCCTCATACATCACCTGGCGTGCATCCCAGGGAAGGGAACGTCGGCTATTGGCGTCCATGAGGCTTGCAAGAAGTTCCTGATCAAGACTTCCCCAATTGACACCGATACGAACCGGCTTGTTCCACCGCATTGCAGCTTCGATCATTTGACCAAACTGGCGATCCCGCTTGTCGCCTTTACCGACGTTGCCCGGATTGATGCGATATTTCGACAATGCCTGCGCGCAATCCGGAAAATCCGTCAGGAGTCGATGTCCGTTGTAATGAAAATCGCCGACCAGGGGGACGCTCTCCCCCATGCGGTCCAGTTGCTCCCGGATATAGGGAACCGCCGCTGCCGCCTCTGGCGTGTTGACGGTGATTCGAACGAACTCCGACCCCGCCTGGGCTAGCTCCTTCACCTGGATGGCCGTACCGATCGCGTCCACGGTGTCCGTATTGGTCATGGACTGGACACGCACAGGCGCATCACCACCCACTGTGACAATGCGATCCCCCCACACCACCTGCGCCTGTCTGGAGCGGCGAGGTGCCGGTGTCGCCACGTTGATCGGAGCGGTATCTCTGACCATGTTTTCCACTATTTCACCTCGAAGCGAGCAACGTTTTCACGGGACACCGGGCTGAGATCATAGGGCTTGCCGCGCACAAAAACCTCGGTAACATCCGCCCGACCGATCACCACCGCGAGCGGCAGCGCGCCGGAAACAGAGACCAACTCGTTGGGCGCCAGATTGCGCTGCAATACCAAAGCGCCTGTCGCGTCACGAACCTGTATCCATGACTCGCTACGTGGCTTGAATGCCAGAACACCCGCGGGTGCCTCCGCAGCGACGGAACTGGCTGCGGATGCATCGACGGAAGGCACAGGGGCAGAAGGCGGCGCAACCGCGGCGGACTCCCCCGATGCGTTGACGGGAATCGCACCCTCCACACCAGAGGCTGGGTTTGCCTGCACCGGTGCCACGGCTCCAAGGCGCTCCTGCGCTCTATCCACTACCGGTGCCGATTTTTTTGTATCTGTCGCTGGTTGCTTGAACAAAGCGGATAAATCAGCCTCAAGGCTGCGCGGAAGGAAAATCATCAACGCCGCACCGATCAGCAGCAAGCCCACCGTCCACACCAACGGCTTCGACCCTGGCACGGCGAAAGGTGCCGAAGACGATTTGCCCCTGAATCCCTTGACGGGCGCATTCAAGCCAAAATCGCTGGCGAAGAGTCTCGGACTTTCCCCCTGGGGAAGACGTGCCAAAACCGGTTCAGGGTCCAACTTCAGCGTGCGGCATACACTGGAAGCCAGAGCGCGGACAAACACGATGTCCGGCAGCGCAGATAAATCGTCCGACTCCAAGGCTTCCAGTTTGCCCACGGGGATCTTCATGGCCACCGACAGGGCGGCAATATGCACCCCCGCTGCCTCCCGGGCCTCCCGCAACAACGTGCCTGCCGTCACTCCTTGCACATGTTGATCATGGGTTTCAGGCTTCGACTGCGCAACCATCGACTCACTCATTGAATGCCCCACGTTCAAAAGCACCCCACTCACGCGAATCCGGGAACCGCTTGCGCAATTGATCGGCAAGTTGCCTCAATGCCACGGTGTCACCCAGGGACCGCTCGACCTTGATCCCCAGCCACAGTGATTCAGAATTGGCATACTCGCTGTTGTTAAGCCGCCGAATGTAAAACTGCGCCCGGACCAGTTCATTGCGGCGCAGCAGCAGTGCTGCCAAGTTGTACCCCACAACCGGGTTGGCGGCGTCCAGTTCATAGGCTTTGATCAAGGATTGCTCGGCTTCGGCATACTGCTCAGCACCTGCTTGGCAAAGCCCCCTCGCCATTAATGTCTTGCTGCGGGCAATGTAAGCGGGATTATTCAGTGCACGGGCAAAGTGCTGATCCGCTTCCACATACTTTTTCTGCTGGCACAACAGCCAGCCAAAGTTGTGCAGCAAGTTGGAGTCGCTGGGGCGCAATGCCAGCGCCCGGCGAAAACTTTCCTCTGCCTGCGCGAAATCGTTGAGGCGCAAATAGACAAGACCACGCAGGTTATAGGCATCGGCATAGGTCGGATCGGATGCAAGCGACTGCTTGACCTCGTCCAGGGCCACGGCGGTTTGACCCATCTCGAAGTAATTCGATGCCAGTTCCAAACGGATTCGGGCACGGCGCCGTGCGTCGGGCTCATCGGAAGGAGTTACCAAATCGGCAGATGACTCCGAAGCGGACGTTCCACCTTTTGCCGCACAACCCGCAAGCGCTAAGCAACAGGCCAGGGCACCACAAGCCATGAGCGCACAGCGGCAATATTGCTGCCAGCGTTCAGTCGATACCACCATGTAGCGCCTCCTTGATAAGTGGCGACCTAAGTCACCTGTTTGAGCACGATTGTGCGTTGCTTTGCCATACGCTCAATCGCATGTGTGCGGTCTTTCACATCGCCCGCCAACTGGCCGCATGCGGCATCGATATCATCTCCGCGCGTCTTGCGCACTGTCGTGACAATTCCCGCGTCGCTCAGCAGTTTTGCGAAAGCTGCCACCTGTGCCTGGGAAGAGCGCGTAAGCCCCGACGCCGGAAATGGATTGAACGGAATCAGATTGAATTTGCAGCGAATCGCGCTGCCATGTGATGGTCTGACCAGTTCAATCAGTTGATGGGCGTGTTCAATCTGGTCGTTCACACCGTCCAACATGCAGTATTCGAATGTGATGAAGTCCCTTGGCGCATGCTCCAGATAGCGGTGGCAGGCATCCAGCAACTCCCGGATCGGATATTTGCGGTTCAGCGGAACCAGATAATCGCGCAACACATCGTTGGGCGCATGCAAGGAAACGGCCAACGCCACCGGACAGTCCTGTGCCAGACGGTCCATCATGGGGACAACACCCGAAGTAGACACCGTTACCCGCCTGCGCGACAGGCCGTAACCATGGTCATCCAGCATGACCTTGAGCGCCGGCACAAGGGCCGCATAGTTTTGCAGCGGCTCGCCCATGCCCATCATCACCACATTGGAAATGATGCGGGACGACGCTCCAAGACGCTTGCGCAATGCGTGCTCCGCAAACCACAACTGCGCCACAATTTCACCCGTGGTGAGATTGCGACTGAAGCCTTGGTGTCCCGTCGAGCAAAACCGGCAACCGACCGCACAACCGGCCTGCGACGATACACACAGGGTTCCCCGGTCATCTTCGGGGATAAAAACCGATTCGACGGCGTTGCCGCCACCCACATCAAACAACCATTTGACGGTGCCATCGGCCGACACATGCTCACTGATGACGGGTAGGGCCTGCACATGCGCACAACCCTTCAGCTTGTTTCGCAATGCGATGGCCAGATCGCTCATGTCGTCAAAATCGCAGGCTCCCCGCTGGTGGATCCAGCGAAAAAGCTGCGTGGCGCGAAACCGTTTTTCTCCGAGCTGCCCACAAAAGTCGGCCAGCCCATCGAGATCAAAATCAAGAAGATTGGTTTTCATGATTGCCGCGCCCAGGCTCGGTCGCGGCTGTCCCCAGCACTTGCTTTCTCCAAGGAAATTGGAACGAGCGTGGGGACGGACATGTCAGCGCGAGAAAACGTTCATGCCCGCGAAGAAGAATGCGATTTCCACCTGGGCGGTTTCCGGGGCATCGGAACCGTGCACGGCATTGGCATCAATGCTGTCTGCAAAATCGGCGCGAATGGTGCCGGCCTCGGCCTTCTTTGGATCCGTTGCGCCCATCAGTTCGCGATTCTTCAGAATCGCGTTTTCGCCTTCCAATGCCTGAATCATGACGGGGCCGGAAATCATGAAATCCACCAGATCCTTGAAGAATGGGCGCGCCTTGTGCACCGCATAGAACTGCTCTGCTTCCAGACGGGAGAGGTGCGCCATACGGGCAGCGACCACCTTCAGGCCAGCTGCCTCAAAGCGGGCATAAATCTGGCCAATGACATTCTTGGCAACTGCGTCGGGCTTGATGATGGAGAGAGTACGTTCGATTGCCATGTTGATTTCCTGATGTGATGTTGCTGTAATTTTTGCCCGTCGGGCAAAGCTTTTGATTCTAACCGGGCACGCAATCCCCGGCGGCCTCAGCGACTTCCCCCGCGCCGCGACCCGCCGCCACCTGTGCGGCGCTGATCCTGGCGGTGGCGCGACAAACTGTCCACACCAATGTAGCCCACCGATGTCTTCATCGGATCAGGCTGCGCACTGCCGCGCTGGCGGTCCGGGTTGCCGCTCCGCGCACCCGAATCATCGGATCGGCGAGGTGCCTGGCCACGCGGCCCACCCAACCCACTATTGGCGCCCGGCGGACGCTTGCGGCCATCCCCCATGCGCTGACCACCGCGCCCGCGATTTCGATTGCCCCGATCTCCGCTGGCAGAACCTTCCTCGCTGCGTGTTTCAGTGGCTTCCGGGCGTCCGGCCCCGGCAGCCTGCACCAGGGCGCGGATATCGCCCTCATCGAGTTCCAGCCAGGCCCCACGCTTAAGCCCACGGGGCAAAACCATTGCGCCATACCGGATCCGGATCAGACGGCTGACGGCGTGGCCCACAGCCTCCAGCATGCGCCGGACCTCGCGATTGCGCCCCTCGGAGATGGTGACGCGATACCAGCAGTTGGAGCCTTCCCCACCGCCGTCCTCGATCGAGCCAAATGCTGCCATGCCGTCGTCCAGCCGGACACCGTCCAACAACTGCTGTTTTTCTTCATTGCTCAAGGCGCCCAGGACCCGAACGGCATATTCCCGCTCCAGCCCAAAACGGGGATGCATCAGCTTGTTGGCCAGTTCGCCCGAACTGGTGAACAGCAGCAAGCCCTCGGTGTTCAGATCCAGTCGCCCGACCGACTGCCATTTGCCCTGCTGCAACCGAGGAAGTTTGCGAAACACCGTCGGCCGGTTTTGCGGGTCATCATGGGAAACCACCTCACCGACCGGCTTGTGGTAAGCGATGACACGTGCGGGCGGTGGGTCAATACGGTAACGAATAGGCTTGCCGTTTACTTTCACCTGATCGCCAAACTGCACGCGCTGACCGATGTGTGCCGGCTCGTTGTTCACCGAGATTCTGCCCTCGAGAATCAACTGCTCCATCTCAAGACGAGAGCCCAGTCCTGCCTGTGCAAGCACCTTGTGAAGCTTGGGCGTTTCCACCTGAGGCAACAGTACGCGCTTGGGGGCCACGGCCTCGCTGCTGACCTCATCGGCATCGAAGCGTCCTGAGATGACGTCTTCGAATTGGTAGCCACCTGCCGCAGAGGGTGTGGATCGCTTGCCACGCCCAGCGCCCCCGGCGTGGTGTGACTTTGACTGCGCCCTGGCATCCGCCTCGCGCGTGCCGTCCACCGATTGCGGCTGCGCAACGACACTCTCCGATGCAACTTCGGCGCCATTCAACGGGGCCGACAACGCCACGGCAGGTTCGGAATCCACTGGCACAGGGGTTGGCGGAGCCAGCGCATCCACCACTCCAGACAACGCAGCCAGATCGTCACTCACTACTTTCCCGGCGGTGCCAGCCATTGGTTCGGCTTTCTTGCGCGGAGTTTTGCGTGCCGCAGGCTTTTTCAGCGGTATTGCGGCCCCGGAAGTCTCCGTCTCGTGCGGCATGTTCTCAGGTTCGGAAGTGGAATCGTTCATAAATTATTTCCCGGGACACCCCCTGGGGCATCCTCTTGTTCATCACGGAGATCCGTCTCCGCACTTTGCTGGACCTGTATATCCTGCTGCGTTTCCTGGAGCGCCATCCCCGGCAGCTCATCGTTCAACGACGAAAGCAGCTTCGGAATATCACCGCCATCCATCTCCAAAGTGCCCTGCAGGCGCTCAGCCGACGCCATGGCCTCCAGCACCGTCGCGCTGCCTGCGGGGTCATCCAGCACCGGCAACTGGTCCAGTGACTGCAGTCCCAGATCGTCCAGAAACTGGCGAGTAGTGGCAAACAGCGCAGGCCGGCCCACTGTTTCACGGTGTCCAATGACTTCCACCCAACCCCGGTCCTCCAACTGCTTGACGATCAGGCTATTGACCGTGACACCCCGGATGTCTTCAATATCCCCACGCGTCACCGGTTGACGGTACGCAATGATGGCCAATGTCTCCAGCGTGGCGCGGGAATAGCGCGGGGGCTTCTCCGGGTGAAGCCTGTCGAGAAATTCCCGCATTTCGGGGCGGCTTTGAAATCGCCACCCGGAAGCCACCTGGACCAGCTCGACGCCCCGCAGGGCCCAGTCTTGCTGGAGTTCCTGCAAAAGAACTTTCAGCGTGTCCGCCCCCAGCGCATCATCAAAAAGTACACGCAGCTCCCGCACGGCCATGGGCTGCGCAGCGCAGATCAGGGCGGTTTCGAGGACCCGTTTGGCATCCACCGTATTCATGGTTCAGCGATTCCGGGAAAAATTGGGCCACGCGTCGATTGCGGGCACTACACCAACTGCAGGAGTCAATCCAAGGCGCACCAGGAAGACACTCTGGAGCGACGCACCATTTGGCGGGAGACCGCCTTCGGGCGAACACGGTCTGGCAGACCGTCAGGGCGGATTGTAGCCCAGGCCCCACTCAGACAGCGCTTGCCTCATATCGTCTGGAACTGGCGCATGAAACTCGAGCGCCTGCCCTGAGACAGGGTGCGCAAAAGACAACCGGTAGGCGTGAAGCGCCTGACGCTCCATTCCAGCGGCGGCAGCCCCCCCGTAAAGGACATCCGCCACCAGCGGATGCCCCAGGGATGCCATGTGCACGCGAATCTGATGGGTGCGCCCCGTGTGAAGCGTGCACTCCACCCAACAACCGAGGTCGTTGCCCGCGAGCCATTGCACATCGGTGCGCGCGGGTTTGCCGGCGTGGCTGTCCAGATTGACCACGGCCATGCGCAAGCGGTTGCGTGGGTCGCGCCCGATGGGCGCCTGCACCGTGCGGTTGCGAGGCCCCGTCCAGGGCCGGTGCGCCAATGCAAGGTATTGCCGATGCACGGATCGCTCGGCGATCATGCGCACGAGTGTGTCCATCGTGGCCCGGTCCCGGGCGACCACCATGAGGCCACTGGTGTCCTTGTCCAGGCGGTGCACGATGCCCGCGCGGGGCACCAAGTGCGCCTTCTCGTCGCGCGCCAGCAACCCGTTCAGCAGAGTTCCACCCCAGTTGCCCGGTGCGGGATGCACGACAAGGCCCGCCGGCTTGTTGATCACCAGCAGATGCTCGTCCTCATAAACCACGTTGATGGGCAGCGACTCCGGGCGAAACGCCTGGCTTTGCAGCGTCGGGCGCATCTCGATCACCACCGGATCGCCAGCCTTCACCCGGGCAGCCGCCTTGGTCGCTGCGCGACCGTTCACGGAGACAAGTCCCTGCGACAGAAGCTGCTGCAGATAGCTGCGGGAAAACTCTGGAACGAGTTCGACCAGTGCACGATCCAGGCGTGCACCATGCTGGGCTACGCCCACCTCTACTTGCCGCAGTTCGGCTTCCGCCTCGGCAAGCCCACTGAATTCGTCCGACAGGCCTAAGTCGTCAGCATCGTCCACCGAGCCCGCCTCCTGCCCTTCCCCGAGTGCTGGTTTTCCGTCGGGGCGGCCCTCATGGGAAGCATCATGCACGGTGGGCAGTGCGACAGCGGGCACGCTCAACGCGCCGGCAGGTAGCGGACAGGGTCAACGGGTTTGCCTTGGCGGCGAATCTCAAAGTGGAGCTTCACGCGATCCGCATCCGTGCTGCCCATTTCCGCGATTTTCTGCCCGCGCCGCACGGTCTGGTCTTCCTTGACCAGCAACGCCTGGTTGTGCGCATAGGCGGTCAGAAAAGTGTTGTTGTGTTTCAGGATGACGAGATTGCCGTAGCCCCGCAAACCGGCGCCTGCATAAACCACCCTCCCATCGGCCGCCGCGAGGACAGGGTCACCGGCCTTGCCAGAAATGTCATAGCCCTTGTTGCGGGCCTCGTCAAACCCCGCCAGCAAGGTACCGGAGGCGGGCCAGATGAAAGGTACATCATCGTCTGGGGACGCGGCTGCAGGAGCGGGTGTAGGGGCTGGGATTGGCGCAGGCACAGGCGCCGCAACCGAAGTGCTGGCGGCAGGCTTGGGTGCACTGGCGGCCGAAGACGGAGTGACGGCCGAAGAGGCGACAGGACGCGTCACCACCCCCGTATCAGCCGTCGGCGCAGAGGGCGGGACCACGCGCAGCACCTGCCCCACCTCGATCAGGTTGGCATTGTCGAGATTGTTCCAGCGCGCAATGTCCTTCCAGCCCTGACCATTTTCGAGGCCGATCCGAATCAGCGTATCTCCGGCCTTGACAGTGTAATAACCCGGCTTTCCGGCATTCTCGGCGCCCGGCAGCGGCTTGATGGGTGCAACAACCACCCCGGGAGAGGATGAAGGCGCCGAAGACGTTCCACGATCCTCCACGGGAGCCTTCGTCATCCGGGTTCCGCAGCCGGCCAGCACCAGCGCCGTCAACGCTACGGAAATCCCAACAACAAGACTACGCGATACCAACATAAGCATTCCCTTCAGGCAATCCCCGATTTTAGAGGGACAAAATGAACCGGCTCGAGAACGCTTTGTTTCAATCCGTGCGCGGTTTTGTCGATTACAAGCAACACTTGTTGCCCGCCAGCGAGCGCCATGGGCGCCACGAGACGCCCCCCGGGGGCCAGCTGATCGCACCAGGCCTGCGGCACGGCTTCGCCGCCGGCAGCCGCAATGATGGCCGCATACGGAGCGCCCTTCGCATACCCTTGCATGCCATCCCCAAACAGCAAATGCACGTTGGCCAGCCGCAGGTGGCGCAGGTTGCCGCGGGCCTTTTCGTGCAGGCCGCGCAGACGCTCGACCGAATACACCTCGCGCGCAATGTGGCTGAGCACCGCAGCCTGGTAGCCGCAACCGGTGCCGATTTCCAGCACGCGGCCCAGCCCCGCAGCGCGCGCGCCATCGGCGCCCAACAGCAATTCGCACATGCGCGCCACCACGCTCGGCTTGGAAATGGTCTGCGCCAGGCCGATGGGCAAACTGGTGTCTTCGTACGCCTGGTTCACCAAAGCGCTGTCAACAAAGCGGTGCCGTTCCACCGCCGCCATGGCCTGAAGCACCACCGGCGAGGAAATGCCACCCGCAGCCAGTTTTTGCACCATGCGGGCGCGCACCGCCGCCGAATCCAGCCCGACACCCTGGGGGGCTGCAGGCACAACCACCGGGCGCACGGACACCGGGGCAACCCTGGAGGTGGGGCCCCCCGTACCATCCAGGCGGGCAGGAAAACCGGGTCTGCGCTGCATCACCGCTGCGCAGGCACTGAACCTGCGGCCACCAGGCGGGACGCGGTCTGCGCCCAATAGCCAAGATTGTCGTGGTCCGTGAGGTCCACCTTCAACGGGGTGACGGACACATGCCCCTGGGCCGTGGCGTGAAAATCGGTGCCTTCGGCATCGTCCTTGGCCGCACCGGCCCCGCCAATCCAGTACATCACATCACCACGCGGGCTTTCCTGCACGATCACGCGCTCGGCAGCATGGCGGCGCCCCAGGCGGCACAGCTTCAGGGGGCGCAACGCGTCCAGCGGCATGTTCGGGATGTTGATGTTGAGCAACCAGGGCGCTTCGGCCACCAGGTTCTGCGCCATCATCTGCGCCACGATTTCGCGGGTCTTGAGCGCTGCCGCCTCGATTTCGCCCCAGCCTTTGTCCACCTGGGATACCGCCATGGCCGGAATGCCGAAAAGATACCCCTCCATGGCAGCGCCCACCGTGCCCGAATAGATGGTGTCGTCGCCCATGTTGGCGCCATTGTTGATGCCGGACACCACCAGATCGGGGCGGTATCCGAGCAACCCCGTCAGGGCAATGTGCACGCAGTCGGCCGGCGTGCCATTGACGTAGCGGAAGCCGTTGGCGGCCTGGTGCACATACAGCGGTGAATGCAGGGTCAGGGCGTTCGACTTGGCACTGTTGTTGTGCTCGGGCGCAACCACCTCCACATCGGCAATGGTCTTGAGCGCTTCGTACACGGCCACGATGCCCGGGGCCTGGTAGCCGTCGTCGTTGGATAGAAGGATCTTCATGGTCACTGTGCGGATTGCAACGGATTGTAGGTGCCCGTTGGCCGGTGTCATGTCAGCGCTCAAGTGTCGGAATTGCGCAAAGTCATCGGTGCAGCGCAAGGCGCGGGCCGCAGCCCATGCCGAGGCATGGGTAAGGGCCGCAACGCCGCGCTGCGTGGCGAGAACGAGCGCAAACCGGCAGTTGGGCGTTGACACGACACCCGGATGCGCCCGTCGCTCGTGGGACATCGCCCGCCCTGCGGCCACCCCTATCATGCAGGCCACCATTGACAGGAGACACCCCATGCACGCTTGGCTTTGCACCAACCCCACCGGCGTTGACGCACTCACCTGGACCGAACTGCCCACGCCCACACCCCAACCCGGCGAGGTGCTTATCGAGATCAAGGCCGCCAGCCTGAACTTTCCGGACCTGCTGATCGTGCAGAACAAATACCAGATGAAGCCCCCCCTGCCCTTTGTGCCCGGCTCGGAATACGCCGGCGTGGTGCAGGCGGTGGGCGAAGGCGTTGCCCACCTCCAGGTGGGGCAGCGCGTGGCCTGTCTGTCGGGCACCGGCGGCTTTGCCACCCACACCATTGCCCCGGCGGCCTTGTGCATGCCGCTGCCCGAGGGATTCTCGTTCGTGGATGCAGCGGCATTCATCATGATCTACGCCACCTCCCACCACGCGCTGGTGGACCGCGCCCAGCTCAAGGCCGGAGAAACCGTGCTGGTACTCGGCGCCGCAGGCGGCGTGGGCACGGCAGCCATCCAGATCGCCAAGGCCATGGGGGCACGCGTGATCGCCGCAGCCTCCAGTGACGAGAAATGCGCGCTATGCACCTCCATCGGCGCCGACGCCACCATCAACTACAGCAAGGAAAACCTGCGCGAGGCCACCAAGGCACTGACAAATGGCAAGGGGCCGGACGTGATCTACGACCCCGTGGGCGGAGACTTTGCCGAGCCGGCCTTCCGCTCCATTGCCTGGCGCGGCCGCTACCTGGTGGTGGGCTTTGCCTCGGGCCCCATCCCGGCGCTGCCGTTCAACCTGGCGCTGCTCAAGGGCGCCTCCATCGTGGGCGTGTTCTGGGGCGACTTCGCCAGGCGCGAGCCCAAGGCCAATGCCGCCATGATGAGCGAGCTGGCCCAGTGGTATGGCCAGGGCAGGATCAAGCCCGTCATCGACCGCACCATGCCCATGGCGCAACTGCCCGCAGCCTACGCCCACATGGGCTCGCGCGGGGTGATGGGCAAGCTGGTCATGGTCAACTGAAATCGCGCCACGAGGGCGGGTGGGCTTTGCATGGCGCCGGCCGCGCTGTGTCACACTCGCCCACCCCAGCCCCCTGACACTGATGCTCGCACATGGCGGACCGACAACCCTCTGAAATTGCCCGCGAAACGCTCATGCAATTGGCCGTCCGCCGACTTGCACCCACGCCAGACAACTATCTGGCGCTGTACGACGAAATCGCCGGCATCCGCACCCCGCCGGTTTTCCCGCACGGGCCACTGCAGCACATTCTGCGCGTGCTTCCGGGGCAGACCCCGGCGCAAAAGCGGCTGCTGGGCCAGTTGGAGCGGGCCGTGGAAAACAAGGACTGGTCCTCGCTGCAAAGCGTTCTGGTGGGCTACGCCAATCTGGGACTCAACCCGGCCACCGCCGAACCCGCGGTGGCCCAGGCCACTGCGTTGACCATCCTGCCCGAAGACCTGGCCGAGCTGCTGGCCCGCTTGATCGACAACACCCTGCCGGCGCTGGGCGAAGACGATGCCCGCGTGTATGAAATGGCCCAGCAACTGACCAAGTTGCTGCGCGAGCCCGCCCCGCCCGTGTCCACCGTGCAGCTGATGCTGGGCAATTTCACCTACCGCCTGTCGTTTGCCACCGAAGACCAGGCCGCCATCCGCGCCAGCTTGCTCGATCTGCTGCACATGGTGTTCGAGAACATCGCCGCGCTGAGCGTGGAAGACCGCTGGCTCAACGGCCAGGCCGAAGCCCTGATGGCAGCCTCCACACCGCCGCTCACGCTGCGTCGGCTGGACGATGTGCAGCGGCGCCTGAAGGACGTGATCTTCAAGCAGACCGAAGCCCACGCCCGCACCGTGGAGGCCCAGGAGCAGATGAAGGACATGCTGTCCACCTTCATCGAGCGCCTGGCAAAGATCACCGACTCCAGCACCACCTACCAGGGCACGATGGAGCGCTGCGCCGACCTCATCGGCAAGGCCAGCACCCTGGAGGAAATTGCCCCCGTCCTGCAGGAAGTGATGCAAGCCACGCGCTCGATGGCGCTGGACAGCCGGGCCGCCCACGACGAGCTTCACGAACTGCGCGAGCGCACCGAACTCAAGCGTGCGCAGGTCGCGCAGCTGCAGCAGGAGCTCGACCGCGCCAGCGCCCAGGCACGCCACGACCCGCTCACCGGCTCGCTCAACCGCAAGGGGCTGGACGAGGCCATGGAACGCGAACTGGCCCGTGCGCGCCGCATGGGCGCGCCGCTGTGCGTGGCTTTGCTCGATATCGACAACTTCAAGACCATCAACGACCGGCTCGGCCACAATGCCGGCGATGCGGCGCTGCTGCACCTGACCCAGGTCACCCGAGAAGTCATGCGCCCCCAGGACCTGCTGGCCCGCTATGGCGGCGAAGAGTTCGTGCTGGTATTGCCCGACACCACCGTCGCCAACGGCGTGGCCGCCATGACACGCCTGCAGCGCGAGCTGACCACCCGCTTCTTTCTGCAGGGCAACGAAAAAGTGCTGATCACCTTCAGCGCCGGCGTGGCCCAGCTGGGCGACGGCGAGATGAGTGCCGATGCCATCCGCCGGGCCGACAAGAGCATGTACCTGGCCAAGCGCACGGGCAAGAACCGCGTCATGGCCGCCTGATCCACCCACCTGCGCCGCCCCGCACCGTGACACCCCTGCAACGCCGCGCCTTCCTGCAGCGTACAGCCCTGATGGCCGCTGCCGGCGCCCTGCCCCGCTGGGCGTGGAGCACCAGCCCGCTGCAGCACGACCCCTTTGCCCTGGGCGTGGCCAGCGGCGACCCCACACCGGACGGCGTGGTGCTCTGGACGCGGCTGCTGCCAACGCCAACCAGCCCGCTCGGCACACCGCTCACCGTGCACTGGGAACTGGCCGACGACCCAGCCTTTCGGCGCATCGTGCAGCGCGGGCAGGCCACGGCGCTGCCGGCCCTCGGCCACAGTGTGCATGTGGAACTGACCGGACTGCCCCCGGCCCGCTGGTACCACTACCGCTTCATGCTGGGCGATGCCGTCAGCGCCACGGGACGCACCCGCACCGCGCCCGCGGCCGACACGCTCGATACCACTGCGCGCATCGCCTTTGCCTCGTGCCAGCGCTGGGAACACGGCCACTACGCCGCGTGGCGCCACCTGTGCGCCGACCAGCCCGACCTGGTGCTTTTTCTGGGCGACTACATCTACGAATACGCGTCGCCACAGGCCACCACGGGCCTGGCCCGCGTGCACGCGCTGCGGCACGCCAGCACCCTGGCCGACTTCCGCGACCGCTACGCGCTGCACAAGAGCGACCCTGCCCTGCAGGCCGCCCATGCCGCCTGCCCCTGGGCAGTCACCTGGGACGACCACGAGGTGCAGAACGACTACGCCGGCACCCAGGGCAAAGGCAGCCAGGGCGATCCGGCGGCCTTCCTTGCCCTGCGCAGCGCGGCCTGGCAGGCGTTCTACGAAAACATGCCCCTGCGCGCCGCCAGCCTGGTGGCGCCCGACTTTGGCGCCCTGCAGGTGTACCGGCGCCTGCGCTGGGGCCGCCTGGCCCATGTGCACTTGCTCGACAGCCGCCAGCACCGCCAGTGGCAGGCCTGCCGCCCGGCCGACGCGGGCGGTGCATCGGCCGTGCGCCCGCAAGACTGCGCGGCCCTGGCCGACCCGCAGCGCACCCTGCTGGGCGCTGCCCAGGAGCAATGGCTCGATGCGGGCCTGGCCGCCGATGCGCAGCACGACCGCACCCGCTGGAGCGTGATCGCGCAGCAGACGCTGTTCTCGCCCCGCCGCTACCCCTCGGGCGTGGTCTCCACCGACAGCTGGGACGGCTACCCCGGCGCCCGCGCGCGCCTGCTGCAGTCGCTGGCCCGCCACGCACCGCGCAACAGCGTGCTGCTCGGCGGCGACATCCACCAGAACTATGTCTGCAAGGTGCTGGCCGATGCCGGGGCAGACGGCCAGCAGCCTGCCGGACCGGTGATCGCCAGCGAGTTCTGCGGCACCTCGATCAGCTCGCGCGCGGGCACCACACAGGACAAGGTCGATGCCATCGCCCGCCACAACCCGCATGTACTGCTGGCGCGCTGCGACCAGCGCGGCTACGGCCTGGCCGACATCACGCCGCAGCGCTGGACCACCACCTTGCGGGTGGTGGACGACCCCTTGCGGGCCGACAGTGGCGCATCCACCCTGGCGCGCTTTGTGGTGGAAGACGGGCGGGCCGGCCCCGTGCCGGCGTGAGCCGATTTGCTCATTAATTGATAGCTGTCAGCGCTTATCAGTAAAGCGCCAGGAGGCAAAAACGGCACAAACCTCAGGCTCTGTTCCGCAATGTAACAACTGCCGGCCCTCCGCCGCCCGCCCGGTACCATGGGTTCCCGCCCACCCCCTGGAGAACGCAGGATGCCCAAGACCACCCCTCTTCGCATTGCGCTGATGGCTGCAGCCGCCCTGCTGGCCGGCTGCCACAGCGCCCCGCCGCTGGCCTACACCGTGCCCAGCCAGCCCGAGGGCTCGTCGGGCTACACCGAAAAGCCGGGCTGGGCCACCGAGAAGTTTGCCGTGGCCGCGGCCAACCCGCTGGCCACCGACGCGGGCTACCAGGTGCTCAAGGCTGGCGGTTCGGCCATCGACGCGGCCATTGCCGTGCAGATGGTGCTGACGCTGGTGGAGCCGCAGTCGAGCGGCATTGGCGGCGGCGCCTTTTTGCTGCATGCCGCGGGCGCGCGGGTCGAGGCCTATGACGGGCGCGAGACAGCGCCCGCAGCCGCCACCGACACGCTCTTCATCGGCGCGGACGGCAAGCCCCTGCCCTTCAACGACGCCGTGGTGGGCGGCCGCTCGGTGGGCGTGCCGGGCACGGTGCGCATGCTGGAGCTGGCGCACCGCGAGCACGGCAAGCTGGCCTGGTCGCAACTGTTCCAGCCCGCCATCGAACTGGCCGAAGGGGGATTCAAGGTGAGCGCGCGGCTCAATGCCCTGTTGGCCAACGACAAATTCCTGCCGCAAGACCCCGTGGCCGCCGCCTACTTCTACGACGCCGCCGGCAAACCCTGGCCCGTGGGCCATGTGCTGAAGAACCCCGAACTGGCCGCGGTGCTGCGGGCCATCGCCCGGCAGGGCTCGAAGGCGCTGCTGGAGGGCGACGTGGCCCAGGCCATCGTGGCCAAGGTGCGCACGCACCCCACCAACCCGGGCCAGCTCAGCCTGGCCGACCTGGCCGGCTACCAGCCCAAAAAGCGCGACGCCTTGTGCACCAGCTACCAGGTCGCGCCCCACGACTACCGCGTGTGCGGCTTTCCGCCACCGAGTTCGGGCGCCATCGCCATCGGCCAGATCCTGGGCATCCTCAAGAACACCGACGCGGCTGCAATGCCACTGCAGGAAGGCCTGAACGGCCCCGCCCCCGGCGCCGACTGGCTGCACCTGTACACCGAGGCCGCGCGCCTGGCCTTTGCCGACCGCGCGCTCTACGTGGCCGACCCCGATTTCGTGCAGCCCCCCGCCGGCAGCTGGATGAGCCTGCTGGAGCCCGCCTATCTGGCCAGCCGCGCCAAGCTGATCGGTGCGCAGAGCATGAAGGTGGCGCAACCGGGCACGCCGGGCGCCGTGCGCACCAGCTTGGCCCCCATGCCCGACCAGCGCGAATACGGCACCAGCCACATCAGCATCGTGGACGCCTTCGGCAACGCGGTGGCCATGACCACCACCATCGAAGACCAGTTCGGCGCGCGCCAGATGGTGACCACCAACGCCGCGCGCAGCGGGGGCTTTCTGCTCAACAACGAACTCACCGACTTCAGCTTTGCACCCACCGACGCGCAGGGCCAGCCCATTGCCAACCGCGTGCAGCCGGGCAAGCGCCCGCGCTCGTCGATGGCGCCCACGCTGGTGTTCGACCAGGCCAGCGGCGAGCTGCTGATGAGCGGCGGCAGCCCCGGCGGCGCGGCCATCATCCACTACACGGCCAAGACGCTGTATGGCGTGTTCAACTGGGGCCTGATGCCCCAGCAGGCCATCAACCTGCCCAATTTCGGCTCCATGAACGGCCCCACGCTCCTCGAGGAAAACCGCTTCCCGCCCGCCACGGTGGAAGCCCTGCGCGCACGCGGCGCCGAGGTGCGCGAGATGAACATGACCAGCGGCCTGCAGGCCATCACCCGCGGCCAGGCCCATGGCAAGAAGGTGTGGCTGGGCGGCGCCGACCCGCGGCGCGAAGGTGTGGTGATGGGCGACTGAGCGGAATCTTCAAGGAAAATATGCCGCCAGCGCCTTCAAAATAAGCGCTGATAGCTATCTAAAAGATAGCAAACCCCGCATCGGCACCACACCAAGCTCACCAGAGCGCACCGGGGGAACATCCTCCACACCACTATGCGGTTTGCAGCAACGCCAGCGCCTGCGGCAAATGGGCGGCAATGGCCGCCGGATGGGGTTCTGGCAGGCGGGGTACATGGCCCAGGCAAGGGGCTTGCAGCCCGTCCTCCAGCGCAGCCAGGTTGTCGGTCACATGGGGCATGGCCGCGTCCACGGTGTTGGCCACCCAGCCGGCCAGCCGCAGGCCGCGCGCACGCACGGCTTCGGCCGTCAGCAGCGCATGGTTGATGCAGCCCAGGCGCAGGCCCACCACCAGCACCACCGGCAGCCCCAGGTCCACGGCCAGGTCGGCGGTGTCCCAGCCGGGGATGAGCGGCACACGAAACCCGCCCACGCCTTCGACGAATGCGATGTCGGCCCGCGCCGCCGCGCCGCGCACGGCAGCCAGCACCGCCTCGCGCGAAATGGTGCGCCCCTCCAGGCGGGCGGCGATGTGCGGTGCACACGGCGTGCGCAGTTGCAGCGGGCCCACCTCGTCGTCGCGCAGGTCCATGTTGCTGGCCGCGCGCAGGCGCAGCACGTCTTCGTTGACCCAGCGGCCGTCCACGCAGTCCTGCCCCGCCGCCAGCGGCTTGATGGCCGCGGCGCGCAGGCCCGATTGCGCCGCCAGGTGCGTGAGCGCGGCGGTGATGGCGGTCTTGCCGATCTCGGTGTCGGTGCCGGTGATGAAAAATCCCCCCCACGCTCCGCCGCTTCGCGGGTCGCTGCCCCCCTGAGGGGGCTGCTTTTCATCTTGGGGCGGCCCGGCGCTGAAAAATGGCCCCCACGCTCCGCCGCTTCGCGGGTCGCTGCCCCCCTGAGGGGGCTGCTTTTCATCTTGGGGCGGCCCGGCGCTGAAAAAACCGCGCGTCATGCCAGCTCCGCCGCGGCCTCGGCCAGCGCTGCCAGCAGGCGGTCGATGTCGGCGGCGCGGTGCGTGCCGCACAGCGTGATGCGCAGGCGCGCCGTGCCCGGCGCCACGGTGGGGGGGCGGATGGCCGGCACGCGCAGGCCGGCCCGGTCGAGAGCGGCGGCCACCCGCAGCGCGGCGGCGTTCTCGCCGATGACCAGTGGCTGGATGGGCGTGTCCGACGCAATCAGCCGCCAGCCCAGGCCCGGATGGCGCGCCAGTATGGCGCCCACGCCGGCCCGCAGCTGCGCCTGCAGGCGCACGAGGTTGGCGCGGCGCTGTTCGCCCTCTTCGCCCGCCATCAGCGCCAGGCTTTGCAGCAGCGCGTGGGCCACAGCGGGCGGCGCGGCAGTGGTGAAGATATAAGCCCGCGCGGCCTGGATCAGGTATTGGATGACGGTGGGGTGCGCAGCCACGAAGGCCCCGGCCACCCCGGCGGCCTTGCCCAGCGTGCCCACCATGATCAGCCGCTCGCTGCACAGGCCAAAGTGCGCCAGCGTGCCGCGCCCCTGCGGCCCCAGCACGCCAAAGCCATGGGCGTCGTCCACCACCAGCCAGGCGTCGTGCCGTTCGGCCAGCGCCAGCAGGGCATCGAGCGGGGCCACGTCGCCATCCATGCTGAACACCGCATCGGTGACGATCAGCTTGATGCGGGCCGTGCAGGCGCCCAGCAGCGCGTCAAGCTGCGCCACGTCACAGTGGGAATAGCGCTGCACCGATGCCTTGGCCAGGCGCGCGCCATCGATCAGCGAGGCATGGTTCAACTCTTCCGAAAAGATCACCGCATCGGCGTCGCCCAGGGCCGTCAGCACCGCCAGGTTGGCCATGAAGCCGGTGCAAAAGAACAGCGCCTCGGCGTTCGGAATGGCGGGCGCCACCGTGGCCGCCAGGGCGTGCTCCAGCGCCGCATGCGCGCTTGAGTGCCCGCTAATGAGGTGTGACGAGCCCGAACCGGCGCCGTACCGGTGCGCGCCCTCGGCCAGCGCGTCGGCCAGTGCGGGATGGGCGGCGAGGCCCAGGTAGTCATTGCTGCAGAACATCAGCAACTCGCGCGAAATCCCGTCGGCGCCGCGCACGCGCTGCACCGGCGCGGTGGCGCTCTCGGCTTCGCGCAGCACGCGCGTCAGATCCTTGGCTGCGATGGCCTGCAGTTTCTGGTTCAAGTGGTCAAGCAGCATGATCAAGCACCTCCGTGAGCGTGGCCATCACGGCCTGGAACAAAAACTGCGCCGTGGGCGCATCGATAAGGTAGGGCGGCATCAGGTACACCGTGACGCCGATGGGGCGAATCAGCAGCTCGTGCGCGCGTGCCGCCAGGTGAAAGCGCTCGGCAAACCGCTCGCCGGGTTCGCGCACGTCGAACGCCAGAATCATGCCGCGCTGGCGCAGGTGGTGCACGCGCGGGTCGGTTGCCAGCGGCGCGAAGGCCTCGGCCAGCAGCCGGGCCTGCACACGGTTTTTCTCCAGCACCTGGCCGGCGGCAAAGCGGTCGAGCACGGCATTGGCTGCCGCGCAGGCCAGTGCATTGCCGGTGTACGAATGCGAATGCAGAAAACCGCGCCCCACCTGCTCGCTCCAGAAGCTCTGGTACACGGTTTCGGTGGTCAGCACCAGCGACAGCGGCAGCGTGCCGCCGCTGATGCCCTTGGACAGCGTGATGAAGTCGGGCCAGCCGCACTCGCCCTGCTCGAACGCAAAGAAGGTGCCGCTGCGCCCGCAGCCCACCGCGATCTCGTCGGCAATGAGGTGGATGTCGAACTCGTCACACAGCGCCCGCACGGCGCGCAGGTACGAGGGCTCGTGCATCGCCATGCCGGCGGCGCACTGCACCAGCGGCTCGATGATGAGGGCGGCCACATGGCCGCGCCGCTCGGTCAGCACGCGGCGCAGGTCGGCCAGCGCGCGAGCCTCGCTGCCTGGGCCCTGGCGCGCGTCGGGCGACTCGACGATGTGGGCGCGCATCAGCAGCGGGTCGTAGGCATCGCGGAACACCGCCACGTCGGTCACGGCCAGCGCGCCGATCGTCTCGCCGTGGTAGCCGTTGCGCAGGCAGACGAATTCGCGCTTGTCCGCATGGCCCCGGTTGCACCACGAATGAAAGCTCATCTTCAGCGCGATCTCCACGGCCGAGGCCCCGTCGCTGGCAAAGAAGGCATGGCCCAACGCGCCGCCGGTCAGGGCCGAGAGCTTTTCGGCCAGCTCGACCGCGGGCGCATGGGTGCAGCCGGCCAGCATGACATGGGGCAGGGTTTCAAGCTGGTGCGTGATGGCGGCGCGAACGCCGGCGTCCGAGTGCCCGAACAGGTTGACCCACCAGGAACTGTTGGCGTCGAAATAGCGCCGCCCTTCCAGGTCAAAAAGCCAGGGGCCCTCGCCCCGGGCGATGGCCAGCGGTGGGGTGACGGCGGCACGCGCCATCTGGGTGCAGGGATGCCAGAGCGCAGCGAGGCTGCGGGCAGCCAGTTCAGCGGAATTCAAGGACTTCAATCAACAACTCACTCGCCCGGGCAACCGGGCACGGATGAAGGGCCGGCGCAAGGCACATGCACGCCCCCCGCGCGGATGGGGATGAAAAAACCGCGGCAAGTATCGCACCCGGTCTTCAATCCGGTTGCGCAGCCTTATCCGAGCACCTGGGCAGGCGGGGCGATATTTGAATGAAACAAGCCTCTAGCCCATATATATAAAGCGCTACCAGCTATACAAACAAGAGCAAATAGCGGTGCTCTTTGCGCGACCGGCAGCGCTGAAACGGTCAGACGTTGATCGCCGTGGCCGAGCCCGCCTGCTTGCGCAGCTCGAACTTCTGGATCTTGCCCGTGGCGGTTTTGGGGATTTCGCCAAACACCACGGCGCGCGGCACCTTGAAGCCGGCCAGGTGCTTCTTGCAATGCTGCACGATGTCGTCGGCGGTGGCCTGCGCGCCGGCTTTCAGCTCCACGAAGGCGCAGGGTGTTTCGCCCCACTTCGCATCGGGCTTGGCCACCACGGCGGCGGCCAGCACGTCGGGGTGGCGGTAGAGCACGTCCTCGACCTCGATGGACGAAATGTTCTCGCCGCCCGAGATGATGATGTCCTTGCTGCGGTCCTTGATCTTGATGTAGCCGTCGGGATACTGCACGGCCAGGTCGCCGCTGTGGAACCAGCCGCCGGCAAAGGCCTCCTCGGTCGCCTTGGGGTTCTTGAGGTAACCCTTCATGGCGATATTGCCCTTGAACATGATCTCGCCCATGGTTTCGCCATCGTGCGGCACGGGCTGCATGGTTTCAGGGTCGAGCACGCGCACGTCGCGCTGCAGGTGGTAGCGCACGCCCTGGCGGGCGTTGAGGCGGGCGCGCTCGCCGATGTCGAGATCGTTCCACGCATCGTGCTTGGCGCACACCGTCGCCGGGCCATACACCTCGGTAAGGCCATAGACGTGGGTAAGGTCGAAGCCCATCTTCTCCATGCCCTCGATCATCGAGGCGGGTGGCGCGGCGCCGGCCACCATGGCCTTCACGCCCGAGGGCAGGCCCACTTTCAGGGCGTCGGGCGCGTTGACCAGCAGGCCGTGCACGATGGGCGCGCCGCAATAGTGCGTGACGCCATGGTGGCGGATGGCGTCAAAAATCGCCTGCGCCTCCACCCGGCGCAGGCACACGTTGACGCCGGCGCGGGCCGCCACCGTCCACGGAAAGCACCAGCCGTTGCAGTGGAACATGGGCAGCGTCCATAGATAGACGGCGTGCTTGGGCATGTCCCACTCCAGCACATTGCTGATGGCGTTGGTGGCCGCGCCCCGGTGGTGGTAGACCACGCCCTTGGGGTTGCCGGTGGTGCCGCTGGTGTAGTTGAGGGCAATGGCATCCCATTCGTCGGCGGGCAGCTCCCAGGCGAATTGCGGGTCGCCACCGGCCAGAAATTCTTCATAAGTGCGCTGGCCCAGGCGCTGGCTGGCAGGGCCATACACCGCGTCTTCCACGTCGATCAGCAGCAGCGGCGCCTGGCTCTGGCGCAGCGCCAGGGCCTTGGCCATGGTGCCCGCGAACTCGGGGTCCACGATCACGGCCTTGGCCTCGCCGTGGTCGAGCATGAAGGCAATGGCCTCGGGGTCGAGCCGCGTGTTCAGGGCGTTGAGCACCGCGCCCGCCATGGGCACGCCAAAGTGCGCCTCCACCATGGGCGGCGTGTTGGGCAGCATCACGGCCACGGTGTCGTTCTTGCCGATGCCCGCGCGCGCCAGCGCGCTGGCCAGCTGGCGGCAGCGCGCATAGGTCTGGGCCCAGTTCTGGCGCAGATCGCCATGCACGATGGCGAGGCGGTCGGGGTAAACCTCGGCGGTGCGCTCAATGAACCCCAGGGGCGAGAAGGGCGCGAAGTTGGCTTGCGTGCGGGGCAGATGCTGGTCAAAGATGGAGGTCATGGATCACTTCGATAGGGCGAATGGGGTAAAGCCTAACGCCGCAGGCTGACAAAAAGCCTTCGGCGGTGGCTTTGCTTGACACGGTACATGGCCTCATCGGCGCTGGCCAGCAGTGTGTGCGCATCATGGGCGTCGCGCGGGAACAGGCTCAGGCCAACGCTGGCACGCACAGGGAACGGCCGGCCATCGATATCGAACGGCGTATCGAATGCGTGCTCCAGCTTGTCCACGATCTGCAGCGCTGCGTCGTCAGAGTCCACGTTTTCGCACAGCACGGTGAATTCATCGCCCGCCAGCCGGGCCACGGCATCGACCTGCCTCACGGCCCCCACAATGGTGCGGGCCACGGCCTGTAGCACCAGATCTCCCACGGCATGGCCATGCGCGTCGTTGATGGACTTGAAATCGTCCAGATCCACAAACAGCAAGGCACAACCGCGGCCGCTGCGGCGCGACAGCTCCAGCACCTGCGGCAGGCGCTGCTCGAACATGCGGCGGTTGGGCAGGCCGGTGAGTGTGTCATGGTGCGCGAGCTGGGCCATGGCGTCGCGGCTGACGCTCAGCTCGGTGAGCTGTCGGCTGATTTGCTGCTCCATGTCGTGAAAGCTGCGCGCGAGCTCTCCCACCTCATCACTGCGCTGCACGGGCAGCGCACCATGCGACTGTCCACGAGAAAACACCTGGGCAGCCTTCACGAGCACCTGCAGTGGCTGGGTGACCACGCGCGAAACCCCGGCCGCCAGGGCCACCCCCACCACACTGAGCACCAGCAATATCTTGAGGATGCTGCGGCCCAGGTCCAGCACCTCGCCCTGCACCGTGGCCAGGGGCTGCGACAGCCCCACCACCATGAATCGCCCCTCGCCCTGGCTACCAAACGGCATCCGTACAAACGAGAAGACGAGCGCCTCTTCGTCGGTGGTGCCTGGCTGGCTAAGCACTGCGTCTTCGGCACGGCCATCGATCAAAGCCGCGACCTGCGCAAACGATTCCTGGATCAGGATGCGCTGGCCCCGGTCAAAGCCAAAGGTCTGGGTGGCATCCGGATGCACCAGGAAATCACCCCACCGGTTGCTGAGGAAAAATCCGTAAGGCGTGGGCAAGGCCGCATTGAAGTTGCGCAAAAACGGCTCGGCCGCAACGCGCACCACCACCACGCCACGCACCTGCCCGGCCTGCACCACGGGCGACGCCACACTGAACACAGGCAGGGCGGAGTCCTTTGCGGCGTCTTCATGGTTGATGCCGAATTCGGACATATACACCGTCCCTGCGGGCAGGCCCAGGGCCTCGAACACGAAGGGAAAGTGGGCTTTTTCCTGCAGCAGGTCGTCGGCCACGCGCACCAGCGCATCACCCTGGCGGTCGATGCGCACGAGCTCCAGCCCATGGTCCCTGGCGCTGATCAGACGGATCTGCTGGTATGAGGAATGGGTTGCCAGGCTGGCCTTGAACACGTCGGCCAGCCGCCCACGGTCCATTTCGGTGGCCGCCACACTGGCCATGAATGCGGTGTCGCGGGCCACGGTACCAAAACCCGCCTGCATATGGCGCGCCAGCACCTGGGTGGTGGCCAGCAGCGAACGCTCTGCCCGCCCCTGCAGGCGTTCCCTGCTCGAATCGAAGGTGTAATAGCCCGCCAAGACAGCCGCAAACACGCTGAAAGAGGCCAGCAAGGCCCCCAACCTCAGCGCAATGCCCCATTTCATGCGCGCCATACGTCAGAACCGGTTGGGCCGGTCACCCGACACAATGCGCTGCCACAGCCTGGCGCGCAGGGTTTCGTCTTCCACCGGTTCCAGCCACACGATGGGCCCCATGGGCCCGTCCCCAGCCAGTACGGGTGGCTCCTCCAGGGTGTTGGCCAGCCCCTGGCGCCGGGTGAATTGGCGGCTTACCGCGGGGTCGAGCATGTAGTTGATCCACTCCGTGGCCAGGGCCACCTGGGTGGAGCGGCGGGTGATGGCCCAGCAGTCGAGCCAGGCCAGTGCACCCTCCTTGGGCACCACATAGCCAACATCCAGACCGGCATCGCGCAGCTGCTTGAGTTGCTGCTGGCCATAGTTGGCATGCATCACCGCCACCTTGTGCTTGCGAAACAGCTCTACCGACTCCTCCGGCAGGCTGTAGAACGACCGCACATTGCGGCGCAAGGCCACCAGGTCCTTGGCCAGCGCGCTGAAACGGCTCGCGTCGACGCGAAACGGCGCCAGGCCCCGGTACATGGCGGCCAGCGAAAACCCGTGGCTGCTGTCAGCAAACGCCAGCACCTTGCCCTGCCAGCGCACATCCCACAGCACGGCAATCGACCGCGGCGGCGTGCTGAACTGCTGGCGGTCGTAGACCAGCCCCATCTCGGAATAGGTGAAGGGCATGGCATAGACCTCGCCACGCCGATGGATGCCTGCAATGGACTGCAACTGGCGAAACCGGAGCAATTGCCGTGCGGTGTTGGGAATGTTGCCACTGAGCAACGGAATCAGCTTGTCATGGGCGATCAGCCGGGAAATTTCTGCCGTGTTGGCGGCCACAAGATCGAAACCCGCGCCATCGGGGCTGTCCAGCTTGGCACGCAAGACCTCGTCGGACGCCACCGTGGTGACCTCGACCTTGACCCGATGGCGCTTCTCGAACACCGCCACGACATCGGGGTCTGCGTAGCCGGGCCATGAAAGCACCCGCAGGACGGTGGCCGCCTGCGCGGTGAAAGGCGCCAGGAGCGCGCCCATTCCCATGGCCAACAGCAGCGCCACACTGGCGCACCGCATCTGCCGCGCCAAAGTGTCTGCTGCCTGTCGCAATGCCCTGAACGCCATGCCAAAAGCCCTGTTTTGTAATACCTGGTAACAACCAGTTTACGCAGACAATACACCGTGTGTCGATCCCCCAATCTTTCATTCAGGAACTACTCGCGCGCGTTGACGTGGTGGACATCGTGGGCCGCTACGTGCAGCTCAAGAAAGGCGGCGCCAATTTCATGGGGCTGTGCCCCTTCCATGGCGAAAAATCGCCCTCCTTCAGCGTCAGCCCCGCCAAGCAGTTCTATCACTGCTTTGGCTGTGGCAAGAACGGCAACGCCATCAGCTTTCTGATGGAGCATGCCGGCATGGGCTTTGTCGAGGCCGTGCAGGACCTGGCCCAGCAGGTGGGCCTGCAGGTGCCCGACGATGACATCTCCCCCCAGGAGAAAGAGCGTGCCGCCGCCGCACGGCAAAAACAGGCCACGCTGACCGATGTGCTCGAAAAGGCCGCCGAGGCCTATCGCCAGCAGTTGCGCATATCACCCCGGGCCGTGGCGTATTTCAAGGGCCGAGGGGTATCGGGCGCGGTGGCCAAGCGCTATGGGCTGGGCTATGCCCCTGAAGGCTGGCGCAGCCTGGCCAGCGTTTTTCCGCACTACGACGACCCGCTGCTCGAAGAAAGCGGGCTGGTCATCGTCAATGACGAGGACGGCGGCAAACGCTACGACCGTTTCCGCGACCGGGTGATGTTCCCTATCCGCAACGTCAAGGGCGAGTGCATCGGCTTTGGCGGCCGGGTGCTGGGCGATGACAAGCCCAAATACCTCAACTCGCCGGAAACCCCGGTGTTCCACAAGGGGCGCGAGCTCTATGGCCTGTTCGAGGCCCGCACCGCCATCCGCGAGCAGGGCTTTGCACTGGTGACCGAGGGCTACATGGACGTGGTGGCGCTGGCACAGCTGGGTTTCCCGAACGCCGTGGCCACGCTGGGCACGGCCTGCACGCCCGAACATGTGCAAAAGCTGCTGCGCTTCACCGACTCCGTGGTGTTCAGCTTTGATGGCGATGCCGCCGGCCGCCGGGCAGCCCGCAAGGCGCTCGATGGCGCCCTGCCCCATGCCAGCGATACGCGCAGCATCAAGTTTCTGTTTCTGCCGCCCGAGCACGACCCCGACAGCTTTGTGCGCGCACATGGCTCCGATGCCTTTGCCCGCCACATTGGCGATGCCGTTCCGCTGAGCCGCTTCCTGATCGAAGCCGCCAGCGAAAGCTGCGACCTGGGCACGGCAGAGGGCCGCGCGCACATGGCCAGCAATGCCCGGCCGCTGTGGAGCGCCCTTCCGGAGGGCGTGCTGCGGCGCCAGGTGCTCACCGAACTGGCCCAGCTGGCCCAACTGGACGCCCACGAGCTGTCCGACCTCTGGAGCAAGACCGCCGCCCAGGAGGCAGCGCGCCACCCCGGCGCCAGCGCCTCGCACCGCCAGGCCGCCGCACCAGCGGACGAACCCCCGTGGGGCGGGCCTGCCGAACCCGGCTGGCAAACACCCGGCAGCGGCGCATACGGCGCGCCCCAGAAACCGCCCTATCGCAAAAGCGGCGACTGGAAAGGTGGCAGCTGGAAGAAGAAGGACGCCGCGCCCTGGCCACCCCAGCCACGCCTGCCGCGCACACCCACCGCCAGCCGCGCGGACCACGCCGCACGGCTGCTGTTGTCGCACATGGCGTTTCTGGAAGATCTGACGCAGGACGACCACGCCGCGCTGTGCGCCCAGCCCGCCCCGCATGGCCCGCTGTTCAGCTGGCTGGAGGGGCAGCTCCACGAGCACGGCCCGCTGGCCTGGGCCCTGCTGCGGGAAAGCCTGCGGGGCCACCCCTGTGAAGCCCTGGCGGTGAAGGTGATGACCGGCTCGCACGCGCAGACCGAGGGCGATCTGCACGAATTGCGGCTGGAGCTGCGCGATCTTCTGAACCGCATGCTGATCGAGGACATCAACGCACAGCAAAAAGCCCTGATCCTGCAGGCGGCGCAAGATCCGACTGCGCTGGAACGCTACCGCGCCCTGGAACAGCGGCGCAATGCGCTGCAAGGCATATTGCCGCGCACCGCTTGAAATTCCGTGCAGTCGGTATAATGTAGGGTTTGTCGGCAAGAGCGACAGCAGCACCTCCGAGCCGGGCCGCCGCGACCAGCGCGCACATATGCGCTGATGGGCCCACTTATCGCAAGGACTGCACACCAAATGTTCGCCCAGACATCTTGCCCATGAGGATCACTCCTCCAACTGCAGCAGCTCTGCTTTTGCAGTGCCACCCGCGCCGGGATCTGAGGCGCTTGCGTTTTCTTTGTGTCCGTTTTTGACTCTGAGGTTGTTCCATGCCCGCTCAAAAGTCCGCGAAGCCGCTCAAGTCCGCCCCAGGCACTGCCGCGAAGGCTGTCTCCAAAACCGCTGCCAAAGCACCGGCCAAAGCCGCGCCTGCGAAGGCCGTTGCTGCCGCCCCTGCTCCGGCTGCCAAGAAAGTGAAAACTGTGCCTGTGAAAAGTTCTGCCGAGCTGACCAAAGCTGCCGATGAATTGCTGAAAAAGAAACCTGCCCGCGCTGCGGCGGCCCCGTCCGACGGCGACGAAGCGCCCAAAAAGCGCCCTGGCCGCCCTGCCAAGGCCGCCGGCGCCGCCGAGGCCAAGGCCCCTGCCAAGCGCGGTCGCAAGCCCAAGGCAGCAGCGGGCGAAGTGGGCAGCGACGACGCAGACCTGTCCGATATCGAAGCCGACCTCGAAGGTGAAGTCGAGCCAGAAACGGAAGCCGCCCCCACGGCCGAGAAGGTCAAGCCCCTGCGCATGAAGATCAGCAAGGCGAAAGAACGCGCCTTGATGAAGGAATTCGGCCTGGACGAAACCGTCCTGTCGGAAGAAGACATGGCCAAGCGCCGTGCGCGCCTGAAGACCCTGATCAAGCTGGGCAAGACGCGCGGCTACCTCACGCACGTTGAAATCTCCGACCACCTGCCCGACAAGCTGGTCGATGCCGAAACCCTCGAGGCCGTCATCACCACGCTGAACGACCTGGGCGTGGCGGTGTACGAGCAGACGCCCGATGCCGAAGCGCTGATCATCACCGACAACGCCCCCGCGGGCGCCACCGAGGAAGAAGCCGAAGAAGCCGCCGAAGCCGCCCTGTCCACCGTGGACAGCGAATTCGGCCGCACCACCGACCCCGTGCGCATGTACATGCGCGAAATGGGCACGGTGGAGCTGCTCACCCGCGAAGGCGAAATCGAGATCGCCAAGCGCATCGAAGGCGGCCTGATGGCCATGATGGAGGCGATCAGCG
>Ga0255334_1000354_pt1 | contig 40944 bp, 46 predicted proteins | sample EtOH5_35cm_T3_12_FD_202080 | JGI IMG/M metagenome (GOLD analysis project Ga0255334, IMG submission 202080) | Sandy soil microbial communities from University of British Columbia, Vancouver, Canada - EtOH5_35cm_T3_129 | ecosystem: Engineered > Artificial ecosystem > Sand microcosm > Unclassified ... | reverse complement strand
TTTTAAGCCAGAGCATGACATCCGCGCCGGGTTAACGCTAGGCTTGGATGAGGCTTGCTGTGGCAGGTTTTCCCCGAGGCCAATGACTCCCATCATATCCCGGTGCGCGATGCAATCCGCCCCGGTTCCCTTACGCTTGGCTCCTAGCCGGCCCCTGGAATCGGAGCCTTTCAGGAGCACCTCATGGCGAAGATCAAACTCACAAAGTCCGTCGTTGACACGGCGCAGGCGCAGACCTGCGACGTGGAACTCCGGGATACGCTCGTTCCGGGCTTCTTGTGCAAGGTTACACCAACCGGGCGCAAGGTATTCATGGTTCAGTACCGCACAAACTCCGGCGTGCGGCGCAAGCCGGCACTCGGCCAATTCGGCGAGCTGACGGTCGAACAAGCACGATCGCTGGCGCAAGACTGGCTGGCCGAAGTCCGGCGCGGCGGCGACCCTGGCCACGACAAGGCCGAAGCCCGCAAGGCGCCGACGGTCAAGGAACTGTGCGGCCGGTTCATGGACGACCACTCCAAGCCGCACAACAAGCCCAGCACGCAGGCCGGCTACCAGTACCAGATCGACAGCTTTGTCATCCCGGCCTTCGGTAGCAAGAAGGTTCACGAGGTCACGCGCCACGACATCACCGCGCTGATGAAGCGCATGGAGAAGTCACCCACCCAGGCCAACCGCGTGCTGTCGCTCGTCCGAAAGATGTTCAACCTTGCCGAACTGTGGGGCTATCGGCCCGATGGCTCCAATCCCTGCCGCCACGTGCCCAAGTACCCGGAAAAAGGCTCGACCCGGCTCATCACCGACGAACAGATGGCCAGCCTGTTCGCCTACTTGGACAAGGCCGAGGCCGAGGGACTGGAACACCCGATCTATCTGCTGGCCGTCCGGCTGCAATTCGAGTTCGCGGCCCGAATGTCGGAGATCCTGCTGTTGCAGTGGGATTGGCTCGACTTGCCCAATGGCCGGGTTGTCTGGCCGGACAGCAAGACGGGCGATATGTCCAAGCCGTTGAGCGAGGAAGTCCGCCAGCTACTGACGAACGCGCCTCGCTATGACCAGTCGCCCTACGTCTGCCCGGCTATCCTCGACCATGACAAGCCACTCGGCCCCCATTCTTACTATCAGGCATGGCGGCGCATCCTTGATCGCGCCGGAGTACCGAAGGTCGGCACCCACGGTATCCGCCACCGCTCAGCGACCGACATTGCCAATTCCGGTATCCCCGTCAAGGTCGGCATGGCGCTGACCGCGCACAAGACCGTGGCGATGTTCATGCGCTACGTCCACACCGAGGACGACCCGGTGCGTAAGGCGGCCGAGTTGGTGGCGAGCCGGCGCAAGTCGGTCGTCAGCACGCGCCAAGAACCGAAAGAGGTAACCACATGATCAGTAACCAGAAACTCGCCATGGCGCCCCTGATTGCCGTGTCGCCGTCAAGCCAATCGGCTCGGCTGCCCTCCCCGCCCGTACATCGCGCTGGCGACTGGAAAAGTGTGCCCGTTTCGGGTATAGTTTGGAGGTCAAGATGACCATCGTCCTCAAGCGGAGGGACTTTGCGCGGTGGCAGGCGGGCGAAAAGCTGCCTGATGCCGCCTTGTGCAAGGCGGTTCAGGAGATGGAAAGCGGTCTGATTGACGCGGACTTGGGCGGCTTCCTCTACAAGAAGCGGGTGGCCCGCCCCGGCGGTGGCAAGAGCGGCGGCTACCGCACGCTGCTGTCGGCCCGGTTCGGTAGCTGCTACGTGTTCCTGTATGGGTTCCCCAAGAGCGACAAGGCAAACATCACACAGGACGAAAAGAAGGCGCTGCAGTTCGCCGGCAAAGTGTTCCTGGAACTGTCCGCCGAAGCCTTGTCGAAGGCGTTGCAGTCGGGCGTGTTATTGGAGGTGCATTGTGAGCAAGATCATTGAATCCCTGCGTGACGACCTGTCTGCGCTCCACGAAGCGGGAGCGATCAGCAAGGTGACGATGCGCGAGTTCGACGCGATCTGCCCGCCGCCGGTGCGGGAGTTCAATGCTGCTGACATCAAACGCCTGCGCGAAGCCTTGAAGTTCAGCCAGCCGGTGTTCGCTCTTCATTTGCACACATCGGCCTCGACTGTGCGCAAGTGGGAGCAAGGCGACACCCATCCCACGGGGCCAGCGCTCAAACTGCTCAACGTCATCGCCGACAAGGGCTTGCAGGCCATCATCTGATGCCTGGCGAGGGAGACAGTATTGGCGACCCGAATTGACCCTTTCAGCTCACAGCACCTTGAAGCCGCGTGCCGCGTGCTCGCCGATACCGAGCGCGGCCTGAGCGGAACGCAGATCGATCGCCTACTGCAAGAAATCGAGGTTGCCGACACGTCGCCCGGCATGACCAAGTGGAAGCGGCTGTTCAATGCGCTGGCCGGCGCGCAGAACCACCACCAGCTCGGCAACCATCTCATCATGTTCATCAATCGCGCGATGAACCCGGTGAACTACGCCCGCGACCCTGCGACGTTTGCATGGCGGCGTGACGAACTGAATGTTGTCCTTGCCTTCTCCGGTTTCTATGTGCGCGAAGACGGCAAGGTCGGGCACGCCGACAAGGCCACGACGCTCGATGCCGCGCGCGCCCGCGCGGGACGACTCAAGGCCGCGCTGGAAAGTCGCGTCGTCCACGCGGAAGTGCTGAACTATTGCCGTGCCGAGCTGCTGGATGAAAACTATTTCCATGCGGTGTTCGAGGCAACGAAAGGCGTTGCGGAGCGGATTCGCCTGCTGTCGGGCCTGAACGGCGATGGCGCTGACTTGGTGAACAAGGCATTCGCGGGCCAGCAACCCATTCTCGTCTTGGGCCCACTCACCACCGAGTCCGAAAAGAGCGAGCAGAAAGGCTTTGCCAACCTGCTGATCGGCCTGTTCGGCGCCGTGCGCAATCCGCTGGCCCATGCACCCAAGACGCATTGGCCCATGTCCGAACAGGACGCGCTGGACATCCTGACGCTGGTATCGCTGATTCACCGCAAGCTGGATGGCAGCACGAAGGTATTGGTGTGATGGATCAGCCACGATCCCTTGGTCTTCTTATCCATTTTATTTCCATTGGAGGCCAGCGACGGGCCGCCACGCCTAGATTCCAATTGCTACCAATCTATTTATCCAAACCTTATGCCAAACAATCCACCGTTTTCGGTGGCATCGGTCAAACGTTTAGGCAGCACATAGTCGTTGAGGTCGAAGCCATCGATGGTTTCCTTGAAGGCATCGGCTTCATTCATCGTCACGATGTACTGAAAGCCAAGCTCCTGCGCGATCTCTGAGCCAAGACGCAATGCGCTCATGACCTAGCGCCCGTCAACGCCATCGAACAAATGGCTGTCATCCGGCTTTGACCCCTGACGCCTCCGGCCCTCTTGGGCCTGCGCGCGGCTTTTAGTTCGCCGACTGCGGTCAAGGAGTACCTGCGCGCCAAGCTGGCCGGCTTCGAGCACGAAGTGTTCGCGGTGCTGTTCCTCGATACGCAGGATCGCCTGATCGAATACGCCGAGATGTTCCGAGGCACCATCGACAGCGCATCGGTGAATCCGCGCGAGCTGGTCAAGGAGGCACTGCGGCTCAATGCGGCGGCGGTCATCGTTTCGCACAACCATCCGAGTGGCAATTCCGAGCCGAGCGGCGCCGACAAGGCGCTGACCCAGCGGCTCAAGGAGTCGCTGGTGCTGGTGGACGTCCGCACACTGGATCACATCATCGTGGCGGGCGGCAACATCACGTCCTTTGCCGAACGCGGCCTGATCTAACCGAGGGGACTTCGGCCCCCTTTTTTGCTTCGTCCAGCGATGCAACTCCGGCCCTCGAGGGCCTGCGCGTGCTGCGCACTTGCCGAAAGCCGGGGTGTGTGGAGTTGCGAGGGATGCGGTCTTGCTGTTCCCTTCATCGTGCCACGGCGTTCTCGCCGTCAAGGGCTGCGCGCCGATGGCGCTTGCGTCCTGGCGGCCGTCGTTGACCCCTGACTGCTTGCGCTGCGCCGTGCCCCGGAAGGGTCGGGCAATTCCGCCCGGCAACCTTTCAGGAGTTCACCATGAACATCGCACTCATCACTGCCGCGCAGCGCATCGTGCTGCTGGCCAACGGCCGCGAATCCTTGGACAACCCGGACTTCGATCCGGCGCCCGTGGTCAAGCTGTTCACGCCGGACGCCGGCGCGACCTGGCTGCTGACCGAGATTGGTCCCGATGACCATGACCACGCCTTTGGTCTTTGCGACCTGGGCCTGGGAATGCCGGAAATCGGCTGGGTTAGCCTGGGCGAGCTGGCGACGGTGCGCGGCAGGCTGGGCCTGCCGATCGAGCGCGACCTGTCGTTCCGCGCCGAGAAGCGGTTGAGCGCCTACGCGCGCGATGCGCGGCTGGCCGGGCGGATCGTTGTCTGATCTCGCCCTTGGAGCGCCGCCAGGCGCTCCTTGTGCTTTCTCAACTGTCGAAGGAGATCAATGCCATGAGCAGCCATCACGATTACATCATCGAAATCACGGCAGAGCACGATACGCTCAAGCCATTCGCGCCGGAGAACGGTCGGCCCTTGCGCTTCAAGATCGGCGACGCGGTGATCTACACCAACGAGTTTGGCGCACAGTTCCTGCACCGTGTCACCGGGTTCTACCGGCTAACCGGGCTTTCTGGCCTGTACGCGCGCGGTGCGCGCTACCTGCTGAACTCGTCATCGCCGTGGATGCCGGTTTCGGAATCCAGCCTGCGCCCTGGCGACTCGGCTTGATGCCTTCGCGCCCCTGACGGGGCGCTGCGCGCTTCGCTTGCCTCCAGGGGAAAGCCCTGCGGGCTATCCCCGCCGCGCGCAGCTTGGCGCCCCTCGATACCGCCGAACCGGCTGTGCCGGCTCTGCCACAAAGCCACTGCCGCAAAAAGCAGTAGAGCCAGTTTCCCGATGCCTGCGACATGGTGTCTGTCCTGGGCATCTTGCTCATCCAGCGTTGAAGTCCGGGCGTCCCCGGCCACCTGGGAGATGGTCGGTCGCGCTGTCGTGCTTCGCATCGAGCCCCCTGCGGGGTCTCGCCCCATTCGGGCTTCCATCGTTCCCTCGCTCCGCTCGGCTGACGTCTCCGGCCCGGCTTCCAGCTTCGGGCCTGCGCGCTTCGCTTGCCGTGCGGTCGGCACAGATTGGCGGCCGTTGCCTGTCCAGCCATCTTTCCTGACTCCATCACCTTGCTCGCGACTGTAGCCCGCGGCCGTGTGCCGTCAAGGCGCGCAGGACCGTGTCCTCGGCTGCGCCTGCGGGCCGCACCAACCCCGCGCTTGTCTCCTTGACGGCCCCCATCCATGGGCTCCCTTCCGTCGCGGGCGATGAACTCAGGAAAGACGGTGGCAACGAGGCCAGCCGGGTTCTTCGTGCCGACCGCACCAAACAGCCGGAAGGCTGGGCTTCGAATCTAGGAATCCGGTATGCGGTTTTCTTCAACAGCCAACTTTGTCAGGAGAAAGATCATGATTGCAACCCGTTTCGCTTCCCATTCCCCCACGCTTCGCAGCGACTACCCGCTGTCGGATGACCAGATTCGCAGGGTGGCCCCGTCCATCTTCGCGGACGCCCCGCACCAAAGCCGCTCAGAGCGGTACAGCTACATCCCCACGGCGGCGGTGCTGACCGAGCTTCGCAAGGAAGGCTTCCAGCCCTTCATGGTGGCGCAGACCCGCGTGCGCGATGAAGGCAAGCGCGAGCACACGAAACACATGCTGCGCCTGCGCCATGCCAGCCAGATCAATGGCGCGGAAGCTAACGAAATCGTGCTGCTGAACTCGCATGACGGCACCAGCAGCTATCAGATGCTGGCCGGAATGTTCCGTTTCGTGTGCAGCAATGGGCTGGTGTGCGGTGACACCGTGGCCGATGTGCGCGCACCCCACAAAGGCAACGTGGCCGGGCACGTCATTGAGGGCGCTTACGAGGTGTTGAGCGGCTTCGAGCGGGTCAAGGAATCCCGCGACCTGATGCGCGGCATCACCTTGGACGATGGCGAATCCGAAGTGTTCGCCCGCGCCGCGCTGGCGTTGAAGTACGACGACCCGGACAAGCCCGCGCCCATCACGGAAAACCAAATCCTGATGCCGCGCCGCTTCGATGACCGCCGCCCGGACCTGTGGAGCGTGTTCAACCGCACGCAAGAGAACCTGACCAAAGGCGGATTGCATGGCCGCAGCGCCAATGGCCGCAGGCAGCAGACCCGCCCCGTGCAAGGCATTGATTCCGACGTTCGCTTGAACCGCGCCCTATGGCTGCTGGCCGATGGCATGCGCGCACTCAAAGCCTGATCCGTCCCCCGCCGGAGGGGCGGTTTCCCCTCCATTCCCTGTCTGTTTCACTTGATTGGAGATACACCATGAACGCCGTTAACCACACCGAAGCCCACGCCGTCACTGCCGCCAACGTGCTGCAAGCCGCAGACCCGAGCAAGAACATGATTCTGGTTCCGCTGTCGCGGCTGGTGCTGCGCCCCACGGGCCGCAACGTGCGCAAGACCCCGCGCATGTCCATCCCAGAACTGGCCGCGAGCATCCAGCGCGTGGGCCTGCTGCAAAACCTCATCGTGATTCCCGCCAATCAACATGTTGAAGGTGGCGAGCATTACGAGGTGGTGGCCGGTGGCCGCAGGCTGGCCGCGTTGAAGCTGCTGGCGAAGAAGCACCGCATCGCCAAGGATTGGGAAGTGCCTTGCCTGCTGGTGGCCGATGGCACGGCGCGCACCGCCAGCCTCACCGAGAACGTGCAGCGCGAAGCCATGCACCCGGCAGACCAGTTTGAAGCCTTTGCCGCGCTGGTGGCCGAAGGCCGACCGATTGAAGACATTGCAGCGGATTTCAGCGTTACGCCGCTGGTGGTACAGCGGCGCTTGAAGCTGGCGAATGTTTCGCCCCGGCTGATGGCCGACTATCGAGCCGATACCGTGACGCTCGATCAGTTGATGGCGCTTGCGATCACCGACGACCACGCCGCGCAGGAAGCCGCGTTCTACGATGCGCCAACGTGGCAGCGCAGCCCGCACAACCTGCGCGAACGCCTGACCGAACGGGAAATAGACGCCTACCGGCATCCGCTGGTGCGCTTCGTCGGGCTGGACACCTACGAACAGGCGGGCGGCGGTGTTCGCCGTGACCTGTTCGCAGAAGGTGACGCGGGCGTGTATTTGACCGATGCCGCATTGCTGGAACGGCTGGCGCAAGACAGGCTGGCGGGCATCGCCGCTGAGGTGAAGTCCGAAGGCTGGGCATGGGTGGATATTGCGCCCGCCGCCATCTATGCGGATTTGCAAGCCTTCCAGCGTGCCCCGAGGGAGCGACGCGAGCCGAGCAAGCGCGAAGCCCTGCGCATCGAGAAGCTGCAAGCCAAGATGCGGGAGGTGGCCGAAGCCCTCGATGCCGCGATGGAGGCCGACGACGAGGACAAGGCCGAAGCCTTGCAGGAGGAAGGCGAAGCCCTGGGCGAGCAATTGCAGGCGTTGGAAGATGGCTTGCAGGGCTACAGCACGAGCGTGAAGGCCGCAGCCGGGGCCATCGTCACCATCGACCGCAACGGGCAGATCGTGATTCATCGCGGGTTGATGCGTGAGGCCGAAGCGAAGGCGCTGCGCACGCTGGAACGGCTACGGCAGGGTTTCGGCAGCGAGGAAGCCGAGAACAACGACGAAGGCGACACGGCAGACGAAGCGAAAGCACCCGCCATGTCCGACCGGTTGGCGCAACGGTTGAGCGCCCACCGCACTGCCGCGCTGCAAATCGAAGTCGCCCGGCATCCGCAGGTGGCGCTGGCCGCGCTGGCGCATGGCATGGTGCAAACCGTCCTGCAGGAACGCCCCTACGGGCAAGACCAACCGCTGGGTGTGCGCCTGACCGTGCAGAACCGGCTGGAAGGCATGGCGCCGGACTGGCCGGAATCGTCCGCCGCCGTGGCGCTGCGCGAGATTCAGCAAGCATGGGGCGGCAAGCTGCCCAAGGACAGCGCCGAACTGTTCGCCGCGCTGCTGGTGATGGAGCAAGGCGAACTGGTGAAGCTGCTGGCCGTGTGCGCGGCGTCCACGGCGGACGTGGTGACGCACCGCGCCACACCACACCAGCCGGGCGCGGGACTGGCGCAGGCCGTGGGGCTGGACATGGCCGTATGGTGGCAGCCGACCGCCGAGGGGTATTTCCGGCATGTGCCGAAGGTCGTCATCCTGCAAGCCGTGGGCGAGTTCGCGCCGGAGCATGTCACCCGGCTAGCGAAACTCAAGAAGGTCGACATTGCCAGCGAAGCCGAGCGGCTGGCCGATGGCACGGGCTGGATGCCCGCCATCTTCAAGGCCGAAGGCACGCAGGAGGACGCGCCCGAGGAAGGCCCGCAGGATGCGGAGCAGCACGATGCGGAAGAAGCCGCCACCGTGGCGGATGAACCCGCAGAGGCATTGGCCGCGTGACCCTCGCCGCAGGAAGCGCCCCGGTTTCGGCCGGGGCGCTTCCTGCAAGGAGCCAGACCATGCCCACGACCAACACCAGCCGCCCGCGCATGGCGGCGGTCTATGCGCCCGGCACGGTGCGCGGCCACCGCCTGCCTTCGGGCTGGACGGCCCGCGCCGACCGCACGGACATGCACCCCATCACGGGCCGCTCTTGGCCGCGTGCCGTATGGTGGATCATCGAGACGAAGGAATAGCCGTCATCCCAGCACCGGCCCCAGCGTCTCGCCGTGGGGCCGATGAATACAAAAATCCGGGCGCGGCGGTAGCCGCGCCCGGTACAGAAGCCAAGCTGCCGGAACATCACGCGCCGCCGCCTGCGCCCAGAGGCAAGCGGCGGCGTTGAAGGCATTGCGGTGCGGCGCGATGCCTCGGGCACGTTCTACCCAAGAGAATGGGGCTTCGTAGCGCAATTGCACGTGTGGAATATGCTCTAATTTCCCTGCTTATTGGTGGCAGGGCGTAGCTGGTGCCCAGGCCTCCGTAGCAGCCAAACAAGAAGGAGGAGTTGTGGCGGAGACAATAAACATTGGTGAGATCGCACCGAGGCTTTCAAAGGATATTTTGAAGCATTTCTTGTGGGGAATTCATCCCAAGATGGATGACAACTTTGAGTGCTCCAATGAAAAGCACCTTGGCGAAGGTGGAAAGCCAAAGGCTACCCACCCCGGTGACGTTGTTTTCTTGTACCAAGATCCATATTTAGGCAAGACGGTTTATCTCCACACCGATTTAAAGAGCTATGCCGCTGATTCAATTAACTCTACTAGATTGCGCAGTGCCTTCAAATCACTGTGCATGACGATTGACTGTGCGCGAGGCTCAGATTCTTGGAGGTCAAAATACTCCGTTGACGAATCAGAGGCGTATGAGGTTCGTGGGCTGCTATTCGTTCACAATCATGACAATGGCTACGACAAGCCATTTTATGAGGCCATCGACAAGGTCGATCTGCAAGCACTTCCTGTGGCACCTGGAACTCAGCTGCATTACCTTGGGCCAAAAGACATTCAGCGCCTGTACAGCATAGCGAACGACGTTCTCCGCCTGAAAGGCGAAGGTGAACTGCCGCAAACATACACGTTCTACTACCCTGATTTGGTGATGTCACGCCGACAGGGGGATGTTTGGGCGCAGCCGGCGACTGTAGAGACGCTGACTTCACCATACATCATCATCAAGCACGCCGCAACGGATAGTCAGAGTGCGGGCTACATCATCTACTACAACGCACCTGCATCCAGCCCAGAAGAGTTTGAGTACTTTCTCGACAGCTTGTCGAGGTTCCAGATGCTGGAGTCCGGTGAGCGAATTTTGCTGCGCGTCACTGACCCAGACGCACCCAATGATCTCAAATCCATCTTCCTCACAGCCCAGAAGAAATATGTAAAGGCCTGGGGGTTTGATTCTGCACGCGAGGAAATTCTCGCGAAGATCCAGATTGAAAGGATTACAAGCGTTACCAGCACGTATAATCCGGGAGATATGGGATGGCGGGAATGAAGAAGCGGGCTCATGGCCCATCGCTTTACTACGCAAGTGATAAAAATGTCTTCGATGCATTGAATCAGCACAAGGTTGATACACCGACCGTCATCCGGCTGTTTCAACGCCGCAATATCGTGGTCAGCAAGAAGACATCGCGAGAAGACCTTGCGAAATACTTCTCAACGCTGACGCACGACTACTACGACCACAAGGAGATTGCGGCCAGACTCGGCGTCGTCGTGAGACGTGAGCGCACGACGTCAATGGATGTATCGGGGGTAAGTGATACCGACGAACTGCAAGGCGTCGTTGAGCAGTTGAAGAAAGAAATGGAGGCAAGCGGCGACACAGTGCAAGTGACGCGAGAAGGCGACAATCTCAGCATTCGAGTTCAATATTCCCAGATCGATTACAAACGCAGCGAGTTCTCGCAAGTTCAAGTTCGTGATGGAACCATTGAATTCGTCAAATCCCCGGCAGGGTATGTTGTGCGAAATACGCAGAACGACTACCTCAACGGAGTCCGGGAAACGCTATTAGCAAAGGTTGAGAAATCGACCTCGGAGCCATTGACCAAGGTTGTCGTTGCGTTGTTTGACATTCCGTGGGCAAAGCTTCGATCCAAGTTCTTTCACGAGCTGGCGAGTTCACTGCCTGGCTTTGTCCGGCGTGACGTGACTGACGTCTACGTATTCAAAGCGAAGCCTGAGCAGGACGGAGAAGAAGAGGATGCCGAGGGTTCTGAGACCCATGTGGAACGAGTTTTTCTTCGCGGCAACGGGGTCAGTCGATCGGAAATTCTGAATGGACTCCTTGATGAAGAAAATTACTACATCATCAAGATGGGGTGGACTGCAACCGAGACCATGGGAGCAGGCAATGTTTACGACATTGAGGCGGGCTTTTCTGATCTCAAGGATTGCACGGGATTTTCATTCATCTTGAGTGGCGTGTTCCCAGTCGAAGAGGGAAAAATCTCGACACGACGACGACAACCATACAAGCATGAAATTGATGCTTTTTCGCGGGTCATTGAGTCGAAGGCCCGAGACCTGGTTGCGGCGCTGAGAGTTGAATTTCAGGATACTGACACCGGGAGCGAGTGATGCAGATCAGGTATCGGTGGTTTCGTATTCAACTACCAGCCCGCGCTCGGGATTTGGCGGCGATTGTCGCCAACTGCCCTTTCGAGTCTGCAGCCGCTCACGGGTTTGCGCGAGCACCAAGTGGTGGTGCCTCTTACCGGTATCTTTGGCGATCACGAGTCGTCGTAACCAAGCTGGATGCCGAAGGGGCACCGACCTACGAGCAGATAGACAGCGTAAGCTTTACCGATTTTGCAGTTGTAGAACTGGGTGACCTGATCTTCCTGAGAATTGAGAATGCTGGAAGAAACATTCGCGATCTCCTCAATGCGCTCGAAACCTTGGCCGGCATGGGCTTTACTGCGAAACCGGTGACGTTCGACAAGGAGCGCCCCTCTTCCGTTTTCAATTCCGTCGATTCTTCTAAGCTCATAGGTTTGAAGGTCGTTGGTGCGGTTCTCGCTGACAATCTCGTCGCTCGAATGGAGTTCGTGTCGAACGAGGGGATGGTGGTTGAGAGCATGGAGGTTCTCGCGGGCTTAAAGTACAAGGTCGAGCTTGCAGTGTTTGAACTCGTCTTGAGTGGACTGCGAGGGCAAATTGCATTTGCCGCGAACGGCACCGTCAAGATCAGTGGTCAGATCGCTCCCAAGTTGATAAGCCTCGTAGAGAAAGATCTCCCGCTATTCATTTGATCCAAGCTATTGCTGGTACGGAGTGACTGCCTCAATTGCAATGCGACGACCGGCTTGATGATGGCATAGGACGCATAACGGGTGATCTTTGTCGTCGCTCGATGTGCGAATTTTTTGTTGGGTGCTCAGGACGCTTGAGCGTGCTGGCGCGATGCGCCGCCGGGCTTTGCGGGCTGCGCCCCGTGCCGTCTTTGCCATCACGACCATTCGGCTTCAATCCCTCACGCCTTCGCGCCTGCGGCGCTGCGCGCTTCGCTTGCCTCCAGGGGATCGGCGCCAGGCCCATCCCCGCCGCGCGATGCTTGGCGCCCCTGCAAATCCGCCGAACCGGCTTCCGCCGGATCGGCCTGGCCAGCGCCCCGCCGCGATGGGTTGGATGCGGCGCATACGCCGGGGCTTGCTGAGGCAGGTTGTGCGAATGCGTGCCGTCCTCGACGCTGGCGGTTCTCGCCCGTTACGTCACGAAGGACAGTTCACGGACACAACGCCCGGCCTAGCTATGGGACTTCCACGCCACGCCTCAAGACCGACACCGCAAGGTGCGGCAGGGGCTTTCTGGTCAGTCGTTGGAGCGTTGACCTGGCCCGCGTCAGGGAACGAGTCGGTGAAGCCTTCGTGCGGGGATGCCGAGTCGGCCATAACTCCTTTCGGAGCGGATCGGCCCAAGGCGTCCTTGTCTCGTTGTGAATCCTGGCGGTGGCGCGGCTGCGCCTCGGGCTTCATGGCTGCAACCGTTCATCGAAAACAATTTCCCCTGCTTTGTCACTGCGTTCAGCGCATTCCTCGCGGGACAAATTCTTTTCGCCTCCCGGCTCTCCACTGCGTTTCGACCGCAAGCGGTGCAGCCAGCCCGTCCCCCGCCGGCCGGATCACAACAAGGACGCGATGGGCGCGAACCTTGTTCAACCGAAAGGAAATTCATCATGGCAACCATCGGCACCTTCACCGCAGACAAAGACGGTTTCACCGGCTCGCTTCGCACCCTGACGCTCAACGTCAAGGCCAAGCTGGTTTCCAACGACAAGGGCGGCAACGAGAACGCCCCGGACTTCCGCATCCAGGCATCCGGCTACGACGTGGGCGCGGCGTGGAAGAAGACCAGCGAGGCCGGCCGAGCCTACGTGTCCGGCACCCTCGATGACCCTTCGTTTCCGGCGACGGTCTATGCCCGCCTGATTGAGGAAGAAGACGGCACGCACACCCTGATCTGGTCGCGCAGCAAGCCACAGGCGGCCTGAAGTCCGCGCAGCGCCCCGCCCATTGCGGCGGGGCGCTGTGCTGCTGATGCAGCGCTGCGCAATACCAATCGTTTGTCGACCGCTTGTTTTGGGCCCAAGCATTGCCTAGTAGCTGGAGAACAGCTTGGGTCTGTAAAGGCACATGCAGGACGTGTCGGTGCAACGCACCGCCGGGCTTTCGGACTGCGTCCCGTGCCGGCCTTTGCCGTCACGGCCATTCGGCTTCAATCCCTCTCGTCTTCGCGCTTGCGGCGCTGCGCGCTCCGCTTGCCTCCACAGGAGATCGGCCCAAGGCCCATCTCCGCCGCGCTGTGCGTGGCGCCCATGTATGGCCGCCACGGCAAAAATCACACACCATTTCTCACCGATTTAATGTCGAGAAGATTGATCTGGCCAATCTTGTCCTTGTGAATGATGATGGTTAGCTTCGCAGGATACTTGAATCGCATTTCGCTGATTCTGAACGTCCACAACATTATCTTCAAAAGATCCTCATCGGCGATATTCTTATGCCCTTTGATGCGAGTAATTCCTGAGCCAAAAATCGTAGTGGAGACACTCTTTTGGGCATATAAATTATTTACCCTGTCCCAGAAATTAATCAGGAATTCAAGATACTCTGGCATCGTCAGAAGAGCTTTGTTGTTCTCGTCGAACTTGGAGAACACCGTCAGTAGATAATCTTTGTAGAGACAAATTGTCCCGATTTGATATTTTTGCCTCTTTCCTTGTTTTCGGTCATTTTCAATTTCCAAAACCTCGCTGCCATCGAAAGCATAGTTCTCGATATAAAGATCTAGCTCAGAGGTAGAAATATCGAGGTGCTTTTTTATCAGGATGCCATTAAGAGATTTTTCACTGATGATCTTGTTGTCCACCTGTGTGTCGAAATACTCATTGAAGGCGATTGCTTTCAATCCTGATTGCTGAAAAATGTCACCCACCTTGATCGTAACATCACTGCCTTCAACGTTTATGTCGATGCTGTTTAGATTGTTCGACCAGATCCATATCACCAAATAGGTGAGCGCCAGTAGAATCAAGAAAGCCCAGCCGGCTCGCAATTTCCATTCGACAGGAATATCAACGAATAGAACGACTGCCGATACCGTGCCGCTGGCAGCGGAGGTGATCTCAAGGAATTTCTTTACAATTCGCTTGTCAACGAAGCTAACTTTTGCCATAGGTTGGTCAAACTATTTTCTCTGCTATATCGGTTGAATTACGGGTTGTATCGATAAATTCCGGACTCTTTCTTGCTGCCAACCATGAAGTCGCTATCCTGCAGAGATTTTTTTATGAGCTCTTTATTCATCGGAACGTGAAGAGTAGGCACCTTTCCCATCGAATCCCTAAAGACGGGCAGCTTCTCCCAAAGATTCTTCACCTCTTTCTTCAGAAATCCATTGGCCAGAAGGCTTTCTTTTGTGTCATATCCGGGGTAGATCACAATGACCGGGAGTCCCTGGTCATTAATTGCATAGTCAATTTCTTCTCGGAGCGCACAAGAATTTGCAGTGATCGAACTCAGAAAAAGGACGATATTCTTTGAGCTCCGAATGCGCTCTCTGAGTCGCGGCTTCAATGTCAAATCCCAATTGCTACCGTCGCGGACGCTGTAAGTCTTTTCATGCGAGTCAACAAAAGGGAACGCCGCGTCAGCACCTTTCCACATCCGCAGGGTGTTGTAGTAGCAAAAATCTTTTGTTGCGTTAGCACCCAACGGACTGGGATCAAACGGCTCATTTACGTAAAAGGCGGTGTAGTTTCCATTTCGATATGCCATGATTTTTCTCAATCTCCGTTAGTACACAGGTGAGCGGTGCTTAGGGCATGCTTACTGCCTGACAAACAACTGCATCGTGCCGCCTTTGTCCCGGCCCCTAGAATTTGTATCACTTTACATTAAATGTAAGAATTTCCAGGAGTGGCGAACGCTTGCCTCGGGAGTGTCGGTGCAATGCGCCGCCGGGCTTTCGGTCTGCGCCCCGTGCCGCCTCTATGTCTTCACGGCCATGCGGCGTCAATCCCTTCCGCCTTCGCGCCTGCGGCACTGCGCGCTTCGCTTGCCTCTTGGGGATCGGCGCAAGGCCCATCCCCGCCGCACATGGCTTGGCACCCCTGCAAGAGTGCCGAACCGGCTTGCGCCGGATCGGCCAAGCCAGCGCCCAGGTGCGCTACGATTCGTTGATAGCCTTCAACACCGCCTCCAACTCCTGCCGCACCTGCGCCAGAAGCCGGTCGGCTTGCTGCGGGTTCTTGCCCGCATAGGCCAGCGCCAGCAGCGTGACGGGATGCACCTGCATGACCTCGCACAGCTCGGCCAGCTTGTTCAGGGTCGGGCTTTTGAGGTCCCGCTCCAGCGAACTCATGTACGTGCGGCTGGATACGTCGGAAAATGCTTCCTGGCTCAGTCCACGCGCCTTGCGGACTGTTTTCAATGCTGTTGCTAATGAGTGCTTTGCCTCCACCTCAGGTTTCTCCCCAAAACCTAAGATGAAATTCGATTGCATCCTATAGGACTACAATCTATAGGGCTCTTTTTGTGCTTTTGCGGAAATCAGTAAATCCGCATCTGTGTCTTCCGGCAGAACCGCAGAATCACATTTGTGTCTTTCCTGACTTCCACCGATGCGGTTTTGCGCCTTCACATTTTGGCGGATTCGTGCACCGACGAAAGGATGGCCACCATGAACACACTCATCACCGAGGACGAGCGCGTGCAACTGCTGACCAACGGCCAAGACCGCGCTGAAGGTCAGTACGTTGACCCGTTGCCCGTGGTGCGGCTTTTCACGCCGGATGCTCATGCGACCTGGCTGCTGGCTTCGCTCAATCCGGCGGATCGGGACACCGCCCATGGCTTGGTCGACTTGGGGCTGGGCATGCCCGAGCTGGGTCATATCAAGCTATCCGACCTGGCCTCCATCGTCGGCCCGAACAAGCTGCCGGTCATGCGGGATCGGTATTTCCAGGCGGTACGGCCACTGTCGGAGTATCTGCGGCTGGCCCAGGAAAACGGTTCCATCGTCGATTGAACCGTTCGCGCTCCAGCGCAGCCGGGCGCATTGAGACTATTTCAGTCTTATTCAAGACCTGGCTGGTCTGAATCTGAACTCTTGCATCCAACCTGTGCATCCGTGGCTAAAGCAGTCATGATCTTTCATGCGGGCTGGAGCATGGTGTTATGTACTGCGCGGTTCTATGTGGCCGTGCGGTCGTCGCATTCGGACGAATTTCGCAATACCCCCGGAGCCAATCGATCTTGAATATCAATGGTTAACTTACCCCGATTTTGATGATGTTTTGATGCTGATGCGATAGCTCCGCATGTTTGGCCGTGGCGACGTTCCTGATCTTCGACAGGAGCCTGCGCTATGGCCGTGCATCACACCGAACCCTGGTATCCGACAGCCGCGTATCTCTACATACTGCACCTCGATGGTCCTGCGCTGGCCTGGGAGTACCTGCGCCGCAATCCCGATTACCGGCTCGACTGGTTGCGCCGTCGTCGCGGATCCGATACGGCGCCTCGTTGGGGCTTGCGCCTGCTGGAAGACCCAGAACTGGATTCGCGTGACGCGCATCCAGCCTGGTTCCCCGACCACGATGGCGTGCTCCAGCTCTGTCCTGACGCTGATCCGCCAATGGACGCCATCGTCTTCGCGTTCTGGAGTCTGCCCGGCAGAAAATGCCTGATCCATGACGGCAAGCGACTGATGCTGGTGCTGCGCTGGCCCGGCTACAGCCTGCGGCTGGCTATCGCGCCTGGCCTAGCCGATGGCATGGCCTTCGCCTATGCCATCCGCGCCTGCGCGCAATTGCAAGGTCTGGCCGCCATGCTGCAACAGCTCTCGACCGCCGCTGATGTCGCGCCTGCTGCCATGGCATCGGCTCGGCCGTCTCTGCCTGTCTTGCAGGAACTGCACACCTTGCAGGCGCTCGATGCGGCCCTGGCGGGCGCCTCTTTGCGCGGGATCGCCGAAGGGTTGTACGGAGTCGATGCGGCGGCCGACTGGTACAGCGACGGCGGCCTGCGCTCCAAGGTGCGCCGCCTGGTGCAGCGCGGCGATGCGTTGATGCGCGGCGGCTACCGCCGCCTAGCACAACTGCCGCCGCTTGAGAAGGGTCGTTCTGCATCCAGCGCAGATCGACCCTGAGCAGAACAGCCGCGTTTTCTGAGACTGCCTCCATCCGGTTGCGTTGTGTCGCCGGAGCCTTTTAACCGATGGAGGTTTTCACCATGCGTCCTGCTCCCTTGCGACCTGCTGCCACACCCTCGACGGCTGCTGCGCAACCCCAACGCTATTTGACCAACGACGAAGCCGCCGACTACCTGCGCTTGTCGCCGCGCACGCTGGAGAAACAGCGCGTGATCGGAGGCGGTCCGAAGTTCCGCAAGTTCGGCCGACGCGTCATGTACGCCGTAGCCGACCTCGATGCCTGGGCCGCGGAGCGCAGCTTCGAGAGCACGTCCGATCCCGAGTACGCCGAGCAGCACTCGGCGGACAGCCGTGCGCGCTGATCGCTGGCGCGCGGGTGGCCATAGCCATGTCCAAGCCTTCGCAGGAGCGCGAACAGCTCGATCTGTTCCGCGCCTTGCCGGGCGACATGGCGCCGCGCGACAGCCAGGACCTGATGGCCTTTCCGTTCTTCTCGCTGGCGAAGTCGCGGCGTGTTGCGCCTATCGACTTCCGCGCCAGCGGCATCACGATCCGCGTGGAAGGGACGGCCGAGCACGGCATTGCCACGATCTGGGATGCCGACATCCTGATCTGGGCCGCCAGCCAGATCGTCGAAGCGCGCGATGCGGGCTTGCGCCCGTCGCGGCTGATGCAGGCCACGCCCTACGAGATCCTGCGCTTCGTCGGGCGCGGTACGTCGCTGCGCGACTACCAGCGCCTCAAAGCGGCCTTGGATCGCTTGCAGTCCACCACGGTGGCAACCTCCATCCGGGAGACGACCGGGCGGCGATTGCATCGGTTTTCGTGGATCAACGAGTGGAAGGAACTGGCCGATGCCGGCGGCACGCCGCTGGGCATCGAGCTGATCCTGCCGGACTGGTTCTATGCGGGCGTGCTGGATGCGGCCCTGGTGCTGACCATCGACCCGGCGTATTTCCGGCTGACGGGTGGGATCGAGCGCTGGCTGTACCGGCTGGTGCGCAAGCATGGGGGACATCAGCCCGGCGGCTGGCAGTTCGATTTCCGGCACCTGCACCGCAAATCGGGCAGCACGGCCAAGCCCTACGACTTCGCCTACGACCTGCGCGCTCTGGTGGCGCGGCAATCGTTGCCCGGCTATGTCCTTGGCATCGAACGGATGCCGGACACCGGAGCCGAGCTGCTGACCTTCCGGCCCGTGCCGTACACGGCACGGGGATAACAGGTGCGCGGCCTGTGGACGGGCTCGTGCTATCAGGCGTGCCAGGTATCGTGCTATCGGGCGTGGGACTATCGTGCTATCAGGCGTGCCAATCGGCTGCAAAGCCAATGCTGGCGCGGGTTTCGGCCTCCCTTAACTTACCTAACTTAAATTCTCTAACTTTTAGTAGAAGCGCGCCGTTTCGGTGGACAACCGCCGAAAGGCAGAAAGCGCAGCAAGCCAGAAGCCCAAACCAACCCCGTTCTGCAAGGCAAGTACAGGCCAGCATTCCAGCTTGGAGGGCCGCGCCATGATCGTCGCCTTGCTCAACCAGAAAGGCGGCGTGGGCAAGACCACGCTCGCCACGCACATCGCCAGCGAGCTGGCGATACGAGGGCAATCCGTCATCCTGCTGGATGCCGATCCGCAAGGCTCCGCGCTGGACTGGGCGCAGCGCAGAAGCCAGCAAGGTCTTCCAAGGCTGTTCAGCGCCGTGGGCCTGGCACGCGAAACCCTGCATCAGGAAGCGTCAGAATTCGCCAGACGGGCCGATCACGTCGTCATTGATGGGCCACCCAGGATCGCCGCCCTGGCGCGCTCCGCGCTGCTGGCGGCTGAGCGGGTGCTGATCCCGGTGCAGCCCAGCCCTTACGACCTGTGGGCATCAGCGGAAATGGTGGCGCTGATCCGTGAGGCGCAGGTGTTCCGGCCTGCGCTGCGCGCGGCCTTCGTCATCAACCGGCGCGTCAGCACCACGGTGATCGGGCGCGAAGCCCGCGGCGCGCTCGCCGAGCAGCCACTTCCTGCGCTGCGCTCGGAAGTGCACCAGCGCATCGTCTTCGCAGACAGCGTGGCCGCCGGCCGGGTCGCACGCGAGACGGCGCCGGACAGCGCCGCCGCACGCGAAATCACGGCACTGGTCGATGAGCTGTTGCGGTGGCCGACATGACAGCGAAGCCAGCACCCAGCGGTAAACGCTCTGGCAAGCGCGTCGGCATCGGCGCGCGCCCGCCTGCGAATCCGCACGCCGAGGCGTGGATTCGCCAAGGTGATGCCGATGCGCTCCAGAAAGGCGACCTCTACACCGCCCGCCTGACCCTCGACATCACGCCCGCCATGCGCTCGCGCATCAAGGTGTCGGCCTTCACGCAAGGCGTGACGGTGGCCGACCTCTTGCGCGCACTGTTGGAGCGGGAATTCCCGGAGAACACGCCATGAACGCATCTACTTTTCCTGCTGCTACCGCAGCCACGGCGGCACCGTCGCCACCACTTGCTGCGCTCACGGGCCGGCCAGCCTCAACGCCGCTGACGCGCGTTTCGCTGGCCTTCCTTGAGCACCGTTTCAAGCTCTATCTGCGCTTTGGTGAGCCGGCGCGCACGCTGCGGCTTGACCGCTGGCGCAGCGTAGCCATCTTCCTGCCGAACGCCATGTTCTGCCGCATCCGCTGGCAGTCCAACGATTACGGCACGATCCGCTGGCAGCTCATGGTGATGCAGGCTTGCACGCCATTGGATGCGGCGCAGCGCATCCCCGGCGTGCAGCCGGGTGCGCGCCTGCTGCTGCACGCCGAGGGCGAGAACGCCGTGCGCGCCGTGCTGGAACGCATCGACGCCATCGAGGCGCTGGGCATCGCGCCTGCCGCCGCATCGCCCGCGTACTGGCGCACGCTGGGCAACCGGCTCGCGGCGCGCTTGCCACTGCCCGGCTACAGCGCCGAGCGGCACGCCGCCTGGCTGGCCGGGAGGGCGCTGCCATGACGACTCATTCCACCGCCGTACATTCAGCAGAAGCCGCGCCGCATCCTCGCTCGCGCCTGCGCGTTCGCATCGTGCTGGCTGCGCTGTCCGCCTGTGGCCTCGCCGCGCTGGCCTGGGCGTCCTTCCTGTCGCCACTGCCGCGCCTGATCTACAACCCGTCCGACAGCGTGGCGGTCGGCTGGTATCGCGTCGATCCATCCAGCAACCGGACCGACTCGCTGCCACGTCCGTTGTCCGTGGGCAGCATCGTGCTGGTTCCGCTCCCGGCCGAGGCCGCCACTCTGGCTGCGCAGCGTGGCTACCTGCCGACGCGGGTTCCGCTGCTCAAGCGCGTGGGTGCGGTCGCATCGCAGGAGGTGTGCATCACTGGCGGTAGCGTCCGCATCGACGGCGTGCCTTCGGCCACCGTGCTGCGAGTCGACCGTCTGGGCCGCTCGCTGCCATCCTGGCCGCAGTGTCGGCGGCTTCGCCCTGGCGAACTGTTCCTTCTCAGCACGACCAATCCGGCGTCGTTCGACAGCCGGTATTTCGGGCCGGTCAGCGCATCTGCCGTGATCGGCGTGGCGCATCCGGTCTGGCTGGAGTCACATCCATGATGACCGCCGATTCGCTGCACGTTGCCGTGCATCTTGTCGTGCCATCAGGCGTGTCTTTCCAGTGGCTGCTGCCGTGTCGCCGCGCGTGCGGTGCAAATGCGTTCGCATTGCACTTCGCGCTGCATCCGGCGCAGCCGTCCACCGTGCAGGCGTCTTGCCTTGAACGCGCCCGGGCTGCGGCCCTGACCGCGTTCACCGGCGGGCTGGCTGCAAGCAGCGCAGCGCCACTGGGCCGCCGCTGCCGGGAGCGAAAGCGGGAGGCAAAGGCGGAAGGCAAGACAAAAGGGGGCGGCACCCAGCCGCCCGCAAAGCCAGTCTGCACGTGGGGGTGGCGCGGCACACAGCGGCTTCGCCGCCGTGCCGCGTGGGGCGCGAGGCCCGCGCCAATGCAGGCATGTCCGCGTACTTCGCACGACCGGACACGCCACGACTTCCCAGGGAGACAGCGATGAGCAACCGCCGCGACGACGATTTCCGCATCCGTCCAAACCCTCCGAAGGCCCCGAAGAACCGCGGCCAGAGCTTTGTCTCCAAGGTGCTCAAGCAGGTTGGCAAAACCAGCGGCGGCAAGTCCTCGGTGCGCCGCCCGGCGTCGGCTGGCGGCACCGGAAAGCGCCCCGGCTCGCGCCTGGGGCGTGGGCATACGGCGGCGCGCTTCGCCGGTGCGAAACTCACGCAGCTGTCCCGGCGCGTCACCATCAAGACGCTGCTGGTCAACCAGCGCCAGGCCAGCCCGCAATCGCTTGCCAAGCACCTGCGCTACATCGAGCGCGATGGCGCGGGCCGCGATGGTGAGCCGGGCCGCACCTATGGGCCGCAGACGGACGAAGCCGATCTGGATGCGTTCAAGGAACGCAGCCAGGATGACCGGCACCACTTCCGCTTCATCATTTCACCCGAGGATGGCGCTGAACTGGACGATCTTCGGACGTACACGCGCCACCTGATGGGCCGCATGGAGGCCGACCTGGGCACGCGGCTGGAATGGGTGGCAGTCAATCACTGGAACACCGACAACCCGCACACCCACCTGATCGTGCGGGGGCGCGACGACACCGGCAAAGACCTCATCATCGCGGGCGACTACATCGCCGATGGCTTCCGCCATCGGGCCGCCGAACTGGCGACCGAATGGCTGGGGCCGCGCACCGAACTGGAGATCCAGCAGAGCCTGCAGCGCGAGGTGGAGCAGGAGCGCTGGACGAGCCTGGATCGCACACTGAAACGTGAGACTGGCGACGATGGCCGGGTGCAGATCGAACGTTTCAACGAACCCAAATTGCGACGCCAGCGCCTGCTGCTGATCGGCCGCCTGCAACACTTGCAGCGGCTGGGCCTGGCCGACGAGACGCAGCCTGGCACCTGGGTCATCCATGCCGACGCCGAGAAGACCTTGCGCGCCCTGGGCGAGCGCGGCGACATCATCCGCACCATGCAGCGGGCGATGAGCGGGCAGCCGCGCGAACTGGCGGTGTTCGAGCCCGGCGACGATGGGCGCAGCATCATTGGCCGCGTGACCGCCAAGGGGTTGGCCGACGAGTTGCGCGACCGGGGCTATCTGGTCATCGACGGCACGGACGGCAAGGCCCACTATGTCGCGCTCAATGCCCGCGACGAACCCGCAAACTATCCGACCGGCGCGCTGGTGGAGGTGCGCGGTTCCGCCGAAGTACGGACCGCTGACCGCAATATCGCCGCGCTGACCAGCGATGGCCTGTACCGCACCGACTATCACCTGGCCGTGGCCCAGGGGCAGGTGCAGGCCGGCCGCGATCCGCAGGAAGTCGTTGCGGCCCACGTCCGCCGCCTCGAAGCGCTGCGCCGGGCCGGCATCGTGGAACGTGTGACCGAGGAGCTGTGGAAGGTGCCCGACGACCTGCCCGAACGTGGCCGCCAATACGATGCGCAACGCTTGGGCGGTGTGGCCGTGGAGCTGAAATCGCACCTACCCATTGAGCGGCAGGCCCGCGTGATTGGGGTCACCTGGCTGGATCAGCAGTTGATCGGCGGCGACAAGGGGCTGGGCGATTTGGGCTTTGGCAGCGAGGTCAAGGAGGCACTACAGAAGCGTGCCGACTTCCTGACCGAACAGGGGCTGGCCGAGCGGCGTGGCCAGCGCGTGGTCCTGGCGCGCAACCTGCTGAGCACGCTGCGCAACCGGGAACTGGCGCAAGCCGCCAAGGACATTGCCGCCGAAACCGGGCTGGAGCATCGGCCCCTGGTCGACGGCCAGCGCGTGGCTGGGATCTATCGGCGCTCCGTCATGCTCGTCAGTGGACGCTACGCCATGCTGGACGACGGCAAGGGCTTCAGTCTGGTGCCGTGGAAGCCAGTGATAGAGCAACGGCTGGGACAACAGCTTTCCGCCATCGTGCGCGGCGGCGGGATGTCATGGGAAATTGGACGGCGGCCTGGGCTGTCCCGAGGTTAGTCAGGCCGACGCCAGCGATCCCACAGAATGGATTCAACGTGCTCTGCTGGAGCCCCAATTGGGGGCTATCAACCCGGGTAGTAGAGACGCTGGCGCGCGTCGCGTTCGGCAGGTGACTCGTTCAGCATTTCGTTGATCACTTCTTGACGAGTTTTCCCTGGACCCACATTAGGCACAGGCATTGGGTAGTTGCTCTCGCCATAAGACAGGCGTCCTTGCTGCATGGCAGCCTTGGTTTCCGCGATAACCTGCTCTCGCGTCTTCTCGCTCTTCCAGTGTTCCGGGTGAACGATGATGCCCTTTTCATTGTTGGCAGGATGCTCGTATGCTGCCGAAGCCATCCCCGGTAGACCCAGAGTGACCACTGCGGCCACTGCTGCAATCATGGAAGAAAGGGAGAGGCGATGTTGAGTCATGGCTAAGGTCCTTATAGAAGTCAATAAAACTTGCATCTCCCATGCCTTTGCCAGGCGATGAGAAGATGTGTTCATCGTAGAAACCCCGACCCAACAGAACGAGGACAGCATGGTGACTTTTCTGTCATCTTTTGCGGACCTTGACCTTATCGCGGTGACAAGGTCCAACCATGAAGACATGGGCAAATATCCTGCATTGGAGTAAGTGCGATGGAGTCGCTTCGGCCAATTGCAGAAAAGCCAGTCGGAAAACACGAACTCATAAATCAGAAAATCGATCCAGGCCCCCCTAAGAAGCACAGTTCGGGCTCATGGATGCGTAAGTGGGATCACCGGCACCAGAGCCCGTTACAGAGCGCGGATTTCCATCCCGACAATCGTCACCCCGTTCTCTGACCATGCAACCGGCTCACCCTGGTGCATGCGAGCGATCGCGCCAACGATGGCCAAGCCGAGGCCATGGTTGCTTTGCCCATGGCTGCGAGCGGGATCGCCGCGGAAGAATCGATCAAACAGGTGCGGAAGTATCTCTGGATCGATGGTATCTCCGTAGTTAGCGACACTGATCAGCACGCGGTCCTCATCAGAGGGCTTGAAGGTGATCTGGACGATTGAGTCATTTTTTGCGTATCGGGTGGCGTTGCCTAGCAGGTTTGACAGGGCCCGGCGCAACAGCGGCGCGTCAAAGGCGCCATGGGCATCGCCCACCACTTTGGCGGTGAGACTGGCCTCGGCCAGCGCCGCCTCGTGGTAGTCCAGCACGTCTGCAGCCACCGCTGCAAGGCTCGCTACGGGAGCGCGGCGTGCGCCCACGCCCCGATCCGCCTGGGATAGGAACAGCATGTCGTTGACGATGCCGGTCAGGCGATGCAGTTCCTCCAGGTTGGAGGCGAGGACCTCCCGCATGTCCGTCTGTTCAGGGCGCCTTAGCGCCAGTTCATTGTTGGCAATGAGCGTGGCCAGTGGCGTGCACAACTCGTGCGCTACATCTGCATTGAAGCCCTCCATCTGTGAGTAGGCCTTCTCGATGCGTGCCAGGAGTGCATTGAACTGGTCAATCAGCGGCACAAGCTCAAGAGGTTGCTCACCCCCATCGAGCCGGTGATGCAGGTTGCCGGCCGACAGTGCGCGCGTTTGGCTGGCCAGCCTTCGCACGGGCGCAAGCCCGAGGTTGACCAGAGAGAAGCCGCCCAGCGAAACTACGACGGCTCCCCCGATAGCCGCCACCAGCAGGGTGACTGCGAGCCGGTGAAGCAACTGATTGTCGGTTTGGATGTCCAGCGACAGCCGGACGCGCAAACTCTTCGAGGCCGAGCCCGCGACCTGCTCCACCTCGAACTGCCGTTGGCGCCATACCGTCTTCGCATTCTGGTTGCGCGCGTGCGCGTAGAGCACGACCCCATCGGCCTGGGTCACTTCAAGCGATAGATCGCCATGCCCCACCAGGAAATCGTCGAGCTTGTGAGCGAGGTCTTCAGAATTCCTGTGCTCTTTACCATCCGCCAGCAGATGCCGAATGACGTTTTCCTTTTGCGCCAACGTTTCCTCTTGCCGATCGCGAAAGTTGAACTCGGTCACCAGATACACGGCCAGGCAGACCAGGCACAAGCCTGCAAAGCTTTGCAACGCCAACCACCACGACAGCCTCTGGCGCAGTGAGCGATGTTGGATCAGTGCCTTCATTCGTTGCGCTCTTCCATGATGTAACCCATACCCCGAACTGTGTGAAGCAGTACCTTCTCGAAGGGCGCGTCAATCTTGTTGCGCAAGCGCCGGATGGCGACCTCTACCACGTTGGTGTTGCTGTCGAAATTCATGTCCCACACCTGCTCGGCAATTTCAGTGCGAGACAGCACCTCGCCGTTCCTTCGCAGGAACAGCGTCAGAAGCAGGAACTCCTTGGCGGTCAGCTCCAACTTCTGACCGCTACGGAACGCCTTGCGCCGCACCAAGTCCACTTCGAGATCGGCAAGGCGCAGTTGCGTGGGTTCTGCCGCATCCCGTGCGCCATGGGTGCGCCTCAGGAGCACCTGGATGCGTGCGTTCAGTTCGGAAAACGCGAAGGGCTTGACCAGATAGTCGTCAGCACCTGTCTGCAGTCCCAGCACCCGGTCCTCGACGCTCACCCTCGCTGTCAACATCAAAACGGGTGTCTGCCGGGATTTGCGAAAAGCGGTAAGGAGGCTGAAACCGTCGATCCCTGGGAGCATTGCGTCCAGCACCAGCAGGTCGTGCCCGCCTTCGAGGGCTATGTGTAGGCCATCCACGCCGTTGTGGGCCACGTCCACCACGTAGCCGACCTCGCCGAGACCCTTGCGCAGGTACTCGGCAAGCTTGACTTCGTCTTCAATGAGCAAGATTTTCATGACGCCATTCTCGAAGCATGCGGGGCATTCGAATATTACGAATTTGTCATCTGACTGTTGGCTCCTTGTCGCTGGCCGTTTTCTAAAGTTCACCCCGTGTCGCAAGGCATAGCTCAGGCAAGCCGCCAAGGGCTCCCCTGAACCCTGAGACAAAACCATGATTGTTCGCAAACCCCTCACGCTTTCCCTGATCGCCCTTGCCATCGCGGCTCCAAGCCTGGCATCTGCATCCTCGCTGTATCACCCCGCAGATGGCGAAGTGGGATTTACCACCCATCCCGACCATTTCCAGAGCACGATGTCCCGTGCTGACGTGCTTCAGGCGGTGGCCGTCGCCCGTAAGGACGGCACGCTGGCGATCCTCGCGCGCGGCGGTGCTCTGCCTGTCAAGGCAACGGGCCCCTCCAAGACCCGTGAGCAGGTGCAACAGGAATACCTGAACATGTCTGCCGCTGAAAAACAGCGTATCCAGGAACTGTACGGATCGGGTGGCTGATTCTTCAATGCATAGCCTCTATCCAGAGTCCATCCGTACCCCACACGAAGACTTCATGGTCGCGTGCTAGACTCAAATAATGCGCCGCTTGATAGCTGTTTTTATGCTTGCATTGCTACCATTCCAGTTCAGCTGGTCTGCGGTTGCTACCTATTGCATGCATGAACGCGCTACGGCTCAGACACAACACGTGGGGCATCATGAGCACAAGCATGAGGCCAAGAGCGTGATCGATCAAGCAGATAAGAATGGGCAAAGCGCCGACCAGTTTGATGTCGATTGCTGGGTTTGCCATGGCGCCGGCATCGGCGCCCTCAACTTTTCCTATGCCAAGCAAGGCGCCTCTCACGACAGTAGTGTGGGTGCCCAGCCGAACGAGCGGTTGGCTGCTGTAACGCCCACTCCCCCTGACCGCCCTCAGTGGTCCGTCCTCGCCTAATCGGCGGGGCATCTCTCCTTCCTTCAGTCATTCGTGTCCGCCCCACCGGCGGATGTAGTTGCGCGTGTCGCGGCTGTGATGAGTGACGAGTTGCCAGGCAGCTGCACGGTTGCCACTCCGCCGATTCCTTCGTGTTTTGAAATCACTGGAGAATCGGATGTTCAAGGGTATTTACCTTCAAAGAAAGCCGGACGCATGGCGCGGCCACAAGAAAGTCAGGCTCGCAGCTAGCGCGGCGGCCATATTGCTGGCCGCTTCCAGTAGCGCCTTTTCGCAGGGCGTGTCACAACGGCCCGTCGGTGGCGAGGAAGCACTTCAGACTGCCGTAACAGCATCCGCTACGCCACTGTCGCTAACCAAGGCAATCGAATTGGCTTTGGAGGGAAATCCCGAGGTGGCAGCGGCTACGCGCCAGTTGGAGGCAACCGAGGGGCAAGTTCTGCAAGGGCGCGCACGCCCCAATCCAGAGCTCGCCTACTCGCTGGAAGACGCGCGCTCCAAAACGCGCACGCAAAGTTGGCAGCTCAACCTTCCGGTGGAATTGGGAGGAAAGCGTGCCGCGCGCACCAAGGCAGCCGAAAAATCGCGCGAGCAGGCGCAAGCCCAGCTCAACGAGCTGAAGGCAACCTTGCGAGCCAACGTGGCTGCCGCCTATTTCGACGTGCTGACTGCGCAAGAACGCCTGGTGCTCGCCAAGGACAGCGTGGCGCTGGCCAAGTCTTCAACCGACACTGTCGCCAAGCGGGTGGCCGCCGGCAAAGTGTCACCTGTCGAAGAGTCCAAGGCCCGGGTTGAGGAAGCGGGCATTCGCGTCGAGCTCGCCCAGGCCGCGAGCGAACAACGCAAGGCCCTATCTCGTCTGTTCGCGCTATTGGGAAGGATCGAAGCGCCTTTCACGCTCCTGGGGGGCAAGGCCGAGAACCTCCCCCCTGTCCCGAAACTCGCCGATCTTCAGTCCCTTATTTCTTCTTCGCCAGCGATTGTCCTGGCAAGGATCGAGGTGGATCGGCGCAAGGCCTTGACCGACCTGGAACAAAGCAAGCGAGTGCCGGATGTCACCGTCAGCGTTGGCATGCAGCGCAGTAACGAGACACAACGAAATGTCCTTCTTTTCGGTGTCTCTGTGCCTCTGCCCGTGTTTGACCGCAACCAAGGCAATCTCCTCGAAGCACTGAAGCTGGAGGACAAGGCCCGAGACGAGTTGCAGGGGGCCACCGTGCGCCTGCACAGCGAAGTGGCGCAGGCCTGGGAGCGACTTACGACAATCGCAGCGGAGATCCAGTCTCTGCAGCAGGACGTGCTTCCGGGGGCGAAGTCCGCTTATGACGCAGCCACCATTGGCTTTGAGAACGGCAAGTTCAATTTCCTGGAGGTGCTCGATGCGCAGCGCACCTACTTCACCGCCAAATCCCAATATCTCAAAGCACTTGGCGAGGCACATCGTGCAGCAGCCGATGTTGATCGCCTGCTCGGCGGCCCCCACGCCCCCCGCCTGACCGCACCGCAGAACTGAGAATGACCATGAACACCATCAAATCCACCATCAGCAAAAAGCACTTGATCGCCATTGCCGTCGTCCTGGCATTGGGAGTCGGGGCAGGAGCCTTCATCTTGCAGGGCGGAGGCAAGCCGAAAGCGGCGGCCGCCGAGGGCGATGGCCACGGTCACGGAGGCCACACCGAGGCCAAGGGGCATGGTGACGGAGAGCACCATGGCCAAGGCGGTGAAAAGGGCCACGACGATGACAAGGGCCATGCTGACGGCGAACACCACGAAAAGAGCGAAGCCAAGGGCGCCCATGACGGCACCGTCTTCAAAGAAGGGGATTTCAGCTTGGAGGCACTGCTTTCAGAAGACGGCGGCGAGCCTCGGCTGCGCATCTGGCTGTTCGACAAAGACAAAGCTCTTCCCCTGAATGCGGCAACGGTCACAGCAACGGTGACCCGCCCGACTGACGAAAAGCAGAAGCTGACTTTCGCCCAGGATAAAGATAGCTTGGTCAGCCGCGAAATCGTTGCCGAACCCCATGCTTTCGAGATCGAGATCATTGCGCAGACTGCCACCGAACCCTTCATGTTCGTGATGAGCAAAGAAGAAGGGAAGATTGAACTGACCGACGCCCAAATCAAGGCGGCATCGATCAGCGTGGACACCGCGTCCGCCGCGAACATCAAGACGGCACTGCTGTTGCCCGGCGAGATCCGACTCAATGAAGACCGCACCTCGCACGTGGTCCCCCGTCTTGCAGGAGTCGTGGAAAGTGTCAGCGCCAACCTTGGCCAGGTCGTCAAGAAGGGGCAGGTGCTGGCCGCCATTGCAAGTCCGGCCGCCTCTGAGCAACGCAGCGAACTGCAGACCGCTCAAAAACGATTGACGCTGGCCAAGACCACCTACGAGCGGGAGAAGAAGCTGTGGGAGCAAAAGGTCTCGGCTGAGCAGGACTATCTGCAGGCCAAGCAGGCCTTGAGCGAAGCGGAGGTGGCTGTGGCTAACGCCAATCAGAAACTGAGTGCACTGGGCCTGTCCACCTCGTCGATGTCCGGTTTGAATCGCATCGAACTGCGGGCACCTTTCAACGGCATCGTCATCGAGAAGCACCTGAGTCTCGGCGAAGCCGTGAAGGAAGATGCAGCCGTGTTCACCATCTCGGACCTCACCCAGGTCTGGGCGGAGATCAACGTTCCGGCAAAAGACCTGCCGTCGGTGCGGGTGGGCGAAAAAGTCACCATCAAAGCGACGGCGTTTGACGCATCCGCCACTGGCACCGTCGCATTTGTGGGGGCACTGATCGGCGAGCAAACCCGCACAGCAAAAGCCCGCGTGGTTCTTGAAAATCCCAAGGGCGCCTGGCGTCCCGGCCTGTTCGTGAACGTCGAAGTTGTGTCCGAAGAAACGGCGGCGCCCGTGACGATCTCGGCTGACGCCGTGCAGAACGTTGGAGACAAGCCCGTTGTCTTCCTCAAGGTCAACGATGGCTTCATTACCCAGCCAGTGAAGCTGGGGCGCAGCGACGGCAAGCGGATCGAGGTCCTTCAAGGCCTCAAGGCCGGAATGCCCTACGCCTCATCGGGGAGCTTCGTCGTGAAATCCGAGCTCGGCAAGGGATCTGCCGAACACACGCACTAATCACGGAGCCCATACATGTTTGAAAAACTCATTCGATTTTCAATCGAACAACGATGGTTGGTGCTACTTGCGGCCCTTGCCATGGCTGCGCTCGGCGTTTTCAGCTATCAAAAGCTGCCCATCGACGCTGTCCCTGACATCACGAACGTACAGGTTCAGATCAACACGCAGGCACCGGGTTACTCGCCGCTGGAGACGGAGCAGCGGGTCACCTACCCTATCGAGACGGTCATGGCCGGCCTGCCGAACCTGGAACAAACCAGGTCGCTTTCACGGTATGGACTGTCGCAGGTAACCGTCATTTTCAAGGACGGCACCGACATCTATTTTGCTCGCCAGCTAGTCAACGAGCGTATCCAGGAGGCGCGGGACAAACTGCCCGTAGGCATCACACCGGCCCTGGGGCCAATATCCACCGGGCTGGGGGAAATCTATCTCTGGACAGTAGAAACAAAAGACGGCGCGAAGAAACCTGATGGGAGTCCCTACACCGCTACGGATCTGCGAGAGATCCAGGATTGGATCATCAAGCCGCAATTGCGAAACGTTCCGGGCGTGACGGAAATTAATTCCATTGGTGGCTTCGCCAAGGAGTATCAGATAGCGCCAATTCCCGAGCGCCTGGCTTCACTGGGCGTGACGCTGCAGGATGTGGTCACTGCTCTGGACCGCAATAACGGTAACGTGGGCGCGGGCTACATAGAAAAGCGCGGCGAACAGTACCTCATTCGAGCACCAGGGCAGGTGAAGTCCTTGGAAGACATCGGCAACGTGATCCTCAGCAGTGCCAACGGCGTGCCCGTGCGCATCCGGGACGTGGCTGAAGTGGGGATTGGTCGGGAGCTGCGAACTGGCGCCGCAACGGACAACGGGCGAGAAGTGGTTCTCGGTACCGTGTTCATGCTGATCGGCGAAAACAGCCGGACCGTCTCGCAGGCCGTGAGCAAGAAGATGGTCGAGGTCAACAAGAGCCTTCCTGAGGGAGTGCATGCGGTGACGGTCTACGACCGTACGGTGCTCGTCGACAAGGCCATCAGTACCGTGAAGAAGAACCTGCTGGAAGGTGCGGTTCTCGTGATCGTGATCCTGTTTCTGTTCCTGGGGAACATCCGCGCAGCGATCATCACGGCAATGGTCATTCCCTTGTCGATGCTCTTCACATTCACGGGCATGGTCCAGTACAAGGTAAGTGCCAACCTGATGAGCCTGGGAGCCCTGGACTTCGGCATCATCATTGATGGAGCGGTCGTGATCGTGGAGAACTGCGTGCGGCGTCTTGCCCATGCGCAGGCGCATCACGGTCGACCGCTGACGCGAGCGGAGCGCTTCCATGAAGTGTTCCTGGCATCCCAGGAGTCGCGCCGTCCCTTGCTGTTCGGACAGTTGATCATCATGGTGGTGTATCTGCCCATCTTCGCGCTCACGGGCGTTGAGGGAAAGATGTTTCACCCGATGGCATTCACTGTTGTCGCCGCCTTGGTGGGGGCAATGATCTTGTCGGTGACCTTCATTCCGGCAGCCGTGGCCCTCTTCATCGGCAATCGGGTCAGCGAGAAGGAGAACTTCCTGCTGGGCCATGCCAAGCGCCTCTACGCCCCGCTGCTCGACCGCGTCATGGCCGCCAAGGCGGTTGTACTGACCATTGCAGCAGTTGCCGTGATCTTGTGCGGGTTGATCGCCACGCGCATGGGCAGTGAATTTGTGCCCAACCTCAATGAAGGCGACTTCGCGATCCAGGCGCTGCGCATTCCGGGCACCAGCCTTTCCCAATCGGTTGCGATGCAGCAGCAGATCGAAAAGACCCTGAAAGCGAAGTTCCCCGAGATCGAACGCATCTTCGCCAGAACCGGCACGGCAGAAATTGCCTCGGATCCCATGCCGCCGAATATCTCGGACGGGTACATCATGCTCAAGCCGATGGACGAATGGCCTGAGCCGCGCAAGACCCGGGACGAACTGCTTGCTGCGATTCAGGAGGTTCTTGGGAAAATTCCCGGCAACAACTATGAGTTCTCTCAACCCATTCAGCTGCGCTTCAACGAGCTGATCTCGGGGGTGCGAAGTGACGTGGCGGTAAAAATCTTCGGCGACGACATGGATGTGCTGAACAAGTCCGCTGAAGAAGTGTCTGCAATGCTGCAGAAGATCCAGGGCTCATCCGAGGTGAAGGTCGAGCAAACGACGGGCCTTCCGATGCTGACGGTGAACATCGACCGTCAGAAGGCCGCGCGCTATGGACTGAACGTTGCTGACATCCAGGATACCGTGGCCACAGCCATCGGCGGGCGCGAGGCTGGCACGATGTTCGAGGGAGATCGTCGATTCGACATCCTTGTTCGTCTCCCCGAGGCCTTGCGCAACGACCTGGAAGGCATGAAACGGCTGCCCATACCGCTGCCACGTTCTGTGAGCGGGACGGAAGCCAGGACGAATTTCATCCCACTGGGTGAAGTCGCCACATTCGAACTTGCGCCCGGCCCCAACCAGGTCAGCCGCGAGAACGGCAAACGACGTATCGTGGTGAGCACCAACGTGCGGGGACGCGATGTGGGTTCCTTTGTAGCGGAGGCCGAGCAAGGCTTGGCTCAGATCAAGATTCCTACGGGCTACTGGACGAGCTGGGGCGGAACCTTTGAGAACCTGCAATCGGCCACTAAGCGCCTGCAGATCGTTGTGCCAGTGTCCCTGCTGCTGGTCTTTGTACTGCTGTTCGCGATGTTCGGAAACGCCAAGGACGGATTGCTGGTCTTCACCGGCATCCCATTCGCTTTGACGGGGGGCATCCTGGCGCTTTGGCTTCGCGACATTCCGATGTCCATCTCAGCTGCCGTTGGGTTCATCGCGCTTTCAGGGGTCGCCGTGCTCAACGGGCTGGTGATGATTTCCTACATTCGCAGCTTGAGGGAAGAAGGTGTTGGGCTTGACGATGCAATCCGCGAAGGCGCTCTGACACGATTGCGCCCCGTTCTCATGACGGCGCTCGTGGCCTCCCTGGGCTTCATTCCCATGGCAATCGCTACTGGCACCGGCGCTGAAGTCCAGCGTCCTTTGGCAACCGTCGTGATCGGTGGAATTCTTTCTTCCACACTGCTCACGTTGCTCGTTCTGCCGATTCTTTACCGTCTGGCCCACAGGCCCGATGAGGAAGAGGAGGATGTTTCGGCCGAACCTTCTCACCCGGTCGCTTCCACTCCCGTGTAGCTGTAGAAGGTCCCGCTGATCGCGGGACCTTTCCTTCCCTGAAACCTCTTTCCAAAGGTAATCCCATGAAACTCTCCCAACTCATTCTCACCCTGGCGGTGTCGATCTCGGGCATGGCCTTCGCGGCTGACAATCATGGTCACGATGCAAAGCCCATGCACGGAGGCGCTGTTGCTGAAGCAAAGGATGTCGAATACGAATTTGTCGCCACAGCGGACAAGTTGCAGCTCTATATGCGCGACCACGGCAAGCCCGTTGCCGTCGCGGGGATGACCGCAAAGGTCACGCTTTTGTCTGGTAGCGACAAGCAGGACATCCAACTTCAGGCTGGTGACGGCAAACTGGAAAGCTCGGGCAGTTTCAAAGTCCCAGCGGGTACCAAAGCTGTTATCGCAGTCTCAAAGGCGGGTAACTCCGTTGCGTCTGTCCGCTTCATCCTGAAGTAGCGCAAAGGAGGCCCGGACTCGCTGCTGCGGGGTGGGCAACGAGCAGGCGTGAGCCGGAACTCCCCAAAATGCTCCGCTCGAGACGCGCCCATGGAGCTCACCTCGAGGGTGTGCAAAATTTTGTGTAAACGGACAATCCACTGCCGGCGCAAGCCGGCCTGTCCGTAAGCACCATGAGCACCAAGAAACACGACGTACCCAAAGAACTGCTGTCTGGCCTGCTGGCCAACTACAAGAAGCCCGAAGACCTCATCGGCGAGAACGGCCTGCTCAAGCAGCTGACCAAGCTGCTGGTGGAGAAGGCGCTGGACGCCGAACTGACCGAGCACCTGGGCCACGACCGGCATGAAACGGTGGCCAACGAAGCTGGCAACACCCGCAACGGCAAGAGCAGGAAGACCCTCAAGGGCGATTTCGGCGAATTGCCCATCGAGGTGCCCCGCGACCGCCATGGCAGCTTCGAGCCCCAGCTCATCCCCAAGCACCAGACCCGCTGGAACGGCTTCGACGACAAAATCATCTCGCTGTACGCCCGCGGCATGACGGTGCGCGAGATTCAAAGCCACCTGCAGGAGATGTACGGCGCTGAAGTCTCGCCCAGCCTGATTTCATCGGCGACGGACGCTGTCAGCGAGGAGGTCAAGGCCTGGCAGTCCCGTCCGCTGGACGCCATCTACCCCATTGTTTACATGGACTGCATCCACGTGAAGGTGCGCGAAGGGGCGGTGCGGGTCAAGGCGGTGTACCTGGCCATCGGCATCACCATGGAAGGCAACAAGGAGGTGCTGGGCCTGTGGCTGGCCCAGACCGAGGGCGCCAAGTTCTGGCTGCAGGTCGTGACGGAACTGCGCAACCGGGGCGTGCAGGACATCTTCATTGCCTGCGTTGACGGGCTCAAGGGCTTCCCCGAAGCCATCGAGGCCGTGTTCCCCAAGGCGGTGGTGCAGCTGTGCATCGTGCACATGGTGCGCCACAGCCTGAACTACGTGTCGTGGAAACGCAGGAAAGAGGTGGCCGCTGACCTGCGCTGCATTTACGCCGCCGCCACCCTGGAGGAGGCCGAACTGATGCTCGGGGAGTTTGAAGAAAAATGGGACCAGGAGTACCTGCCCATTGGCCAGTCCTGGCGCAGGAACTGGGGTCGGCTGACCCCGTTCTTTGATTACCCGCCCGACATCCGCAAGGTCATCTACACCACGGATGAAATTGACAACCTTTTTGGAGAAGTCATCTTCCCAACGGGGTCAAAGGGGGTGGCGAAGACTTGTTTCTGGGTTGCCAGTTGGCGACGAAGCGCGTGTAGGCTTGCTCGGCGAGCTGCGCTGCAGCGTGTTCGCGTTCACGTATTTCCTTGCCGTTGTAGTCGGCCGCCGGGCCGCGATGCCCTTTCTTGACTGGCAGCCCGGCACGCAGCTCAAGTTCACGACGCTTCCTGGCTGCCAGCGCTGGACGGGTCCACGCAAAGTCCTCCTGCCCGGTGAGCACATGCCAGGCGATCACCGCCAGTTTGCGCGCTGTTGCGACAGCGGCGATTTGCTGGCCACGCCTGCCCCGGATTCGAAGGAAGAACGCGCGCAGCGGGCCAGGCGCGTTGGCGGCCGACCATGCGGCTTCCACCAGCATCGCGCGGGCGTGGGCGCGCCCGACCTTGCTGATGTGTCCGTGCTGGGCCGGCTGCAAGCCAGACTGGCGCACCCGCGGGTTGAGCCCGAAGTAGCTCACCAGCTTGGCGGCGCTTGCAAAGCGGCCGATGTCGCCAATCGCAGCCAGCAGGCCGATGGCCACAATACAGTTCACACCCGTGATGGTCAGCAGCCGTTTGACTTGCTCCTCTTGCAAAACGGATTTGCACAGCAGGTTCTCGATCGCTGCCAGGTCCTCCTGCAGCCGATCGAGTTCACGCAGGCGCTGCTCCACAGCCAGGCGTTCATCCATCGGAAGCGGCTGCTGGCCAAGCCAGGCGCGGCCTTTGTTGCCGAACAGGTCGGTTGCGGGACAATGGGGAATCAGGTGAGAAGCCAGCACGCCATGAATCTCATTCTTCAGCCGTGTCCGGTGCCTGACGATTTGCGAGCGGCGCGCCACCTGACGGCGCAGCGTCAGCGTTCGCTCGTCGGGCATCCACACCTGCGGCAAAAAGCCGCTGGCGTACAACTGCGCCAGGATCGCCGCGTCGATCTTGTCCGTCTTGACCCGGGCTTCTGCGATCAGCCGGACCTGCAGCGGATTGGCGATCACCACTTTGGCCACGTGCGGCTTCAGAGCCGTCACGATGGCAGCCGTATTGCCGGTGGCTTCAAGAACCACTTCGTCGCTGGCCCGCAAGCTCTGTGCGAAGCGCTCGAGCTCGGCGTGTTGCAGCACCACTCGCCCGCCAGGGCGCAGCAGGCCATTCTCCAGGTAGGCAATCTCGCCAAAGGTGCGCGAGACGTCCAGTCCAATCACTCTCATGGTCAACCTCCTTGCGTGGGTTGGAACACCTCACCATGGAAGCTGTGGGCAGCACGACAACTACGGATTCGCGCGCGCAGCGCAACCGGGCGGGTCGCAGGGGCGGCCAGCTACTAACTCGAGCTCTCGGCTCATCGTATAAAACGGCCTGCCCACGTTTCATGCTTCCCGGTGCCCCTGTCCCGGATGGGCTCACCATATGCTGGAATCGGCGGGGACGCTGGGGCGCCAAAGCGCATCATGCCGGTTACCAATGCCATCGAGTCGGTGAACATGGGGCTGAGGAAGCTGACCAAAAACCGAGGCTCATTCCCCAGCGATGAGGCGCTGACCAAGCTGTTCTACCTGGCCCTGCGCAACATCAGTCAGAAGTGGACCATGCCCATCCGCGATTGGAAGGCTGCGCTGACGCGCTTTACCATTCAGTTTGGAGACCGCTTCTCCGTTAATTGAAGTCCGAACCGTTTACACAAAATTCCGGACACGCCCCTCACCTCGTTTTTAGAGTCCACGCCCCCGTCCGAGCAACTCAGGCGCCCCCGACTGGCCAATTCGAGATTGCTGCGTCAACTCGTTGAGAATTCCACATTCACTGACAACGTGCCCCGCTTGGCAGCGTTGCTGAAGCGATCTGAGTTGGATTTCCAGCAGGTGCAACTCCTTGACGCGCGCGGCCACATGGCCAAGATGTGCGTCAATCAGAGCATTCACCGCAGAGCAGTTCTCGGTGGGGGCGTCCAGGAAACGCAGCAGCACCCGGATCTCGTCCAGCGTCATGTCCAAGGCACGGCAATGGCGAATGAACAAGAGACGATCCAGATGCGTCTGATCGTAGATGCGGTAGTTCCCCGCCGTGCGCTTCGGCTCCGCCAAGAGCCCTTCGCGCTCGTAGAAGCGGATCGTCTCGACCTGCGTACGCGCGACTTCCGACAACTGACCAATCTTCATGACAACTTCCGTGGGTGGGCCGAGAACAAGAATTTCATTGTAGGCACTTGACTCTGAAGCAGGTACAGGGTTTCAAATGCCCTCCATGAACACTATTGCCAAGCCCACATCTGAAATCGCATCGTGCGGCGGATCTGTCTGTTCACATTGCGCTAGCGATGTGACCATGGCTGCACCGGTTCCACCTGCGGCGCAAGCGGCTGGGATTACGACTTTTCGGATCGCGACCATGGACTGCGCCTCCGAGGAGGGTGAGATCCGCCGGGCCCTTGAGCCCTTGGCGGGCATCCGCCGCCTGAGCTTCCAACTTGGCGCCCGCACCCTGACTATCGACGCCAATCCGAAAGACTTGCCTCAAGCGCTGGAAGCGATCCGCAAGGCCGGTTTCGATCCCAAGCCTTTGACCCCGACGGCTGAGCACGGGGATGCAGGCGAAGGCGCTCATGACCACGATCATGGTTTCGAAGTGGGCATTGGGCGGATGGGCGCTGCGCTGGGGATGGCCATCGCAGCGGAAGCTGTGTCTTTCTTCGCGCCGGATCTACTGATCTGGAAACTGGCCGGCATGGCCGTCGCAGCTATCGCGATTTGGTTGGCTGGGCTGGATACTTACACCAAGGGTCTCAAGGCGTTGCGCCAGGGCCGGCTCAACATCAACGCGCTGATGACCGTGGCTGTCACCGGTGCTTTCGTGATCGGGCAATGGCCGGAAGCGGCAATGGTGATGGCGCTATACGCCATCGCGGAGCTGATTGAAGCGCGTGCGGTGGATCGGGCACGTAACGCCATCAAGGGCCTGATGGCGCTTGCACCGACTGAAGCCGAGGTGAAGCAGCCCGACGGCAGTTGGCAGGCCCAGGCCTCGAAGTCGATTGCGATCGACGCCACCGTACGCATCAAACCGGGCGAGCGGGTGCCCCTGGATGGCTTGGTGACATCAGGCAACAGTGCCGTGGACCAAGCCAGCGTCACTGGCGAGAGCATTCCCGTTGACAAGGCCGTGGGTGACCCGGTGTTCGCTGGCACCATCAACCAGACTGGTGCGTTGGAGATCCGCGTGACCGCCGCAGCGAACGACTCGACGCTGGCTCGCATCATCCACGCGGTGGAGCAGGCTCAAGGGATCCGTGCCCCAACGCAGCGCTTTGTCGACCGTTTCGCGGCAATCTATACGCCGGCCGTGTTCGGGATTGCGTTGGCCGTGGCGGTGCTGATGCCTTTGCTGGCCGATCTGACCTGGATGCAGGCGGCTTACAAGGCCCTGGTGCTGCTGGTCATTGCCTGCCCGTGCGCCTTGGTGATTTCGACGCCGGTCACGGTGGTCAGTGGGCTTGCCGCCGCCGTGCGCAAAGGCATCTTGATCAAGGGCGGCATCTATCTGGAGCAAGCCCGGCAGATCAAGGCCGTGGCGCTGGACAAGACCGGCACGATCACGCAAGGCAAGCCGCGTCTGGTGCACTGGGAAGCCCTGCCTTGGTCCGCCGGGGATCTCGACCCTGCGGTAGTCGGCGCAAGCTTGGCAGCACGCTCCGACCATCCGGTATCGAAAGCCATAGCGGAATCGCTGGCTGGCGAGCGGCTGGATGTGGAAGCCTTCGAGGCCTTGGTCGGCAAAGGCGTGCAAGGCAGCCTGCAAGGCCAGCGCTTCGTGCTGGGCAACCACCGCCTGATTCATGACCAGGGCCTGTGCAGCGCCGAACTCGAAGCCAAGTTGGCAGAGCATGAGGCTCTCGGTCGCACGATCACGCTGCTCGCCGCCGAAGACCGGGTGCTGGCATTGTTCGCCGTGGCGGATACCTTGAAGGACTCTTCAACCCAAGCGGTTGCTGAACTCAACGCGATGGGCGTCAAAACCGTCATGTTGACCGGCGACAACCCTGCCACGGCGCGTGCCATCGCAGCTCAGGCCGGTATTGCCGACGCCCGAGGCGACCTGCTGCCACAGGACAAACAAGCCGCCATCGGCGAATTGCAGCGCGCGCATGGCATGACCGCCATGGTGGGCGACGGCATCAACGACGCGCCGTCATTGGCGCAGGCCGACATCGGATTTGCGATGGGCGGCGCTGGCACCGACATCGCCATGGAGGCGGCCGATGTCATCATCATGAATGACGATCTGCGGCGTCTGGCGAGCACCATCCGTCTCTCGCGCAAGACCCATGCGGTGCTGTGGCAGAACATTGCGCTGGCCTTGGGCATCAAGGCAGTGTTCCTGGTGTTGGCCGTATTCGGCAGCGCGACGATGTGGATGGCGGTGTTTGCCGACATGGGGGCCAGTCTACTGGTGGTCGGCAACGGCTTGAGGCTCCTGCGCCGATGAGCTGGAAGTCCGTTCTCTATGATTGGGGTGGCTTGAATGGCGCCTTGTTTCAGTTCATCAACGAGGCCACGCCGCCGATTTTGATGCCACTGGCCTGGCTCTTCAGCAACGTCCTGGGCAACTACTGGACTGCGCCTTTGGTCCTGCTCACACTGTGGGCATGGTCAAGATCAACGGTGGTGACGGGGCGCGCCTTGGCGATTCGGCGGCAGCTTCTTCAATTCGTGATCAGCTTCGGCATCGCATTTGCGATCACCTCCATCTTGAAGCTCTGGCTCGATTTTCCGCGACCGGCGGCGGTATTTGGTCAGTTGGATCACGTGCTTGGCACGGTGGAGGCGCACTATAGCCTACCGAGCGGTCACTCCACCTACGCCGCACTTGTTGTCGGGGCGTTGTGGCCGCTGGCCGGTGTTCGCCAGCGAATGGTATTAGTTGCTTATGTCGTTCTGGTCGGCTGGTCGCGCATTGCAGCGGGCATGCACTTTCCGGCTGATGTGTTGGCCGGCTGGGGGATTGCCTCCGGTAGCCTGGTGTTTGCTGGCTCGCTGCTGACGATGCTGCCGGTTGCAGGGAGGTTGACGGTTCTTCGAGCGGCCGGCATCTGGTATGGCTTGGCTGCCGCAGTGCTACTCGGCGATCAATTCGCAAAGGCCGTCGTCTCGCTCCTTTACGGTTATGGCGACCAAGTCGCTGTAACCTCCTTCTTCAATCTCGTCCATTTCAGGAATAACGGTGCCGCTTTCAGCCTGCTGGCTGGTGCAGGCGACTGGGCGCGCTTCGGATTTGCCGCGCTAGCGCTGGGAGTCTCGCTCTGGCTGATCCGCCTGTTGCGTCAGGGCGTGTCGAAATGGGAAGGCGTTGGTTATTGCCTAATCTTAGGTGGGGCGCTGGGTAATGCAGTGGACCGACTGTTGCGAGGGGCTGTAGTCGACTTCCTGGATTTCCATTGGCAGGGAGCGCATTGGCCGGCTTTCAATTTGGCTGACGTTGCGATCGCATTTGGCGCGGCCTGCTTACTTGCTGCTGCGATGCATCAAGGCAAGGCTGTTGCGTCAGACTCTGGACATCAATGAGAGTTGGATTTTTCGGCGGAAATGGTTGTATCGGCGAAAAAAGGGATCGCGGCACGCATGTGTCTGTCTGAATTGATGCAATCGAGGTGATCTATAAATGACGCATCACCCTTGGTAAATGCTTAACAGAAATACTCCCCGCCGCGCCCAGCTCTTAACAGGCTGCTGAAATACTCCCCGCCGTCACCTCCCGGTTGACGCCTTGCCAGGACAATCGAGGCAAACCAACCGACCATACAGACAAGCCAGACATGCGCGGAGCCGACACCTTCACCGAGAGCCTGTTCACGATGCGCCACCTCGATGACTTCGTGCCCTCTGATCACCCCCTGCGGGTGATCCGCATCATGGTCAACAAGGCCCTGGCGAACATGGACGAGCTGTTTGCTCAGATGTATGCGGCCGACATCAAAGGCGGGCGCCCCAGCATTGCCCCCGAGAAGCTGCTGCGCGCCATGCTCATTCAGGTGCTCTACAGCGTGCGCTCGGAGCGCCAGCTCATGGAGCAGACCCAATAAAACCTTCTG
>Ga0255334_1000352_pt1 | contig 41180 bp, 34 predicted proteins | sample EtOH5_35cm_T3_12_FD_202080 | JGI IMG/M metagenome (GOLD analysis project Ga0255334, IMG submission 202080) | Sandy soil microbial communities from University of British Columbia, Vancouver, Canada - EtOH5_35cm_T3_129 | ecosystem: Engineered > Artificial ecosystem > Sand microcosm > Unclassified ... | reverse complement strand
TCTTCTGCTACCTGATGGCGCAACTTTTCGAATCCTTTTCCTCGTTGACTCATTGTTGTTCGCCCCCTACTTAAAAGTATACTTGAATTGGGGTCCTACTCTCCAATCCAATTAGGGGGCTAAATAGTAATAAAAACAATATAATGAAGATATGCTTCCCGATATTGACGCAATAGGAGAAATAATTGCATTATCCCACTTCCAGTATTCATTAGCTGCAATCATTCTTGTATCGTAATTATCTTCTATATCTTCTTGAAACATTTCGGAAAAAGAAGTACTTTCAGTGGTGAATAGAGCATGGTTCATGATAGTGCTTGCATAACCACCAAGAATCCATGGTATAGAAGTTTCTTTTGTATATTCTTCCATTATTTTATGTATTTCCTTTGGTTTATCTATGCAACATATAACTACATCATAATTCATCCCTAACGAAATAATATCTTGTTCGTTTTGTATTTTTTTGGTATGAGCTGTTATATTTATAAAAGGATTTACTTGATTAAGTATTTCTTTTAAAACTTCAACCTTCTGCCGATTAGTATCTGTAAATCGGAATTCCTGTCTATTTAAATTTGATAACTCTACATTATCACAATCTACAATGGTTATATTTCCAAAACCCATCCTCGCTAAATTTTTTGCACAATGACTTCCCGTTCCTCCTGCACCCAACAAAAGAACATTCGATTTTTTTAGAAGATACTGAAGTTCCCAATAGTTATAATATAAACCTTTAGTATCTACCCAAGAAAAAAAATTTAAGTTTCTCGAATACAATTGTTTTTCGTGTTCATTGAATTGAAAAGGTTTAGCATTATTTTCGTATATCAATCCAATTTCCTTTAGATCACTTAATATACAAATCGTTTGATCATAAGTTAAGTTAGAAAGCAAAGCAATATCCTCAATGGAATTCTTACCATTAAGGGTTTTTATAAACTTGAAATATTCATCTATATCATCAACCTCGATATCCCGAGCAATATTCATTTGATGTCCCCCAACTCTAATAGCTGTGCCATCTTCTGTAAGGTAGGGAATCAACATTTCTTTAAATCTTGGATATTTCATTTTCAATTCAACTCCTAGTATTAATATGCGTAGTTACCAGAAAATTACTATTGAAGGACTTTCCTAGAAAATGTCTATTTGAACAGTCTTGTCGTCGTCTCATTGAAGTATTGGATAAAGAATGTATTGCTTTTGGTCCGAAATGGAGGTGAAGTTTCCTCTACGAATGTGTCGTCGAACCAAGATGCTGAACCTGATCTCAATCAGCCAAGAACAGTGTTTGGGTGTATACGAATCGAATGCGATGTGTGGGACGTCAATCTCTTTTTTACTAAACTTTCAAGTACCTTGATTGTCTGATAGCAAGATCGGTCATTTTTGGGGTCCAGTAATCATGATAATTCCCTCTAGCGTATCCGCAAATGAGTTCTTACTTCTTATTACCATTTATATGGAAACTATTGGATATCCCAAATGTTTTGTACTAGTTGTACATAACTTGGCTAGGTGCGCTATTAGCAAAAATATAGTCGAAGCCTATGGCTTCGACTATATTTTGCTTTAGTGGTCGGCAGAGCGCGCACCTTTTTTCGTTACGACCGGCTTAACTTTGGTGATTTTCATTTTTTACCCTCCTAACTAAATATAATCCAAGGTAATATTCGGAATATATATCCATATAATTACCTTTTATGATATTATAGATTTCAAATTGGTGTAGGTAAAATCGCATTAGCGATAATTTTCAAAGGAGAGATCTGTGTGGTCCTGTTTGGAGAAATGGTGAAAAAGGCAAGGAAATCTCTTAAATTAACCCAGAAAGAAATTTCTGATGGAATCTGTACACAAGGGTATTACAGCGAAATAGAAAAGGGAACGAAAATTCCCAATATAGCTTTAGCAAGTTCAATATGTAAAAAATTGGATATTTCTTTTCAATATTTTGATGATCCTAGTGATATATATATATCAGACTTAAAATCAAAAATTGAAAATCACTTTCACAATTATGACTACAATAATACAATAACTATACTTGAAACCAATAAGAGTCATTTTCTTTTAGACAATAGCCTTCATAACCAACAGTTTTTTAATTTCTACTATTGCATGAGTAAATTGATTTTGAAATCTGATATTATTGATTGCATTGAACTATTACATTACAGTTCTTCTTTTGCTAATAAAGATTTTAGTCCGAAATGTTTATTTATTTACGATCTGTTAAACGCAGTTGCTTTGGGGTACGCTTATCAATTAGCTGACAATAAATCAAACGCCCTCTATTATTCAAGATTATCACTGGAAAATATTCCCTTACTTATAGGTGATTACGACAATAAAAATAAAATCCTTATTTACTACTTTTGTGCAAAAACATTCCACATGAATGCTCAGTATAATAAGGCCAAAAAAATTCTAGAGGATGGAATAACATTTGCATTATCAATTAAAAGTGATTATTTTCTTCCTGATTTATACTTTACACTTAGTACTTGTGAACAAACAATTGGGGATAACGCTAAATCCATGGAGTACCATCAAATAGCTTCGTCCTTAATGTTACACCCCACATTTCGCATATGGAAGTTAGCCCAAACTCAATAACCAAGGGGGATGACACTTTGAGACCGCTACGGATCACATGCCGCTAACATTCGTCGACGAAACCGACAGAGATTCTGCGTTTCTCGACAATATGTATGCAGACGGGGGCCATAAGAGCTTAGCGGTTTACGGATGCGACAGGATTCGCCGTGTAGATGGTCATGTCATACCCGGCCATCTCGACGACCCGACAAGCCAGTTCATCTGCATTGTCCGTTAGCATACGTTCTTTCCGGTCGGCGTATTGCAGCAGGATGATCTTGATCTGCTTGAGCATCTCAAGCAATACCTGCCCTGTCGGTTTGTAGTCGCGAGCGCGTCCCTTTATCCGAAACGGCCTCTCTTCCTTGTCCAGCTGCTGCCGGATGCGGTACTCCAGTATGCCGTATAGGAGCAACGCCATGACGAGCACAATGCCCAACGCTTCGATGCGTTCTGGCGTTTTCAGGTAGATGCCATCCACAAGCTGCGGGTCTTTGAGCAGGCGAAACCGCGTCTCAGCTGCTTCTTGCCCTTTATAGGAGCGGAGTAAATCGATATCCGAATAGGCGGGAGCTTCTGCGTTGCTGATGAGGACAAACGTGCTAAGCAGGCGTTTCTCGTTTTCCACGGCTTCTTCATTTTGGACAAGTTCCCGAAGCTTGGGGACGTATACCGTCTCCATCGGAGAGGGTTCGTCCTTCTTCGGTCGTCCCCGACCTTCTCGCTTGGTGGGCCGCACGAGCGGTTGGATGTCGAACTCCCACTGGAACCAGTCGCTTCGTTCACTGTGCTCAAACGTCTGTATGGCTTGCCGGGCATCCAGCTCGCAGTGAAACGCCGTCGCTTCCAACTTCTGTATCAGCTTGGTCAGCCGCTCCTGCTCCTTCTTCAGCTTCGCATCAAGCGTCCGCTTCTTGCGTTCGTCCAGATTGCTGGAGTAGACCACGACGAGTCGAAAGGGGCGTCCTTCGATCTGGCGATTCATGGACTGCAGGCGATACTGTGCAGGTATGCTTCCCGCACTCAGCGCGCCGATCTCCTGCCAATCTCCGCAGGCCCAAGCCTCTTGCTTCACCTCTTCACAGACGGTGAACAGATCCGGCAGCCGTGAGACGAAGCGCAGATGCAGGCGTTTCATATACTTCAGGTTCCGTTTGGTGATCAGGGCGGAGTCGGCCACGTACAGCAGGTTATCCCAGTCATCCTGACTCAGCGTCTGCCGCAGCTTGCGGATGAAGGTAAAGTTCCAGGTCTTATCGGATGTATTCCCATTCTCCACGTTCGCCAAGAGCGGGATACGCTCCGGTGTGACTGCCAGTCCCAGCATGATTTGCTTTAGGTCGGGGCGATAATCCTTGCTGTGTCCCCGAACGATCTTCAGGTCGCTTTCCCCTTCGTACGCCCCTTCCAGACTGACCGATGTGGTGTCGCTATGGATCGGGCCGATGCGCAGCTTCAACGTCTTCATCGCTTGCATGGCGAGAGTGGAATAGACTTTCCACGGCGTTGCCTCGTGAAGTTTATCCAACGCACGGGCCAAAGCGTCGTCGTTCAATTCGTCAGCTACTACGCCCTCGCCGAACAACATCTCGACGTCCTGATCCCGATAGAACTGCTCCACATGGCATAAGGGGTCCCGCCCGCTCAACACGTTGATGACCAAGGCTTTTAGGCGAGCGCCCGGGGAAAGGTTGCAACGTTTCTCGTCCCATTCCAGCAGCTCATTCAGGGTCGACTCGAACTCGATTTCCTGACAGATTCGATCAATCTCGAGTAGGTATACATTCTCTGGAAGGTGCTCAAATTCCTACCGAAATTCGCTTTCAAACTCAATTTTCACATGCGGAATGTGGGTTACACCAAAAAAGAACTCTACAAAAAGAATAACCGAACTTCTGATCCAAACCATACATAAGCAAGATTGGTACTGGCGGTCACACCCGAGCGCATCCCGCTTTTGACGAATGTGGAGAATGGCAATACGTCCGATAAACCTGGAATTTTACGTTCATCCACAAACTAAGGAACTGCAAAGAATTAAACGCCCTTGAAAGAGCAAGAGAACATTGGAAATAGCCTCATCGGTACAACAATCTGCTACACTAAAGAAAACAGCGGATTGGAAGGAGTTTCCTCCAAACCGGAGGGGGCCCATGATGAATTCATCCATTAAGCAACGCTACGAAATTCTCAGCCCATACCTGAACGAACGCCAAAAGCGCTTGTTCGTCGCGGCTGAAGCACTGGCTAATGGTCGTGGCGGCATTTCTTTCATTGAGAGAGAACTGGGCGTCTCGCATAAAGTCATTCAGGCGGGGATTCGGGAATTGCAAGACCCTACTGTTCTGGATCCAGCGCGCATTCGCAAAGCGGGCGGTGGGCGAAAACGGACCGCAGACACAGACCCGACTTTACTGTCCGATCTGGAGGTCCTGATCGATGCCGCTACACGGGGAGAGCCGGAGTCTCCGTTGCGCTGGACTTCCAAAAGCACCCGCCACCTGGCCGAGGCGCTGAAAGAGAAGGGACACGCCACCAGTGCCCCGATGGTCGGAGAACTGCTGCACCAACTCGGCTACAGTCTGCAAGCCAATCGCAAGACCAGCGAAGGGGGGCAACACGAGGACCGCGATGCGCAATTCCAGCACATCCACGATCAGGTGCAAGCCTTCCAGACGGCGGGGCAGCCGGTCATCTCCGTGGATACCAAAAAGAAAGAACTGGTTGGCGATTTTAAAAATGACGGACAAGAATGGCAACCCAAAGGCCAGCCGGAGCCTGTTCGGGTGCACGATTTCCAGATTCCCGAGCTAGGGAAGGTCAACCCTTACGGAGTCTATGATCTGACGGCAAACCGTGGCTGGGTCAGCGTCGGGATCGACCATGATACAGCCGCCTTTGCGGTGGAGAGTATCCGATGCTGGTGGAGTCAAATGGGAAATGCCCTCTATCCGCAGGCAACGGAGCTTTTGATTACGGCAGACGGGGGAGGAAGCAACGGCTCGCGAGTCCGGCTGTGGAAAACCGAACTGCAGCAACTGGCCAATGAAACCGGGTTATCGATTTCCATCTGCCATTTTCCGCCGGGAACCAGCAAGTGGAACAAGATTGAGCATCGGCTGTTTTCGCATATCACGCAAAACTGGCGAGGCAAGCCGTTGACCAGTCATGAAGTCATCGTGAACTTGATTGCCTCCACCACGACATCAACCGGATTGAAGGTTCGTGCGCAACTTGATTCCGCCTCCTATCCGAAAGGGATCAAAATATCAGATGAAGAACTGGCCCAAGTTCATCTTGTAAAATATCCCTTTCATGGAGAATGGAATTACACGATCTTTTCTACAGTTAGGCAAGTTATTTCGTTACAGCTCCTAAGGCATACCTAGAGGCTATCGATTAACTGTGGACAGTTCTCAAAGTTGGCTGTGAGAAGGCCTCAGATCGTTTTTAATTTTACCCTCGGAATATCGTTCATAAAAAATCGCTCTGAGGACTTAAAAGAACATGTTTTTTAGCTTCGCTCAAAGTTACTAACAATTAATCGACAGCCTCACCCAGAGTCTGGATGACTGACAAAACCTGCTGTATGTGGCCGACTCCGTCCTGATCACGAAGCGGAACCTGAAGTATATGAAACTCCTGCATCTGCCCTTTGTCTCACGGCTGCTGGATCTGTTCACCGTCTGTGAAGAGGTGAAGCAAGTAGCTTGGGCCTGCGGGGATTGGCAAGAGATCGGCGCGCTGAGTGAAGTGGTGACGAACAGCTTTACGTGACAAATATTTATCCCGAAATTTCGTCGAAAGGTCTTTTCAGGAGATTCGATAAGAAGTAGGAGAAATATTGAAGACGTTGTGTGAGTACAAGAATTGGAGTTGGTAAAGGGCAGCATCAATGATCATGTGCACATGTACGTGAAAATCCCGCCGAAGTTGAACGTATCCGAATTTATTGGATACTTGAAAGAGAAAAGCGCCCTCATGGTGTCCAGGCCCAGCCGACGCCGACCGCCGTCACCGCCAGCGCCAGGAGGATCATCCCCAACAGAGTCATGCCGCCCTCCTCTCCCCGCGAGTTGCGACGATGGGTGATGGCTGTCAAGCCCGACCGCATGATGCCCTGTCCGCACGATGGCGGAACAGGGCATCTACAGACCGAACCTTATTTGACCTCGAACGAGCTCTTCAGCGACACCGTGCGGTTGAATACAATGCGGCCCGGCGCCGAATCCTTCGGGTCGGCGTTGAAATAGCCGTGGCGGAACAGCTGGAACTTGTCGTGCGCCTTCACGTTCGCAAGTCCCGGCTCGACGAAGCCGTGCATCGCGGTGAGCGAGCTCTTGTTGATCTTGTCGAGGAAGGAGCGGTCCTCGCCGGCCGCGCCGCCGGAGTACTCCGCGGAACCGTCCGCATCCTCCAGATCGGCGGCTTCCTCGTTGATCTTCGCAAGCTCGGCGTCGTCCTTCAGGATCGGCTCGTACAGCCGGAATTCCGCCGGAACGGCGTGGGCTGCGTCCACCCAATGGATCGTTCCCTTCACCTTGCGGCCGCTGAAGCCGCCGCCGCTCCTCGTCTCGGGATCGTAGGTGCAGTGCAGCTCGATCACGTTGCCGTCCGCGTCCTTCACCGCTTCCACGCACTTCACGAAGTAGGCGCCCTTCAGCCGCACCTCATTGCCCGGGAACAGCCGGTAATACTTGGCCGGCGGGTTCTCCATGAAGTCCTCCCGCTCGATGTAGATCTCGCGCGAGAAGGGAACCTGGCGCACGCCCATGTCCGGATTCTCGGCGTTGTTCTCGATCTCGAACCATTCGGTCTCGCCTTCCGGGTAGTTGGTGATGACGACCTTGAGCGGGTCGATCACCGCCATCGTGCGGGGCGCCTTCAGCTTCAGGTCCTCGCGGATAAAATGCTCCAGATACCGCTCGTCGACGATGCTGTAGCTCTTGGCCACGCCGATCTCGCGGCAGAAATTGCGGATCGCTTCCGGCGTGTAGCCCTTGCGCCGGAGTCCGGCGATGGTGGGCATGCGCGGATCGTCCCAGCCGTCCACCACGCCCGCGTCGACGAGCGCTTTGAGCTTTCTTTTGCTCATGACGGTGTTGGTGAGGTTGAGGCGGGCGAACTCATACTGATGCGGGATATGCTCCATCTCGCATTCGCGCACGGCCCAGTCGTAGAGCGGACGGTGGTCCTCATATTCCAGGCTGCACAGCGAATGCGTCACACCCTCGACCGCGTCGCCCAGCGGATGGGAATAGTCGTACATCGGGTAGATGCACCAGGCGTCTCCCGTCTGATGATGCGCGGCGTGCTTAATCCGGTAGATGACCGGGTCGCGCAGATTGATGTTGGCGGAAGCCATGTCGATCTTCGCCCGCAGCACCTTTTCGCCGTCCTTGAACTCACCCGCGCGCATCCGCTTGAACAGGTCGAGGTTCTCCTCCACGCTGCGTTCCCGATACGGGCTGTTCTTGCCCGGCTCCTTCAAGGTGCCGCGCGCCCGGCGAATCTCCTCCGCCGTCTGGTCGTCCACGTAGGCTTTGCCTTTTTCGATCAGCAGGAGCGCTTTCTCGTAATTCATCTCGAAGTAATCCGAGGCAAAATGCAGGCTATCCCACGCGAAGCCGAGCCATTTGATGTCGTTCAGGATGCCGTCGACGTACTCCGTATCTTCCTTGACCGGGTTGGTATCGTCGAAGCGCAGGTTGGTCTTGCCGCCGAATTCGTCGGCCAGCTCGAAGTTCAGGCAGATCGCCTTGGCATGGCCGATGTGCAGGTAGCCGTTCGGCTCCGGAGGGAAGCGCGTGACGATCGTCTTCTCCCGGCCGGAATTCAAATCGTCGACGACGATGCTCTTGATGAAGTTGGATGAGGTTGGTTTTTCCGTTTCCATATGACCCAGCCCTTTCGGTTATCCCGTCCGGCCCGATGCGGGCCCGCGGTTCTGTATCTCCCTATAGTACACAATTTTGAGGCAAAATATAAGGATGTCGGCGCATTTTTGGAAGACTTTGAGGAACGGGATCAGGTTGCCGCGCTCGCTGCCGAGTCGCGTTTCTGAATGGAGTGCACCCCCATGATGACGGCAGCGAGTTCATAGTCGTTCAGCTTCATCGCCGTGTTGGTGAGTTGAAACGCCCCCGAGGAGAAGAAGCCGCTGATCTTCTCGAAGTGTGCCACGCTGGCGCCGCTCTCGTCGAAAATCTCGTATTCCCGCGAAAAGAGCGGCGAGCGAATCTCATAGATTCCGCGGTGCAGGGCATCGTATTCAAAGCGTTTGCTGCCGAGGCTGATGCGTGAGCGGAGATTTCCCAGCTCCACGTCCCCGGGAGAACTCACGATCCATTTCCGTGAAAAGAACGGAAATCTCCCCGTGCAGACCAACCCGCCGCTTCCATCATACACCTCGACGGACGAGCTGAACGCGCTCTTCAGGTCGAGCCGCCCAGCGGGCGCGCCGGCCTCGTTCTGGATCTCCGTAATCCCCGCGCTGAAAAAGTTGTCGCGAAAAATAAGTCCCATGTCCGTTCTTGCCTCCTTTTATATAGCCCCTGGCGCCTCCCTGCTGCATCGAAACGCGATTCCGGTATGAGGAAGCGCTCGCGCGCCGGATCAGCAGGGCCGGGACGACTTCGCGGTACCTCATCGGCCGCTTCGTCCCCCGGCCCGCTTCTCCCGGAAGCGCCTGGCCAGCTCCGCCCGGGTCAGCTCCGCCGTCGTGGCGGCGTTCCAGTCCGCCGCCCGCAGGAAAGGCGCGGTCCCGACGCCGACGGAGAACATCGGCGTCGCGAGGATCGCGGCGAGCCCGGCCGCGCCGTCCTCGACCGCGGCGCACTGCGCCGGGCCCGCGCCCAGCTCCCGCGCCGCCGCGAGAAACAAGTCCGGCGCGGGCTTCGCCGCCGCGGCGCGCGGATCGGCGACGGCCGCGAAATGGCCGGCCAGCCCGAGGCGCTCCAGCACGAACCGCGCGTTCGAGCTGGACGAGGCGAGGCCGAGCCGGATGCCCGCTTCCCGGAATTCCCCGAGAAAGCGGGGAATTCCGGGAAGAGCGTCCTGCGGCCCCAGCGTCTCGATCAGCTCTTGGTACCAGCGGTTCTTCTTCTCTCCCAGCTCGCGCACTTCCGCCTCCGTCAGCTCGAGTCCCGCCTTGGCGGCGATGGCGCGGACGATGCGGGAGCGGTGGATGCCTTTGAAAGTGTCGTTCTCTTCATCGCTGACCGTCACGCCAAACTCCGCGGCCAGCCTGCGGTTCACCCGGTTGTACAACTCGTTGGTGTCTGCCACCACTCCGTCAAGGTCGAAGATGACGGCTTGCAGCCGTTGTTTCATGATGCCGATCCTTCTTTCCGGTTCGTCGCTTCTTGTATTGGAGCTGCGCCAAAATTAACGTATCTCGATTTTCTCGCCGCTTGCCCGATCTGTTTACGCTCTTCTTGTGTTCTTCCGGCATGTTATTTCAGCGCAGCTCCATTGTATCAAGCGGAACGCAGAGAGCAAGTGCCGGCATTCACATTGGTCCGGTTCTGACTCGGGACGCTCACGGCCCAGGCGTCGGACTCGCCAGCGGCCTGCCGTCTTCTCCGACAGGCTTCCCCGCGTCGACCCTATTCCAACCATACCATTTCGTATACCAAAGCTCTCGCGCTTGCGATTCATCCGGATGCTCAGCGCCATAGTCCCAATAAACGATTCCTTTTTTATCGAAAAAAGTGATCGAAACCCGCGGATAAGGCTCACTTTCGTATTTTTTCCGGTACTTGTTGTCGATCACTTCCTGCTGGAATGTCGCATCGCGAACCAAATCCCGGGCGCGGACAAACAGATCGCGAAGCTCTTCTTCATCGGGATTAGTCTTCATGTCGTAATGAATAATCAGCGTTGTCGGCATGTATTCGACTGTCACTTGCTTGACAATGGGATGATCCGCGCGGACCCCCTTGCGAAATTCCCGAATCTGATCCGTATTCACCCGGGTATATGTGGTACAGGCGGTCGCCGTGACGACCAGCAGGGCGATTACCGCGCCGATGAGCGGCCTTATTTTCATTATTATCCCTCCCCTATCTGTGATGGAGCTCCGCTTAGGGCGAACCAGCAGATCGAACGGGTGATCAGTCGTTGCGGAAAATTTTAATGATACGGGATATCGCTATTTCGTCGCAAAGGGGTGCTGGGATAGAATTAGTGCCTTCTCATATCGTTATTCCTTGAAAATGGGCCCAATTTTCGCCTGGAAGACCCATTTAATGATACGGGATATCACTATTTCGTCGCAAAGGGGTGCTGGGATAGAATTAGTGCCTTCTCATATCGTTATTAGGTCACATCCCTCGCGTGAACTGCGGTTTCCCCTGATGCCGAGTGCGATGGTCGAGCCGATGAATCCGTTTTAAGCCCGCGCCGCCGCTAACGCTTCATTCTAGGCTGCGAGAACTTCCCCAATCCAGGAAATCATAACTCGGACTTAAAGCTTTCTCCTTCAGGAGCTGCGCCAAAATAACGTAGCTCTATTTTCTCGCCGACCGCCCGATTTGTTTACGTTCTTCTTATGTTCTTCCGGTATGTTATTTCAGCGCAGCTCCTTTATCAGAAAGACGTTCGCCGGCTCGTCCGGGTGCACCCTCCCTTCCTGCTTCCGAAGGGGCCCGTCGCAATCCTGCCCTTCCCTCCGCCATTTCCGTGTGCTAGTATGGTACCAGCTTGAACGAACCCCGGCTGCGAGTGGGCCGCTTCTTTCCCATTCTCATGCGCCCTCTCTGCCGGAAAGGAACGGTGCAGAACGATGACAAAAGAAACGACCCCGGAAGCTCCGAAGCTTCCGCAGGAACTCGAACCGATATCTTGGCTGGAGCTGGACCCGGACGATCCCGAGCTGTCGAATGGCCGAATCGAGGACGCCGTCGTCGAACGGGAAGAGATCACAAAGCTTGTCCTGTCCAAGATGCTCTTCCGCGGCGTGAAATTCCAGCAATGCGCTTTTCCCAAGGCCGATCTGACCGATGTGGTTTTTGACAGCTGCGATCTGTCCAATGCCAGCTTCAAAAATGCTTGCTTCGGCCGCGTCGTCTTCCGCGGGTGCAAGCTGACCGGGCTCGACCTCACGGAAGCTCACGTCGGAAACGTCCGGTTTGAGGATTGCCTGGCCAGCCTGAGCCTCTTCGAGGATGCGACGCTGAAGCAGGTCCGGTTCGAGCGCACCTCGCTTACGAGCTCGAATTTCTACAACTGTGCGCTTGGCAAGGTGCAGCTCCTCGAATGCGACCTCAGCGACGTCGACTTCACACAAACCCGGCTTGCGGGCATCGATATCAGCACCTGCACCTTCGACAATCTTCATGTGTCGCTGCCAAGCCTGGTCGGGTGTCAGGTCTCTCCCGAGCAGGCGATCGGTTTTGCGGCTTTGCTCGGGCTGAAGGTAAAGCGGTGATAAAAGGGTACAAGAGAAAAGCCTCGCATGGGGCCAACGGCGCTGCTCTGCCGCGTTTCCCCAAGGAGGCTTTCCGCTCTTTCTCGACCGTGTGACCGGGTGCGTTTGCAACCGTTCGTTTTGGAACTGCGCCTAACAAACTTTTCTCGATGTTTTCGCTGACTGCCCGATTTGTGTACGTTCTTCTTGTGTTCTCCTGGCATGTCCGTTCAGCGCGGTTCCTTTGCGCATATTCCCGCACCGCTTGTTCCCGCCCGCTTCCCCTCGCCCCGTAACCGCCCGTCCTTACCGCTCTACCGGCTTCCCGCGTTCGCTCTACCGGCCTCCCGCGTTCACTCTACCGGCCTCCCGCGTTCACTCTACCGGCCTCCCGCGTTCGCTTCACCGGCACCGACGAGTTCCGACTCCCGCCCTACTCCGTAATCCATCACGACGCGGCCCTGGATGTCGCCCTTTTCCATTTCGGCGAAGATGTCGTTGATGTCTTCCAGGCGGCGCGGCACGATGGTGGCCTTCACCTTGCCTTCCGCGGCAAATTGCAGCGCCTCCTCCAGATCCTTGCGCGTTCCGACAATGGAACCGACGATCCGCGTGCCGTCCAGCACCGTGTTGAAGATCGGCACCTCCATCTTCTCCGGCGGCAGGCCGACCAGCACGAGCGTCCCGCCCCGCTTAAGCGAGCGGTAGGCGCTCTCGAACGCCCGGCTCGTCACCGCGGTGACCACGCTCGCCTGCACCCCGCCGATCCGCTCCTTGATCCAGGTTTCCGGGTCCACCATCGTCGGATTGACCGTCAAGTCCGCTCCCAGGTTGATGGCCAGTTCCAGCTTCTCCGTATGGGTATCCACAGCGACCACGTTCAGCCCCATGGCTTTCGTATACTGGACGGCCAGGTGGCCGAGCCCGCCAATTCCGACAATCGACACCCACTGGCCCGGCCGCGCTTCCGAAACCTTGAGTGCCTTATAGGTTGTGACCCCGGCGCAAAAGAGCGGGGCGGCCTCCATGAAACCGAGGTTGTCGGGAATCTTCACCACATAGTCCGCCGCCGCCACGCAATACTCCGCGTAGCTTCCATCCACGGAATACCCGGCATTTTGCTGATGGAGACAGAGGGTTTCGCGCCCGCTCAGGCAAAATTCACAGTGGCCGCAGGCGGAATAAAGCCAAGGAATGCCGACGCGGTCGCCTTTTTTCAGATGAGTGACCCCTTCCCCCAGCTCTTCGACGGTTCCCACGCCTTCATGGCCGGGGATGAGCGGCAGCTTCGGTTTGACCGGCCAGTCGCCGTTTGCCGCATGCAAGTCCGTATGGCAGACTCCGCAGGCGTAGATGCGAACCAGCACCTGGTTTAACCCCGGGCGCGGGCGCTCGACTTCTTCAATCTTTAGCTTGGTTCCGAATTTGCGCGCAACGGCTGCTTTCATGCGGTTCAGTCTCCTTGTTCGTTTTGGATTTTGTCCTGCCTTTGCTACAATAGAGGAGCGTTGAGGTTCTCGGCGAGACGTTTTTCATAGCGGCCCGGAAGGGCCATAATCCCGAATTAAGAACCAGGAGGCTTCCTATGAATCGTTTTAGTTTTCACAATCCGACCCGGCTTTATTTCGGCAAAGGCACGCTGGACGAGTTGAAGGATGAACTGGCCAAATATGGCAAGACGGTGCTGCTCGTATACGGCGGCGGAAGCATCAAGAAGAACGGCGTCTACGACGGAATCACGGCAATTTTCCGCGAGCTCGGCATCACGGCGCACGAGCTGCCCGGCGTCGAGCCGAACCCGCGTCTCTCCACCGTTCGCAAGGGAGTCGAGATCTGCAAGCGGGAAAAGATCGACTTCCTCCTGGCCGCCGGCGGCGGCAGCGTCATCGACTGCGTCAAGGCTATCTCGGCCGGAGCCAAATATGACGGAGATGCCTGGGATCTGATCACCTTCAAGGCTCCGGTCAAGGAAGCTCTGCCCTTCGGCACAGTGCTGACACTCGCCGCGACCGGCTCGGAAATGAACGCCGGCTCGGTCATTACCAACTGGGAAACCCAGGAGAAGCTCGGCTGGGGCAGCCCGCTCGTCTTCCCGCAGTTCTCCATCCTCGATCCGGAGTTCACCTATTCCGTGCCGCGCGACCAGACGGTCTACGGCATGGTCGATATCATGTCGCACGTCTTCGAATCGTACTTCCACCATACGGCCTATTCGCCGGTGCAGGACGGCTTCTGCGAAACCTTGCTGCGCACGGTCATCGCCACCGCGCCCAAGCTGGTTCAGGATCTCGGCAGCTACGAGCAGCGGGAGACCATTCTCTACAGCGGAACGATGGCCCTGAACGGAATGGTATCAATGGGCACGCAGGGAGACTGGGCAACGCACAACATCGAGCACGCCGTGAGCGCGGTCTACGACATCCCGCACGGCGGCGGCCTGGCAATCCTCTTCCCGAGCTGGATGGAGCATGTGCTAGATGACGGACCGGAGCGCTTCCGCCAGTTCGCCGTGAACGTATTCGGCATCGATCCCGCCGGCAAGTCCGCGCGCGTTGCCGGGCTTGAAGGCATCCGGGCGCTCCGCGCCTTCTGGACGAGCATCGGTGCGCCTTCCCGCCTGGCCGATTACGGCATCGACGACAGCCAGCTGGAGACGATGGCCGACAAGGCGATGGCGAACGGGCCGTTCGGCAACTTCAAGAAGCTGCAGCGCGAGGACGTAGTAGCCATCTACCGCCGCTCGCTGTAATCATAAGAGTTTTTTTCAATTGGCCCGACTCGTTCATAACCAACTCTTGTCAATAGACCGGAATCACGCCAGCACCGGGCAAAAGAAAGAGGCCCTTCTTCCGAAGAGCCACCCTTCCTCCCACTGCTCGCATCGTTAACGCACTGACCAAATGCGCTTGCCGGAGCCGGCCGGAGCCTTGCTCCCTTTTCACGTCGATCTTTGCAAGCACCCGACGCCTTTAGCCCAAATTTCCTTCCGGCGAGCCCTCATCGCCGTATGCATCCGTGTAACCCTCGAGGTCGCGTTGCCACCGGTTCTTCATGCGCAGCTTCACCGTAACAGCTGCGGCCTCCAGCAGCATCAGCGCGGCGATCCAAGGAACGGCCGCCTCCCAACCGGATGAGATACCGCGATAGAGCGCGCTCACATACGGATGCAGCCCGTAGAGACAGCCGAGTGAAAGCGGAATCCAGCAGAGGGAAAAGGCCAAACACACGTAGCCTTCCACGTTGCCGCGCATGCCCCGGTAGTCCCAGTACCTTCGCCCGACCCCCTTGTCGAGCAGAAAGCCGCTGGCGAACTCAATGCCGCTCGGGATCGCCAGGCTGCAGAAGACCAGGAACGGAAGGCTTCCCCCCTCGGCCCGGACTGCCGCCATCGCCGTCATCGCCAGGCCGTACATGGGCTTAAGCGGGGAGAACAGGAACCCTTCCTTCCAGAACACTCCGGTTGTCGCCCGGCTGTACCCATTCTCCAGCAGCCAGCCGCCAAAGCTGTAAACCGTATAATAAAACAGCCATTCGGCCCATGCTTCCACGCGGGGAGCCTCCCTTGTCTTTTGGAGTTAGTATGGGCCCTTCTCCCCGTTCTATGCGGACAAATCGTCTATTGTCCGGGCCGGCGATTGAGGGTGCGCTCAGTGCGCCGTTCAACCAGCCGACCGCTGAAAACCTACGAGGAGACCTATCGGCAGGAAGCAGGCCAAGCCGGCCGGACATCGGCCGGAAAGGGCGGAACGGCACCAGTTATCCTCCAAATCAAAAAGCTGTCCCTTCCTCCATGTCGCATGAGGAAAGAGACAGCTTTTTGGGTTCTGGGTAATTTTTTCTCCCCTGCTTGAGGCTCATCACCCCTCAGCAACGGACTTCGGCTTTCCCGCGATCCGGCCGGCGAACCGGGCCGAAACGACAAGCAACAGCAGGGAGATGCTTCCGAAGACGACCGACATCCACCGAAGGCCGATCGTATCGAGGAAAAAGCCGGTCGACAGCAGCACCACCTGCGTCAGCACCCGGTCGAGCATGTTGCGAAAAGAGAAAAACCGGCCATGGTACTCCCTCGGCACCTCCTTCTGGAAATAGGCCGACAGCAGCGGGAAGAAGCAGCCCGCGCCGAAGCCGAACAGCGCGAAGGACATGATCGACAGCGGCTTGGAGCCGCCAAAGAAGAGCGACAAGTGCGCCGTGGCGATCAAAAGGGCGAACAGTAGCATCCGGGGAAGCAGAGATCCTTCGGAGGAGAGGCGCTTGACCACGAACGCGCCGAGGATGAAGCTGGTTCCTTCCGCCGCGTACAGAATGCCCTTGATGGTAGCGTCGTGCTGCAGCTCGCTCACGCCGATCACCATCAGGTTGAAGCCGCCGATGAACAAGGTGGGAATGACGGCGAGCATCAGCAGCGCCACGACGACGGGCATTCCCTTGAGCAGCGGCAGCATCTCCTTGAAGCCGCCCGGCTCTTTGGCGCCCGGCTTGACAGCGATCTGTTCCTCCGCCGCCGGAGGCTGCAGCAACCCTTCCTCTTCCTCCCGCGTATGCAGGAAGAACGTTGCCGCCACCAGGAAGGCATAGGCGAAGGCGGTAATGAGGTACAGTCCTGTCAGACTCATCACCGTCAGCATGATGCCGGCGAGAGCCGTTCCGAGAATTCGCGACAGGGTCGCGGCATTCATCTGCGCGCCATTCAGCGCGATGAGTTGTCGCTCGGGCACGATGATCGGCAGAACCGCCTGGAGGGCGGGGAAATAGAAAGCGGCGGCAATCTGCAGGACGATCATGAAGACCACCATCCAGGCGATCGAGTCCGTCGCCAGCGCGACGAACATAAAGCCCAGGCTCGCCAGCCGGCCGATACCGGCGTAGAGCAGCACCGTTTTCTTCCGGTGTGTGTCGATGATCCGCCCGGCCAACGGACCGAACAGCACCCCGGCGAACAGGCCGGCGAATAAAATCAGCGATTTGACAAAATCCGATGGGACGAGCCTCTGCATGAATTCCAGATTGGCGATGATCGAGGTCCAAAGGCCCAGCCCCGCAATAAATTCACCCGACAGCACGATCCAAACATTCCGGTTATGCCACATGAATCAATAAAACCTTCCTTTCGCGCCCCGGTCCTACCAGACACGGCCTTATCCGTTTTCGTGAAGCAGGTGCGCTGACTGTTCCTCCATCGTACCGGGATTTCCGCGATCCGGCAACGGAACATTTCGTTATCTCACCGTGTGCTTGATAGAAAACAACGGGTACAATTACCGCTGTTCTCCGCTCACTTCCCGCCACTGTACCAAAAAAAAGGGACAGCCCCCATGACCATGCAAGGTTGCTGTCTCTTTTTCTGGCTAACAGGGTGACTTTTTCAGTGGCCTCCCCTAAGGCTGCGGTTTTCTTCACGGCAATGCGGATTACACCACATCCGCTTCGGCCGCGCGGCCGGTAAACTGGCTGTTGTACAGGTCGGCGTAGAAGCCGCCCTGCTGCATCAGCTCGGCATGCGAACCCTTCTCGATCACGTCGCCATGATTAATCACGAGGATGAGGTCGGCGTTCCGAATCGTGGAGAGCCGGTGAGCGATGACGAAGCTCGTGCGCCCTTCCATCAGCCGGCTCATAGCCGCCTGGATGTGCACTTCGGTACGGGTATCGACGCTGCTCGTCGCTTCATCCAGAATCAGGATCGTCGGATCGGCGAGGATGGCGCGGGCGATGGTGAGCAGCTGCTTCTGCCCTTGGGAGATGTTCGACGCCTCTTCGTTCAGCACGGTGTTGTAGCCTTCCGGCAGCGTGCGGATGAAGTGGTCGGCGTGAGCCGCCTTCGCCGCCCGGATGACATCCGCTTCGGATGCCCCTTCCTTGCCGTAAGCGATGTTGTCCTTGATGGTGCCGTTGAACAGCCACGTGTCCTGGAGCACCATCCCGAACAGGCTGCGCAGGTCGCCACGCTTCAGCTCGCGGATGTCCTTGCCGTCCACCGTAATCCGGCCATCGCCGATTTCATAGAAGCGCATGAGCAGGTTGACGAGCGTCGTCTTGCCGGCGCCGGTCGGGCCGACGATGGCGATCGTGTGCCCCTGTGATACATCGATGTTCATGTCGCTGATCAGCGTCTGGCCTTCCTTGTAGCCGAAGCGGACATGCTCGAACTTCACATTGCCCTGCGGATTTGCAAGCGGCTGGGATCCTTCGATCTCCGGCTGCTCCTCTTCCTCGTCCAGCACCTCAAACACCCGTTCGGCGGAAGCGACGGTCGACTGCAGGATGTTGACGATGTTCGCCGTCTGCACGATCGGCTGCGTGAACTGGCGCGAATATTGAATAAACGCCTGAATGTCGCCGACCGTGATGCGGCCGTGGGTGACGAACAGACCGCCGACTACGCAGACCAGCACATACCCGATGTTGTTGACGAAGCCGAGCACCGGGAAGATCAGGCCGGAGATGAACTGGGCTTTCCAGCCTGCATCGTACAGCCGGTCGTTGACTTCATGAAACTTCTTCAATGAGTCCTTCTCGCGGCCGAACGCCTTGACGATATTGTGCCCGGTATACATTTCTTCCACATGGCCGTTCAGCTCGCCCAGCTCGCGCTGCTGATCCTTGAAGTAATGCTGGGACTTGGAAGCGATCGTCTTCGCCACATAGGCCGAGACCGGCAGCGTGACGAATGCGATCAGCGTCATCCACGGGCTGATGGTCAGCATCATGACGATGATTCCGATCAGCGTGAAGATGGAGGTGATGAGCTGGGTCAAGCTCTGCTGCAGGGTGTTGGCGATATTGTCGATATCGTTCGTCACCCGGCTGAGAATTTCTCCGTGCGTCCGGGCGTCGAAATATTTCAGCGGCAGGCGGTTCAGCTTCTGGTAGACCTCTTCGCGCAGGTCGTAGACGACCTTCTGGGATACTCCGGACATCACATACTGGGTGATATACATGAACAAAGAGCTGAGAAGATAAAGACCGATCAGCCAAAAGATAATATGCGAAATATAGGTGAAGTCAACCTTGGCCCCGGGAACTCCTTGCATCTTGGCCATGAGGCCTTCAAACAGCTTGGTGGTCGCCTTGCCCATGACCTTCGGGCTGACGATGCTGAAGACCGTGCTTAGGATCGCCATGGCGAATACCGCCAGCAGCTTGGCTTGCTGCGGTCGCAAATAGCGAACCAGCCGCTTCATGGTTCCCTTGAAATCCTTGGCCTTCTCCACGGGTCTGCCCATGGGGGGGCCGGCATGGCCTCCGCCCGGACCCCGGCGCGGTCTCTGCTGCTGAGTTGCGCGTTCTTCGCTCATGCGATCTCCTCCTCGGACAGCTGAGAGAATACGATTTCCCGGTAAACCTCGCAGGTGCTCATCAATTCCTTGTGCGTTCCGATGCCCGCCACTTGACCTTCTTCCAGAACGATGATGCGGTCGGCGTCCATGACGGTGCTGACCCGTTGGGCGACGATCAATAACGTGGCTTCCGCCGTCTCTCCCTTTAGAGCTTGGCGCAGCTTGGCATCCGTCTTGAAGTCGAGGGCGGAGAAGCTATCGTCGAAGAGATAGATCTCCGGCTTGCGGACAAGCGCCCTGGCAATGGATAGCCGCTGCTTCTGGCCGCCCGAGACGTTAGTACCGCCCTGCGCGATCAAGGAATCGTAGCCGTCCTTCATTTCCCCGATGAAATCCGCCGCCTGAGCGACGGCCGCCGCATGACGGACCTCTTCGTCGGTGGCGTCATCCTTGCCGTAGCGGATGTTCTCGGTGATGGTTCCGGTGAAGAGAACCGCCTTCTGCGGCACATAGCCGATCTTGGCGCGCAGCGTCTCCTGCGTCATCTCCCGCACATCCACCCCATCGACCTTGACGCTTCCGCTCTGAACGTCATAAAAGCGTGGAATCAGGTTGATGATCGTCGATTTTCCGGAGCCGGTACCGCCGATGATCGCGGTCGTCTCGCCCGGCCTCGCCGAGAACGAGATATTGCGCACGGCCGGCTGCTCCGCTCCAGGGAAGCTGAAGGTGACATCCTGAAATTCGATATAGCCTTTTTGCACACCCATAGCGGCTTCCTGCTGCGGGTCATTGATATCGCTCACCATGTCGAGCACTTCATTGATGCGGATGGCCGACGCGGAAGCGCGCGGCAGCATGACGAACATCATGGATACCATGACGAGCGAGAACATGATCTGCATCGCGTATTGCAGGAAGGCCATCAGGCTCCCGACCTGCATATTGCCTTCGTCGATGCGGATGCCCCCGAACCAGATGATCGAGACCGTCGTCAGGTTCATGACGATCATCATGATCGGCATCATGAACGCCATGATCTTGTTGACCCTGATCGCCGTATTGGTGAGGTCGATGTTGGCTTCGTTGAAGCGCGCCTTCTCATGGTCGATGCGGTTGAACGCCCGGATGACGCGGATCCCCGTCAGCCCCTCGCGAACGACCAGGTTAATCTTGTCGACCTTCTTCTGCATCGCTTTGAAATAAGGCATGGCCTTTCCGGCAATGGCATAGATTGCAATGGCCAGAACCGGGATGACGACGACGATCACCCAGGACAATGTCTTATCCTTGGAGACCGCCATGATGATGCCGCCGATGCACATCATCGGGGCGCTGATCATCATCCGCAGGATCATAACCGTGATGTTCTGGACCTGCGTGATGTCGTTGGTCGTCCGGGTAATCAGCGACGCGGTGCCGATCTTGTCAAATTCGCGCAGCGAATAATTCTCCACATGGCCGAATACCTTGTTGCGCAGATCGCGCCCGAAGCCGACCCCGACCCTGGCTCCCAGAAAATTCGATCCTGCGGCGCAGGCCATGCTGACGAACGCGATCACCAGCATGTAGCCGCCGATTCTCCAGATATAAGGATTATCGTTATGCACGATCCCCTTGTCGACGATATCGGACATCAGCGTCGGCAGATACAATTCCGCGAGCGACTGCATTAAGACGAGGATCAGAACAATCGCGATCGGAGTCGAATAGGGCTTAAGATTTTTGAACAATTTTAACAACTTGCCTCATCTCCACTCTTTTCGTTTGCCTCTTTAAGATTATCCCGCATTTGCATAAACAATCTGCGGAGCAAGGCCTGCTCCTCCACCGTAAAATTACGGAAGCATTCCTGCTCCACCTCATGCAGAGTGCCCACCATCCGGTCCGCCAGGGCGAGCCCCTTTTCCGTCAGGAAAACCCGGGTAACCCGCTGATCGACGGGATCGGGCCGGCGCTTGATCACCTCGTTGCTCTCCAACCGCTTCAGCATCACCGTGATCGTAGCCGGCTTGATCTTCATGTGTTCTGCCAGCTCTTTTTGGCTGAGACCCTCAGTGTGGCGCTTCAGAATGAAAAGCACCGGGTGCTGGCCGGGGTAGAGCCCGACTTTTTCCATGTGGGCGTGCATGCGCATGAAGTGCAGCCGAATAACCTGTGAGAACAGGTGGTAAAGCGAATCCCGGCGTTCTTCTTCGATCAAAGTCGAACCCCCCTCACGATCGAAAATTAGTTAGTCGACTAATCGTTTTTCATCATATCACCATCTATATTCTCCGTCAACCTGTTTTCTTCATCCTAAATCCGTCGGGGAATTCGGGTTTTCATTCGATTTAATTTTTTAGCACTAAATGAATTTGTAAGCGATTTCCTAAATATTAATCAGCCGACTAACTAAACTTTCCCTCCTCCAACTTTCCATTTTCAGGGGCGATGACGCCCATCGGAGAGTTCGCCGGAGTGAAAAAAATAACCTCTGAAATTTTCAGAGGCCATCTCTTACAGCTTTAGTTGAATCGTAAACGTCGTCCACTCATTCTCCACACTGGTGACATTGATTTCGCCGCCCAACCGATCCATAATCGTTTTCGCGATGGATAACCCCAACCCATAGCTGCCGCTTTTGTGTGTTCTGGAGCTCTCGGCTCTGAAAAACCGATCAAACACTTTCGGCAAATCTTGCTTGGCTATCCCTTTCCCGCTATTTTTTATTGAAAATGTGATTTGGCGTTTTGATCTGAGCAGGGAAATCTCAATCTGCCCGTTATCATCCGTATATTTGATGGCGTTATCGAGCATGATCGCAATAACTTGCTTCACTTTCTCGGCATCGCTTTTCACGACAATATCAGGGTCAATCGAACAGTTAAGCTTGATCCCTTTTTCGTTCACAGCGGCTTCCATCGACCATATGGTTTCCTGAATCGCGGTGCTTATATTAAAAGATTGTTTTTGAGTTTCTAAACGCACATCTTCAATTTTCGCCAACGTCAGAAGATCATCAATCAGTTTTGTTAATCTATCCATACCGATTCTCATATAACCGAGCCATTTGATTTGGCTTTTAATGGTTTCATCCTGATTCGCCAAAAGCACATCGTAATTGGCGTTTACAATCGATAGCGGGGTTTTTAATTCATGGGAAGCATCGGCCACAAATTGTTTTTGCTTGCTCCAGGCCTCAGCCAAAGGCTTAATGGATCGGTTCGCAAAGAACAGACTGACGACAAAGATGACAAAAAGGGTAACGATCCCTACAAAGAGCAGTGTGGTCAGCAGATCCAGCAGTGTGCGCCTGTAAGTCGTGACATCTAAAAAAACAAGGGTAAACCTGCGTTCGTCGAGAGTGAGTTGCTGTCCGCTTTTTTGTATCACATTCACGTTGACCGGGTTGACACGATATCGCCACTGCCTGCCGTCCAGAGTGATGGTGGAATGGCTTTCTTTATGGCTCCAGGCTGTCTCTGCCGCCCGTTTATAAACTTCGTCCGGCAGATCAAGGAGAGAGTCAACGGTCAATATATTCCCATTCGCATCTACCTCGATCGTAAACGAAAGCATATCGTTCGAAACCATTTTTTTGGAAGTCGAGGGTGCATTGCCGTTATCCTCCCTATGGTCAGGTAAATCGTCTCCTTCTACGACTTGCAGTTCTGACCGCGCGTTCAAATGATTTTGTATGTCCATCGTTACGTTGTTGTAGGTGATAAAATAAATGATCGCAAATGCCGTCACTATTACCAGCGAAGTAATGGACATATTCAGAATGAGAAATCTATTGCGCAGCTTTGTAAACATGCTAGTCCCCGTCCTTTACGCTTTGCAAGGCATATCCTACCCCTCGGATCGTTCGAATGGAAACATCGGATTTCACTTGAGTTAATTTTTTTCGTATAAGGGAAATATGGATTTCGGCGCGGTTATGGTCGGCATCTGTGTCAAAGCCCCACAATTTCTCCATGATGATTTCTTTAGAAACAATCCTGCCGTTTCCTTTTATTAATAGACCCAATAATTGGGATTCTTTTAAGGGTAAGACGATCTCTTCCTTTCTGCAGCCAAGCGTCAAGGTATGCGGGTTCAACTGCAAATCACCGTATTTAAGTATACCATCATGAATAAGCTCGGTTTTTCTGCGCCCCAATGCACGCAAACGAGCTAGCAACTCATCGGTGTGAAACGGTTTTGCCAAATAATCATCGGCCCCACTATCCAGACCGCGCACCCTGTCCTCGATTTCGCCTCTTGCTGTTAGCAGAATAACGGGCGTTTCGATGCCATGATCGCGCAGTTCTTTCAATACGTTAAGCCCATTGATTTGGGGAAGCATAATATCGAGAATAATGAAGTCGTAAATATTGGAAATTCCGCAATCCAGCCCTTCTTCTCCGTCATAGGCTAAATCAACGCTGTAGTGATTCTTTTTTAGAACCTGCGCTACGGCTTCCGCCATATATTTTTCGTCTTCTACCATTAGAATTCTCATTTGGGTTCCTCCACACGTATCATCCGGCAATAAACCGGCATACCCAACAAAGGAGGCTGACAGCCAGCCGCTTTGTTGGGTACCTTGCCCATTCTTATTTCGACTTAACGGTTAAGCTGCTTCCATCTTCGCCAACAGTGGTTGTAACACCTGCAGGAGCGCTTGCGCTCCATGTCTTCCCGCCGTCGGTGGAGTACAGCGTCTTGCCGCCCTTTTCACTCTTCACCATGATGCCGCCGCTGCCGTCTTTCGGGGGATTGCCTGCGATGGCGGTCGTGGTTCCATCTGCATTGACGGTTTCTGTCAAACCATCCGGAGCTTTCTCGCTCCAGGTCTGACCATCGTTTGTGGAATAGGTTCTGACGCCGTTCTCCACTTTGGACAGGCTTTTTTCGTTCGCGACTGCCGCGAATGCACCGCCGATGCCCAGCGTCAGGGTAAGTAAGCCGCAGATGGCAACCGCGGTTACTTTTTTGTTCCTCGTCTTCAGAATGGATCCGGTTTTGTTTTTCATTGAGATTCCTCCATTATGTTATTGTAAGCAGCTGCCTTACATTTATCATCTTACATGTCCTACCTTTAGCGAACCTGTACTCAAGAAGCTTTTTTTCATTAATTTTCTGTCCATGGTCGCAATGCTGTGATGCTCTGAATCATACAACAGAGGCTAAGAATCGTGAAAATATTTTCAGAGGCCACCTTTTGGTTGGATGAACCATCCATTTCGATAAAAGATAATTCTGTTCTATGAACCCGTTAAATCCATTCCTTTTTGGCTGCGGAATAAGATGTTATCCTAAATTATGCAAGCGATTACATTGCAAAGAGGTGGTTATCCTGGCACATCCTTCGATCTCCCTAAACCGCTCCGTTTCCCCTAAGAAGAACGCCAAAACCTCCGGGTTATGGAAAAAGTTATGGAGCTTGCGGGCGCTCTACTTGATGCTCCTTCCCGGAGTGGCGTATTACATCGTCTATAAGTACGCCCCCATGTACGGCGTGCTAATCGCATTCAAGGATTACGATATCCTGAGCGGCATCATGAAGAGCCCCTGGGCAGATCCCTGGTACAAGCATTTCAAGTTTTTCTTCGACTCTCCCTACTTCAGCCAGCTGCTGACGAACACCTTCCTGATCAGCATCTACAAGACCATCTGGGGGACGATCCCCGCGATTTTCGTCGCCATCCTGATCCATGAAGGGCGCAGCCTGTGGCTGAACCGGATCGTTCAAACACTGAGCTACATGCCTCACTTTCTGTCCTATGTGATCATCTACGGAATAGCGATCGCTTTCTTCTCGGAGACCTCCGGCCTCGTCAACCGCTGGATTGTGGAGGGCGGCGGCGAAAGCATTCCTTTCCTGACCTCAACCTCGACCTTCCGCAGCATGCTGGTGGGTACCGACATCTGGAAGGATCTCGGGTGGGGCGCGATCATCTACCTGGCAGCGATGTCGGGCATCGATCCCACCTTGTACGAAGCGGCGCGAATGGACGGGGCGGGAAGGCTCCGGCGGATCTGGCATGTCACGCTTCCCGGCATCCGCAGCGTCATCATCCTGCTGCTCGTGCTGAAAGTGGGCTCCATCCTTGACGCCGGCTTCGAACAGGTCTACATCATGTACAACGTCCAGGTTTATCCCGTTGCCGACATCATCGACACCTGGGTGTATCGCGTTGGTCTGGAGCAGCTTAACTTCAGTCTGGCGACCGCCGTCGGTCTGTTCAAATCGCTGATCGGCCTGGTCCTGCTCTTTCTGTCCAACAAGCTGGCCCGGAAATGGGGTGGAAACTTGTGGTGAACCGCGGCTCGGAACGCTACTTCGATTATCTGGTCAATGGCCTGCTGATTCTGCTGGCGGTCGTATCGGTCTTTCCCCTGCTCTATGTGTTCGCCGTTTCCATTACGCCCTACAGCGAGGTGCTGAAGAACGGCGGATTCGTGCTCATCCCGCGCAAGGTCACGTTTGAGGCTTACCGGATGCTGTTCGGAATGGAGACGATTCCGCGAGCCTTCCTCGTCACCATCTTCGTCACGGTGATGAACACGCTGCTCAACCTGACGCTGACGGTCCCGATGGCCTTTGCGCTAAGCCGCAAGCAGCTCGCGGGCCGCGGATTCTTCATCTTCCTGATCGTGTTCACAATGATGTTCGGCGGCGGCCTCATCCCGACCTACCTGGTGGTGAAGGGAACCGGTCTGCTGAACACGGTCTGGGCGATGATCATTCCGGGAGCCATGTCCACTTGGAATGTATTGGTGGTGAAAACCTTCTTTGAAGGGCTGCCGGAGGAACTGTTTGAATCGGGACGAATTGATGGAGCGGGAGAATTTACGGTGCTGCTTCGCCTCGCGCTGCCGCTGTCCATCCCGGTGCTCATGACCGTCGGTCTGTTCTGCGTGGTGGGAAGCTGGAACACCTTCTTCTCCGCCGTCTACTACATCACCGACCCCGATCTGAATCCGCTGCAGGTCATCGTCCGCAGCCTCCTGATGTCTACTGAGCAGATGGAGAGCAATGTCGATACGGTTCTGCCGACCACCACCTTGCAGATGGCCTCCGTGGTAACCGCGAGCCTTCCCGTTATCGTGGTATACCCCTTTGTTCAGAAGCACCTCACCAAAGGCATGCTGATCGGCGCTGTGAAAGGTTAAACGGTTGTTTCCGGCGCCGATTTACAACCGGTTGCGGCGCCGGTTCAATAGAAGCAAAAAATGAAAGGGGAGCTATCACGTGAAACGAATGAAACGATTAACCTCGCTTGTCGCCTCTGTGCTGACCGTAAGTACCCTGCTTGCCGCCTGCGGGTCATCCGAATCCGGTTCCAGCCCTTCCGCCGGCGCGAGCAGCAGCCCATCCGGCTCGACTGCACCGGCTGTCACCGCCGACGCTCATGCGGAGAAAGTCGCCATCGAGGTCATGAAGATCGGTTATGGCGTGGCCAATACCATGCCGAAGGACGACGGTGACTTTGTCAAGAAACGCCTGCAGGAGAAACTCAATATCGACCTGCGGATGACGATCCCGAGCAGTCCGGACGAGTTCAACCAAAAGCTGAACATCCGCGCCGCAGGCGGAGATCTTCCGGATCTGATCTTCTTCGCCGGCCGCAAGGAGTACGAGGAGTATGTGAAGAAGAACATGCTGCTCGAGTTGACCCCCTATGCCGACAAACTGAAGCAGGCCCACGATGCCATCGGGGAGAACATGTTCAGCCGCGTGGCCATTTCCGGCAAGAGCTATGCGTACTCGTTGAATCCCAATAACAATAAGGAGGTCTTCTGGATCCGCAAGGACTGGCTCGACAAGCTAGGCTTGCCAGTGCCGACCACCCTGGATGGTGTCATTGAAACGGCCAAAGCGTTCGTCGAACAAGACCCGGACGGCAACAACAAGAAAGACACCATCGGCATAACAGGCGTGCTGGGAACTTTGGCCAATATCATCAATCTTCAACATGGGGTGACCGACGCCCTGTATCTGAAGGACGGCAAGATGGCCAATGGTCTGTTTGAACCTGAAATGAAGGAATCTCTCGCTTATCTCCAGAAGGTTCTGAACTCCGGGGTTGTCGATCCCGAAATAGCCAGCAATAAATCGGAGAACTCCCTTGACAAGGCTTTCCAGGGCAAAGCCGGCATCATCCTTACCAACTGGGCCATGATCGCGAAGGATGAGCAAAGGGCCAAATGGAAAGGGGTCAATCCGAACGCCGACTTTGTGATGATCGACAAGCTGCAGGGACCGAAAACCGACTACCTCTCCTCCGTAGACATCTCCAGCACGTCCGGAATCGTTGCGATTTCCCGGGATGCCGCCAAAGATGAGACGAAGCTGAACCGGATCTTCGACCTGATCAATTATACCGCTTCCGGAGAAGGATCCGATCTCGTTCAGTTCGGGCTGGAAGGCACCCATTTCACCAAGGATAACGGCAAGATCGTCTTGAACAAAGACCGAATGAGCGAAATTGCGTACACCTGGATTTACCAGTTCGCCGGGCGTCCGGAGAAGGATTACCTCAGTACCAAATTCGCGAATCAGGCTCCGTACATTGAAAAGAACGACCAGATCAAGGTGCTGGAAACGTACAACGGATTCGTCATCTATCCGGATAACTACAACGCGGCGGACGCCGACCGCTTCAAGAGCGAGGAGATATTGAAATTCCAATACGGCAAGAACAGCCTGGATAAGTATGACAGCTTCCTGGAGAAGCTGAACACTACGTTCAAATACCACCTGTACCAGGACTCCGCTCTTAAGCAGTTGAAGGATCTCGGTTACGGAGAATAAGCACTCCGTGAAACGGGCTTGCCGCTGGACTCGCCAGCGAATCGCAAGTCCGTTTCTTTTCCCGGATCACCGCAAGCTTTGATAGGCCGGGGGTGCTGGGGTGATATTGTGCTATACTCAAATGCAGGAACAGATACAAGCTTCCTTGGGAGGGATAGGGATGCCATTGTGGAAGCGCTTATGGCCGCAGAAGTTCAAGAACCGCTTGTTTGCCGCCGTGGTGCTCTTCCTCCTGCTTCCCTTTTTTTTGGTGCAAATCTACAATTACCGTTCCATCGAGCAATCCGTCTCAAGCGAGTTCCGCGAAAAGGCGGGCGATCAGACAGAGATCGTCAAAGCCGCGCTGACGACCGAAATCAATCGGATGTTCATGTTCTATGTCTATCTTGAAAGAGATTCGTCCATTCACGAGTTGCTGACCGACCCGGGCAGCCTGGACGCCGCGGAGACGGCGAATCTGTTTCGGGATAAAGCTCGGCCCCAGTCGCTGGAGCTGTCGGATCAGATCACCATGACCCTTGCGGATCTCACCGGTCAGCTCTACGAGAACGGCATACCGCAAGATGCCGAAGCCTATACCCGGTTTGTCGGCGAGCCCGGCTTCTCCGATCTGACTCGCATGAACAGCGATTCCTACCGCTGGGTCCAAGGCGACATCCTTTCCCTGTACGCCATCCTGCTTGACAGCCGAGAGCAGCCCTTCGGGTATCTCCGCATCACCTTTTCGTATGACCACTGGTTCTCCGAAGCCTCTAAGGATCTCCTGCTGCAGCAATATTATGTGCTGATGAACCGAGAGGGACAACCGATCAGCCCTTCCGATTCGTTTCGCTCCGTGGATCTTGCCACTGTGCATGCCATGATCGACGGATTTGGCAGCCGTTCCATTGAACAGCAGATCGATTACGATAGTTCCTCCATTCTGACGGTCAGCTATATTCATAATTTTGACTGGTATCTCATCGCCTCCCTGCCGCTAAACACATATCTCGGCAACATGAAGGAGATAGAGCGGCATTATTTCAATTCCTATCTGCTTCTCTCTGTGATCCTTCTAGCCGTCACCTTCCTTATCTCCGCCGCGATGTCGCGTCCGATCGCCCTCCTGCGCCGGAGAATGGCCGAATCGGCAGAGATGGAGCTTAACACTCGCCTGAAGGAGACGGTTTTCCGCGGGGAGATGCGAGATCTCGCCGTCACCTTCAACACGATGATGGCCGATATCCGCGAGCTCGTCCAGAAGTTGAAGCTGGAAGAGCGGCATAAGGAGGCCCTCCACTACCAGATGCTCGCCGCCCAGATGAACCCGCACTTCCTGCTCAATACTCTGAACACCGTGAAGTGGATCGCACTCGACAAGGGGGATGAGAATATCTCCGAGGTCTGCATCGCGCTCGGCAAGCTGCTGGAAACGAGCCTCAATTCCGATGTGGAGCTCATCCCGCTGAAGAGCGAGCTGGAGCTCTTGCAAGCCTATCTCTATATTCAGAATTTCCGCTATGAGGGAAAGGTGGATGTGAAGATCGAGATGGAGGAAGGCCTGACCTATGCCCTCGTTCCCAAGCTGAGTCTACAGCCGCTTATGGAAAATGCGATGAAGCACGGCTTTTCGGAATTGGAGGGCAACTCCAGAGTGATCGTCCGCGCCCGCCGGATGGGGCGCTCTCTGATTCTGGAATTGGAAGACAATGGAATCGGGATCGCACGGGCGGAACAAAAGACAAAGCTGCGGGACCGCAAGGGAATCGGCCTTGCCAACATCAGGCAGCGCCTCCGTCTCCTGTTCCACGAAGACGGCGAGCTCACCCTCACCGAATCGAAGGAAGGAACGCTTGCCCGCATCACGATTCCTCTGTTGATTTCGGATCCTTACCAGTCGGGAGGGGCAGACCATGTGGAAGGTTTTACTGGTTGAAGATGAGCTGTTCGTCCGGCGGAAGCTGCTTAAGCTGGTAAATTGGGAGGAGCAGGGCTTCACTGTGGCCGGCGAAGCTTCGGACGGCCAGGAAGCGTTGGAGCTCATGCAGCTGCTTCGGCCCGATCTCGTCATCACGGACATCCTCATGCCGCGCATGGACGGCCTTGAGCTCCTGCAAGAAGCCCGGCAGGCCGGGTTGGACAGCCGTTTCATCATGCTGACCTGCATGGGCGAATTCGAATACGCTCGCAAAGCTCTGGAATACGGGGCGAGCGGTTATCTGCTCAAGCTGTCCCTCGGCATTCCTGAGCTGGAGGCTCTCCTCGTCAAAACGGGCAAGGAAATCGCAGCCGGCCGGGCTCAAAAGCAGGCGCTTCTGCAACGCGACTTCGACCGCCGCTACAACCGGATCTGGGAGTCAATCACTACCGGAAATTCGGCTTTGGACATATCGGCCGGCCCCGCTTCCTTCGAATGGGTGTTTCTTGCCGTTTGCTTCGGTACCGAGACGCCGCTATTGCCCGAAGTGCTCGAGGAAGGGGGCCTTTCCATGCCCGCCGCTTCCTGGGCCGATTCCTTTACGGCCGACGGAATGACTACCGCCTTTCTCTGGTCGGAACGGAAATGGAGTCCCAAGACGGATGCACTCCGCCTCTTGCCTATGAACGGAATGTACAACGGGCCCGTGGATTCCGCCCGTCTCGGCATAGAATGGAGGCTGCTTTTATCCCGGATGAAGGATCGCTGGTACGACCCGCAAGCCGGCTTGATCGAAGCGAAGCTGTCTATGCCTGGGCAGCCCGCCGTTGGTCCGGAAGGGAAGCAGGCAAGCTCTCCTCCTTCCTTCTGGGTTCTGGAAAAGGAAGCGATCCTCGCCTTCGAACAAGTCCGCCTGGCGGAATTGCGCGCCGCCTTGACCTCCTATTGGGAAGCCCTGCAGAACAATCTCATGCCCTTTCAGCAGGTGTGGGAGACTGCCCGGCGGCTTGCGCGGATTTTCTCCGACATCGCCGGGGAACCGGGCTTTAAACGGAACGATATTCATCCGGAGGTGTTCCGTTCCCACAATGAACTCCTCCGGGAACTTCTCACCCGCACGGAAGCCCTCCTGACCCGGATGGTCGAAGCCGGGACCGCAACCACGGATCATCCGGAAATCAACCGTGTCCTCCTATACATTCACCACCATTATGCCGAGAATGTCTCGTTGAAAGGGATGGCCCGGCTCGTCGCCATGGAAGAGCATTACCTCAGCCGGCTGTTCAAGCAAAAAACGGGAAATTCCCTGATCAATTATTTGCAGCAGGTGAGAGTGAGGAAAGCGGAGCTGCTTCTGAGAGAAACCTATCTGCCCGTATACGAGATCGGCCGCAATGTCGGATTTCCGAGCGAAAACTATTTTGTGAGGACCTTCAAGAGATGGAGCGGTCGAACACCCGGCGCCTACCGCAAGGAAAAGACGGAGGAGGAGACCAACCCGCAGGCCGGCTTCCACTCTGCCGATCTGGAACCTCTGAGTTAGATGGTAATCCGCAGCATTTCGCAATAAGGAGAGAGTTTCAATGAAAAAGAATGATCGAAGTAAAAAATTCGAAAGTATGAACATTAAAAACGGAACGATTACGCAGATCCAGCTTATAACGGAAGGCAAATTTCACCTTCCCGACGGCAATTGTATAAGCGGTCTTCCGGCATTTTGCCGAGTTGCTATTAATTGGAAGACGGCTGCCGGCTCCAATATTCATGTAGAGATATGGCTCCCTCAACACAATTGGAACGGCAGATTTCTGGGAACAGGAAACGGAGGAGGAGCAGGCCGAATTGTATATGGGGCCTTGGCCGACGGAATCCTGCAGGGTTATGCAACAGCCAATACAGATATGGGTACTTCCCCCAATGCAAATGGTGCAGCCGGCTTTCCCGAACGATGGACCGATTTTGGCTGCCGTGCAACCCACGAGATGACCGTAGCAGCAAAAGAGATCATCCGGAAGTACTACAATAAACCGGCCAGTTATGCATACTTTAAAGGCGATTCAACCGGGGGGCAGCAAGCGCTGATGGAGGCACAGCGTTATCCGTCAGATTATAATGGGATCATTGCGGGAGTCCCTGCCAATAACCGCACGCTATTGCATACCGGGTTTCTCTGGAATTATCTAGTGTTGAATCAGGGGCCGGAAAGCTCGTTGCTCCCGGAGGAAATCGCTCGGATTACCCAAACAATGGTTTCGTATCGCTCCGCAAAAGACGGAGGAGCTCCCGGGGATACCTTTTTTACGGATCCCGGAAGCTGCGATTTTGAGCTGAATGATAGTTTTAAGAGCATGAATTTGAAAGACGAACAGCGAACGGCACTGAGTAAGATTTACTCCGGTCCGATCAACCCACGAACAGGGGAACAGATTTATTCCCCCCTTCCCTTTGGGAGCGAGAATTCCCCGTCAGGCTTGCAGTTTCAACAAGACCCCGACCATTGCCCGGATGCTCTTTTTTACGTCTTTCGGTGGGCGTTTGGAGATGATTATGATTGGCGGCAATTTGATTTTGATCATGATCTGGATGTGCTGCAGGAGAGATTGGCGCCGATCCTCAACGCCAATAATCCGGATCTAAGCGAACTGAAACAACTCGGCGGAAAAATATTGATGTACTCCGGAACGGCGGATCCTTTGGTTCCCTATCAGGATGCGTTGAATTATTACGAGCGTGTGATTGACGCGCAGCAAGGAATCGACCCGACGCAGGAGTTTTTTCGCTATTTTCTTGTTCCCGGAAGAAGTCATGGGGAAGAAGGAAGCCCAGGGTTTAGCAGGTTGAGCGGCAATGTCGAAGGAGAACCGCTTCTATCGACGTTGGTTGCGTGGGTTGAGCAGGGGCAAGCGCCTGATCAGCTCATGGCAACGGCATATCGGGACGGGCGCACGTCAAATGAACGAATTGCGCAAAGACCCGTCTATCCCTATCCGAAGTTTGCGGAATATATAGGCGGTGAACCAAATTCACCCTCCAGTTATAAAGGCATCGAACATCCGAGAGGGAATGTCCGGAAGCCTGCCGACAGGTATTTGTGATGGCAGAATGAAACAGCGGATTCGTCCGGCATTCCCGCCCTCTATCCCGATTGAAGACGTGACAACATGAAAAACTCCCCTTCCAGCCTCCAGTGCTTCATCCATTTTTCCATGGACTTTTTCACTGTCTGCCTGAAGGGGATGTTCTGGCTTCATTCATAAGCCGAATGATTGCTACTGCTGGCTGGCCGCGATCGCCTGTTCCAGATCGTACAGAATGTCGCCGATGTTCTCCGTCCCGATCGAGAGCCGGACGAGCCCCGGCGTGACGCCGGCTGACACCTGCTCTTCCTCGTTCAGCTGCTGGTGGGTGGTGCTAGCCGGATGAATGATCAGCGACTTGGAATCGCCGACGTTGGCGAGATGCGAGAAGAGCTTCACGGATTCGATCAGCTTCTTGCCGGCCGCGACTCCACCCTTGATCTCGAAGGTGAGGATGGCTCCCTGACCCTTGGGCAAATATTTCTTCGCCAGCTCATAGGAGGGATGGGAAGGCAGGCCGGCGTAGCTGACCGATTCCACCGCCGCGTGCTCCTGCAGGTAGCGCGCCACCTTGAGCGCGTTCTCGCTGTGCCGCTCCATGCGCAGGTGCAAGGTCTCCAGCCCCTGCAGCAAGAGGAACGAGTTGAAGGGGGAAATGGAGGCGCCGAGATCGCGCAGCCCCTGCACCCGCGCCTTGATGATATAGGCGAGCGGGCCGACTGCGTCCGTGTAGACGACTCCGTGATAGCTCTCGTCCGGCTCCGTGAGGCCTGGATATTTGCCGCTGGCCTTCCAGTCGAACTTGCCGCCGTCGACGATCACTCCGCCGATGGAGGTGCCGTGGCCGCCGATGAACTTGGTAGCCGAGTGGACGACGACGTCGGCTCCGTGTTCGATCGGCCTGAGCAGGTATGGGCTCGGGAAGGTATTGTCAACGATGAGCGGAATGCCGTTCTCATGGGCGATCTTCGCTACCGCTGCGATGTCGAGCACGTCTCCCCTGGGGTTGCCGATCGTCTCGGCATAGAGCGCCTTGGTCTTCCCGGTAATCGCCGCGCGGAAATTCTCCGGGTCGGACGAATCGACGAATTTGATGCGAATCCCGAGCTTGGCGAGGGTCGTGGAGAACAGGTTGTAGGTGCCTCCATACAGGCTGGCCGAGGACACGATCTCGTCCCCCGCTCCGGCGATGTTGAAGAGCGCGAGCGAGATGGCCGCCTGGCCGGATGCCGTTGCGAGCGCCCCCACACCGCCTTCCAGCGCGGCGACGCGCTTCTCGAACACATCGGTCGTCGGGTTCATCAGGCGGGTGTAGATGTTGCCGAACTCCTTCAGCCCGAACAGATTGGCGGCATGCTCCGTACTGTCAAATACATAGGAAGTCGTCTGATACAGCGGCACGGCCCGCGAATGGGTGACGGGATCAACCTCCTGTCCGGCGTGTACGGCAAGCGTTTCCGGTTGAAGCTGTCTTTCCTGGGTCATCGGTCATTCCTCCAATGGATATGTAGAATAGGATAGCCATGTTCCGTTAATACCGAGTATTCCTATGCGATTTTATCAAACCCATCATACCCAATCCGCCATGCGGCGTCAACTCCATTTCCAATCACCGCTTTAGGGCGTCGCAAGAGTGAATTGATGATGCCGCAAAAAGCCCGTACACGGATCGATCTGCCGTTTACGGGCTTTCTTGAAATCTGCGAAGCAGAGCTTCAGAAGCGGCCGGATTTGAAGATCGAATGCAGCAGCCACAGCAGCATGAGACCGGCGATGAGCGAGCCGATCTCCATGACTGGAAAATGCAGGATATAGTTAGCCTTGTTCCCGAGCGAGGAGGCGAGCATGAGACCTACCAGCACGATGCTGAAGGAGAGCAGCACGATGCTGATGGTGAGGCGATTGCTGACCTGGTCCAGCTTGCGGAGCAGCACATCCAGATCGGGGATGCCGATGTCCATCTTCAGCTTGCCGGTGCGGATCAGCCGGGAGATCTGCTTCAGCTCCCCGGGCAGCTGCAGGGCGAAGCGGCCGGCTTCGGAGGCGGTCTTCCACGCCCGCTTGCTAACGGCGGACGGGCGAAGCCGCTCCTTCAGCAGCTTGCGACCAACCGGCTCGGCCAAGCTGACGATGCTTAACGCCGGATCGATGCTCGCCGTCACCCCTTCCATGGTCAGGAGGGCCTTGCCGAGGAGCGTCAGATCGGACGGAACCCGGATGCCGTGCTTATTGGCAAGCATGAACAGGTCGCCCATCGCCTCGCCCAGGCTGACCTCCGCGAACGGAACCTCGTAATACTTCTCCCGCATCCGATCCATATCCCGATGGAGCAGCACCATGTCCGTATCCTCGCCGACTATGCCGAGCGCGAGCACTGCCCGCACCATCCCCTCGTTGTCGCTCTTCATCATCGCGATGGTGAATGAGATCAGGTGATACCGCATCTCCTCGTTCAGGCGGCCGACCATCCCGAAGTCGATGAAGGCGATCCGGCCGCCCGGCAGCATGAGCAGATTGCCGGGATGAGGATCGGCGTGGAAGATGCCGTCGGTGAAGATCTGCTTCAGCATCGCGTTGACGAAGCGCTCTCCCGACCGCTCTTCCCGGAACCGCTCCTTGTCCCGCGCGCCGGCGTGATTCAGATTGATTCCGTCTATGTATTCCATCGTCAGGACCTTGGCCGTCGTAAGAGGCCAGTGAACCTTCGGAATCACGACCTCCTGGGAGGAGGCAAAGTGGCGGGCCATGGCATCCGCATTGCGGCCCTCAAGGGTATAATCCAGCTCGTCCAGCATGGATCGGGCAAGCTCCTCCAGCAGCTCGCCGATCCGGTGCCGAGCCACCCAGGCGATCCGGCGCTCGGCGATTTCAATGAGCTCGGCCAATATCTCCAGATCGAGGCGAATCGTCTCATCCACATGCGGCCGCTGAACCTTGACCGCCACCCGTTCGCCTGTGAACAGGCGAGCTTCATGCACTTGTCCGATGGAAGCGGCCGCGAGCGGAGCCTCGCGGAATTCGCGGAAGCTTACCTCAAGCGGGCATTCCAGCTCGCGCTCGAGAATCTCGCGCACTTGCTCCATCGGGAAGGGGGGAACCTCGTCCTGAAGCTTCTCCAGCTCGCGAATCACCTCGGGCGGAAAAGGATCCTGGCGGGTGCTGGAGAGCTGGCCGAGCTTCACGAAAGCCGGCCCCAGCTCTTCCAGCACGAGCCGGACGCGTTCCCCTAGCGTCTTCGTCTGCACATCCGGCCCCTTCCACCATCTCCGGGGGATGGAGAGAAGCTGGAACAGGCCCATTTCCTCCACCAGATATCCGAAGCCATGGCGGACCATGGCGGCAATGATCTCCCGGTAACGCTTGGTGTGTCGGAGCTTGATCGCCATCTTACGGAAGCCTGGGGTCCTTAATCTCGCCGGATTCCGGCACATCGGCGCCGCCTAGCCCGTGCGCCGCGGCATCCCCCCGGGCCGCCGCCGTCTCATCCGGCCGGATTTCGCCGCCCGCACCTGCCACGGGCTCCACCGGCGCGGCCGAAACGGCCTGTTCTCTGCGGCTCGCTTCCTCCAGGGCGGCGATCCTCGCTTCCAGCCGCCGCAAGTCCTGCCGGTTCGCGATATCCAACTCGCCCAGCACTTTGCTCACCTGCTCGCGCACCAAGCCCTTGATCTCGTCCCGCTGCTCTTCGCCCTTGCGAATCAACTGGTTGACGAAATCTTTGGACTCGTTCTTGCCGAGCTCGCCCTTCGCCACCAGCTCATCGGCAACCTGCTCGATCTTTTCCTTACTCGCCACCGCGAGTCCGACACCCAGGCTAATCGCCCTTTTCAGCAAATCGCTCATTGACGCTTCCTCCTTGTAGGGTAGTAATGGTTCTTTCGCTTCCTTACCACTTCGGACAGCCGTCTAATCAACTTTTCCTTTCTTTCTTTATACCATACCTTACTCTCCGACAAAAGGCGAGCGGCGCCTCCTGGTCGCCATTCCGGCGCGTTCTTTTACCCGCCTTCCCGGGGCCGTTCCGGAATCCCTGAATCCGCAACGGCTGCCGCCGCCAGATCGTAATCGACGGTTACCCGCTGCTCCGGCTGTCCCTCCAGATGGCCGGCAAGGACCAGGAGCTGCCGCGCTACCCCACCGGAAGCCGTTCGGCGCTCGTAAAGACGGCCTCGAGCCCATGGCGCTCCCGCAGGTAAAGCTTAGCCGCAGACAGCGCCTCCGGCGGAATCTCCTTCTGGCCGGAAGCTTCGCTCCGATCTGAGACCTCATCCATAGCCGGTGCCCCTCCTTTCCTATTCTGTTCTTATTGCTTATTGTGAAACCGAAGCGAGCGGCAAATACTACCTTGGTAAAAAAGAAGCGGCGGAAGGGGAGCGGATGGCAACGAGGACAAGAGGGGTGACGGAGGAGGAATGCTGGCGGATGGCAGGGCTTTCGTACCGGCATGTTCTGGCCGGCCGGCCTTCGGAGCGTCTGCCGGGCTGGCGGACACTGCGGCTGGAAGACGGGCTGCATGATCCGCCGAGCGGGTTCGATGCGGCCTGCTTCTTTCATGCCGGGCGCAAGTGCGTCGTCGCCGCCTTCCGGGGGACCGGAGAGGCGGGCGGCTTCTGGCTGTCTTGGCTCGCCGATCTGGCGACGGATGTCTCCGGGATCGCCCTGCCGGAATGGCTCCGGGAGACGTTCCGCACGGAACCGTCTGATCCGGACGGCGCCCGTTCGCCGCAGCCCGATCAGTTCGATCTGGCCGGAAGGCTGGCGCGGCGGCTTGTGGATCGCTATCCCGGCTTCACGGTCATGCTGACGGGCTTCTCGCTGGGGGGAGCGCTCGCCGCTTACGCCGCGGCTGTTCACGGGCTCGCGGCCGTCGCCTTCGCGGCTCCCGGCGGCTTTCCGCCGCCGGCAGGACCTCTCGTGCCGGCATATTCCGGGTCGGCAGCGGCCCCTGCTTCCCGAGCTCCCGGATAGGCTGCCATTCGGCCGGGCTTCGGCAGGGAAGCTTCCTTTGACACCGCCGTTCCCCGCAGAGCATAATGGAAATGATAGTTTCGCGAAAGGGGCTGGCTATCCGTGTCTATTCCGGAGAAAGTCCGCGGCTTCCTGCTCAGGCCGTTCATTTTCTTCTCTCTCATTCTACTTCTCAAAAGCTATCTGGTCTGGTCCGTCCTCTTCGACAGCGGGTCGACCTTCAATATCCTGTTCACCGAGATGCCGTTTATCTGGATTCTCTTCTGCCTCGTCGAATGGCTCGCTACGAAGCGCAAGCTGCCGGTCTATCTCGGCATCAACCTGGCCGTGACGGCTCTCTTCTTCGCGGTGGTCATGTACTACAAATACTATGGCGTCATCGCCACCTACCGCGCGCTCGAGCAGGTCAATCAGGTGACGGCGGTCAAGAACAGCGTCTTCTCGCTCCTGCAGCCGTACTACCTGTTCCTGTTCACCGATGTGGTGCTGATCGGACTTTATCTTTTTCTCGGCAGGAAAGCCGCGGAATGGAAGAACCACGCTGCCCGAAAAGAGCGCAGAAGCGTCGTCACCGCCCTGTTCGCGTTCTCCCTGTTCCTGTGCCTGTTCAACGTGCTGCCCAACCGCGCCAGCATGAGCGAGCTGAAAAAGGCGGAGCAGATGGGCATCATCGGCTACGAAGCGTACACCCTGCTCGCCGACGAGGAGAAGCAGCAGTTCGTACCTGCGGCGGAGATCACCCAGGACCGCATCGACCGGCTGAAGGGCATCCAGGCGCCGAAGAATCCGCAGCTCTGGCAGGCCGCGAAGGGCCGCAACGTGATCGTCATCCAGATGGAATCGCTGCAGAACTTCCTGATCAACCTGAAGGTAGACGGTCAGGAGGTCACGCCGAACCTGAACAAGCTCGTGCGCGAGAACTTTTACTTCAACCAGTTCTACCAGCAGGTCGGCCAGGGCAACACCTCGGACGCGGAGTTCGTCGTCAACACCTCGATGTACATCCCCCGCCGGGGAGCGGCGACCATGTCCTATGTCGATCATGACCTGCCCAGCCTGCCGAGGCTGATGAAGGCGCAGGGCTATGACACGGCCACCTTCCATACGAACGTGGTGGAATTCTGGAACCGCGGCGCCCTCTACAAGGCGGTGGGCTTCGACCGCTATTACGATCAGTCGTTCTTCGGCACGGACAATACGGTCTTCTTCGGACCGATGGATGAGGTGCTTTACGAGAAGACAAGCGCCGAGCTGGCCAAGATGCAGGCAGCGGGCAAGCCCTTCTACGCGCATGTCATCTCGATGACGGCGCATCATCCGTTCACGACGCCGGCGGAGCTCGACAAGATCGCCCTGCCGGAGGAATACCGGGACAATCTCGTCGGGAATTACCTGCGCGCCCAGAGCTACGCCGACTATGCGCTCGGCAAGTTCATCGACGAACTGAAAGCGAACGGCGTCTACGACAACAGCCTGGTCGTCCTGTACGGCGACCATGTCGGCCTGCCGGTCTATTCGTTGGAAAAGCAGGAGAAGGAGCTGCTTGAAGGGCTTTTCGGCCGGGAATACAGCTATGCCGACATGTTCAACATCCCGCTCGTGATCGCCTCACCGGGCATTACTTACCCCGCCGTGTTCGGCCAGACGGGCGGCCAGGTGGATGTGCTTCCGACTATCGCCAACCTGACCGGCGCAGCGCTGGATAACCAGCTGCACTTCGGGCAGGATCTGCTGAATCAGACGCACAATCTGCTGCCGGAACGCTATTATCTCCCGACCGGCTCCCTGATCGGTGAGAACGCCGTGTTCATCCCCGGCAGCGGCTTCGAAGACGGCGCGCAATATCCGCTGGCCGACGGCCTCATTCACGAAAGCGGCGTTACTCGCGGCGAATATGACCGGGCGCTGGAATTGCTGAACCTCTCGGACAGCTACGTGACCCAGCTTCCTCAGCGCGAAGCGGACGGAGCCGCGGTGGAGGGCGACTGACAGCTTCGTTCAAACAAACGTGGCGGTATTCCGTTATATATCGGTTCTGCCAAGATTCCAAGAGCAGTTGCCTAATCTTGCTACAGAGTATAAACAAAAGAAATCGACTCGAATTTTCTTGCCGTGAATATCTTTGTAGTTTGGTTTTGATTGGAAACAGACCAATTAGCAAGTTCAAACGCATGAATACCACTTTCGAATGCAGAAGAACTCGAATAAGTTACTGTGGCCATCCGGTTGATCAGACGAAACCGATTTCGACCTTTGGCGATTGATTGAGAAAAACCGTTGCCGCATCTCTTTGGAGATATGGCAACGGCTTCAAGAAGACAAGCATACAGGCTAACCACCTTATTATTGCTTATTCCGTTTGATAGGCGGCTATTTTTAACAAACGACTTACGGATCACATGCTATTTGGACTGGCACATCGAGCAACACTGGATATGATCCACAGGCGGGGCTTCGGGATTCAGGGAAACCACGTCCTGGTTCAGGTACCCACGGATGCGAGCAAAAGTACGCTTGCGATTATACTCAAGTCAACAGGAAAGCGATTTTAATGTGCCTGAATTATTATTTTCCGGTTATGGACAAACATTTACCCTATCTCACAGCTTGAAACCCCTTGCGCAGCTCTTCGTCATCCTCAACCCAGTCATATTTCGCCCACAAGGGAATCTTCAACAGCTTCTCCATTTGCTCCACAATCGACATGAGGTCGCTTTCATCGTCAAAAATTGCTTCCAACTCCTCGGCGGTGACAGGCAAATGAAGCAGCTCGATCAACGCTGGAAAATCAAAGTCTTCTTTTTCAATCTCATATTGCTCGATATCTCCTGTTGTGAATCTTTGAATCTGCTCTCCATTCCGGTAAAAGGTCCACAGCAGCACATCGTCGTCAAAATACCCGATCGCACCGACCAGATCAGGCACTCGTCCGGATAGCTGTGCCGCTTCTTCCCCGATCGTCTCCCAATTAAACGAGCTGCCCAGCACTGAAATCCAACCGTCGAATTCGCCCGTATAATACGAGTGGAACAGCGAACCGAAGAAGCCCTTTCGTTTGAGCGCCGCCTCAACGGCTTTCCGATCGCGGCTAAGTACATGGATATTGGCAAAAGAAGTTCCCATCTCGATCACCTCGTTTTCTTATTCATTCCGC
>Ga0255334_1000351_pt1 | contig 41316 bp, 43 predicted proteins | sample EtOH5_35cm_T3_12_FD_202080 | JGI IMG/M metagenome (GOLD analysis project Ga0255334, IMG submission 202080) | Sandy soil microbial communities from University of British Columbia, Vancouver, Canada - EtOH5_35cm_T3_129 | ecosystem: Engineered > Artificial ecosystem > Sand microcosm > Unclassified ... | reverse complement strand
CTTCATGATGTACCTGCCGCGCCTGTGCGAGCACTGCCTGAACCCGGCGTGCGTGGCATCGTGCCCCAGCGGCTCGATCTACAAGCGCGAGGAAGACGGCATTGTGCTGATCGACCAGGACAAATGCCGTGGATGGCGCATGTGCGTCTCCGGCTGCCCCTACAAGAAGATCTACTACAACTGGCAGTCGGGCAAGGCTGAGAAGTGCATCTTCTGCTACCCGCGCATCGAGGCCGGCCAGCCCACCGTGTGCTCCGAAACCTGCGTGGGCCGCATCCGGTATCTCGGCGTGTTGCTGTATGACGCAGACCGCATCCAGGAAGCCGCCAGCGTGGAACGCGACCGCGACCTGTACCAGGCGCAGCTCGACATCTTCCTGGACCCGAACGATCCCGATGTCATCAAGCAGGCGCGCACCGACGGCATTCCGGACAGCTGGATGGACGCCGCCCGCAACAGCCCGGTCTACAAGATGGCCGTGCAGTGGAAGGTGGCCCTGCCGCTGCACCCCGAGTACCGCACGCTGCCCATGGTCTGGTATGTGCCACCGCTCTCGCCCATCACGGCTGCCGCCAACGCGGGCCATGTGGGTGTGAATGGCGACATCCCGGATGTGTCGCAGTTGCGCATTCCCGTGCAGTACCTGGCCAACCTGCTCACGGCCGGCGACACCGGCCCCGTGGTGCGGGCGCTGGAGCGCATGCTGGCCATGCGCACCTACCAGCGCGACAAGCATGTGGAGCAGCGCCAGAACCTGGCCGTGCTCAAGCAGGCCGGCCTGTCGATGGCCGAGGTGGAGGAGATGTACCACGTGATGGCCATTGCCAACTACGAGGACCGCTTTGTCATCCCGTCGGCCCACCGTGAGTACGCCGAGAACGCGTTCGACATTCGAGGCGGCTGCGGCTTTTCGTTTGGCAACGGGTGCTCCGACGGTGCCACCGAGACGAGCATGTTCGGCGGCAAGAAGCCCCGAACCATTCCCATCAAAGCCACTGTCTGAGTGCAACGGAAGGAATCACCATGTTCAAGAAGAACCCGACCTCCTTGCGCCTGACCCTGCGCGCGCTGGGCTACCTGCTGAGCTACCCCGATGCGCAACTGCGCAGCGTGATGCCGCAGCTCATCGATGCGCTGCAGGTGGAGCAGGCCCTGACCACTGAGCGCATGGCCGAGCTAGAGGCCGTATGCCAGCACCTTGCGGCGCTCGACCCGCTGGAGGCCGAAGCCCGCTACGTGGACAACTTCGACCGGGGCCGCCAGACCTCGCTGCACCTGTTCGAGCATGTGCACGGCGACTCGCGCGACCGGGGTCCGGCGCTCATCGACCTGCTGCAGACCTACGAAAAAGCGGGCCTGCAGTTCGACGCCGAAGAGCTGCCCGACCACCTCCCGGTGGTGCTGGAGTTCGCCTCCACCCAGCCGCCGGAAGTGGCCAAGGAGTTTCTGGGCGAAATGGCCCACATCCTGAATGCCCTGTTCAGCGCGCTGGTGGCGAGGAGCAGCCCCTACGCCAGCGTGATTGCCGCCGTGCTCGAAGTGTCGGGCCAGCGCGTGCAGTCGGTGGCGCTTACGCCCGAGCCGCCCATGGACGAAGTCTGGGCCGAGCCCGAAGCGTTTGGCGGTTGCAGCACCCAGGGCCAAGCCAAGCCTGACCAGCCGCAACCTCTGCATTTCGTCCGTACCCCCCGCGCCGATCGGGCACCAGAAGGAGTCTCCATATGACCGCCTGGCTTGATACTCTGTTGTTTGGCATCTATCCTTATATTTGCCTGGCCGTCTTTTTCATTGGCAGCTGGGCGCGGTTTGACCGCGACCAGTACACCTGGAAAAGCGATTCCTCCCAGTTGCTGCGCACCGGCAGCCTGCGATGGGGCAGCAACCTGTTCCACGTCGGCGTGCTGTTCCTGTTCTTCGGGCACACGGTGGGCATGCTCACGCCGCACTTCTTGTACGAGGGTTTCATCAGCGCGGGCCACAAGCAGCTGATGGCCATGGTGTCGGGTGGTATCGCCGGGCTGCTGGGCTTTGTGGGGGTTTCCATCCTGCTGCATCGCCGCCTGTCGGACCCGCGCATTCGCGCCACGTCGAAGACGAGCGACATCGTCCTGCTCCTGCTGCTGTGGCTGCAGCTGGCCCTGGGGCTGGCCACGATCCCGTTGTCGGCCAAGCACCTCGACGGCTCCATGATGATGCTGCTGGCCGAGTGGGCGCAGCGCGTCGTGACCTTCCGTTCTGGCGGGGTGGAACTGCTGGCTGGTGCGGGCTGGATCTTCAAGGCGCACATGGTGCTGGGCATGAGCATCTTCCTGATCTTCCCGTTCACCCGCCTGGTGCATGTGTGGAGTGGTTTTGGCACGCTGGCCTATGTGCTTCGCCCCTACCAGGTGGTGCGTGCGCGCCGCTTGAACCTGCCACCCGGCCACATGCAACCGCAAGACCGTCGCGGCGCTTGAATCCACCCCACCCAAGGAGCACACCATGAGCGGATGCGGAACCGGGAGCTGCGGATGCAGCTCCACCGAGAGCAGCAACAACCACCCAGCGAGTGCGGCCCCCAGCCTTCTCACACCCGCGCAGACGGCCGCCTACGAAGCCCTGGCCGCCACCCTGGGCGTGCCCTCGCTGGCAGATGGGCTCGTGCCTCCAACCCGGCAGCCCGTCGGGCAAGTGCCGGTGGCGCGCATCAATGGCGTGGCCCTGAATGCGCCCCATGAACTGCTGGACGAAGAAGCCTTGCGCCAGCGTGCCTGCACCGAGCTGCTGCGCCAGGCGGCACAGCAGGGCGGCTTGCTGGCGCAGGACGATGTGCCCGGAGTCGAAGGCGCCATCAGCATGGAGGCCTCCAACGCCATCGAGCGGTTGCTCGATGGTGAGCTGCCCATTCCGGATCCGTCGGAAGAGGCCTGCCGCCGTTACCACGACGCCCACCCGGCCGCGCACGCCCATGGCGAGCGGGCACAACTGCGCCATGTGCTTTTTGCCGTGACGCCTGGCGTTCACGTTCCGCAGCTGCGCCTGCGTGCCGAGGCCCTGCTGATCGAACTGCGCTGCGCGGACGATGGTGGTGCAAAGTTTGCCGAAGCGGCTGCGCAGTGGTCCAACTGCCCCAGCGGCCAGCAAGGTGGCGACCTGGGCTGGCTGACCCGCGCCGACTGTGCTCCCGAGTTCGCCCGCGAAGTGTTTGGCGGCGCCGAGATCGGTGTGCTGGCGCGCCTGGTGCACAGCCGCTTTGGCCTGCATGTGGTGGAGGTGGTCGCTCGCGATCCAGGGCAGCAGCCGACGTTCGAGGAGGTGCGCCAGGCCATCGGGCTCACCCTGCGCCAGCAGGCCTGGGTGAACGCCCTGCGCCAATACCTGCAGTTGCTGGCAGGCGCTGCCGTGGTGGAGGGGGTGACGCTGGACGCGGCCGATTCACCGCTTGTACAGTAGTGGCATCGCATACCACCCGATTGCCCCATGCCCGACGAACTGCTTGAGCGCCTGCGCCGTTTCCACGACGACGCCTTCCCCCGGTACCGCGAGCAGTTCCAGGCGCTGGTGGACGAGGGGCAGCACCCCACCACCCTGTTCATCGGCTGCTCAGATTCCCGCCTGGTGCCCTACCTGCTGACCGGGGCGGGTCCGGGGGAGCTTTTTCTGGTGCGCAACGTGGGCGCGTTCATCCCGCCTTACGACGGATCGCATGGCCACCACGGCACCACGGCGGCCATCGAGTTTGCGGTGCTCAATTTGCAGGTGCGCCGCATCGTGGTGTGTGGCCACAGTCACTGTGGGGCTATCAAGGCAATGTATGGTGAGGTTTCGCCCGAGGCGCCCAACCTGAACCGCTGGCTCGATCTGGGCCGCGAGGCCTTGCTGCCCATGCAGCCCGGCCCCGAGGTCTTGCGCCGTACCGAGCAGCGCGCCGTGGTGCTGCAACTGGAGCGGCTGATGGAATATCCTATGGTCCGTAGCCGAGTGCAGACGGGTCAGATCAGTCTGCACGGCTGGCACTACGTCATCGAGGAGGGGGAAGTGCATGTGTTCGATGTCAAGACGGGGGGATTTGTGCCCGCGTCGCTGGCTGACAACAGTGGTACGGGGCCGTACCACCCCTATGTGGAGCATGACGGGCAGGTTCTTTTGGACGCGCTTTGATTCCCTTCTTGATGGAGCGCAAGGCCTGCAGGCGGCGAATACCAATCATCCCGAAACCATGAAGCGCGAACCCAATCCCCCCATGAATTCCACCTCTTCGTTGCAGCCCATCAGCCTGGATGTGCTGCGTGAAAAATACCTCAAACCCGGTGAAACCAGCGCCGAAGACCTCTACCGCCGCGTGGCCCGCGCCCTGGCGTCGGTAGAAGCACCCGACCTGCGCGACAAGTACGAAACCCTGTTCCTGGAGAACCTGCATGCGGGCGCCATTGGCGCGGGCCGCATCATGAGCGCCGCGGGCACCGACATCCAGGCCACGCTCATCAACTGTTTCGTGCAGCCCGTGGGCGATTGCATCCAGGGCGTGGACGACGAAGGCTTTCCCGGCATCTATGAAGCCTTGCGCGAAGCCGCCGAAACGATGCGCCGCGGCGGTGGCGTGGGCTATGACTTCTCGCGCATCCGGCCCAAGGGCGCGCAGGTCAAGGCCACGGCATCGGTGGCCTCGGGACCCTGCAGCTACATGAACGTGTTCGACCAGTCGTGCTCCACCGTGGAGAGCGCCGGCGCCAGGCGGGGTGCACAAATGGGCGTGTTGCGCATCGATCACCCCGATGTGCATGAGTTCATCACGGCCAAGCGCACGCCGGGGCGCTGGAACAATTTCAACGTGTCGGTGGGGGTGTCGGATGCCTTCATCGAAGCCGTCCAGCAGGGCCTGCCCTGGGAGCTGGTGCACCGGGCACGTCCCGGAGCCACCGCCATGGCCCAGGGCGCACACCAGCGCGCCGATGGCATGTGGGTCTATGCCACCGTGCAGGCCAGGGCGCTGTGGGACACCATCATGAAGTCGGCCTATGACTTCGCCGAGCCGGGCATCCTGTTCCTGGACCATATCAACGAGGACAACAACCTCAATTACTGCGAAGACATCGCCGCCACCAACCCTTGTGGCGAGCAACCGCTGCCGTCCTATGGCTGCTGCGACCTCGGCCCCGTCATCCTGACCCGGTTTGTTCGCCGCCCGTTCGGCTTCGACGGCCTGCCGTCGTTTGACTTCGAAGCCTTCGAGAAGGTGGTGGCCCTGCAGGTGCGCGCGCTCGACAACGTGCTGGACGTGACCTTCTGGCCCTTGCCGCAGCAGCGCGACGAGGCCATGGCCAAGCGCCGCATTGGTGTGGGCTTTACCGGCATGGGCAACACGCTGGCCATGCTGTGCCTGCGCTACGACATGCAGGAAGGGCGTGCCATGGCGGCGCGCATTGCAGCGGCCATGCGCGACGCGGCTTACCTGGCTTCGGTGGAACTGGCCCGCGAAAAGGGCGCCTTCCCCAAGTTCGAGGCCGAGCCCTATCTTGCCGCCGGCACCTTCGCCAGCCGCCTGCCCGAGCCGATCAAGGACGCCATTCGCACGCACGGCATCCGCAACAGCCACCTGCTGTCGATTGCCCCGACGGGCACCGTGAGCCTGGCCTTTGCCGACAACGCCTCCAACGGCATCGAGCCCCCGTTCTCGTGGATGTACAAGCGCAAGAAGCGCGAGGCCGACGGCAGCACCAGCGAGTATTCGGTGGAAGACCATGCATGGCGGCTGTACCGCGACCTGGGCGGTGACGTGAATGCCTTGCCCGACTATTTCATCTCGGCGCTGGCCATGCCTGCCGAAGGGCATATCGCCATGATGGAGGCGGTGCAGCCCTATGTGGACACGGCCATCTCCAAGACCGTGAACATCCCGGGCGACTATCCCTACGACGACTTCAAGGACCTGTACCTGCAGGCTTGGCGCGCCCGCCTCAAGGGTTTGGCCACCTACCGGCCCAATGCCATCCTGGGCTCGGTGCTCGAAACCCATGCGGCGCCCGCACCGGTGGCCGCACCCGCGGCCCCGTCCGTGGACCCCATGCGCACGGTGATCGAAAGCCGGCCCAAGGGCGGCCTCTCGGCGGTGGCCGAGAAGGTGGAGTACTGGACGCAGGAGGGCCACAAGACGCTGTACCTCATCGTCTCGTTCCTCCCGGTGCCCACGGGCATTGGCTCGGGCACGGTCGATCGCGCCATCGAATTCTTCATGCCCGTGGGCCAGAGCGGCGAATCGCAGCAGTGGATCACCGCCAGCATGCGCCTGCTGTCGCTGGCGGCGCGTGGCGGCTTTCTGGAGCGGGCGCTCAGCGACATGCGCAAGGTCGCCTGGGACCGGGGCCCCGTGCGCCTGGGTACGCACCAGAAGGACGATGGCACCCGTGTGCCGATGTGGCATGACTCCGAGGTGGCGGCCATGGCCTACGCGATCCAGAACATCCTGGCGCGGCGCGTGACCGATCCGGTGCAGCAGGTGCTGCCGCTGGAAGAGCCTGCGCCGCAGGTCGGCGGCATGCCCCCCGCCATGGCGGGCAAGAAATGCACCGAATGCGGCGCGCACGCCGTGATCCGCAAGGACGGCTGCGACTACTGCACGCAGTGCGGCCACCTGGGGACCTGTGGGTGACCTCCAGGCCCGTCATTGCGGTGCGGACGGCGTCTGGCAAGCCGTCTGCGCAGGCGCTGGCGGAGATGGACAAGCGCTGGCGCATCCGTTACCTGATGCTCGCGCCGCACCGGCTGGGCTTCTTTCTGGCCATGGTGGTGCTCGTGGCGTCGGGCCTGTGGTGGGCGCTGGTGCAGCTCGACCGGTCCACGGCCTGGCTCGGCCTGCCCTATGGGGTATCGCCCACGCTGGTGCATTCGGCGGTGATGGCGTTCGGCTTCATCCCGTTGTTCTTTTCGGGATTTCTCTTCACCGCTGGCCCTAAATGGCTGGGGGTGGAGCCCCTGCCGGTGCAGGACCTGCGCGTGCCGCTGGTGTCGCAGGCAGCCGGCTGGCTGTTGTGGCTGGCGGGCGCGCACCTGCATGCCGGTGTGGCATGGGTGGGGCTGGCGCTGGCCTGTGCCGGGCTGGTGTGGATGACCGTGCAGTTCTGGGGGCGCATACGGCGCAGCCAGGCGCAGGACCAGCTCCATGCACGTGCCATTGGTTGCGCCTGCGTGGTGGGCTGCGTCAGCCTGGCGGGGCTGTGGCTCAGCCTGGTTTTTGACGCCCACGCAGCAGCGCGGGCCTGGATTTTCACGGGGCTCTGGGGTTTTGTGGTGGTGGTGTATGTCACGGTGGCGCACCGCATGATTCCGTTCTTCACGTCCAGTGCCATGCCCATGGTGCAGGCCTGGCGCCCGTTCTGGGTGCTGTGGCTGATGCTGGCTGCGGCAGCGCTGCAGGTGCTGGCCGCGTGGCTGGATCTGGCGGGCGTGCCGGCCAGTGCTGCCGGACCGGCATGGCTGCTGGTGCACGGCACGCTGCAATTGGCCGTGGGGGGCGTGCTGGTCTGGCTGGCATGGGTGTGGGGGCTGGTGCAAAGCCTGAAGAACAGGCTGCTGGCCATGCTGCACATTGGTTTCCTGTGGCTCGGCGTGGCGTTTTTGCTGGGTGGGCTGTCACAGTGGCTGGCTGTCACGCTGGGCATCGGTGTGCTTGCCCTGGGGGCGCTGCACGCGCTGACCATGGGCTGCCTCGCTTCGCTGATGCTGGCCATGGTCACGCGCGTCTCGTGCGGCCACAGCGGCCGCGCGCTGGTGGCCGATCGCATCGCCTGGACGCTTTTCTGGTGCCTGCAGGCCGCGGCGGTGTTGCGCATCGCGGCGGCCGTGCCGGGCATTGCCGGGTTGCCCTTGCCCTGGCTGCTGCCGGTGGCCGCTGGCCTGTGGGCCGCAACCATGGGAGCCTGGGGGTTGCGGCTGGGCCGTTGGTACGGCTGCCTGCGTGCCGATGGGCGACCGGGCTGAACCAGGGATCTGCACATGGCTGTCGCCACTTCGCCCCTGAGCCACGCGCCCGGAGCAGCGCGCCCGGCCGCTCCGGACGAGGAGGCGTTGGTGGCCATGGCCACGGCATTGATCCAGTCGCGCCAGACCATCCTGCCCAAGCGGTTGGGCGCGCCCGGTCCGGGGGCAGCCGAGCTGGCCACCATCCTGAATGCCGCGGCCCATGCGCCCGACCATGGCCAGTTGCTGCCCTGGCGCTTTGTGCTGGTGCCCGAGGCAGCACGCGCGCCGTTGGCCGAGGTGTTTGCCCAGGCGCTGCTGGGGCGTGACCCCTGCGCCACGCCCGAGCAGTGCGGGCAGGCGCGCGAAAAAGCCTACCGTGCCCCGGTGCTGATGCTGGTGGTGGTGGATGGCGAGCGGGGTGATCCCGACATCGATCTGGCCGAGCGGCTGGTGTCCGCTGGCTGCGCCGTGCAGAACATGCTGCTGATGGCCACTGCGCAGGGCTATGGCTCGGCGTTGACCAGCGGTAAGGCCCTCAAGGCGGCCAGTCTGCGCGCACTGTTTCAGCTGGCTGCTTCCGAGCAGGCCCTGTGCTTCATCAGCATCGGCACCGTGCTGTCGCGCAAAGCGGTGCGTGCGCGGCCCTTGGCAAGCGCCTATGTCAGCACGCTGGACCCGGACCGGGGCGTGGTGCCCGGGTTCTGACGCCGGCCACTTCTTTCATTGCGAGATTTTTCATGGATATTTCCAGCTTCGACGATCTGCTGCAAGCCGCGCGCCTGCAGCCCGAACCCCAGCGCCTGTTGTTTGTGTTTGCCGCCGTCGAACTGCCCGACGACGCCACGCCCGCGCAGCGCGAGCGCTTTGAAGCCGGGCAGGGCGGAGCCCTGGTGCCGTTGATGTGTGTGGACAAGACGCCGCAAGAGCTGCCCTCGTTCAGTGCTCTGGTGGAAGAGGCCCGCCAGTTCACTGCCCCGGGCCACGACTGGGCCATGGTGTTCGCGGCGGCCCTGTCGGGCACGCTGAACCAGGCACCCAGCAGTGCCGATGCCGAGGCACCCCTGCAGCGCATGGTCGATGCCATCAAGGGCGGCGCGCATGGCGCCTACATTCCTTTTGACCGGCAGGGGCAGCCGGTCCGGTTCGGGTAGCCGCAGCCATGGCCACCTCCTCGGCCTTGCCCGGTTTCCATGCGCCTGCCGTGGGGTTCGAGCAGCCCTTTGCCATGCTCGAGGCCTGCCATGAGCGCGTGCAGCGCACGCTGGCCCTGCTGCAGCGGCTGCGCGCCCATGTGCAGGAACACGGCGCGGATGTGCCTGCGCAGCAGGCGGCGCGCGACGTGCTGCGCTACTTCGACGTCGCGGCGCCGCTGCACCATGAAGACGAGGAACTGCATGTGTTTGCGCTGCTCCTGGCGCAGGGCACCTCCGGGGTGGCTGCGCTGGTGGCGCGCCTGCAGCACGACCACATCTGCATGGCCGCCGACTGGGCGGCCGCACGCCTGCCGCTGCAGGCCCTGGTCGATGGACGGCAGGCGGGGTTCAGCGAAGCCGATGGCGCGGCGTTCGACCGCTTTATCGCCCGCTACGACCGCCACATCGCCGACGAAGAGACCGTGGCCTATCCAGCAGCGCAAGCCCTGCTGGCAGCGCCGGCGCTGGAGGCCATGGGCAGCGAGATGGCGGCCCGCCGCAAGGGATGACCTGCATGACCCGGGCGCGTCGGTGGTAGTGCGGAGCGCCCGAGGCCACGCTGCCACAGGCCGCAGGGAGTTATGCAGGCTATCCCAAGGTGCCAGTGTCCCGGTGGTGGTGCTTCAAAAAGTATAGCTATTGGCGCTTTCTACATAAGCGCTCAGGCCTGATTTGACTGCAAACACCATCGCCAAGGGCGACACCCGCCATGCCCCACGAGCATGGGCCCGCCAGGCGCTGGCGGGGGTGTGGGCCTGGAGCAGCAGGATGCTGGCAGGCTTGTATGCGTAGTTGTTCCCTTTCCAGGTCATCCGCCTCGTTGTTGCTTTGCCTTGTCGTGCTACTGCACTGCCTGCGGCTTCACGCCTAGACACGAATGATCTGGAAACGGAATTACCTGCTTTTTATCGCCCGTGTGGCCTTGACCTTGGCCCTGGCCTGGGCGGCAGCAGCCGCCTGTGTGGCGCTGCACACCCCGCTGCCCTGGATGATCGGCCCGCTGCTGTCGATGGGCGGTGCGTCCACCGAAAGCTGGGCCCCGCTGCGCAATGCCGGGCAGTGGTCCGTCGGCGCCTCGCTGGGGCTTTATTTCACACCCCAGGTCGTGGCGCTGGTGGCCAGCCTGTGGTGGGCCATTGCGGTGGGCATTGTGTGGGCGCTGGCGCTGGGCTGGCTGTTTGGTGCCTGGCTGTACCGGCTGCACGCACCGCGCATGCATGGCGTGCCGGCGTCGATGATGCGGGCCACCAGCTATTTTTCGGGGGCCATTGGCGCGGCGTCCGGGATGACGCTGCTGGCCGAGCGCGAAAATGCCCGCACCGATCTCGTGGCCGCCAGCCACCGCCTGCGCCTGCTGATCGTCACGGTGACGATTCCTTTTTCGCTGCAGTGGAGCGGCCTGCATGGCCTCGATATCCTGCCGCCCGCCGTGCGCGCAGTGAGCTGGCCGGGGCTGGCGCTGCTGGCGCTCCTCACCGGGGCCGGAGCGCTGGTCATGGACCGTCTGGACCGCGCCAACCCCTGGTTCATGGGCGCGCTGGTGGTGTCGATGGGGCTGGGTGCGGCGGGCAGTTCCAGGCAGAAAAAAAGGGGCAATGCCCCTTTTTCTCGTTGTTCGCCTCAGTGCACCACCACCGGGTTCTGCGCCAGACCGGCATAGCGGTCGAGTGCGTCTTCCACTTCTTCCTGGGTCGGGGTGTCGCGCTGCCAGGCCAGGATCTGCTGCTGGAACATTTCGGCCCAGGAGCCATCCAGATACACCTCTTTGCCCGAGCGTTTGTCCACGATTTCAAAGCCGTGGCGGGCCAGTTGGGGTGCGGGCGGCGCGGTGTCGTTCAGCGGGGCGCCTTTTTGCTCCACGGCGTCGGGCAGCATGTGGACTACCACAAAGGAGTCAGAGTCGTAGAGCATTTGCATGGTGTTCCCCCAGTCGATATGTGAATCAGATGACAGCGGGTGGCCAGAGTTCAAGTCCCACAGCCTCCTGGCACCTGATGCCTTGCAGTATTTCACGAAAAAGGGCCTGTGCCGGGTTCGCGGGGGCTTTTCGCCGCCATGGCGCAAGCAAGCAACACTGGAATGGAATGCCGCCCAGGGTGATCAGGGCGGGCCGCTGCTGCGCAGGCGCAGGTCGGCAAAGTCGCCATTGGCCTGGGTCAGGCGGATGCGCACGGGCATATAGCCCAGGTCGGGGGCCAGCCACAGCTCGGCTTTCTGGTCGTAGTCGCGGCGCGGCAGGCGTTGCAGCTTCCAGGCCCGTGTGGGGCCGGCGGGCAGATCCAGCGTTTCCTGCCCCTCGATCGAGAAGGTCCAGCGGTCGGCGCTGCGGGCGCTGACGGTGGTCAGGGTGACCTGGGTGCCCGGCACAAACCGCCCGGGGTCGGCCGCCAGCATCGCGCCAAGCTGGATGAACACGCTCAGGCGGTCCTGCGCGCCGGGCCCGGCGGCCGCCTGCGGGGTATTGGCGCTGAAGGTGACGCGGCCCCGGGCATGATCGAAGTGGGCGGCGTGCTCGCTGCGCGAACGGTCGGCAAAGCGCTCGGGCTGCAGCCCCTGCGCGGTGATCTGGCCAACGCTGCTCTGGGAGCGGCTGCTCACCAGAAAAGCGCTGATTTCCTGCCGCGCTTCGTAGCGGCTGCCGTCGTGCTGCCACAGCAGTTCGGCGCGGGCGTTGTAGTTGAACTTTTTCGCTTGCCCACTCACGTCAAACGCCAGGCGCACCGGCGCGGGCACGCGCACCGCAGGCGCTGCGGTGCTGGCCGCGCGGCCCGTTTCGCCGCCCGGAAGGCTGATGTCCACGCCTGCGCCGGTGTTGTTGTCGGGCCCCGTGGTCGGGCCGGGGCTTTGAGGGCTGGGCGATGGGGGGGCTGCAGTGCTGGCCTGGGGCTGCGGGGCTGCGGCCACGACCTCGGGCTCCTCGGGCATGGGTGGAGTGTCAACCACCGGGGCGGCTGTGGAGGGATCGCCCGGCCCGGCAGACGTTTCAGGCGGCGCCGGGGGCCGCGCCAGCGGTGGCGTGGCGGCGGCCTTGGCTGCGTGTTGCGCCGCCGGGGGCGCGGCGGGTTTCTTGCGCGCGGCCGTGGGGCGGGCGGGCGCGGGTGGCGTGGGGGGCGCCGCTGCCGGGTGTGGGGGCGGCGGCGGTGGCGGTGGCGGTGGCGGTGGCGGTGGCGCAATGCTGCGCGTGCTGAAAACCTGCGCGGCGGGGGGGGCGGACGGGTTGCCGTCCCACACCATGGGCATCCCTTGCAGCACCAGCCAGTGCAGCGCCAGCACCAGGGCGGTCAGAACAAGCAATGGCCGGCGTGGCATCACAGGGCTCCAGCCGGCGTCAGGCGCAGCCCGCACCCAGGTCTTGCGAGAGCTGGGCGGCGGCGGCACGCAAGGGGGTGTCGATGGCACCGCCCCATTGGGGATCGAATGTGGCCACCGAGCCCAGCGTGGTGATGCCCAGCACCAGGTGGCCGTCGGCGTCGAACACGGGCGCACAGAACGCCACGATGCCGGGCAGCAGCGTGTCCACCACGCGGGCCGAGCCGTGCACGCGCACCTCGGCCAGCAGGGTTTCGACGGCTGCCGGGGTGGTGGGCAGATCGGTGCGCTGTAGCTTGGCGGCATGTGCCAGCTCTTCCTGCAGCAGGGGCGCCACGGCCTCGCGCGGCATGTGGGCGGCAAAGCAGCGCCCCGTGGCAGAAGACAGCAGCGGCATCACGTCGCCCAGGCGCAGATTGGCGGTGACGGCCTGGGGCGACTCTTCCCAGTGCACGATGGTCGGCCCCCGGTTGCCCCATACCGCCAGGGCGAGGGTGTGGCCGATGGCCTGCATCAGCGCCGGCATGCGCTCGCGCGCCAGGCGCACCGCATCCAGGCGCGACAGCGAGGCCAGGCCCAGCTTGAGCGCCGCCGGGCCCAGGTCGTAGTGCGCGGTGCGGCTGTCCTGCACCACCAGCCCCAGGCGCTGAAAGCTCACCAGGTAGCGGTGGGCCTTGGCCGCGCTCATGCCGGCCGAGGCTGCCAGGTCTTTCAGCATGAGTGGCCCGCGCGAACGCGTCAGCCCTTCCAGCAGCGAAAACCCCACCTCCACCGACTGGATGCCCGCACGTTCTTTGTCCATGTGCACTAAAATTTGCGAGTTTTGTTTAGTTAAATCAATTTCACCCAGCGTAATTTATGCTGGATGCGCCCCACGTCAACCAGAGACAGAGGTCCTGCCCCCATGAAACTTGCCACCTACAAAGACGGCTCGCGCGACGGCCAGCTGCTTGTCGTCTCCCGCGACCTGGGCACAGCCCATTATGCGACCGGCATTGCCAGCAAGCTCCAGCAGGTGCTGGACGACTGGAACTTCCTTTCGCCCCAGTTGCAGGACCTGTACGACCAGCTCAACGCAGGCCGCGCACGCCACGCCTTTCCCTTTGATCCGCAGCAATGCATGGCGCCGCTGCCCCGGGCCTACCAGTGGGCCGATGGCTCTGCGTACATCAACCACGTCGAACTGGTGCGAAAAGCGCGTAACTCCGAGGTGCCGGCCAGTTTTTACACCGATCCGCTGATGTACCAGGGTGGCAGCGATGACTTCATCGGCCCCTGCGACGATGTGGTGGTGCCCAGCGAGGCCATGGGCATCGACTTCGAGGCCGAGATCGCCGTGGTCACCGGCGACGTGAAGATGGGTGCCAGCCCCGAGCAGGCGCTCGATGGCATCCGCCTCGTCATGCTGGCCAACGACGTGAGCCTGCGCAACCTCATTCCCGCCGAGCTGGCCAAGGGCTTCGGTTTTTTCCAGAGCAAACCCGCCACCGCCTTCAGCCCCGTGGCCGTGACGCTCGATGAACTGGGCGAGGCCTGGGAGCACGGCCGCCTGAACCTCGTCGTGCAGTCCACCTGGAACGGCCGCAAGGTGGGCATGTGCGACGCCGGGCCGGAGATGACCTTCCACTTCGGCCAGTTGATCGCCCATGTGGCCAAGACGCGCAACGTGCGCGCCGGCTCCATCATCGGCAGCGGCACCGTCAGCAACAAGGGCGTGGAGCAGAACGGCCGCACCGAGTGGCCCAGGGGCTACAGCTGCATCGCCGAAAAGCGCTGCATCGAAACCGTCCAGGACGGCCAGCCCAGCACGGAGTTCATGAAGTTCGGCGACACCATCCGCATCGAGGCCAAGGGCCCGGACGGCGCCAGCATCTTCGGTGCCATCGACCAGTCCATTGCATCGCCTGCGGACGCGTGAGTGGCGACGGGTATTTGAATGAAATATGGCTGTAGCGCTTTATTCATCAGCGCAAACAGCTATCGTAATGATAGTATTTTTTGAGGGCGGGTTCCGTGCCGCGCACGGCCCCGCCGCCGGACAAACCAGGCCAAGGCCACATCGGCGCAAGGGGTGTTTGCCGGGTGACTAGACGACCGGTCTAATGGCTGCACAATGCACGCCGTGATCACCGAACAGCAACCCCCCGTCAAACACCATATCCTGCGCTGCGGCGAGCGGCTGGTTGCCGCCAAGGGCTTCGTCGGCGTGGGCCTGGCCGAAATCCTGGTGGCGGCGGGCGTGCCCAAGGGCTCGTTCTACCACTACTTCGGCAGCAAGGAGCGCTTTGGCGAAGCGCTGCTGGCGCAGTACATGGAGCGCTACCTGGCGCAGCTTGAGGCGCTGCTGCAGCCCGACGATGCCGGCACGCCGGCGCGGGCGCGGCTGATGCGCTACTGGTCTTACTGGAACACGTCGCAGTGCGGCATCGCCACCGCTGGCGCGCCTGCCAATGGTTGCGCCAACGAGGCAGCGGGTGCCCGATGCCTCATCGTCAAGCTCAGTGCCGAAGTGGCCGACATGTCCGAGCCCATGCGCCTGGCGCTGCGCCGGGGCACCGACGACATCGTGCAGCGCATTGCCCAGTGCCTGCACGATTGCCAGGCCGAGGGCGCGCTGCCCGCCAATGCCGACACGGCGGCGCTGGCGCTGACCTTGTATGAACTGTGGCTGGGCGCCAGCCTGCTGGCCAAGCTGCGCCGCGATGGCTCGGCGTTCGAACATGCGCTGAAAAGCACCGAGCAACTGCTGGACAGGACGGCGGCCTGAAAGACAGCCCATGCGCTCTGGACCGCCCCGCCTCGAACACCTGAGTTTTCCCATCCACCCGCCGCACCGCCGGTGGCCCTGTGCACCCCGCCCCCTCCATTGACCCACGAAGGACTGCCATGCTGAATTTCGACTTCCACAACCCCACCCACATCGCTTTCGGCAAGGGCCGCGTGGCCGACCTGGCCAAGCTGGTGCCCGCTCAGGCCAAGGTGCTGATCCTGGTGGGCGGCGCCAGCGCCGAAAAGACCGGCACGCTGGCCGAGGTGCGCGCCGCGCTGGGCGAGCGCCAGCACGCCACCTTCAGCGGCATCGAGCCCAACCCGAGCTACGAGACCTCGATGAAGGCCGTGGCGCAGATCCGCGCAGGCGGGTTCGACTTCCTGCTGGCCGTGGGCGGCGGCTCGGTGATCGACGCGGTGAAGTTCATCGCCGCCGCCGTGCACCTGGAGGGCGACGACGCCTGGGCCATCCTCGAACAGCGCGGCCGCAACATCACGCAGGCCGTGCCCTTTGGCGTGGTTCTCACCCTGCCCGCCACGGGGTCGGAGATGAACAACGGTGGCGTGATCACGCACCGCGGCAAGGGCGCCAAGCTGGCCTTCAGCAGCGTGCACAGCTTCCCCCGGTTCTCGGTGCTCGACCCCACCAAGACCTACACGCTGCCACCCCAGCAACTGGCCAACGGCGTGGTCGATGCGTTCGTGCACACGGTCGAGCAGTACCTGACCTACCCGGTCAACGCCCCCGTGCAGGACCGCTTTGCCGAAGGCATTTTGCAGACGCTGATCGAGGTGGGTCCGCGCCTGCTCACGGCCCCCGAGCCCGTGTACGACGACCGCGCCAACCTCATGTGGGCCGCCACCATGGCGCTCAACGGGCTGATCGGCGCCGGTGTGCCGCAGGACTGGGCGACGCACATGATTGGCCACGAACTCACGGCGCTGCACAACATCGACCACGCGCGCACGCTGGCCATCGTGCTGCCCGCACTGCTGAACGAGCGCCGTGTGCCCAAGCGCGCCAAGTTGCTGCAATACGGCGAGCGCGTGTGGGGCATCACCACCGGCACGGACGACGAGCGCATCACCGCCGCGATCGAGCGCACGCGCGCCTTCTTTGAAAGCATGGGCATCGCCACGCGCCTGTCTGGCTACGGCCTGGACGCCGGCACCATCGACACCGTGGTGGCGCAACTTGAAGCGCATGGCATGGTGCAACTGGGCGAGCAGCGCGAGGTGACACCGGCCGTGAGCCGGCGCATTCTCGAAGCCGCGCTGTAAGCACGCTGGCGGTCCGCCGCAGTGCAACCTTTTACCCAAGGACATGGCATGCCAAAAATACTGATGGTGCTCACCTCCCACGACCGGCTGGGCAACACGGGCGCCAAGACCGGCTTCTGGCTGGAAGAGTTTGCCGCGCCGTACTACGTGTTCAAGGACGCGGGTGCCGAAGTGACGCTGGCGTCGCCCCGGGGCGGCCAGCCGCCGCTGGACCCCAAGAGCGACGACCCCGGCGCGCAGACCGACGCCACGCGCCGCTTCAAGGCCGATGCGGCCGCGCAAAAGGAGTTGGCCAGCACCCAGCGCCTGGCCGACGTGCAGGCATACGACTACGACGCGGTGTTCTACCCCGGTGGCCATGGCCCGCTGTGGGACCTGGCCGAAGACGCGCACTCCATCGCGCTGATCGAGGCCACGCTGAACGCCGGCAAGCCCGTGGCCGCCGTGTGCCACGCGCCCGCCGTGCTGCGCCACCCCAAGGGCAAGGACGGCCAATCGGTGGTCAAGGGCAAGAACGTGACCGGTTTCACCAACACCGAGGAAGCCGCCGTGGGGTTGACGGAGGTGGTGCCGTTTCTGGTGGAAGACATGCTCAAAGCCAACGGCGGCCACTACGCCAAGCTGGGCGATTGGCAGCCTTATGCGATCACCGATGGCCTGCTGATCACGGGGCAAAACCCCGCGTCATCCGAACCTGCGGCGCATGCGCTGCTCAAGAAGCTGGGCTGATGCCAGCCGGCGCCCGTCGCGGGTGGCCTGGATCTGCATGAAAATGGCTGCTGGCGCTTATGCAGTAAGCGCCAGCAGCTATTATTTTTGACAAACTTTCCGGGCGACCCTGGCGCCTGGAACGCCCGCGTCATCAAGCTGCTTGCGGGGTGCCAGACGCCGCTGGATGGGCACAGGCTTCGACCTCCACCAGGCAGTCATAAAACGTGGGCGCGCGGCCCAGGTCGGTGAGGGCCTGGCTGGTGACCTCGTTCACGTTGGTGCCATCCAGCCCCAACTTGCGCCACCAGACGCCCAGGCCGTTGACCACGCCGGATCGGGCGCGGCGCGAGATTGTGGCGTGGCACCGGTAGCTGCCCCGGTCGTTGAACACACGCACCACGGCGCCGTCGTCAATGCCGCGTGCCAGGGCGTCGTCGGGATGGATCTCCAGCACCGGCCGGCCTTCGATGTCGCGCAGGCTTTGCACGTTCACGAAGGTGGAGTTCAGAAAATTGCGCGCGGGCGGGGAAATCATGGCCAGCGGGTAGCGGGCCGAGCTGCCCTGCAGTTCGTGGTTGGGCAGGTGGTCCGGCAGGCCGTCCAGTCCCTGCGCGGCCAGGCGGGCGCTGAAGAACTCGCACTTTCCGCTGGGCGTTGGAAAGCCGCCGTCGGCAAACGGCGCATCGGGCAGCGCCAGCGTGGCAAAGCCCTGGGTTTCGAGCAGGGCGTAGTCCACCGCATCGCCAAAGGCCTGCCGGCATAGCGCCTCGTCGCTATCGGCAAAGCAGGGCTCGGTGAAACCCATGTGCCTGGCCAGGTCGCGGAAGATCTGCGCATTGCTGCGGGCCTGGCCCAGGGGTTGAATGGCGGGGCGGTTGAGCAGCACATCGGTGTGGCCGTAGCTCAGATGCACGTCCCAGTGCTCCAGTTGTGTGGTGGCGGGCAGGATGTAGTCCGCGTAGTCGGCCGTGTCGGTTTGGAAATGCTCCAGCACCACGGTGAACAGGTCTTCGCGCGCAAAACCCTGCACCACCCTGCCGGAATCGGGCGCCACGGCCACGGGGTTGCTGTTGTAGACCACCAGCGCCTCGATCCGGGGGCCGAATTCGGGCGATGCCCCACGCAAAAGGTCGTCGCCAATGCCCACCATGTTGAGCGTGCGCGGTGTGCGAACAGGCATCAGGTCGGGCCGCTGCAGCACGGCGCGCTGCGCCGGGAACTGGCCCGAGCTCGACAGCAGCATGCCGCCCGCACGGTGGCGCCAGGCGCCCGTCAGCGCGGGCAGGCAGGCCACGGCGCGCACCGCGTTGCCGCCGCCGCGCACGCGCTGCATGCCGTAGTTCAGGCGGATGGCAGCGGGCTTTAGGGTGCCGTAGTCTTTGGCCAGCTGGCGGATCTGTTCCACGGGCACGCCGCAGACTTCGGCCGCGCGCTCGGGTGGCCATTGCAGGGCGCGCTCGCGCAGCAGGTCCCAGCCCAGCGTGTGCTGCGTGATGTAGTCGTGGTCCAGCCAGTCGTGGGTGATCAGCTCGTGCATCAGCGCCAGCGCCAGCGCGGCATCGGTGCCGGGGCGCAGGGCAATGTGCTCGTGGCACTTGTCGGCCGTCTCGGTCTTGCGCGGGTCGATGCACACCAGCCGCGCGCCGTTGCGCTTGGCCTGCTGGGCATGGCGCCAGAAGTGCAGGTTGCTGCCAATCGAGTTGCTGCCCCAGATCAGGATGAGCTTCGCCTCGGCAAAAAACTCCACCTTCATGCCCACCTTGCCGCCCAGCGTCTGCACCAGGGCTTCGGTACCGGCCGATGCGCAGATGGTGCGGTCCAGTTGCGAGGCCCCCAGGCGGTGAAAGAACCGCCGGTCCATGCTCTCGCCCTGCACCATGCCCATGGTGCCGGCGTAGCTGTACGGCACGATGGCCTCGGGCGCGCGGACGGCGATGGCCGAAAGGCGTGCCGTGATGTCGTTCAGCGCCTCGTCCCAACTGACCGGGGTGAACTGCCCACTGCCCTTGGGACCGGTGCGTTTGAGCGGTGTGAGGATGCGCGCGGGGTGGTAGCTGCGCTCGGTGTAGCGCGACACCTTGGCGCACAGCACGCCATCGGTGTGTGGATGGTCGGGGTTGCCCTGCACGCGCGTGGCCACGCCGTTTTCCACCGTGGTGAGCAGGGCGCAGGTATCGGGGCAGTCGTGCGGGCAGGCCCCGCGCACCTGCATCGGAGCAGACCGTGGCGTATTTGCGGCAGAAGACATGGGCATTCGGTGGCTTGCTCGTTAAACTGGAACGCAGGGTCGGGTGCGGCGTGCATGCGGTGCAACCGAGCCAAGGGGGCTGCCGGATGGCAGCGCGGAGGGTTCACCCTTTTTTCACAAGACCGGGATTTCACCATGAACCAAACGGTAATAGGGCGCAGACAGTTTTCCGTGGGCCTGGGCGCGGCAGCGCTGGGTGGTTTCAATCTGGCGCGCGCGCAGGGCGAAGGCCGCATCGTGCTGGGGCAGTCGGCCGCTTTCACGGGCCCTGCGGCCCAGCTGGGCATCCAGTTCAACATGGGCGCCAAGCTCTTTTTTGACCGGCTCAACGCCCAGGGCGGCGTGGGACGGCGCACGGTGGAAATCCGCACGCTGGACGACGGCTACGAGCCCGACCGCTGCGCCGAGAACACCAGAAAGCTCATTGCCGACGACGTGTTCGCGCTGTTTGGCTACATCGGCACCCCCACCAGCCTGGCGGCGCTGCCGATTTTCACCCAGGCCAAGGTGCCTTTTTTCGGCCCCTTCACGGGTGCCGAGGCGCTGCGCCAGCCGTTCAACCGCCTGATTTTTCATGTGCGCGCTTCGTATTACGACGAAACCGCGCTCATCGTGCGCCAGCTCACCAACCTGGGGCTCAAGAAGATCGCGGTGTTCCACCAGAACGACGCCTATGGCAAGGCGGGGCTGGACGGGGTGACCAAGGCGCTCGCCGATCTCAAGCTCGCCCCGGTGGCCACGGCCACGGTGGAGCGCAATTCAACCGATGTGAAGGCCGCCGTGGACAAGCTGGTGCCCGCCATGCCCGACGCCGTGGTGCAGATCTCGGCCTACGCGGCCAGTGCCGCGTTTGTGCGCGCTGCGCGCAAGGCGGGCTTTGGCGGCACTTTCTACAACGTGTCGTTCGTGGGCACCCAGGCGCTGGCCGATGAACTGGGCAAGGACGGCGCGGGCGTGGTGGTGTCGCAGGTGGTGCCTTCGCCCTACCAGCCATCGCGCCAGATCACGCGCGAGTTTCTGGAGGCCATCAAGAAGGGCGGCGACAAGGTGCAGGCGAACTATTCCAGCCTGGAAGGGTATCTGGCGGCCCGTGTTTTCAGCGAGGGCCTGCGCCAGGCGCTGGCCGGCGGCAAGCTCAGCCACGACAGCTTCATTGCAGGCCTCGAAGCCCTGGGTTCGCAGGTGATCTCCGGGTTCCCGGTGTCCTTCAGCAGCTCGGACCACACAGCCTCGCATTTCGTGGAAATGTCGATGCTGACCGGCGACGGTCGCGTGCGCACCTGAGCGGCGCCGCCCGGCTTCGCAGGCTCAGCCCAGGGCCTGCGTTCGCGCCAGCCCCTGCATGAACGCCTCACAGCGCGCCAGCTGTTCCAGGCTTACATATTCATCGGGCTGGTGCGCCTGCTGGATGCTGCCCGGGCCGCACACCACGGTGGGAATGCCGGCGTTCTTGAACAGGCCGGCTTCGGTGCCAAAAGCCACCAGCGTGGTGCCGGCCTCGCCGCTCAGATCCTGGGCCAGCCGCGTCACGGCATCGTCCTTGCTGCCGAGAAAACTGGGGATCTCGCAGAGGGTCTCGAACTGGATGCCCGCGCCAGGCGCCACCTTCTTCATGGCGGGTTCCAGCGCCTTGGCATAGGCCACCACCTCGGCCTGCATCTGCGCGGCATTGGCAGTGGGCAGGTCGCGAAATTCGTAGCGGAACTCGGCATCGCGCGGCACCACGTTGTCGGCAATGCCGCCATGGAACTGGCCCACGCTGGCCGTGGAGAACGGCACGTCGAAGCCCGCAAAGCGCGGCTCGTTGCGCTCGAACCCCTCGGCCATGTCGCGCACCCGGCCCACCACGCGGGCGGCCATCTCGATGGCGTTGACCGAGTGCGGCGTGAGCGACGAATGCGCCTCCTTGCCGCGCACGCAGCACTTGTAGCGGTACACGCCCTTGTGCGCGATGGCGGGCACCATGCTGGTGGGCTCGCCCACGATGCAGGCCAGGGGGCGGATGCCTGCATCGCGCAGGTCGGCAATCAGCTCCTTCACGCCAAAGCAGCCGATTTCTTCTTCGTAGGTGAAGGCAAAGTGCACGGCAAAGGGCGCCTCGCTGTTCAGGAACTGCTCGGCCTGCGACAAGGCCACGCCGATGAACGCCTTCATGTCGGCGCTGCCCCGGCCATACAGACTCGGACCCTCGGGGCCGTCCCGCACCACGGCGCCCAGCGGGTCCACGCTCCAGTCCTGGCCGTCCCAGGGCACGGTGTCGGTGTGGCCCGAGAGGATCACACCGGCAGGCTTGCCCTCGCCCAGCGTGGCAAACAGGTTGGCCTTGGTCTTGCCGGCATTGAAGGTCAGCCGGCTTTTCACTCCCATGTGGGCCAGGTGGTCACGGATGAAGTGGATCAGCTCCAGGTTGGAGTTATGGCTGACGGTGTTCATGCGCACCAGGGTTTGCGCAAGTTCGAGGGCGTGGGCAGAAATCATGGTGTGGGGGTGCAATCGGCTGCGTTGGCAGGCATCTGGATACCGGGCTAGACTGTCAATTCGCAAGGATGCACATCATGAACGTTATCGATTCCATCGTCACCCAGGCCGCCAGTATTGCAGCGGTGCGCCGGGATATCCACGCCCATCCCGAGCTGTGCTTCGAAGAAGTGCGCACCGCCGATGTGGTGGCGCAAAAGCTCACCGAATGGGGTATTCCCATCCACCGGGGGCTGGGCAAGACCGGCGTGGTCGGCATCGTGAAGGGGCGCGATGGCGGCGCCAGCGGCCGTGCCATCGGCCTGCGCGCCGACATGGACGCGCTGCCCATGCAGGAGTTCAACACCTTCGCGCACGCCAGTCAGCACCACGGCAAGATGCACGCCTGTGGCCACGATGGCCACACGGCCATGCTGCTGGCCGCTGCGCAGCACTTTGCCAGGTATCGCAATTTCGATGGCATCGTGTACCTGATCTTCCAGCCGGCGGAAGAGGGCGGTGGTGGCGCGCGCGTGATGATCGAGGACGGTTTGTTCGAGCAGTTTCCCATGCAGGCCGTGTTTGGCATGCACAACTGGCCTGGCATGAAGGCCGGCCAGTTCGCGGTGAGCCCCGGCCCGGTGATGGCGTCGTCCAACGAGTTCAAGATCACCATCCGCGGCAAGGGCAGCCACGCCGCCATGCCGCACATGGGCATCGACCCGGTGCCCGTGGCCTGCCAGATGGTGCTGGCGTTCCAAAACATCATCAGCCGCAACAAGAAGCCGGTGGACGCGGGCGTGATCTCGGTCACCATGGTCCACACCGGCGAGGCCACCAACGTGGTGCCCGACAGCTGCGAGCTGCAGGGCACGGTGCGCACCTTCTCCATCGAGGTGCTCGACATGATCGAGCGCCGCATGAAGCAGGTGGCCGAGCACACCTGCGCCGCGCACGAGGCCACTTGCGAATTCGAGTTCGTGCGCAATTACCCGCCCACCGTGAACTCGTCCGCCGAGGCCGAGTTCGCGCGCAAGGTCATGCAGGGCATCGTGGGCGAGGCCAACGTGGTGGTGCAAGAGCCGACCATGGGCGCCGAGGATTTCGCCTTCATGCTGCAGGCCAAGCCGGGGGCGTACTGCTTCATTGCCAACGGCGATGGCGCGCACCGCGACATGGGCCATGGCGGCGGCCCCTGCACGCTGCACAACCCGAGCTACGACTTCAACGACGACCTGATTCCGCTGGGCGCCACCTACTGGGTGCGGCTGGCCGAGGAGTGGCTGGCTGCGGCCCCCGCCTGACCGGCGCAAGGCAGCAGGTGCGCCGGATGTTTCAACGAATCGGGCGCGCGGGTTCCCAGATGGCATTGCGGCCCCCGTTTTTTCAGCCATCGGTTCAGGAAATCCCATGATCGGTATCGCCCAGGCGTTCGCCCCCGCCTACGCGCGTGCGCGCACGCTATTTCTGGAGGCTTCCGCCACGGCCAGCCTGCCCATCGAATCGCACCGCCATCCGCTCTTGGGACGCGATGGCGAAGACCTGGCCATGGATGTGGTGCGGGACGGCCCGCCAGATGCCGACAAGCTGCTCATCGTCAGCAGCGGCTGCCATGGCGTGGAGGGGTTTTGCGGCAGTGGCGTGCAGGTGTTTGCGCTACACGACCAGGAGTGGCGCGACCTGGCGCATGCGCAGGGCGTGGCCGTGCTCTACATCCATGCGCTCAATCCCCATGGCTTCTCGCACATTCGCCGCGCCACGCACGAGAACGTGGACCTGAACCGCAATTTTCACGACTTCCGCCAGCCCTTGCCCGTCAATGCCGCCTACCGCGAAGTGGCGCCGCTGCTGCTGCCCGACATATGGCCACCGCAGGCGGGCAACGTGCAGGCCGTGCAGGCCTACATCGCCACGCATGGCGCAGCCGCCTGGCAGGCTGCCATCACGCGTGGGCAGCATGAATTTGCCCAGGGCCTGTACTTTGGTGGCACGGCGCCGACCTGGAGCAACCAGACGCTGCGCGCGGTGCTGCGCCAGCATGGCGGCCGGGCAGCGCGCGTGGGCTGGATCGATCTGCACACGGGCCTGGGTCCCGGCGGCCTGGGTGAGCGTATCTACTGCGGTCCGGACGATGCCGCCGCCGTGCAGCGCGCGCGCAACTGGTGGGCGGGTGATGGCGCCACGCCCGTCACATCGATTCATGACGGATCGTCCACCTCGGCATTCCTTACCGGGCTGATGTGGACCGCCATCCGGGACGAATGCCCCCAGGCCGAATTCACCGGCATTGCCATGGAATACGGCACGAAGCCGCTGCAGGACGTGCTGCAGGCCCTGCGTGCCGAGCATTGGCTCCATCTCCATCCCGAAGCCCCCGCCGCACAGGCCGCGCAGATCAAGGCGCAGATGCTGGCGGCGTTCTACACCGACACCGATGCCTGGAAGGGCCAGGTCATCAGCCAGGCGCGGCAGTCGATGTTCCAGGCGGTGCAGGGGCTGAACAGGCCCTAAGATTCGGCGCAGACACTATTTGCCGACACCGTTCACTTCCCAACTTTTCATAAAAGGACCAACGACATGGCCGACCTGAACGCCACTTTCGAAACCGCTGTGGCCAATTCCAAGAACCTCAGCGAGCGCCCCGACAACGTCACGCTGCTGAAGATCTATGCGCTGTACAAGCAGGCCACGGCGGGCGACAACACCGAAAAGAAGCCCAGCTTCTCCGACGTGGTGGGCCGTGCCAAGTGGGACGCATGGGAAAAGCTCAAGGGCACCGATCTCGACGCCGCCAAGCAGCAGTACATCGACCTGATCGAGTCGCTGGGCTGAGGGGCAAGGACCGGTTCAAGAAACAAGGCGGCTTCAGGCCGCTTTTTTCATGGGGACCGGCGTGGCCGTGCGTCAGTCGCGCCAGGTCACGCTGTCGCCTGGGGCTGCGCGCTGCGTGCGAAACCGGTTGGCCGGATGCGCCGGGGCGGCCAGGCCGAACGAGATGCCGCAGACGATGCTGCGGTCTGCGCCAATGCCCAGCACCTCGCGCAGCACGCCGGGGTAGGCGGCCAGCGCGGCCTGCGCAATGGTTGCCACGCCCAGGCTGTGCGCGGCCAGCAGAAAGTTGCCTACATAGGCGCCGCAATCCACCGCGCCATACACGCCCAGGGCCTCGTCGCTGCTGACGATGGCCACATGCGGCGCACCGAACATCGTGAAGTTTTCGGCCGCCTGCCGGGCGGATGCCTCGCGGTCACCTTTGGGAATGCCCAGTGCTTCGTAAAGGCCCCAGCCGCATTCGCGCCGCCGCTCCTGGTACACGCCCCGGTATTCACGCGGCCAGGGCAAGTCGGGTGCGGGGGGCTCCGCGGCCACATGGGCCTGCAGGGCGCTGCGCAGGCGGGCCAAGGTGGCGCCGCTGGCGATAGTGAGCTGCCAGGGCTGCGCATTGCACCACGAGGCCGTGCGCTGGGCGGCCGCCAGGATGCGGTCGATGGTGGCGCGGTCCAGTTCCTGCGCAAGAAAGGCGCGGCAACTGTAGCGGGTGTGCAGCAGGGTGGACAGGGTTTCGTAGGCAGGCGTCGCCCCTGCAGGCGCCGCGACGCAGGGTTGCATGCTGGGCGGGTTCATTGCACTGCCTTTCGGGCTGCGGCCTTGGCGGGCGCCTGCTTTTTTACCGACGCGGCCTTGTGCGCACCGGGGTGTGGAGCGTTCAAAAGCGCATCGAGTTGCTCACCGATTTCGGCTTCGATGCGCGCCTTGAAGGCGCCAAACAGAAAGCCCAGTTCGGCCTTCATTTCAAACTGGTGGGCATCCACCAGCAGGGTGCCTTTCACGCCGGCACGGCTGAAATACAGGGTGTCCTGCCCATCGCCTTCTTCATACGTGCAGTCCATGGCAAACTTTTTCTCGACCTTTTCGGCCCAGGACAAGCCGACGTTGCGGGCTTCGGTGAAGCCCAGGTGGTGTTCGCGGTGGATGTGGATGTCAGGCACCGGGGGTCTCCTTGGGTGGGGGTAGTGCGCGCAGGCTCTGGTGGCGTTGTGCTTCGGGCTGCTGCGCCAGTTGTCTGACGGCATCATAAAACCGGGGCCACTGGCGGCCTTCGCGCTCGAACAGGGCTTCGAACGCGGGCACCAGTTCGTCATAGGCGGCCTGGGCCGCAAAGCTGGCGTTGTTGGCCCTGGCCACCCAGCGGTCGTAACCCGCCAGTTGCGCGGCATTCACGGCGGGGGGGCGTCCGTGCGAGGCCTCCAGCCAGCCGGCGCGCAGCGTGGCGTAGTCGGTGCGAAACGCCTGCATTGCTTCTGTTTTCATAGCTACTAGCGCTTTATTATCAAGCGCTAGAGCCTCTTTTTGTTCATAAATTGCCGCCAGCCGCGCCCGGGTGGCACGCGTCAGGGCGCGGAAGGCGCTGCGCCGTTCGCTGCTTTCGGCAAAGGCTTGGCGGGCCTGCGGGGCGGCCTCTGAGGCCAGCCACTGCGCACTGCCCAGCCGCTCCACCGCCGTGGCAAAGGATTCGTTGAACAGCGTGTCGCCTGGCGCATAGACCACCTGGTGCGCCAGTTCGTGGAACAGCAGGCGCACAAACTCGCCTTCGGGCCAGGCAATGAAGGTGGAGAGCAGCGGGTCGCCGCCGGCCCAGTTCATGTAGCCCAGGGTGGAGTAGGCGGGCACGCCATAGACCTCGACTTCCAGGCCCTGTGCTGCCAGCTGAGCCGCCTCGGCTTGCGCATCGGCCTCGGTGAAGTAGCCGCGGTAGCCGATACAGCCCGTGACCGGAAAACACCAGCGGTGCAGCGTGAGCGCATAGGGCGGCGCGGCCACCACGTTCCACACGGCATAGGGGCGCTTGAGGTCGGCATAGCGGCGGTAGCTGGCGTTGTCGGGCAGGCCCAGTTCGGCCACGGCAAAGGCGCGGGCGCGCTGCGCCCGTTGCAGGCGTTCGCGCAGTGCGGGGGTGATGTCGGTGCGGGTGATCCAGCGGTCGATGGGCTCGGCCGCCTGCATGAGCTGCATGTGTCCGCGCAGCGATTGCCAGTAGTAGCCCAGCGACCCGGTGGTGCTTGCGCACCCTGCCAATGCAAGGCAGAGCAACAAAGCGGACAAGGCCCGCAGGCGATGGAAGGGCTGGCGCATGCGGGCAGTTTATGGGCAGATCGCGTGGCCCGCCGCGCGCCTTGTCAGCAGCCTGGCTGCGGTGGTTTCTAGAATGCAACGCATGGCCGCTGAACCCACCCCCGAGCTGCATGCCCTGCATGCCCTGCCTGTTGGCCTGTTTGCCGATGAGGCCGGTTGCCCGCGCTGCGCCTGGTGCCAGGCCACGCCCTTCTATCGCCACTACCACGACCATGAATGGGGCTTCCCCGTGGCGGACGACCGGCGGCTGTTCGAGAAGCTGTGCCTGGAGGGCTTTCAGGCGGGCCTGAGCTGGCTCACCATCCTGAACAAGCGCGAGGGCTTTCGCGCCGCGTTTGCGAACTTCGATGCGCAGCAGGTCGCCGCTTTCGGCCCTGCCGAGGTCGAGCGCCTGGTGCAGGATGCCGCCATCGTGCGCCATCGGGGCAAGATCGAGTCCACCATCAACAACGCGCGGCGCGTGCTGGAACTGCGCCGCGAGTTTGGCTCGCTGGCGCGCTACCTATGGCGCGGCGAGCCTGCAGCCATTGACCGGCCCGAGCGCATCACGCGCGAGGTGGCGCGCACCCTGTCCACATCGCCCGTGTCCATCGCCATGTCCAGGGACCTGAAAAAGCGTGGCTGGAGTTTTGTGGGGCCCACCACGGTGTATGCCTTCATGCAGGCCATGGGGCTGGTGAACGACCATCTGGAAGGCTGCCATTCGCGCGTGCTGGCGCTGAAGGCGCGCGCGGAGTTTGTGGTGCCGTGAATCATGCGCTGCATGGCCTGCCTACCACGGTGCGCCGAAGATCTGCCCTGCCCGAATGAAGCACGTTTGCCCCCATTGCCAGAAGCACGGCGTCAGCAATACCGCGCTGCGCTGGTCCACGCGAGAAAGTCCTGCGCAATGCGGCTATTGCGCAGGACTGTCCCATGTACTGGCCAGCGCATCCAGCGCAATTGGCGTGTTCACATGGACGGCGCTGATCGGTGGCCTGGTGTTGGGTGTGGTGCTTCCAGGCGTTGGGGTCGCAGTGGCTGGTTTGCTCGTGGCGGGCTTTGGCAATGTGGGGATGTGGCGCCGGTGCGAGTTGTTTCCGATTGAGAGAAAGGCCGCGCAAACTGCGCATCGCGTTGGTTGGGCGGCTGCGCTTTTTTGGGTGGTGATTGCGCTCTTCGGTTGATCCCGGTAGCTGGGCGGTGCAGGGCTGTTTGGCTATTGCCGCGCCACCGGCCGCAGCGCCCATAACGCCGCCAGCGCCGCCACGCCCAGCAGCGTGGTGACCCACAAGGCCGCAGCGCCAACGCCGTCGAGCAGCAGGCCAAACAGCAGCGGCGCAAAGGCCTGCGCCACGCGGGCGGGCACCATCAGGAGCCCCTGGCGCTCGCCGTAGCCCGCAGGGCCGAACAGCACCAGCGGCAGCGTGCCCTTGGCAATGGTCAGGATGCCGTTGCCCGCGCCGTGCAGCACGGTGAACACCGCCGCTGCGGGGCCGCCCACCACCATCAGGATGGCTGCGCCCACGGGGTGGGCCGCAGCGGCCAGCTGGGCTGACAGCAGCGGGTGCATGCGGCGCAGCAGGCCAAATTCGAGCAGGCGCGCCACCACCTGGGCGGGGCCCACCAGGGCTGCGATGGCCACCGCCGCCTGCAGCGAGGCGCCGCTGGCCTGCAGCAGGCGCGGCAGGTGGGCGGCCATGGCCGTGCTGGTGAACCAGGTCACGGCAAAGACAAACGACAGCAGCATCGTGGTGCGCAGGGCGTGGGTGGCATCGGCAGGCGCATGTGCCGGCGCTGCCTGCGTGGCGGCCGAGGTCTTGGCCGTGGGTGCCGGTGTGTTCTGCGCTTTCGCCACGCCGTCGATGCGGGGCAGCCAGCCATTGAGCGGCACGCCCGCCAGCAGGTGCAAGGCGGCCCAGCCAAAACATGCGCCACGCCAGCCCCATTGCACTTCCATCCAGGCCGACAGCGGCCAGCCCACGGTGCTGGCAAAGCCTGCAATCAGCGTGATGCCGGTGATGGCGCCACGGGAGTCCTTGCCGTACAGGCGAACCAGCGTGGCAAAGGCCGCCTCGTACAGGCCCGAGCCCATGGCCACGCCCATCAGCACCCAGGCGGCAAACAGGCCGATGGGGCCCTGCGCCATGCCCAGGCCCGCCAGGCTGGCGGCAAACAGCAGGTTGGTGCCGATCAGCACCGGACGGCCGCCGCGCCGGTCAATCGTCCGGCCCGCCAGCGGGCCCAGCAAGGCCGACACGATGAGTGCCGCGGAGAACGCGGCGAACACCATGGGCGTGGCCACGCCCAGGTCGCGCGCCATGGGCACGGCCAGCATGGCCGGCAGGTAGTAGGACGAGGCCCAGGCCAGGGTTTGCGCGCTGCCCAGGCGGGCCACGGTCCAGCGCTGTGATGAGGCCCTCATGGACAGTGGTGCTGCATCGCGCGCAGTGGTTGGCTTTTGCCGGTTGCGGGCGGTGCGGCGCATGCGTCAGGCGCGCTGGCCGTTCGCATCGATGACCACCTCGCCGTCTTCCTTGGTGAAGGCACCTTGCTGCGGCTGGGGCAGGATGTCCAGCACCGCCTCCGACGGGCGGCACAGCCGCGTGCCCAGCGGCGTGACCACGATGGGGCGGTTGATGAGGATGGGATGCTGGACCATGGCATCAATGAGCTGCTCGTCCGTCACGCCGGGGGCGCCCAGGTTCAGCTCGGTGAACAGGGCCTCTTTGCTGCGCACCGCATCGATCACGGGATTGCCCGTGGCGGCGATCAGCGCCACCAGGGTTTCGCGGCGGGGCGGGGTCTTGAGGTATTCAATGACCTCGGGCTCCACGCCGCTGTTGCGGATCATGGCCAGGGTGTTGCGGGAGGTGCCGCATCTCGGGTTGTGATAGATCGTGATGGAGGTCATGGATCGGCAGTGTGTCAGGGTGGAATTGCCGTTGCAATGGCACGGTTCAGGCGGGCCAGCCGGGCCACTGCCGCAGCGCGTGCAGCAGGGCGCGGCCGGCGTCGTCCATGGCATTGTCGTTGTGCACTTCCACGGCGGCGATGTGGGGTGGCGGCTGATAGGCCGCTGCCCGCTGGACCCGTGCTTCGATCTGCTCTGCCGTCTCGCGGCCGCGGGCCGTCAGGCGCTGGCGCAGAACATGGGGGCTGGCGGTGATGTGCACGGCGACCAGTGCCGGGCATTGCTGCAGCGCCTGCGGCAGGTAGGCGCGCGAACCGTTGACCAGCACCCATCCGTGCTTTGAAAGCGGTTCCAGCTCTGCATGCCGCACGCCATAGTGCAGGCCATTGGCTTGCCAGTGCAGCGCAAAGGCCTGGGCGTCGCGCAGCTGGGCGAAGGTGGCTTCATCCACGCTTTCGTGCGCCTCGCCGCCGGCTGGGGCGGCGCGGCTGATGGTGCGCCGTGCCCAATGCACCGCGCTGGAGGCAGGCAGATGCTGGCGCAGCCAGTCGAGCAGCGAATCCTTGCCCGCGCCCGAGGGGCCCATGCAGTAAACCAGCCGCCCGCTCATGCGCCCATCTCCAGGTGGTCCAGCAGCACAAAGTCGGCGCCGGGGGTGGGCTCGGCAAACAGCGCCAGGCTGTTGAACTGCAGGGGCGGAAGGTCGGCAAAGAACTGCTCGGCGGCATCGCGCACCAGGGCCTGGGTGTCGGCATGCACCTGGCTCAAGGGGCCGGTCAGCGACAGGTGAAACCGGAACTCTTCCAGTACAAAAGGGTAGCCCCAGCGCTGCAGCAGTTCGTCCTGCCGGGGTGTCAAGCCGCCTGCGCGCCGGCGGGTGAGTTCGGCCGGAGGCAAGGGTGCCGCCAGCGGCTGCAACTGTGTCACGCAGGCGTCGGCGGCCTGGTGGATGGCGGCCTGCGCGGCAGCGGATGCCATGGGCACCAGCGCCAGAAAGTCGTCAAGCCGCTCGACCTGCATGGGCGGCAGCGTGAACGGCTGCAGACCGCTGGCGATGGCCTGCACGGCATGGTGCAGCGTGGCCCAGTCCACCCCCGGCGCCAGCGCGAAGGGCGCCCTGAGGGTGCCATGCCAGCCATAGCGCCGGGGCGCCGCCGTGAGACGGTGCAGGTCATCCTTGGCCACGCCCACAATGTCCAGCTGCGGCAGCGGCTGCAACTGCGCCGCGCAGCGGCCCAGCCAGTGGCTGCCCGCCAGCCAGCCCAGGGTGCCGGGTGCGGGGGCGAAATACACCGCGTAGCGGTGTGCGGGGGTGGGTTCAGTGCTCATCGTGCGCAATGGTGAGTTTGACGCGGTCGCCCGCAAACCAGGCCCGCGCCCATTCAATGGGGACGCCGGCGGGGTCCACGTTCAGGCTCTCCACCAGCAGCACGGGGCGGCTGGCGGGCTGGCGCAGATCGGCGGCCACCTGGGCATTCGGCAGATCGGCGGTGATGCGGCTTTCGCGGCGGGTGTAGTCGGCCACGCCATGGGCGGCAAAGCCTGCCGTGATGGAGCCGGTATTGCGCACCACGGTGGCCAGACCCTGAAAGCGCGGCAACGGGAAATAGCGCTCGCTGACGTGCAGTGGCTGGCCCTCGGCCTCGCCCACCACGCGCAGCAACAGCACCTTGCTGCGCACCGGCACCTGCAAGGCCTTGGCCACCTCTGCCGTGGCGGGCAATACTTGTTCGTGCAGCACCACCAGGCTGCCGCGCAGGCCGGCCTGCGCCAACCCCTGCTTATGCCGCGTGCGCTTGCCCAGCACCAGGTCCACCGCGAAGTCTTCGACATAGGTGCCGCTGCCCTGCGTGATGCGCACCAGGCCCTGCGTGCACAGGCTGGCCAATGACCGGCGGATGGTGTGGCGGTTCACGCCGAACTGCTCGGCTAGCGCGTGCTCCGACGGCAGGCGCTGGCCCGGGGCATAGATGCCGCTGCCAATGGCCTCGGCCAGCTCGGCGGCGATGCGCGTCCAGAAGCTGTCGCGGGCGTGGCGTGGCGGTGCGATGGATGCAGGCGAGGGTGACGTACTGGCTGTCATGAAAGCTACATGCGCGCTGTTTAAGCTGGCGCGAGTGGTTGAATTTGTCTATACAACTTTCAGGGTATCACTTTCATGTTTCAAGCCTTTGACAACCCCGGCGCAGGCAGGCCGCTGCAGCGGGCGCACTGGATGGCCTTGCTGGCCCGTGCGCCGCTGGACCTGCTGGAGCCCGCGCTGCGCGGACACCTGGCGCGCCCCGCACGCTGGTTGCGCGCCCCGGAAACCGGGTTGATGATGGTGCAGGGCCGCGCCGGTGGCACCGGCGAGCGCTTCAACCTGGGGGAGGTCACGGTCACGCGCTGCGCGCTGCGCGTGCAGGCCGAGGGTGCCGAACCTACCGTGGGCGTGGGCTACGTGCTGGGGCGCTCGCAGCGCCATGTGCATCTGGCTGCGCTGGCCGATGCATTGCTGCAAGACCCCGCGCATCAGTCCGCACTGGATGCCGCCCTGCTGGCGCCGCTGCGCCGCCATCTGGCAGACCAGCAGGCCCAGCGCCGTGCGCGCGCTGCCAGCACCAAGGTGGACTTTTTCACGGTGGCCCGCGAAAGCGGTGGTGACGACGAGGAGGCGTCGCAATGACGGCCCACGCCTTGTCCGCACTGGGTGCGGGTTTTTCCAACGAGGCCCTGGGCAGCCAGGCCGTTTTCCGTTCCGTGCTGCAGGCGCTGTCGCAACCCGGTCAGCCGGTGTGCGTTGACCACGATGCACAAGTGCCCACAGAGGGGCACAGCGCTTCGGCGGCGGCCTTGCTGGCCCTGCTCGACAGCGACTGCACGCTGTGGCTGTCGCCGCGCCTGGCCGCCAGCAACGCTGGGCTTTGGCTGCGCTTTCACACCGGCTGCCAGCTGGTGGACGCGCCGGAGCAGGCGCGCTTTGTGTGGGTGGCGGCGGGCGATGCCATGCCGCCCCTGCACACCCTGGCGACTGGCAGCGACGCCTATCCGGATCAGTCGGCCACCTGTGTGCTCGATGTAGATTCGATGGACGCGGATGCTGTTGCGCACGGTGCCTTGAACCTGCGCGGCCCCGGCATCCGCACGCTGCAACCCCTGTGCGTGAGGGGCCTGCCAGCCGGTTTTGAACGCCAGTGGGCCGACAACCATGCCGCCTTTCCGCGCGGGGTGGATGTGCTGCTGGCCACCGCGAACCACCTCGCGGGCCTGCCCCGCACCACCGGCATCCCCGTTGCCGTGGAGGCCTGAACATGTACGTTGCCGTCAAAGGCGGGGAAGCCGCCATTCTCAACAGCTATCGCCTTCTGGCCGCGCAGCGCCGCGGCGACACCGGGGAGCCCGAACTGTCGGTGGAGCAGATCCGCCAGCAGCTCAAGCTGGCCGTGGACCGCGTGATGACCGAAGGTTCGGTGTACGACCCTGAACTGGCGGCGCTCGCCATCAAGCAGGCATCCGGCGATCTGGTCGAGGCCATCTTTTTGCTGCGCGCCTACCGCGCCACGCTGCCGCGCCTGGGCAGCACCTGCCCGCTCGACACCGCACGCATGGTGCTGGACCGCCGCATCTCGGCCACCTTCAAGGACCTGCCCGGCGGGCAGGTGCTCGGCCCCACCTACGACTACACCCAGCGGCTGCTTGACTTCACGCTGCTGGCGCAGGGTGAAGTGCCGGCCATGCCATCGATCCAGGCTGCAGACACCGCCGTGCCGTCCACCACGCCGCGTGTGGTGGACCTGCTGAACCAGGAGGGATTGATCGAAACCCGCCCGGTGCCCCTGGGCGACCCGTTGCCCAAGGACCTCACGCGCGAGCCGCTGCGCTTTCCTGCCGACCGCGCCACGCGGCTGCAGAACCTGGCGCGCGGTGACGAGGGCTTTTTGCTGGCCATGGCGTATTCGACCCAGCGCGGCTATTCGCACTCCCACCCCTTTGTGGGCGAAGTGCGCCTGGGCACGGTGGCGGTGGAGATCGAACCCGAAGAACTCGGCTTTGCGATCGATATCGGCGATATCGAGATCACCGAGTGCGAAATGGTCAACCAGTTTGCCGGCAGCAAGACCATCCCGCCGCAGTTCACGCGTGGCTACGGCCTGGCGTTTGGCCACAGCGAGCGCAAGGCCATGGCCATGAGTCTGGTGGACCGCGCACTGCGCGCCGACGAACTGGGCGAGCCCATCGAGTCGCCCGCGCAGATGCAGGAGTTCGTGCTCTCGCACAGCGACAGCCTCGAAGCCTCGGGGTTCGTGCAGCACCTCAAATTGCCGCATTACGTGGACTTCCAGTCCGAGCTGGAGCTGGTGCGCAAGATGCGCGCCGCAGCCCGCACGGACACTTCCGATTCCGTGCCAGGAGACGATGCATGAACGCGCCCCACCAGCCCGACTTGATGCCTGCCGCCATGGGCCTGACTGCCGAAGCTGCGCCCGCCGATGGCCACTTCAACTTTGCCTACCTGGACGAGCGCACGAAGCGCATGATTCGCCGCGCCATCCTCAAGGCGGTGGCCATCCCTGGCTACCAGGTGCCGTTTGGTTCGCGCGAGATGCCACTGCCCTATGGCTGGGGCACCGGTGGCATCCAGGTGACGGCCTCCATCATCGGGCCGCAGGACCGCCTCAAGGTGATTGACCAGGGCTCGGACGACACGGTCAACGCCGTCAACATCCGCCGCTTTTTTGAGCGCACCACGGGCGTGGCCACCACCACGCGCACCCGCGAGGCCACGCTGATCCAGACGCGCCACCGCATCCCCGAAACACCGCTGGCCGAAGGCCAGGTGCTGGTGTACCAGGTGCCGGTGCCCGAGCCCATGCAGCGCCTGGAGCCGCGCGAGACCGAAACCCGCACCCTGCATGGCCTGGCCGAGTACGGGCTGATGCATGTGAAGCTCTATGAAGACATTGCCCGCTACGGCCACATCGCCACCACCTACGACTATCCGGTGCTGGTCAATGGCCGCTACGTGATGTCGCCATCGCCGATTCCGAAGTTCGACAACCCCAAGATGCACATGAACCCGGCGCTGCAGATCTTTGGCGCCGGCCGCGAAAAGCGCATCTATGCCGTGCCGCCCTACACCCCGGTGGAAAGCCTGGGCTTTGAAGACCACCCGTTCGAGGTGCAGCGCTGGGACGCGGCCTGCGCGCTGTGCGGCGCCACCGACAGCTTCCTGGACGAAGTCATCACCGACGACCAGGGCACCCGCATGCATGTGTGCTCGGATTCGGACTATTGCCAGGAGCGCCAGTCCGCAAAGCAGGGCGACGCTCCCTTGGTCGCTGGTGCAGCGGAGGCGCCATGAGCATCACCATCCGCAAAGCCACCGAGGCCGACCTGGAAGACGTGCTGGCACTGTACGAAGGCATTGAAGACAGCCCGCAGCAGGTGCTCTCCATCGAAGACGCACGCGCCATGCTGGCCCAGTTTGCCCGCTATCCCCACTACCACCTGTGGGTGGCCTGCGATGCGGCCCGGCACGGTGCCGTGGTGGGCAGCTACGCGCTGCTGGTCATGCACAACCTGGCGCACCGGGGTGCGCCGTCGGCCATTGCCGAGGACGTGGTGGTGGCGCCGGAGCGGCAGGGCCAGGGCATTGGTCGCCTGATGATGGCCCACGCCGTGCAGCAGGCGCGCGAAGCCGGTTGCTACAAGCTGGCCCTCTCGTCGAATGCCAAGCGCACCGTGGCGCACGCCTTTTATGAATCCCTGGGCTTTGCGCAGCATGGCCTGAGCTTTGTGATCGAGACCCTGACATGAACACCCCAGATACCTCGGCGCCGCTGCTCAGCGTGCGCAATGTCTGCAAGCGCTACGGCGAGCGCGTGGCGCTGCAGGACGCATCGTTTGATCTGTGGCCCGGCGAAGTGCTGGCCGTGGTGGGCGAGTCCGGCTCGGGCAAGTCCACCCTGCTCAACGCCGTGGCCGCGCGCAGCGCGCCCGACGCGGGCTGCGTGCAGTTTCGCGGCCGCGATGGTGCCCTGCAGGATGTCTTCGCCATGACCGAAGCCCAGCAGCGCCTGCTGTCCCGCACCGACTGGGGCTTTGTCCACCAGAACGCGGCTGATGGCCTGCGCATGGATGTATCGGCCGGTGCCAACGTGGGCGAGCGCCTGATGGGTCTGGGCGAGCGCCACTATGGCCGCCTGCGCGCCACGGCCATGGAATGGCTGCAGCGCGTGGAGATCGATCCGGCCCGCATTGACGACGCCCCACGCACTTTTTCGGGCGGTATGCGCCAGCGCCTGCAGATTGCCCGCAACCTGGTCACCCAGCCGCGACTGGTGTTCATGGACGAACCCACCTCGGGCCTGGATGTGTCGGTGCAGGCGCGCCTGCTCGACATGCTGCGCCAGCTCACGCGGCAGATGCAGCTGGCGGCCATCATCGTCACGCACGACCTGGCTGTGGCCCGCCTGCTGGCGCACCGCATGGTGGTGATGCAGCGCGGCCGCGTGGTCGAGTCGGGCCTGACCGACCAGGTGCTGGACGACCCGCAGCACCCCTATACCCAGCTTTTGGTTTCTTCAGTATTGCAGCCATGAAAAACTCCCCCATTCTTCAGATGAAAGGGGTGGCCAAGCGCTTCACCCTGCACCACCAGAACGGCATCGAACTGCCGGTGCTGGGCGATGTGGAACTTGCTGTGCGCCCCGGCGAATGCGTGGTGCTCGACGGCCCCTCGGGCATGGGCAAGAGCACGCTGCTCAAGATGGTCTATGCCAACTACCGTGCCACCGAAGGCAGCATTACCGTGCGTTCGGCCAGTGGCGCACTGGTGGATGTAACAAAGGCCACGCCCCGTGCGCTCGTTCAGCTGCGCCGGGACACCATCGGCTACGTGAGCCAGTTTCTGCGCGTCATTCCGCGTGTGTCGGCCCTGGATGTGGTGGCCGAACCCCTGGCCGAAGATGCCGGTGACGACGCCGCTGCCTTGCAAGCGGCGCGCGATGCCGCCCGCCAGTGGCTGGTGCGCCTGCGCATCCCCGAGCGGCTGTGGCACCTGCCCCCCGCCACGTTCTCCGGCGGCGAACAGCAGCGCATCAACATTGCCCGCAACATGATCAAGCCCAAGCCCCTGCTGCTGCTCGATGAGCCGACGGCCTCCCTGGATGCGGCCAACACCGAAACCGTGATTGCGCTGATCCGCGAGGCGGTGGAGCGCGGGGCCGCCTTGGTGGGCATCTTTCACGACGCCCACGTCGGTGCCGCCGTGGCCACGCGCCGCGTGAATGTGGGCGATTTCCGGGGGGTGCCAGCATGACCGCCACCGTCTTCAGGAACGCCCGCCTGGTGCTGCCGGGCGAAGTGGTGCAGGGTACTTTGCGGGCAGACGCCGGGCGCATTGCGTCGGTGGATGCCGGCGCGACCTCGGCGCTGCGGGGCATTGACCTGGATGGCGACTACCTGCTGCCCGGCCTGGTGGAGGTGCACACCGACAACTTCGAACGCCACCTCATGCCCCGCCCCAAGGTGCAGTGGGCCGAGATGCCCGCGCTGCTCGCGCACGACGCCGAGATTGCAGCGGCGGGCATCACCACCGTGCTCGACGCGCTGGGCGTGGGCGAGGCCGATGTGGAAAGCCTGCGCGGCAGTGCCTGGAATCGCGTGCTCGACACCATCGACGCCTGTACCGAGCGCAAGCTGCTGCGGGCCGACCACCATCTGCATGTGCGCTGCGAGCTGCCCGCGCCCAACACCATCGACCTGTTCGAGCCCTTCCACGGGCACCCGCGCCTGTCGCTGATCTCCTTGATGGACCACACGCCGGGCCAGCGCCAGTGGGAAGACATCGAACAGGCGCGCACCTACTACACCGGCAAGAAGGGCTGGAGCGCGGAAAAGTTCGAGCGCCAGGTCGAACACGCCGCCACGCTGCAGGCGCAATATGCCCAGCCGCACCGTGCGTACTTCGTGGATTACTGCCGCACGCACGGCATCTCGCTGGCCAGTCACGACGACACCACGGTAGCGCATGTGGAGCAGGCCCATGCTGAGGGGGCTGCGATGTCGGAGTTCCCGACCACGCTGGCCGCTGCCCGCGCGGCCCATGAGCGCGGCCTGCTCACCGTGATGGGCGGGCCCAATGTGGTGCGGGGCGGCTCGCACTCGGGCAACGTGGCTGCGGCCGACCTGGCGCGCCAGGGGCTGCTGGACATCCTCTCGTCCGACTATGTGCCCGGCAGCCTGCTGAGCGCGGTGATGCGGCTGGTGCAGGGCGGCATCCTCACCCTGCCGCAGGCGGTGGCCACGGTCACGCGCAACCCGGCCCGTTCGGCCGGCATGGCGGACCGGGGCGAACTGGTGCCGGGGCTGCGGGCCGACCTGGTGCAGGTGCACATGGCCGAACTGCCCGACGGCTCACGGCAGGCGGTGGTGCGGGGCGTGTGGCGCGAGGGCATGCGGGTGCTTTGAGGGCCCATTGGTTGGCGCAATTGCCGTCTCGCTTGACACCCAAACTTCTTGCAACTGTCAAAACCGTGTCACGAGGCAGCCAGACACTTGGTTGTCTAGACGACTCAAGGATCCTGTGATGTCCACAGCGCTTCGCATCCAGCAACTGAACAAGCATTTCGCCAATGGCAAACATGCCTTGCGCGACATCAACCTCACCGTGCGGCGCGGCGAGATGGTGGCCTTGATTGGCGCCTCGGGCTCGGGCAAGTCCACGCTGCTGCGCCATGTGGCGGGGCTGGTGGTGGCCGATGGCGCCAGCGATTCGCTGATCGAGGTGGATGGCCGCTGTGTGCAGCAGGGCGGGCGCATTCACCGCGACATTCGCCAGGTGCGGTCGCAGGTGGGCTTTGTGTTTCAGCAGTTCAACCTGGTCGATCGCCTGCCGGTGCTGATGAATGTGCTGGTGGGCCTGCTGCACCGCACGCCCCGCTGGCGCGGCTGGCTGCGCATGTTCAAACCGCACGAACGGGCGCTGGCGCTGGAGGCCCTGGCCCGCGTGGGCATTGCCGATTGCCACGCGCAACGCGCATCCACCCTGTCGGGCGGGCAGCAGCAGCGCGCGGCCATCGCGCGCACGCTGGTGCAGGGCGCCAAGGTGGTGCTGGCCGATGAACCCATCGCCTCGCTCGACCCCGAGTCGTCGCGCAAAGTCATGGACATCCTGGCGCGCATCAACCGCGAAGACGGCAGTACCGTCATCGTGTCGCTGCACCAGGTGGATGTGGCCATCAAATACTGCCCGCGCGTGGTGGCGCTGCACCAGGGCCGCGTGGTGTACGACGGCCCGTCCGCCGCCCTGACCCCAGACCTGCTGCGCGAACTCTATGGCGTGCAGGCCGACGAGATTCTGGCCGGTGCCAGGCCGCTGGCGGCCGCCCCCGCTGCGCAACCCGCCAACGGCTGGATGCCGCCGCTGGCGCAGGTCGCCTGATTTTCCCCTTTCGCTTTCCAATATCCGGGAGTTTTCATGATCAAGAAACTGTGTGCAGCCCTGGCCTTGTGCCTGGGCATGACGGGCGCCATGGCCCAGGACATCAACTTCGGCATCATCTCGACCGAAGCCACGCAAAACCTCAAGGCCGACTGGCAGCCGCTGCTGGACGACATGGCCAGGCAGACCGGCTTCAGGATCAAGGCGTTCTTCGCTCCTGACTACGCCGGCATCATCGAAGGCATGCGCTTCAACAAGGTGCAGGTGGCCTGGCTGGGCAACAAGTCGGCCATGGAAGCGGTGGACCGCGCCAACGGAGAAGTGTTTGCCCAGATGGTGAACGCCGATGGCACACAGGGCTATTACTCGCACCTCATCGTGCACAAGGACAGCCCCCTGTCCAGCCTGGACGACGTGCTCAAGAACGGCAAGTCGCTGAGCTTTGGCAATGGCGACCCCAACTCCACCTCCGGTTTCCTGGTGCCGGGCTACTACGCCTTTGCGCAGAACAGGATCGATGCCAGGACGCATTTCAAGATCGTGCGCAGCGCCAACCATGAGACCAATGCCCTGGCCGTGGCCAACAAGCAGGTGGATGTGGCCACCAACAACAGCGAAAACCTCGACAAGATCAAGGAACGCCAGCCCGAAAAGTTCAAGGACATCAAGATCGTCTGGACCTCGCCGCTGATTGCGCTGGACCCGCTGGTGCTGAACAAGGAAATGCCCGAGGCCACCAAGGCCAGAATCAGGGACTTCTTCTACAACTACGCCAAGACCGATGCGCGGGAAAAGGAGATCGTGATGAAGATCTCCAAGCTCTCGGGGTTCAAGCCATCGAGCAATGCGCAGCTCACGCCCATCCGCCAGCTCGACCTGTTCGGCAAGCGCAACAAGATCGAATCCGACGCCACGCTGGCCGACGCCGACAAGAAGACCCGCCTGGCCGAGATTGATCAGCAACTGGCGGCCCTGAAGTAAAGCCACCCCCTGGCACGACCTGCAGCCCCACGCCGCCCCGGGTATCCCCATGTCTTCCGCTCTGAATCCTTCGCTGGCCATCCTGGCCAGCACCACGGCGCCCAAGCGCAGCCTGGGCTGGTACCTGTCCTGGGGCATCCTGCTGGTGCTGCTGGCCGCCTCGTGGAATGGCGCCGACATGCGCCCGCTCGATCTGCTGAGCGACTCGGGCAACATGGCCCGCTATGCGGCGGAGTTTTTTCCGCCCAACTTCGCGCAGTGGCAGCTGTACCTGCAGGAGATGCTCGTCACCCTGCAGATCGCGCTATGGGGCACGGCCCTGGCCGTGGTGACGGCCGTGCCGCTGGCGCTGCTGGCCTCGTCCAACATCGTGCCGTGGTGGGTGTACCAGCCGGTGCGCCGCGTGCTGGATGCGTTTCGTGCCATCAACGAAATGGTGTTTGCCATGCTGTTCGTAGTGGCCGTGGGCCTGGGGCCGTTTGCGGGCGTGCTGGCACTGTGGATCCATACCTCCGGCACGCTGGCCAAGCTGTTTTCGGAGGCGGTCGAAGCCATCGACCCGCAACCCGTCGAAGGCATCCGCTCCACCGGTGCCGGCGCCCTGCATGAAATCATCTACGGTGTGATCCCGCAGGTGATGCCGCTGTGGATCTCGTTCACGCTGTACCGCTTCGAGGCCAATGTGCGCTCGGCCTCGGTGGTGGGCATGGTGGGTGCGGGCGGCATCGGTGTGGTGCTGTGGGAGATCATCCGCGGCTTCCAGTATGCAGAGACCTGTGCCGTGATGCTCATCATCGTGGTCACCGTGAGTGCCATCGATCTGGTGTCGGCGCGCATTCGCAAGGCCCTGGTCTGAGTAACCGTCTTTAAAGTCAAGCGCTGTGAAGCGATTCGTCCCAAGGTTTGCCGGTACGGACCATGGCGTTGAGCGTGGTCAGCAGCTTGCGCATGCAAGCGACCAATGCGACCTTGGGCAGCT
>Ga0255334_1000350_pt1 | contig 41339 bp, 38 predicted proteins | sample EtOH5_35cm_T3_12_FD_202080 | JGI IMG/M metagenome (GOLD analysis project Ga0255334, IMG submission 202080) | Sandy soil microbial communities from University of British Columbia, Vancouver, Canada - EtOH5_35cm_T3_129 | ecosystem: Engineered > Artificial ecosystem > Sand microcosm > Unclassified ... | reverse complement strand
CCGACAATTACGCTCATCGCGTAGTCGAGGTAGGACTGCTTCAGCTCGTCTTCGATATTGACCGGGAGGATTTCTTTGGCCAGTTCGCCCATGAGAAGCCTGATTCCTTTTTCTGGTGAAACTTCGTCACATCCATATGGGACGAACGAAGCTCGCCGATGCAGGCTGAGTGCCAATGCACCGACTTACGACAAATCAACGAGTTATGCCATGGATCTGCGCAGTAAAGGCAGCCGCATCGGGCTACCTTGGAAACCGCCGGATGTTATCACAAGAGCCGCCACGCACCTATCCCCCAGATGCGCATGGAGCATAGTTAGTTGACCGATGACAGGCTGATAGGGGACGAGAGAGGCTTAGAGGCCTTTTTAATGAAGAATTTCGGGGGGAATGGGGGTTGTTTGGTGGCAGCGAGGGGCCCTTCGCGAGCACGCCCGCTCCCACAGCTGACCGAGTTCTCAAGTCAGATACGGTCGAAGGTGGGAGCGGGCTTGCTCGCGAAGGCGGTTTATCAGCCGCCACAGATCATCAATGCAGACGCTTGCGGCACATCAACTGCGCCATCTTCGCGGTGTCCGGGCGCTCGACAATGCCTTTTTCGGTCACGATCGCATCGATCAAGTCCGCAGGGGTCACATCGAACACCGGGTTGAACGCATCGACATCCGCCCCGACCCGCTTGCCGCCCACTTCCAGCAACTCGCGGCCGTCACGCTCTTCAATCGGAATGTCGTCGCCACTGGCCAGGTTCATGTCGATGGTCGAACTGGGCGCCACCACCATGAAACGCACGCCGTGGTGCATGGCGTTCACCGCCAGTTGATAAGTGCCGATCTTGTTGGCCACGTCGCCATTGGCGGTGATCCGGTCAGCGCCGACGATGACCCAGGTAATGCCTTTGGTCTTCATGATATGGGCGGCGGCGGAGTCGGCATTGAGGGTCACGGGAATGCCTTCGTTGGCCAGTTCCCACGCCGTCAGGCGCGAACCTTGCAGCCAGGGGCGGGTTTCATCGGCATAAACGCGCTCGACCATGCCTTCGATGAACGCCCCGCGAATGACACCTAGCGCCGTACCGAAACCGCCGGTTGCCAGCGCGCCGGTGTTGCAGTGGGTCAGGATCGCCTGCGCGTTGCCCTGATGCTTGCGGATCAGGTCCACACCCAGTTGCGCCATCGTCAGGTTGGCTTCGCGGTCACTTTCGTGAATGGCAATGGCCTCCGCTTCCAGCGCCGCCAGCGGGTCGGCATCGCCCTTGAGGCGATCCAGGCGGTCACGCATGCGACTCAAGGCCCAGAACAGATTCACTGCCGTCGGACGAGAATCGGCCAGCAACGCGTAATCCTCCTCCCACGCGGCCTGCCAGTCACCGCCCTCGGCAAAACGGGCGCGGGCTGCCAGCACCATGGCATAAGCAGCGCTGATGCCAATCGCCGGAGCGCCGCGCACCACCATCGAACGAATGGCTTCGGCCACGCCAGCAGCGCTGGTGTAGGCAATCCAGGTTTCCTCGAACGGCAAAATACGCTGATCCAGCAGATACAGGGCGCCATCACGCCAATCGATGGCTTTCACCTTCTCCGCAGCCAACAGTCGATCGCGCATCCCACACCCCGTACTCAGTAACAAAGCGGCCGATTATAGCGATCCCCCCGCGAAGACGCTCGGGTATACTTCGCCATCCTTTACAAAAGCACTGGAACCGACTCTCGATGCCGAACACTGCCGCTGCGCTCGACCTGTTATTGCTGCCGACCTGGCTGGTACCCGTCGAACCCGCTGGCGTTGTCCTCAAAGAGCACGGCCTGGGCATCCGCGACGGGCGCATTGCCTTTATCGGCCCGCGCGCGGCTGCGCTGAAGCTGGGCGCAACCGAAGTCCGCGAACTGCCGGATATGCTGCTCAGCCCCGGCCTGATCAATGCTCACGGGCATGCGGCGATGACACTGTTTCGCGGTCTGGCAGACGATCTGCCGCTGATGACCTGGCTGGAAAACCACATCTGGCCCGCCGAGGCCAAGTGGATTGATGAAGCCTTTGTACGCGACGGTACCGACCTTGCCATCGCCGAACAGATCAAAGGTGGCATCACTTGCTTCTCTGACATGTATTTCTTCCCGAAGGTTGCGAGCGAACGTGTGCACAACAGCGGCATACGCGCACAAATCGCAATTCCGATCCTCGATTTCCCGATCCCGGGCGCCAGTACGGCGGACGAAGCCATTCGTCAGGGCGTCGAACTGTTCAACGATCTCAAGCACCACGAGCGCATCAAAGTCACCTTCGGCCCCCATGCGCCTTACACCGTGGGCGACGAAAACCTGGAGAAAATCCGGGTGATCGCCGAAGAACTGGACGCGTCGATTCACATGCACGTCCACGAAACAGCCTTCGAAGTGCAGCAGGCGGTCGAGCAGCGCGGTGAACGCCCGCTGGCCCGACTTGCACGCCTGGGCCTGTTGGGCCCGCGCTTCCAGGCAGTTCACATGACTCAGATCAGCGATGAAGACCTGGTGATGCTGGTAGAAAGCAACACCAATGTGATTCATTGCCCGGAGTCGAACCTGAAGCTGGCCAGCGGTTTCTGCCCGGTGGAGCGTTTGTGGCAGGCGGGCGTCAACGTGGCTATCGGCACCGACGGCGCGGCCAGCAACAATGACCTCGACCTGCTCGGCGAAACCCGCACCGCCGCATTGCTCGCCAAAGCCGTCGCCGGCTCGGCCACCGCGCTGGACGCTCATCGCGCCCTGCGCATGGCCACGCTCAACGGTGCCCGTGCGCTGGGGATCGAAGCGGAGGTTGGCTCGCTGGAAATCGGCAAAGCCGCGGACATGGTCGCGTTCGACCTTTCCGGCCTGGCGCAGCAACCAGTCTATGACCCGGTTTCGCAGCTTATATATGCCACCGGCCGCGACTGCGTGAAACACCTTTGGGTGGGTGGCAAGCAACTGCTCGACGACCGTCGCCTGACGCGTCTGGATGAAGAACAACTTTGCGCCACCGCCAAGGCCTGGGGCCAGCGCATCAGCGGCCACACCGAATCGTAAGCATCCCGGGGCCAACCGCCGGGACTACAGGATTTTTCAAGTTTTAGAGGATGAACCATGAGTAACGTCGACTACGCCGAAATCGCCAAATTCGAAGCCCTGGCCCATCGCTGGTGGGACCGCGAAAGCGAATTCAAACCGCTGCACGACATCAACCCGCTGCGGGTCAACTGGATTGACGAGCGCGTCAACCTGGCCGGCAAGAAAGTCCTCGACGTCGGTTGCGGCGGCGGGATCCTCAGCGAAGCCATGGCGCAGCGCGGCGCGACCGTGATGGGCATCGACATGGGCGAAGCGCCGCTGGCCGTCGCTCAGTTGCATCAGCTGGAATCCGGCGTAAGCGTCGAATACCGCCAGATCACCGCCGAAGCCCTGGCAGAAGAAATGCCCGAGCAATTCGACGTGGTCACTTGCCTGGAAATGCTCGAGCACGTGCCGGACCCATCGTCCGTGATCCGCGCCTGCTTCAAAATGGTCAAGCCGGGCGGCCAGGTGTTCTTCTCCACCATCAACCGCAACCCGAAGGCGTACCTGTTCGCCATCGTTGGCGCCGAATACATCATGAAGCTGCTGCCGCGCGGCACTCACGACTTCAAGAAATTCATCCGCCCTTCCGAGCTCGGTGCCTGGAGCCGCATGGCTGGCCTGACCGTCAAGGACATCATCGGCCTGACCTATAACCCGCTGACCAAGCACTACAAACTGGCCTCCGACGTGGACGTCAACTACATGATCCAGACCCTGCGCGAGGAGTAAGCCGATGCGTATCAGAGCAGTCCTTTTCGACATGGACGGCACGCTGCTCGACACCGCGCCGGACTTCATTGCGATCTGTCAGGCGATGCGTGCCGACCGCGGCTTGCCGCCGATGAACGACAAGCACATCCGCGACGAGATCTCCGGCGGCGCCAAGGCGATGGTCGCCGTGACGTTTTCCATGGACCCGGAATCTCCGGGTTTCGAAGAACTTCGTCTGGAGTTCCTCGAGCGTTACCTCGCGGGCTGTGCTGTTCACAGCAAGCTGTTCGATGGCATGGCTGAATTGCTGGCTGACATCGAGAAAGCCAACCTGATCTGGGGCGTGGTCACCAACAAGCCTCTGCGGTTTGCCGAGCCGATCATGCAGCAACTGGGGCTGGCCGAGCGTTCGGCGCTGTTGATCTGCCCGGATCACGTGAAGAACAGCAAACCGGACCCTGAGCCGTTGATCCTGGCGTGCAAGATGCTCGACCTCGATCCGGCCAGCGTGCTGTTCGTGGGTGATGACCTGCGTGATATCGAGTCTGGCCGCGATGCTGGCACCCGGACGGCCGCCGTGACCTACGGCTACATTCATCCGGACGATAACCCGCGGCATTGGGGGGCGGATGTGGTGGTTGATCATCCGTTGGAGTTGCGCAAAGTGTTGGATAGCGCACTTTGCAGCTGTTGAGTCGAATCGCTTTCTTTGTAGGAGCGAACTTGCTCGCGAAAAACCCGAGAACTCCGCGGGGTGTCAGGCTTGTCGCGTAATCGTTGACGACCATCGCGAGCAGGCTCGCTCCCACAGGGATAGCGCGTGACCTGAAGAATTTTTGTTGAGGTTTTCCTATGTTTGATTATTCCGCCCGCCCTGAATTGCTCAAGGACCGGGTCATTCTGGTCACCGGTGCTGGTCGCGGCATCGGCGCTGCCGCTGCGAAAACCTATGCCGCCCACGGCGCCACCGTATTGCTGCTGGGCAAGACCGAAGCCAACCTGACGCAGGTCTATGACGAAATCGAGGCGGCCGGCCATCCACAACCGGCCGTGATCCCGTTCAACCTGGAAACCGCCCTGCCCCATCAATACGATGAGCTGGCAGCCATGATCGAGACCGAATTCGGCCACCTCGACGGCTTGCTGCACAACGCATCGATCATCGGTCCGCGCACACCGATCGAACAGCTGTCCGGCGAAAACTTCATGCGAGTCATGCAAGTCAACGTCAACGCCATGTTCATGCTCACCAGCACGCTGTTGCCGCTGCTCAAGCTGTCGCAGGACGCTTCGGTGGTGTTCACTTCCAGCAGTGTCGGCCGCAAGGGCCGGGCGTATTGGGGCGCTTACGGGGTCTCCAAATTCGCGACCGAAGGCCTGATGCAAACCCTGGCCGACGAAGTCGACACCGTGGCCCCGGTGCGCTCCAACAGCATCAACCCCGGCGCCACCCGCACCAGCATGCGCGCCCAGGCTTACCCCGGTGAAAACCCGCTGAACAACCCGACGCCCGAGGAGATCATGCCGGTCTATCTCTACCTGATGGGGCCGGACAGCACAGGCATCAACGGCCAGGCGTTCAACGCGCAGTAACACCGTGCGTCGCTTTTGTGCCGTGGCGAATTTCCGTCACGGCACCGGACAAGCGTCATAACTGCGGTTTACCCCAGTCAAACAAATGTCACAAAATCAGCCGAACACCGTCCAGACGCCCTTCAAGACATTGATTTAAAAGCGCTTTAATTCGAATGAACCGAATGGCACGACTTTCGCTCTATATCTGCTCAGACACGCAGTGTGAAAGCAGATGGGCCGACGTTAGCGTCGATAGGTTACTAATCTTCGACAAAGCAGATTAGACTTGCGCCAAATGTCCTACGGGACTGATGGACCAGTATGACGCGCAGCCCAAAGCCGCTCTCACCCAGCCTGTAAGACAGTCTTACTGCTTAGGGGTGCACGCCATATGAAATCACCTTCCCAGACCAACGCAATTGACTTCGATAGCGCCAAATTGCAACGCCTGGGCTTTGGTCAACAGCCCCCGCTTCTCAAGAGGCCGGTCAGCCTTGCGCAAGTGCGCCAGCAACTGAGCCTGCAACTGCAAACCAGTCTTGAGCCACAACGCATTCTCGGGCTCTTCTTCCGTGAAATTCACCGACTCGTGCCGCTCGATGCCTTGAGCTACCAGCACAAGGCCAGCGACTTGCGCCTGGAGTTCGGTCTGCGCGGTCACCACTCGATCAGCTACACCCTCAGCCATGAAGGCGAGCACCTGGGCGAACTGGTATTCCGCCGCAATCAGCGTTTCAGCGAGCAAGAACTGGGCAACCTCGAGTCGCTGCTGTCCGCATTGCTGTACCCGATGCGCAATGCCCTGCTCTACCGCGCCGCCACTCAGAGCGCCCTGCGCGATCCCCTTACAAACACCGGCAACCGCATTGCCATGGACCAGACGCTGCAACGGGAAATCGACATGTCGCGTCGGCATCTGCAACCCCTGTCGCTGCTGATGCTGGACATCGATCACTTCAAACTGATCAACGATACACACGGTCACAGCGCCGGCGATGATGTACTCAAGGCCGTTGCAGCCTCGATCAAAGGCCAGCTGCGTAACGTCGACATGGTGTTTCGCTTTGGTGGCGAAGAGTTCCTGATTGTGCTGTCCAACACCGGCCGCGAGGCGGCGGCCATGGTCGGCGAACGGCTGAGATTTGCCGCGCAGGCCAACGATTTTCTGGCCGATGGCAAGTTGATCGAACTGACCGTCAGCATCGGCTGCTCGACCCTGCTGCCCGGCGAGTCATCCGAAAGCCTGTTGCGACGGGCCGACAGCGCGCTGTATGTGGCCAAGCGAGAAGGACGCAACCGATTGGCGATGGCGGGCTGAAAACCCGCCAGCGCGGGGAGCTTAAAGGCGCCGCGCTTAGCTGGTAAACACGCGCTATCTTTAACGACCATCGCGAGCAAAAGCTCGCTCCTACAGCAGTCAACGGACAGCGCCGCGCAGCTCCCCGACCAGCCCTTGCAACTTCGCCGGTTCTGCCGCTTCAACCGCCACCGCCGGCCCCGCCACCAGTGTCACCCGCGACCACAACCGACGGAATACGCCTTTGTCGGGATCGCGACTGAAGAAACTCCCCCACAACCCCTGCAATGCCAACGGAATGACCGGCACCGGCGTCTCTTCGAGAATTCGCCTCAGCCCGCCCTTGAACTCGCTGATCTCACCATCAGTGGTCAGCTTGCCTTCAGGGAAGATGCACACCAGCTCACCGTCCTTCAGGTATTGGGCAATGCGCGTGAAGGCCTTTTCGTAAATCTGAATGTCTTCCTGGCGCCCTGCGATCGGAATCGTCCCGGCCGTGCGAAAGATGAAGTTCAGCACCGGCAGGTTGTAGATCTTGTAATACATCACAAAGCGAATCGGCCGACGCACCGCACCACCAATCAGCAACGCGTCGACAAAGGACACGTGATTGCACACCAGCAGCGCCGCGCCTTCATCCGGAATCGCCTCCAGATTGCGATGTTCCACGCGGTACATGGAATGGCTGAGCAGCCAGATCATGAAACGCATGCTGAACTCAGGGACGATTTTGAAGATGTAGGCGTTGACGCCGATGTTCAGCAGCGACACCACCAGGAACAGGTGCGGGATCGACAACTTGGCCAGGCTGAGCAACACGATCGAAACAATCGCCGAGACCACCATGAACAGCGCGTTGAGAATGTTGTTGGCGGCAATCACTCGCGCCCGCTCGTTCTCTGGGGTGCGTGACTGGATCAGCGCGTACAGCGGCACAATGTAGAAACCGCCGAAAACCCCGAGGCCGAGAATGTCGATCAACACCAGCCAGGTGTGACCAAAGCCGAGAATCTCGATCCAGCCATGGCCGTTGACGCTGTCGGGAATGCCGCCGGAATGCCACCACAGCAGCAAGCCGAACACCGTCAGACCGAACGAGCCGAACGGCACCAGACCGATCTCGACTTTGTGTCCGGAGAGTTTTTCGCAGAGCAACGAACCGAGCGCGATACCCACCGAGAACACGGTAAGAATCAGCGTCACCACGGTTTCGTCGCCGTGCATCCACTCCTTGGCATATGCGGGGATTTGCGTCAGGTAAATCGCCCCGACAAACCAGAACCATGAGTTGCCGACAATCGAACGCGACACCGCCGGGGTTTGTCCCAGGCCCAGTTTCAAGGTGGCCCAGGATTGACTGAAGATGTTCCAGTTCAGGCGCAGTTGCGGCGATGAGGCCGCAGCCCGTGGAATGCTGCGACTGGCCAAGTAACCCAGCACGGCAATGCCGATGATCGCCGTGGACACGATGGGCGCGTAATGCGCGGACGACATCATGATCCCGGCGCCGATGGTCCCGGCGAGGATCGCCAGGAAGGTGCCCATTTCCACCAGACCGTTGCCGCCCACCAATTCTTCTTCGCGCAAGGCCTGGGGCAGAATCGAGTATTTCACCGGCCCGAACAGGGCCGAATGCGTCCCCATGGCGAACAGCGCGACCAGCATCAGCGACAGGTGATCGAAGACAAACCCGACTGCGCCGACCGCCATGATGGCGATTTCCCCGAGCTTGATCAGACGGATCAGCGCGTCCTTGGCGAACTTTTCGCCAAACTGTCCGGCCAGCGCCGAAAACAGAAAGAACGGCAGAATAAACAGCAACGCACACACATTGACCCAGATCGAGCGATCACCCGAGAGGGTCAACTTGTACAGAATGGCGAGGATCAACGATTGCTTGAAGACGTTGTCGTTGAACGCCCCGAGGGACTGGGTCACGAAAAACGGCAGGAAGCGCCGGGTGCGAAGCAGGCTGAACTGTGAGGGGTGACTCATCTTCCGTGTTCCTGAAGTTGGAAAGCCTGGTGATGGCGTGGATTCTATTATTGGAATGTCGATTGTCGATCCAGGCCACACCTTACCTAAACTTTGCAGGTTATTTGTTTAATCCTGCGATACACGGAGAGACAAACAACTCTCCCCGCCATGCGCCTTGCACCGTGCGTTTGGCGACGATCAGCCACATAACCGTCAGCAGCGCCACCAGCACACAGCCAAAGGCACTGAAAAACGTCAGGTTCAAGGTGCTGGCCAGTTTCAACGTTGCCAGAGAATAGACACCCAGCGGAAAGGTGAAACCCCACCAGCCAAGGTTGAAGGGAATGCCGGCGCGCAGGTAACGGCCGGTGATCAACAACGCGATCAGCATCCACCACAGACCAAAGCCCCACAACGTGATCCCGGCCACCAGCCCAAGCCCGGCGGCGATCTCACCGATTCCCGACAAACCGTTGGCGGCAAAGATCGCCGGCGCGTCGGCCCCCAGCAGCAGCATGCCCAGCGCTCCAGTGCCAATCGGGCCGAGCGCCAGCCAGCTCGAAGCGGCCATGTTCTCGTGGGGCAGTTTGTGCAGCGCCATGCGCAGCAACAGGATCGTCAGAATGCTGAACGCCACCGGCAGGGAAAATGCCCAGAGCACGTAGCTGGTGACCAGCACCACCAGTTGCGAATGGGTGTCGGCCAAGTGCGGCGCCAGCAGGCCACCGCTGGCCGCCGCCACTTCCGCAGCCACTACCGGCAACAGCCAGACGGCGGTCATCTGATCGATGCTGTGTTCCTGACGGGTAAACATCATGTAGGGGATCAGCACACCGCAGGCCAGCGACATCGCCACGTCCAGCCACCACAGCACTTCAGCCACATGAATCACGCCTTCGCCCCAACGCGGCAGACCGAACAACAGGAAACCGTTGATGATGGTCGCCAGCCCCATGGGAATCGTGCCGAAAAACATCGATACCGTGGAATGGCCGAAAATCCGCCGTGCTTCGTCGAAGAACAGCACCCAGCGTGCCGCGTACAGCGCCGTGAACAAAACGAACAGAAAAATATTGAACAGCCAGAGGGATTCGGCAACCGCGTGCAAACCAGGGCTCGCGACCGGCAACTGCGCCAGCGCCAACGCTAAAACGCCGGTGCCCATGGTCGCGGCGAACCAGTTCGGGGTGAACTGACGGATCACCTCGCGCGGATGCTGCAAATGACTGAAGGGTTTGATGCCGGGTCTGACGGCATTAGGGCATGTCATGGTCGAACTCCTGTCCTCTGTTGAGGTGGAGCCCATGGTAGATCCGAATCGAATATCGATATAACGGGTAATATCTCTAACTGTTATCTGTTTTGCCGATATGCCATCAGACACTGCCTTCTGATTCGATCACCAATATCCTCGCCACCCCCAACGGATGCGCCACATGCTCGGTGCCCACGGAGGCGTAAAAGATATCTCCTACGCTCAACACCACCACTTTCTCCAGACCCTCTTCGCGGTAATGCATGTGCACCTGGCCATCGAGCACGACGAACACTTCCTGGCCGTCATTGATGTGCCATTTGTAGGGCTGATCGGTCCAGTGCAAGCGGGTGGTGATGCCGTTCATGTTGGCGATGTCGAGCGCCCCCCAGGCACGGTCGGCAGTGAAGGATTGGCTGCGGATGATTTTCATGGGCGGTCCGTCGAGATGAATGGCGCTGCCAAGGCTAGCGATCATTAAACATCGACGCTACAGACTTTGATGGACTGCTGACGCATCAACCCGAGTAACGCACCGACAGACAGGATGATCAGCACCGCACCATAACCATCGGTGGTCGCCACCAGGCCAAACGTCCGCGTCAGACTCCCCGCCAGCAACGACGGCAAACAGAACGCCAGGTAACTGAGCACATAAAATGCCGACATCAACCCTGCCCGCTCATGGGGCAGCGCCAGGGGTACCAGACTGCGCACTGAGCCAAGGAAACCGGCGCCGAATCCGCAACCGGCAACCAGCGTGCCAAGGAAAAACAAAGGCAGGCTTGCGCTGTGCACACCCAGCAAAAGCAACACGACGCCCGTTGGCAGGAACGTACCGCCCAACCGCAGTGCCTTCGCGGCGGGTTGGTGACGCAGGGTAAAGATCATCAGCGCGCCGGTCAGGGTCAATGCTGCGACTGCCGCCCCACCTATCAGATTCGAGGTCGAGCCGGTGGCCGTGCGTAGCAGCGAGGGCGAGAGCGAGGCATAAAAACCGCCGAGCGCCCAGGTCGAGAGATTCAGCGGCAACACCCGCCACAAGGTGGCGCGCGCCTGCGTCGGCACATGCAGGGTTGGACGCAACGAGGCCCATGCCCCCGGTTGCGGACTGACGCTTTCTGGCAGGCGCCAGACGTACAGCGCCTGCATCACAAACAGCGCAATCAGCACCCAATAGGTCAACTGCAACGGCAGCGGCGCAAACTCGGCCAGCAAGCCGCAGCCCATGCCACCAATCGCCATGCCGAGCAGCGGCGCAACGCTGTTGACCAGCGGCCCCTGCTGACGATCGGTGTCCAGTAGCGCGGCGCTCAATACGGCGGTGGCCATCCCGGTGGCAAAACCCTGAAGGACCCGCGCACTGATCAACCACGCCACGCTGTCCGCATTAATAAACAGCAGCATCGCCAGCAGATTAAGTATGACGGCCGTGAAAATGACCGGCTTGCGCCCCAGATGATCCGAAAGCGAACCGACCGTCAGCAGCGCCGCCAGCAAACTGATGGCGTAGACGCCAAAAATCACGGTCAGGGTCGCTGCCGAGAATTGCAGCTGCTCCTGATACAAGTGATACAACGGCGTCGGCGCCGTGGAAGCGGCGAGAAAACTCAGTAAAGTGATCGCCAGAAACCACAGGATTGAACGGTTGGAAGCTTTATTCGACATGCGCACACCCCCACAAAAGCTAATTTTTTGCTTTTGCGGAGTGTGCTACTCGCTAACGCTTAAAGCAAATTCTTTGTGTTAAGGTCCGATGCATGGCTATTAAAGAAGGTTTACGCCCCGGCGGCCGCAGTGCCCGGGTGCAAGAGTCAATTCATTCGGCCGTCCGAGCGCTCCTTGAAGAACAGGACCGCGCCACCGTGACCGTCCCGCAAATCGCTGCACGTGCAGGCGTTACACCGTCGACCATTTACCGGCGCTGGGGCGATTTATCGGCGTTGCTGGCAGATGTCGCCCTTGCGCGCATGCAGCCCGACAGTGAGCCGGCCAACACCGGCAGCCTGCGCGGAGATGTGCGGGCGTGGGCGGAGCAGTACCTGGACGAAATGAGTTCCGAACCTGGCCGCAACATGTTGCGCGATGTGCAATCGAGTCTGACACCGGGCTTTTGCGCGACGCTCATTGGCGGGCAGTTGCAGACGATTCTGGATCGCTATCCTGACCAGCCGAAACCGAGTGTTGACCGACTGATCAATCTGGTGGCGGCGCCTTCGGTGTTTCGCATTCTGTTTTCGAAGGCACCGCTGGAGGTTGAGGAGCTGCATAGGTTGATCGAGATTGCGTTGAGTCAGTGAGGGCCCCTTCGCGAGCAAGCCCGCTCCCACATTCAACCGAGTTTTCCCATAAGAATGCAGTCGAATGTGGGAGCGGGCTTGCTCGCGAAGGGGCCCAAAAAAACACCTCAGAGACATCTGCCCCACCGCCTGCGACACCCCACCACGCCACGACCTTGGTCGACACTGACTAACTTGGACGGTCGTGCGAGACTGTCTGTCCGGGCGGGAGTCCCGGTGTCTTTTGTCTGGAGTTCCCATGTCGCTGTCCAGCGGGCTGATCGCCGCCGTCGCCCTGGCCTATATGGCCATCATGTTCGCCATCGCTTTCTACGGTGACCGTCGCAGTGCGCCGTTGCCGCCGCGGGTGCGCGCCTGGGTGTACAGCCTGTCGCTGGCGGTCTATTGCACCAGCTGGACGTTCTTTGGCGCCGTCGGCCAGGCCGCCGAACAACTCTGGTCGTTCCTGCCGATCTACCTCGGGCCGATCCTGCTGTTGGTCTGCGCACCGTGGGTCCTGCAAAAAATGGTGATGATCAGCAAGCAGGAGAACATCACCTCCATTGCCGACTTCATCGCCGCCCGTTATGGCAAATCCCAATCGCTGGCGGTTGTCGTGGCGTTGATCTGCCTGGTCGGCGTGCTGCCCTACATCGCGTTGCAGCTCAAGGGCATCGTGCTCGGGGTGAACCTGCTGATCGGTGCCGGTGCCGACGCGATGGGCACTCGCGCCCAGGACACGGCGTTGATCGTGTCGCTGGTGCTCGCGTTGTTCACCATTGTGTTTGGTACGCGCAACCTCGACGCCACCGAACACCACCGCGGCATGGTGCTGGCGATTGCGTTCGAGTCGCTGGTCAAGCTGTTCGCGTTTCTCGCGGTCGGCGCGTTCGTGACCTACGGCCTGTACGACGGTTTCGACGACCTGTTCGATCAGGCAATGCTCGCACCGCGCCTCGAAGCGTATTGGAAGGAAACCATCAATTGGCCGTCGATGGTGGTGCAGACCGGCGTGGCGATGATGGCAATCATCTGCCTGCCCCGGCAGTTCCACGTGACGGTGGTGGAAAACATCGACCCACAGGATTTGCGCCTGGCCAAGTGGGTCTTCCCGGCGTACCTGGCGCTGGCGGCCTTGTTTGTCGTCCCGATCGCTTTGGCCGGTCAGATGCTGCTGCCCAGCTCGGTGTTGCCGGACTCGTTCGTCATCAGCCTGCCACTGGCCCAAGCCCACCCCGCGCTGGCGATGCTGGCCTTTATCGGCGGTGCCTCGGCGGCGACCGGCATGGTGATCGTGGCCAGCGTTGCGTTGTCGACCATGGTTTCCAACGACATGCTGTTGCCTTGGTTGCTACGCCGCAATAACGCCGAGCGGCCGTTCGAAGTGTTCCGCCAGTGGATGCTTTCGGTGCGCCGCGTCAGCATCGTGGTGATTCTGCTGCTGGCCTATGTCAGCTATCGCCTGCTGGGCTCCACCGCGAGCCTGGCGACCATCGGCCAGATCGCCTTCGCCGCCGTGACCCAACTGGCACCGGCCATGCTCGGCGCGCTGTACTGGAAACAGGCTAACCGCCGCGGCGTGTTCGCCGGCCTCGCCGCCGGGACATTCCTGTGGTTCTACACGCTGATTCTGCCAATTGCCGCCCACAGCCTCGGTTTGTCGTTGAGCAGTTTCCCCGGCCTGGCCTGGCTGCACAGCAACCCGCTGAACCTGCCGCTCACCCCGCTGACCCAAGGCGTGGTGTTGTCACTGGCGGCCAACTTCACCTTGTTCGCGTGGGTATCGGTGCTTTCGCGCACACGGGTTTCGGAACACTGGCAGGCTGGCCGCTTCATCGGCCAGGAAATCAGTGCCCGCCCCAGCGCCCGCTCGATGCTGGCGGTGCAAATCGACGACCTGCTGCAACTGGCCGCTCGGTTTGTCGGTGAAGAACGCGCCCGTCAGAGTTTTATCCGTTTCGCCTATCGCCAGGGCAAAGGCTTCAACCCGAACCAGAACGCCGACGGTGAATGGATCGCCCACACCGAACGCTTGCTGGCCGGTGTTCTCGGCGCCTCTTCGACACGTGCCGTGGTAAAAGCCGCCATCGAAGGTCGGGAGATGCAACTCGAGGATGTCGTCCGAATCGCCGACGAAGCCTCGGAAGTGCTGCAGTTCAATCGCGCATTGCTGCAAGGTGCGATCGAAAACATCACGCAAGGCATCAGCGTGGTCGACCAGTCATTGCGACTGGTGGCGTGGAACCGGCGTTATCTGGAGCTGTTCAACTACCCGGACGGCTTGATCAGCGTCGGCCGGCCGATTGCCGACATCATTCGCTACAACGCCGAACGCGGTCTGTGCGGTCCTGGCGAAGCCGAAGTGCACGTCGCCCGACGTTTGCACTGGATGCGTCAGGGCCGCGCCCACACCTCTGAACGACTGTTCCCCAATGGCCGTGTGATCGAGTTGATCGGCAACCCGATGCCGGGTGGCGGTTTCGTCATGAGTTTTACCGACATCACCGCGTTCCGCGAAGCCGAGCAGGCGCTGACCGAAGCTAACGAAGGCCTGGAGCGGCGAGTCACGGAGCGCACGCACGAGCTGTCGCAACTGAACGTGGCACTCACCGAAGCCAAGGGCACCGCCGAGTTGGCCAACCAGTCGAAAACCCGTTTCCTCACGGCGGTCAGTCATGACCTGATGCAACCGCTGAACGCCGCGCGACTGTTTTCTGCAGCCCTGTCCCATCAGGACGACGGCTTGTCCAGCGAAGCGCAGAAACTGGTCCATCACCTGGATTCGTCATTGCGCTCGGCCGAAGACCTGATCAGCGACCTGCTGGACATTTCCCGCCTGGAAAACGGCAAGATCAACCCGGATCCGAAGCCGTTCGTGCTCAATGAACTGTTCGACACGCTCGGCGCAGAATTCAAGGCGCTGGCCCGGGACCAAGGGCTCAAATTCAGGGTTCGAGGCAGCGCGTTGCGGATCGACAGTGACATCAAACTGTTGCGACGGATCTTGCAGAATTTCCTGACCAACGCCTTCCGCTACGGCAAGGGGCCGGTGCTGTTGGGGGTTCGTCGGCACAAGGGTGAACTGAGCCTGGAAGTCTGGGACCGAGGGCCGGGGATAGCGCAAGACAAACTGAAAGTGATATTCGAAGAATTCAAGCGCCTGGACAGCCACCAGACCCATGCCGAGAAAGGTTTGGGCCTGGGACTGGCGATTGCCGATGGACTGTGTCGCGTTCTCGGTCACACCCTGCAAGTACGCTCCTGGCCGGGGCGCGGCAGTGTATTCAGCGTCAGCGTGCCGTTGGCCAAGGCGCAAATCCCGGCACCGGCCAACGTCACCGAGCTCAACGGCAAACTCATGAGCGGCGCGCAGGTGCTATGCATCGACAACGAAGACAGCATCCTCATCGGCATGAACAGTTTGCTGACCCGCTGGGGTTGTCAGGTCTGGACGGCGCGCAATCGCGACGAATGCGCGGCGCTGCTGAACAATGGCATGCGTCCGCAACTGGCGCTGGTGGATTATCACCTGGACGATGGCGAGACCGGGACTGACTTGATGGCCTGGTTACGGACCCGCTTGGGCGAGCCGGTACCTGGCGTGGTGATCAGCGCCGATGGGCACCCGGAAACGGTGGCTCAGGTGCATGCGGCGGGGTTGGATTATCTGGCGAAACCGGTGAAACCGGCGGCGTTGCGGGCGTTGTTGAGTCGGCATTTGCCGTTGTAGCTGCGATCTTTTGATCTTACTCAGGCAACTCGGCCAACCCATCGACATCGGTCATCGCCCGCTCCAGCAGATCCGCCGGCAGACTTTTGCTCGCTCGCGCGCCCAGCAACTTGAGCTGCTCGCTGCGACTGACCAGATTGCCGCGGCCTTCTGTCAGCTTGTTGCGCGCAGAACTGTAGGCCTTGTCCAGTTGCTGCAAGCGATTGCCGACTTCATCCAGGTCCTGAATGAACAACACGAACTTGTCGTACAGCCACCCTGCCCGCTCGGCGATTTCCCGGGCATTCTGACTCTGACGCTCCTGCTTCCACAGGCTGTCGATGACACGCAGGGTGGCCAGCAACGTGGTCGGGCTGACGATCACGATGTTGCGGTCGAAGGCTTCCTGAAACAGGGTTGGCTCCGCCTGCAACGCCGCGGAAAATGCCGCTTCGATGGGCACGAACAGCAAGACGAAATCCAGGCTGTGCAAACCATCGAGTCGCTTGTAATCCTTGCCGGCCAGGCCTTTGACGTGAGTGCGTAACGACAGCACGTGCTGCTTGATGGCGATCTGGCCAATGGCATCGTCTTCCGCCGCTACGTATTGCTGATAAGCCGTCAGGCTGACCTTGGAGTCGACCACCACCTGCTTGTCACCCGGCAAATAGATAATCACGTCTGGCTGGAACCGCTCACCGTCCGGACCTTTGAGATTGACCTGGGTCTGATACTCGCGCCCCTTCTCGAGGCCGGCGTGCTCAAGCACTCGTTCAAGAATCAGCTCGCCCCAGTTGCCCTGGGTTTTCTGGCCTTTCAAGGCGCGGGTCAGGTTGGTGGCTTCGTCGCTCAGGCGCAGGTTCAGTTGTTGCAGGCGCTCCAGCTCCTTGGCCAGCGAGAAGCGCTCACGCGCCTCGGCCTGATAACTTTCCTCGACACGTTTTTCAAACGACTGGATGCGTTCCTTCAAAGGATCGAGCAACTGGCCCAGACGCTGCTGACTGGTTTCGGCGAAACGCTGCTCGCGCTCGTCGAAGATCTTGCCCGCCAGTTCGGCGAACTGGGCACGCAATTCGTCTCGCGAGCCTTGCAGGTCGTTGAGGCGCTGCTGATGGCTTTCCTGCTGCTCACGCAGCTCGGCGTTGAGGGAGGCGGCCTGGGCGTCCAGACGCCGCAACTCAGCCTCTTTGCCGGCGCGTTCGATGTTCCAGGCGTGGGCGGCATCGCGGGCGTCATCGCGCTCGATCTGCAACAGTTCGACTTCACGGCGCATCGCGGCAAGGTCTGCCTGTTTGGCGGCGTTGGCCAGTCCCAGATCAGCGATTTCGTCACGGCAGGATTCGAGTTGGGCGTTCAACCCATCCTGGGCCAGTTGGGCCATGGCCAGACGCTCTTCCAGCAGCGCAACATCCGACTGCGAGGAGCTCGCCCGGCGCTGAAGTTGCCAGGCCAATGCCAACAACGGCAGTGCAGCTCCCGCCAGACCGAGCAATATGCTGGTCAAGTCCATCGCCATCGCCATTCCTGCCCATTCGATAAAGCTTGAAGGTTAACCAAGGTGTCAGGTCTTGGACAGCTCAGTCTTCGATCAGACCCAGTTCCTGTTGGGCTCGTCGATCCCCTGCCCGCGCGGCCTGACGCAAAAGGTCCTGGCCGATACGACGATCCCGGGCATTCCCGCATTCGCGGCACATCAACCGGCCGAGACGGCTTTGCGCAGCCACCACACCTTCGCGGGCCGGTTGCTTGAGCAAACGCCCAGCGAAGTGTTTGACGTTGCTGTTTTCACCCAGGCGCGGGCTGTCGAGCAGCCACTCGGCCACACGCATCGAAAATCGCTTGGGCGGGGGAACACGGGGAGGTGTAGAGGTAACGGAATCTGGTACTGAGCGAAACTTCATAAAGCACTGTGGGGCAGATCGGAAGGCGCGCCACTCTACTCTTTTTTTCTTACAGGTAAAGCCTAAAAAACCCGGCACGCCCGTGCTAGAGCAAGCGCTCGGGACAATCCACAGAAGCTGTGGATAACTCAGTGGACAACCGCCCCTGAACTCTCGCAAAGCCCTGTGGAATGGGGCTCGCAGTCAAACTGACGATTTTTTCACCAGTAAAAAAAAGCGATGTTTTTCATTGACTTAAATTTTGGTTACAGGCACCCACTGTGCTTGAAGGCAAGATGACAGTGGGGTGACAACGCGCGCAACTTATGTGCACAAGTACCTTCGCGGCAGTTATATCGATGCGCCCTTTCGGCGCATTTTGTTACCCGGCCTGGGGATAAACCTTGGCAAACCCTTGATCCAGGCTGAGCTGGCCCGATGAACGTGACCGACCGACTGTCGGATTTTGGGCTATAGAAGGGCAAAGCGGAGGGTCAAGACCATCAATGAGGCTTTGGGGGTCGGCGTGCACGCAGAGGTTTTTTGCTAACACACTTCCATTCGGCAATTCAATCCGTTACTATCCGCGGCGTTAGTACCAAGCTGAAAGTCAATTCTGGTCGAACAAATCCTCCCGGTCAGCCTTCCCAAAGGAAGCCTCTACCGAACAAGAGGGATCGACCACCTCGATGGTTTCCAGGTAAACCTTGCGTCAACACTGCCTTTGAATCGAAAGCAAAGGGTGTTGCGAAGCTCACTTACTCTGACCGAACCAGCCTGCAAATTGATCAGGATCTTCACCCCGGGCCCAGAACCTTTGCCCTTGATGTGTTGCCTGCCCTCCTAAGTACCTACCTGCCAGCCCAAGCGCGCCAATTTAATCAGCGCTTCAAACTGGCTGCTTTGTTCCAGTCGGGTTCTTCGTTCGACCAATGGTGGTCGTCGTCACTGGAACGTTTTAATTTTGCACGGTTCTTATCCGTGTCGCTTGTAGGAACACCCATTAATGACTACTCAAATCCACACCCAGGATGCCATCCGCACCCTAACCAATGCTTTTGCACCAATGAACTGCCTGATCATGGCCGCTCGCAAAGGCTGCTTCAGCTTCACACTGGTCAACGAACACGGCATCGCTCGTCACAGCGAACGCCTGTACCCCGATCAATACTCCAGCGCCGAGCCGCTGCAGGCCGTGATCGAGCGTACCCGTCAGGCACTGGTTGCCTGATACGCCACAAAGGCTGAAAACCTCAGAAGCCTCGCTGAAAAGCGGGGCTTTTTATTGCCCGATATTTCTCTTTGCGCGTCCGCCGCGTAAGCACTAACCGATATAACGGTTATAACTGGCCGCCGGAAATATTTTAAAAACAGTCCTTTACAGCGCGAATATGACACTACACTTCAACTCAAGCGGCTCAAGCCGCTTCCGGCGAGCCTGATTCGATCCACCCGCTGCCAACGCTACCTTCAGGACTCGCCGACCACTTCATGTTCGAGGGTTTTATGGGTATCGCTGCCAGCGAACTGTGCCGTTATGTGATACGTCCGACATTGATTTACCTTGGGCGCCATAGCGCAACCGCCGAATCCCTGCTGCTGGGCATCGCCGCCAGTCAGTCAGCGCTGGGATCCGCCCTTCACGATCGCCGTGGACATGGCCTGTACCGAATCGCCGAACCCCGCCACCAGGCACTCTGGGACCATTACCTGGCACTTGATCCGGAACGCGCCAGCCTGGTCCGCGGCCTGGCCAGCCAACATGCTTTTCTGAGCGGCCCCCACCTCGAACTGACCGTCAACCTGCGTTATGCCACCGCGATCGCCTGGCTGCTGGTCGAAGAACAGAATACTCCGCTCCCCGAAGCAGACGACCTGCTGGGAATGGCCCGCATCTGGCGCCAGACCTTCCAGCCTCAAGGACGCCTGAGAGACTTCACCTATGCCTGGCAAACTTGTGTTTCACCACTGAACCAGGTCGCCTGCTGATCCCCCTTTCCGAAGATCGCGCAACATGCCGCGAATTTGGTCGGATTGTCCTACAAAACCGCTCTAAATCAAGCATTACAGCCTATGGCGCTGGGACGAAAATGTTGGTAATTTCCGCCCCGGTGATCACCAGGAGTTCTAATAATGAAAAAAGTAATGCTCAAAACCACCCTTAGCCTTGCCGTTGCCGTGGCATCCACCCAAATCTTCGCAAGTGGTTTTGCCCTCAACGAACAAAGCATCAGCGGAATGGGGACAGGTTTTGCCGGGCGATCCTCTGCTGCCGACGACGCATCCACCGTTTTTGGAAACCCTGCCGGCATGGCTCGCCTCAAGCGCGAACAAGTGACTGGTGGTGTTGCATTTATCGACGCACATGCTGACATCAGTGATGCCAGCTCCCGCCCTAATAGTGGTACCAACAAAGGTGACATGGTCCCTTTCATGGGCGTCCCTATGGGTTACTACGTCAAGCCAATCGATGACCATTGGGCATTCGGTATCGGTGTATACGCACCGTTCGGCCTGGTGACCGACTACGAGAACAACTTTGCCGGCCGTTATTTCGGTAGCAAGAGTGAAGTCAAAATCGTCACCGTGCAGCCAACCGTCAGCTATGCCTTCAACGACAAGGTGTCGATCGGTTTCGGTCCGACCATCAACCGTATTGACGGCACCCTGGAATCGAACCTGTCGGCCACGCAGGCCCGTCCAGACGGCAAAGTCAAGATCGAGGGTGACGACACTGCTCTTGGCTACAACTTCGGTATCCTGGTTCAAGCCACCGATAGCACTCGCGTCGGCCTGACCTACCACTCGAAAGTGAAATACAAGCTCGAGGGCAACACCAAGGTCGACTACCAACTCTTCGCGCTGCAGGGTCAGAACCCGAGCCAGAAGTACGACGCATCGCTGGACATCACCACGCCTGAGTCGGTCGACTTCTCGGTGACTCATCAGTTGGACGATCAATGGACTCTCTACGCAGGCAGCACCTGGACTCGCTGGAGCCGCCTGAAAGAGATCACCGTCGAGAACGAAGGCGTCCCAGCTGCCCTGCGTTCCCAGTTCGGCACCATCACCGAAGAACAGAACTGGCATGACACCTGGGCTCACGCCATCGGCGCTTCGTATCAGGTCAACAAGCAATGGGTCCTGCGTACCGGTTTCTCTGTCGATCAGGCACCGACCAACAACGAGAACCGTTCCCCGCGCATCCCGACTGGCGATCGCAAGATTTTCAGCCTGGGCGCCGGCTGGAGCCCGACCGAGGACCTGACCATCGACGTCGCGTATTCGTACCTGATGGAAGAGTCGGTCAAGATCAACGAGACCAACGCTCGCAACCAGAACTACACCGCCAAGTATGAGAACTCGGCGAACGGTTTCGGTGTTGGTGCAACCTACCGCTTCTAATGATTCCCGGCGAACCTGAACCACTCGCCGCCCGAATCAAAAAGCCCCGCTCTCTTGTACAGAGGCGGGGCTTTTTTGTAGGAGCCGGCTTGCTGGCGATCCAGACGCCGCGGTTAGCAGGCAAACCGCGTGATCGTTCATCGCCAGCAAGCCGGCTCCCACAAATGGAATGGATCAGGGTTGCGAGGCCAGCGCCTTTTCCACAGCCTCGATAAACTTGGGGTCATCAGGCTCGGTCAGGCTGGAAAAATTGGCAATGACTTTGCCCTTGCGATCGACCACGTATTTGTAGAAGTTCCACTTGGGCTCATCGCTTTGTGCAGCGAGCACCTGGAACAGGTGAGCCGCGTCATCACCGCGCACTTTCTGCGGCTCGGTCATGGTGAAGGTCACGCCATAATCCACGTAGCACACCTTGGCGGTCTGCTCAGCGTCCCTGGACTCCTGCTTGAAGTCATTGGAAGGCACACCGATTACCTCCAGCCCCTGCGCTTTGAAACGCTGATTCAGCGCCTCCAGGCTTTTGAACTGCGGGGCGAAACCACAAAAGCTCGCGGTATTGACCACCACCAGCGGTTTACCGGCGAAGCGCTGGCACAAGTCGATCGTTTCCTTGGCGCGCAGCTTGGGCAACGAGCCTTGCAACAGCTCCGGGCACTCGCTGGCTTGTGACAAGCCGGTAAACGCCATCAGTAACGCGGGAACGGCAAGCCAGCGCATCAGCATGTCCATGCCTCCTTGAAAAGTCGCCTGAAACGAACTTACTCGCCCTCACGTCATGCTAGCAAGCGCCCATGCCCAATTGCATCAACGCCAGCCCGCCCTGATGCCAACCCCACCACGCCAGGGACAGCAGCAAGACGCCGCCCGCCGTTATGGCAATCCGCGGCCAGAGGTTGTTCATGTCGCACTCATCCGGGTTTGCAGGCGCTCCACCGGCCGCTCACGCACCGGCCAGTTCAAGGCAGCGGCCAACAGACTCAAGAGAATCGCTACCTGCCAGATCAAGTCATAGCTCCCGGTCCGGTCATACACCACCCCGCCCAACCAGCCACCGAGGAATGATCCGAGCTGGTGAAACAGGAACACAATCCCACCGAGCATGGACAGATTTCGCACGCCAAACAAGGTCGCCACGGTGCCGTTGGTCAATGGCACCGTCGACAGCCACAGGAAGCCCATGGCCATGCCGAACAGATAAGCCGTGGTCGTCGTGACCGGCGCCCACAGAAACAGCGCAATCACCACGGCCCGCACCAGATACAGACCGGTAAGCAAACGTGGCTTGGACATCCGTCCGCCGAGCCAGCCTGCTGTGTAAGTCCCGAAGATGTTGAACAAGCCGATCAGCGCCAGCACGGTGGTTCCGACGGAAGCAGGCAGGTGCTGGTCCACCAGATACGCCGGCAAGTGCACGCCGATGAACACCACCTGGAAACCGCAGACAAAAAAGCCGAACGACAACAGCCAGAATCCTGAATGAGAACAGGCTTCGCGTAGCGCTTCGGTCAGCGTTTGCTCATGACCGAGGACCGGCAACGGATTGTCCTTGAGCATGCTCACCAACGGCACGATCAGCGCCACCAGCAGGCCCAGCACCAGCAATGCCGCCGACCAGCCGAGCCAGCCGATCAACCCCAGCGTACCGGGCAACATGGCGAACTGGCCGAAGGAGCCGGCGGCACTGGCAATGCCCATGCCCATGCTGCGTTTCTCCGGCGGCACCGCGCGGCCGACCACGCCGAGGATCACCGAGAACGAAGTGCCCGACAGACCGAGACCGATCAACAGACCGGCGCTCAACGACAAGGTCACAGCCGAGTCCGACATGCCCATGAAAACCAGGCCCAATGCGTAGAGTACGCCACCGACCAGCACCACTTTCGCCGCGCCGAAGCGGTCGGCCAGCGCGCCGGTGAAGGGTTGCGCCAGTCCCCAGATCAGGTTCTGCAAGGCGATGGCAAATGCAAACGTCTCGCGCCCCCAGCCAAATTCGGCACTCATGGGCGCCAGGAACAGCCCGAAGCCATGTCGCACTCCCAGAGACAACGCAAGGATCAGCGCACTCCCCACCAATACCCAACCGCAAGTACGCCACATCGATGTCATTCTTATTCTCCGGTAGCGGGTATATACCCGCTTAAGATCGGAAAAACCGGCGTCAGGCCAGTTCGTCCAGCAGCTTCAGCAAGATTTCGCGTTTTTCGGCACCCAATCGGTCAACCAGTCGCTGTTGCGCCGCCTCCCAGGCTGGCAAAGCCGCAGTCAGGCGTTCAGTGCCGGCCTCGGTCAGCTTGACGATGCGATTGCGCATGTCTTCGCCCTCGACCAGCCTGACCAGGCCTTCGCCCTCCAGCACTCGCAGATTGCGACCGAGGGTGCTGCGGTCCAGGCCCATGGCTTCCGCCAGGACGGAAATACTTGGTGCATTCAGACGCTGCAGATTACACAGCAAAGAATACTGGGCAACGTTGATTCCGAAGCCGTCGAGTGCGCCGTCGTAATGCCTGCTGACGCCACGGGCGGCGCGACGCAGGTTGATGCATAAACATTGGGATTCGAGCATGGTGCGTGTATATACCCGCGAGTGTGTTAAATCAAGTTACAGATGGGGTTCGTTCACAGTATTGAAGTGTCTGGCAGACCGCCTTCGCGAGCAAGCCCGCTCCCACATTTGATCACCGGCGTTTACAGTAGAACAAATGTGGGAGCGGGCTTGCTCGCGAAGGGGCCGAAAAATCCCGCACATAAACCATCAGACCAACGCCAGCCCCACCAGCACAGCAACCTCCAGCAATTCCAGCAACGCCCCCGCCGTATCGCCCGTCGCCCCGCCCAATCGCCGAAGCATCACTTGCCGCAGCCAACCGAAAACCAGCGCCGCCAACACCACAGCAAAAACACCACTGAGCCCGGCAATCAGCACACAACCCAACGCACTGACCGCCAGCACCCACTTGCCCGCCAATCGCGGAAGATGATCCGCCAGCGCCTGCCCCAGACCACCGGCCCGCACATATGGCGTGGTCAGGAACAACCCCAACAACGCGGCACGGCCAATCAACGGAACGATGATCAGGAAAACGCTGTGCTGCTGCTCGATCAATGCCAGCACCGCGGCGAACTTGAGCAGCAACACCAGCACCAGCGTCACTACCGCGATCGGACCGCTGCGCGGATCTTTCATGATCGTCAGTGTGCGTTCACGGTCGCCGAATCCACCGAGCCAGGCATCAGCGCTATCGGCCAGGCCGTCGAGGTGTAACGCGCCGCTGAGCAACACCCAAACCGTCAACAACAACGCTGCGTGCAGTAACAACGGTGTGCCGAACAACACCTCGTTCAGCGCCCACAAAATCGCGCCAAACAGCAGCCCCACCAACGGATAAAACAGCAGCGAACGCCCCAACTCCTGAGGCGCCGGCATGCCCGGCAGACGAATCGGCAGGCTGCTCAAAAATTGCAGGGCGATCCAGAACGGCAGCATGGTCAGCTCGCTTCCTTGAGGATGACGCCAGTCTCGACGCTCAGAGAAAACAGCGCACCATGCGCAACTTCAACGTTGAGCAACTGCTCACGTGGCAAGCCTCGTGCCTGCGCCAGCAACAAACGCATGACGCCGCCATGACTGATCACCAAAACACGTTCGCCCGCATAAGCCTCGTGCAACCGAGCGACGGCCGCCAATACCCGCGTCGAAAAATCCTCGACCCGCTCCCCTTGAGGTGGCGTAAACGAATAAGGGTCGGCCCAGAACAGGCCCAACGCTTCGGCATCGGTTTCCATCAACGCCGCCGCGCTCTGCCCTTCCCACGCACCGAAATGCAGTTCCTGCAGATCTTTATCCAGCTGCACCGGCAAACCCAGTTGCGCCCCGAGCTCTTGCGCGAACCGCGCACAGCGTTGCAACGGCGAACTGACCAGTCGATCCCAAGGTCCCTGCTCGACCACCGCCGCGCGCATCTGCGACCAACCTGTGTCTGTCAACGCATCGTCGAGGCTACCGCGCAGGCCGCCGCCGAGTTCGGTTTCACCGTGGCGCAACAGGTCAAGGCGCAAGGTCATGCCGGACGGTCCGCCACGGCCGCTTCGGCGAACGTCGCCATTTGTCCGTGAAGGTCGCAGGCCAGACGCAGCAGCGGCACGGCCAACGCGGCGCCGCTGCCTTCGCCCAGACGCAGGCCGAGGTCGAGCAAGGGTTCGGCGTTCAGGGTTTCCAGCACATGGCGATGACCCGGCTCGGAGCCGCGATGACCGAACAACAGCCACGGCCGGCAGTCAGGATTCAAGCGCACCGCCACCAACGCGGCGACGCTGCAAATGAACCCGTCCACCAGCACCGCCACGCCTTCCTGGGCACACGCCAGATACGCACCGACCAGCGCTGCAATTTCGAAACCGCCGAGGTTGAACAGGGTTTGCAGTGCATCGCCACGCTGAAAGCTGTGCAAGGCCAAAGCGCGCTCGATGACCTGAGCCTTACGACTGACGCCTGCCGCGTTGAGGCCGGTGCCCGGCCCAGCCAGGTGCACCACCGGACAATCCAGCAAGGCACAGGCCAACGCACTGGCCGCCGTGGTGTTGCCGATGCCCATCTCGCCGCCGATGAACAACTGCGCGCCCGCCGCAATGGCGCGCCGCACGCTGTCGCGACCGGCCTGCAAGGCAAGTTCACCCTGGGCTTGAGTCATGGCCGCGCGGTCGACAAAATTCGCGGTGCCGGCACCGATGTTCAAGTGGCGCACGCCCGGCAGATTCAACGACGGCGTCACCGTGCCGAGGTCGACCACTTCGAGGGACGCGCCGAGTTGGCGCGCCAGCACACTGATCGCTGCGCCACCGCTGACAAAGTTGTGCAGCATCTGCCCGGTAACTTCCTGGGGAAACGCCGATACGCCTTCGGCGACGACGCCATGGTCACCGGCAAAAATCGCGATCCACAGCTGATCCAGGCTCGGTTTGACCTGCCCCTGCAACCCGGCCAATTGCACCGCCACCGACTCGAGTCGCCCTAGGGAACCGGCGGGCTTGGTCAGCTGCTGTTGCCGCGCCTGGGCCTGTTCGACGGCGTGGGCGTCAACCGGCTTGCATGGGTTCAGCCACCAGGATTGGGTCATAACGCAGTTCCTTTCAAAGTCAGGGGCAGGCCGGCGACGGTCAGGACAACTCGCTGACAGCGCTCGGCCAAGGCTTGATGCAGCCAACCGGCCTCATCGACATAGCGGCGAGTCAATTCGCCCAGCGGCACGACACCCATTCCGGTCTCGTTGCTGACAAAAATGATTTCGCCCGGCAATTCAGCCAGGCAGTCCAGCAAGGCTTCACGCTCGGCGGTCAGGCGCCCGGTGTCATCGAGCATCAGTAGATTGGTCATCCACAAGGTCAGGCAATCCACCAGCAGGCAACGATCGGCTCGGGCGGTTTCGCGCAAGACGCGGGCGAGTTCAACGGGCTCTTCGATCAGCGCCCATTCGGCCGGACGGCGTGCGCGGTGATGGGCGACCCGTTCGTTCATTTCACCGTCCAGCGGTTGGCTGGTGGCGATATAGGTCACGGGCAGGTGGCTGTCGGACGCGAGTTTCTCGGCCAGGCGACTTTTGCCGGAGCGGGCGCCGCCGAGGATCAGTTGCAGCATGGTTACATCCTTAAAATATTCGGTGAGGCGACTGCCGCCTTCGCGAGCAAGCCCGCTCCCACACTGGATCTACAGCGAACATAAATGTATGTTCGGCGCCGATCAAATGTGGGAGCAGGCTTGCTCGCGAAGGGGCCAGTCCGTTCAACTTAAATCCCGCAGAGCTCACGCAACAGTCGGGTATCCAGATGCTTCTCCACCAAATCCGCCAACCGCTCAATATCTCGCTCACGCAGCGCGTGGTAGTCCACTTCCTGTACATCCTGCAAACCCGCCCAGCGCAACAGTGCACTGCACGCTGCCGGCGATTCGAACAGGCCATGCAGGTAGGTGCCGAAAATCTGCCCGTCGCCACTTTGCGCGCCATCGCAACGGCCATCGTCCAACTGCACGGCGGCGTTTTCCAGTGCCGGACCGGTGGTGACGCCGGCATGAATTTCATAGCCGCTGACCGGCGCATCTTCCAGCGCCAGACGCCCGCGCACATTGCGCAACTGCTTCTCTTCTTCCAGTTGCGTTTCGAACGCCAGCAACCCCAAACCGGCGCTGGAGCCCGGCGCACCTTCAAGGCCCAAAGGATCGTGCACCTGCTCGCCGAGTATTTGCAGGCCGCCGCAAATACCCAGGACTTTTCCGCCGTAACGCAAATGCCGGGCGATGGCGGTGTCCCAGCCATTGGCGCGTAAATACGCAAGGTCGCTGCGCACGCTTTTCGAGCCGGGAAGAATGATCAGGTCAGCGGGTGGAATCGCCTGGCCGGGGCCGATGAATTGCAGGTCGACTTGGGGATGCAGGCGCAGCGGATCGAAATCGGTGTGGTTGCTGATGCGCGGCAACACCGGCACCACCACTTTCAACACTTGATCGGCCTTGTCGGTCTGGCGCTGATCGATACCGTCCTCGGCTTCCAGGTGCAGGTCCATCACGTAAGGCAGAACGCCAATCACCGGTTTGCCGGTACGTGCTTCCAGCCAGTCGAGGCCCGGTTGCAGCAAGGCGATGTCGCCGCGAAAACGGTTGATGATGAAGCCTTTGACCCGTGCCTGCTCGCTCGGCGACAGCAGTTCCAGAGTGCCCACCAAATGCGCGAAGACCCCACCGCGATTGATGTCGGCGATCAGCACCACCGGGCAATCCACGGCCTCGGCGAAGCCCATGTTGGCGATGTCGCCGGCACGCAGATTGATCTCGGCCGGCGAGCCTGCACCTTCGACCATGACCACCGGATACGCCGCGCTCAGTCGCGCATGGGAGGCCAGTACCGCTTGCATGGCGATGGCTTTGTAGTCGTGATATGCGACCGCGTTCATCGTCGTGACGGCGCGACCATGAATGATCACTTGCGCGCCGGTGTCGCTGTTGGGTTTGAGCAGCACCGGGTTCATGTCGGTGTGCGGTTCGAGATGGGCGGCCTGCGCCTGCACCGCTTGCGCACGTCCAATCTCGCCACCGTCGGCGGTCACAGCACTGTTGAGCGCCATGTTCTGAGGCTTGAACGGCACGACGCGTACGCCCTGGCGCGTGACCCAGCGACACAGCGCCGTCACCAGTGTGCTTTTACCGGCATCGGAGGTGGTGCCTTGCACCATCAACGTAGTCATCGGGTTTCCTTGGCGTAGGCATCGAACGCTTGATCGAGTCGGGTCCAGTCGGCTTCTTCGCCAGGCAAGCCGAAACGCAGGCTGCTGTTGTGGGTGAACAAGCGCAGCAGAATGCCGTGCCGGGCCATGAACTCATGCAGTTCTTCGGCGCGATCGGTGGTCAGCCACTGAAACAGCGCACAACCACCCTGAGGTTTGAAACCGTGTTTTTCCAGCAGCACCGCCAGACGTTCGCTTGCTTGTTCGGTACGCACGCGCTGCCTGGCATGGCCTTCGGTATCCTGCAAACAGGCTTGGCCCAACACCCGAGTCGGTCCGCTGACGGCCCAGGGCCCGACTTGTTCGGCGAGCAATTTGAGCAGCTTGCGCTCTGCCAGCACGAACCCCAATCGCACACCGGCCAGACCAAAAAACTTGCCGAAAGAGCGCAACACGATCAAACCGACCTGATGGGCACACGGCGCCAGGCTCAGTTGGGGTGTGTTGTCCATGAACGCTTCGTCCACCACCAGCCAGCCACCGCGCTGGGCCAGTCTGGAATGCCAATCGAGAAGACGACTCGGAGTCAGGCTCAGGCCCGTGGGATTGTTCGGGTTAACCACCACCAGCACGTCGAGGCTGTCGAGGAAGAAGTCGACCTCCTGCTCCATTACTTCACGCACGACGTAGCCATTGCGGCGCCACGCTTCGGCGTGCTCGGCGTAACACGGCGACAGCACGCCGACCTTGCCGACCCGACGCAAACGCGGCAGCAACTGGATCGCCATTTGCGAACCGGCCACCGGCAGCGCCTGCGCGGCACCGTAATAATCGCAAGCTGCTTGTTCCAGCCCGTCATCGCTTTCCGGCAATCGCGCCCAGGCGCGCAACGGAATGTCCGGGACCGGAAACGCCCAGGGCGCGAGGCCGCTGGACAGGTCAAGCCAATCGGCTTCGGCGATGCCGTATTCGAGCGCGGCCTTGCGCAACCGTCCACCGTGTTCAAGCATAGAATTCAGCCCCCACGCAGAGAATCAGCAGCCATAACCATACCCCGCGCTGGACCAATTGCCAGCCACGGTCAATGGAGTCGGCATCCGCCGGCACGCCTTCGCCCAACGGCGGACGCTGATGCAATTCGCCGTGATAAATCGCCGCCCCGCCCAACTCGACGCCTAGTGCACCGGCACCGGCGGCCATCACCGGACCGGCGTTCGGGCTGTCCCAGGTCGGGCCCTGGGTGCGCCAGCATTTCAGGGCGAGTCGGGTTTTGCCCAACAGCGCGTAGGTCAATGCGACCAGTCGCGCGGGAATATAGTTGAGCACGTCGTCGATCTTCGCTGCGGCCCAGCCGAAACGTTCGAAGCGCTCGTTGCGATAACCCCACATCGCATCCAGCGTATTGCTCAATCGGTAGAGCACCACGCCGGGCGCACCGGCCACGGCAAACCAGAACAGCGCGGCAAACACCGCGTCACTGCCGTTCTCCAGGACGGATTCGGTGGCGGCACGAGCGACTTCGGTTTTATCCAGTTCACTGGTCTGGCGACTGACCATGTAACCGACACGCGTGCGCGCTTCCTCCAGATCATCACTGCGCAGCGCCTTTGCCACAGGCGTGACGTGTTCACCGAGGCTGCGCATGCCGAGCGCGCAATAGAGCGCGAGAATCTCGACGATCCAGCCGACATAAGGCGCCCAGGAAAAAGCCGTGGCGAGCAAGGTCAGCGGCACGACCGCGATCACCCAGGCGGTAACGCCGTGGCTGCGCCAGCCGCGTCCACCGCCATTGAAACGTTGTTCGATGCGGTCGGCAAAACGGCCGAACGCCACCAGCGGATGCCAGCGCCTGGGTTCACCCAGCAGCGCATCCAGCGCAACTGCGGCGACACTCAACAACGCCACACTCATTGACTCACTCCCCAAAAATTCTCATACAGCAATTCACTTAGCGGACGCGCCTGCGCCCAGCCTTCGAGTACCAGCATCGGCGCCGGATAGAATTCCTTGACCGGCCCGAGGCAAAGAATCGCCAAGGGCTTGGCTCCGACGGGCAACCCCAGCAGATCGGCCAAGGCTTGCGGTTCGAATAAAGAGACCCAGCCCATGCCGAGTCCTTCGGCACGGGACGCCAGCCACAGGTTCTGGATTGCGCAGGACAGCGAGGCCATGTCCATTTCCGGCAAGGTCCGGCGACCGAAAATGTGGCGCTCGCGATCATCCATCAGCGCGGCGACCAATACTTCTGCGCAATCGTTGATGCCTTCGACTTTCAGCTTCATGAATTCGTCGGTGCGTTCGCCGAGGGCTTCGGCGGTGCGGATGCGTTCTTCTTCCACCAGCAACTGGATCTTTCCGCGCAGGGCGCGATCGCTGATGCGGATGAATCGCCAGGGCTGCATCAGGCCGACGCTTGGGGCCTGATGCGCGGCTTCGAGCAGGCGCCGGAGCAACTCGGGTTCGACGGTGCCACCGCTGAAGTGGCGCATGTCTCGGCGCTCGGCTATCGCGCGATACACCGCCTCCCGTTCGGCCGGACTGAATGCGTTGTCGGTCATGGCCTCTTCGCGAGCAAGCCCGCTCCCACAGGGGTTAGGTGATCCAGTGTGGGAGCGACGGTGCGACGATTCGACGTGTTCGCGATGGCGTCCTCACGGTCAGGCGCAAACAACGCGGCAACAGCCGTCGGATTGGACGGAAAATAAAAATGCACGTAGGAAGCCGTCATCCGCCCCTCACGATAAACCGCTTCCGCACCCCGCCCGCCGTTAGGGCTCAGGCCACGGGCAATCGGCTCAAGTTCGGTACTGGTCAACGAATGGTGATAGGTATGCCCACGCAGCGAACCTTCGGGTAACTCGACCGCCTGCAACGCCAGTGCCGCCAGCCGTTTCTGCATCACCGCGTCACCGGCCAGCAAACCGACCAGCTCTGCGCGAGTACCTTCGACATCGGTCAACGAATCGAGCAAATACAACATCCCGCCACACTCGGCCAACAATGGCTTGCCCGCCGCGTGGTGAGCGCGGATGGCATTGAGCATCGGGGCGTTCTGCGCCAGCGCCACATGGTGTAACTCCGGGTAACCGCCCGGCAGATAGAGGCTGTCAGCCTCCGGCAATTGCGCGTCGCGGATCGGCGAGAAAAACAGCAACTCGGCACCCATGGCTCGCAGCAAGTCCAGACTTGCGCCGTAGGTGAATGCGAAGGCTTCGTCGCGGGCCACGGCAATTCGCACACCGGCCAACAACGGCTCGGCGGCGATCACGTCCGGCGCAGCGAATTCCACTGCGGGTGGCAGCGCGACTTCGCAACTGCTGGCCAAGGCATCGGCCGCCGCATCCAGGCGCAGATCGAGATCGTTCAATTCACTGGCCTGGACCAGGCCGAGGTGCCGACTCGGCAATTCAATCCCGGTTTCCCGGGACAACGCGCCGTACCAGCGCAAGCCTTCAGTGAGGCTGCCTTCAAGCAATTGCGCATGGCGCAAAGTGCCCACACGGTTGGCCAGCACTCCGGCGAACGGCAGGTCCGGCTGATACTTCGCCAACCCCAACGCCAGCGCGCCGAAGGTCTGCGCCATCGCCGTGCCGTCGATCACCCCGAGCACCGGCACACCGAAATGCCGCGCCAGGTCAGCGCTGGAAGGCGTGCCGTCGAACAAGCCCATGACACCTTCGATCAGGATCAGATCCGCTTCGCCGGCGGCTTCCCACAACAGTCGACGACTTTCCTGCTCGCCGACCATCCACATGTCCAGTTGATAGACCGGCGCACCGCTGGCGCGCTCGAGAATCATCGGATCGAGAAAGTCCGGGCCGCATTTGAACACGCGCACCTTGCGCCCCTGATTGCGATGCAAACGGGCCAGCGCGGCAGTGACGGTGGTCTTGCCCTGACCGGAGGCCGGCGCGGCAATCAAGACCGCCGGGCAATGACGGGGCTGATTCACAGCTCGACGCCTTTTTGCGCTTTGATCCCGGCCTGGAAGGCGTGCTTGATGACGCCCATTTCAGTGACGGTGTCGGCCAGTTCGATCATTTCCGGCTTGGCGCCGCGGCCGGTGACGACCACGTGCTGCATTGGCGGACGCGCCTGCAAGTCGCTGAGCACCTGATCAAGATCGAGGTAACCGTGCTTGAGGGCGATGTTCAATTCATCCAGCACCACCAGACCGACCGACGGATCACGCAACAATTCACGGGAAACGGCCCAGGCGGCTTCGGCGGCGGCGATGTCACGCTGGCGGTCCTGGGTTTCCCAGGTAAAGCCCTCGCCCATCACATGAAAACGCACCTGCTCGGGAAAGCGCCGGAAAAACAGTTCTTCGCCCGTGCTGTTGCGGCCCTTGATGAACTGCACCACGCCGCACTGCATGCCGTGGCCCATGGAGCGGGCGAGCATGCCGAACGCCGAGCTGCTTTTGCCTTTGCCATTGCCGGTCAGCACCAGCAGCAGGCCGCATTCATTCGGCGAATTGGCGATGCGTTCGTCGATCACGGCTTTTTTGCGCAGCATGCGCGCCAGATGGCGTTCGTCACGATCGGGAGTATCAGTCATGGGGGAGCTCTCCGTTGAGGCTGGATAACGGCGGGCAGGCACAAGAATAGACGGCAAGAAGCCTGGCATCGCCCACCGTGATGCCGCTGGATGGATCAGGCCGGTCTCCGGGCTCATGAGCGGCGTTTCGCCTGACTGCGCGCCTTCCCATGCCGGTATCGACACAGTGGCAAAAATGCTCAGTCTTCACTCATTTACCGTTGCGGGGGCAGCGCCGGAATCGTGATTGTTCCTGAATTGAACGAACGCACTCACCGGCTTCCCTGTTTCACTCTGTCGACCAAGGTCACAGAGCACCTGAAACAAGCCGCGAAGGTTAGAGGGTTGGGGGTGGAGCGTCAATTAAAGCCGGGACGCCGTCGGGCGAATAACTGCCGCTGATCAATTTACTGACGCCAATCTTGTGCCACACTTCCAGCAGTGATATCAAAGAGCCACAACCCCACATCACAATAACAAGGGTAAGCCACATGCAAGGCATGATCATCAGCAATCCGAAGCTGGAATTCCTGCGCCCGGTTCTCGAACGCTGGTTTGACTGTATCGACCGTTATAACGCCGTGCGCGGCGATAATGACACGCCTTACTGGTACGACGAAAAAGCCAACCTCGGCTTGCTCTCGGCCGCCGCGTGGATGGCGGAAATGGTCACGCTGCAACAGACCCCCAGCCGCAAACAGAACGAGGAAGGTGAACGCAACGCCCGCGCCGACCTGTTCATCGCCACCAGCGAAGAGCGTGTCTACCTTCAAGCCACGCAACGCTGGCCGCGGGTCAACAGCCTGAGCCTGACACAAGCGCTGGCCGATATCACCAGCGACGCCAGGCGAATCAGCTACGCCAGCGACCTGAAACTCGGCTGCCTGTTCGTTGCACCGCAAAAAGCCCAGCACGGCGCTACCCCGGAAGAACTCCAGGACATGGTCGACGACCTGCAAAAGGAACACACCTGTGCCGTCGCCTGGTATTTCCCCTACGCGTATCGCAAGTTGCGCAATGAAGCGGGCAACTATCACCCCGGCATCGCCGTGCTGTTCAAGGAAGCCCGCGGCTGACGGTTGAACCATCGCGGGCTTGCGCTTCTCTACTGATCAGGTCACTGCATTTTTAGGGAAGATCAGCATGCGCAAGCCCCCGTTCGTTCTCGTCATCGTCCTCGCCGGAGGGCTCGTCGCCTGCGGCGAAACCTCCAGACTGCAAGTCTCCGACGGCACCGGCCCGTCGCCCAAACTGCCCGAACCGAACAAAACCCTGATCCCGACGGTGAACATCGCCCCGGCGATCGGCTGGCCGGACGGTGCCAAACCCATCGCCGCCGCGGGCACTCAGGTGGCCGCGTTCGCCGAAGGCCTCGATCACCCGCGCTGGCTGTATGTGCTGCCGAACGGTGACGTGCTCGTCGCCGAAACCAACGCGCCGCCAAAACCCGATGACGGCAAAGGCGTTAAAGGCTGGGTCATGAAGAAAGTCATGGGACGCGCCGGTGCCGCCGTGCCGAGCCCGAACCGCATTACACTGTTGCGGGACAAGGATCATGACGGCATCGCCGACACCCGTACGGTGTTTCTGGAAAACCTCAATTCGCCCTTCGGCATGACGCTGGTCGGCAATGACCTGTATGTCGCCGACACGGACCGCTTGCTGCGTTTCCACTATGAGAATGGCGACACGGCCATCAAGTCGCAGCCGATCAAAGTGGTAGACCTGCCGGGAGGTACGCTGAATCACCACTGGACCAAAAACGTCATTGCCAGCAAGGACGGCAGCAAGCTGTACGTCACGGTGGGTTCCAACAGCAATGTCGCCGAAAACGGCATGGATCAGGAAGAAGGCCGCGCGGCGATCTGGGAAGTGGATCGCGCCACCGGCAATCACCGGATCTTCGCCTCCGGCCTGCGCAACCCCAACGGTATGGCGTGGGAACCGCAGAGTGGAGCGTTATGGACTGCTGTGAACGAACGGGATGAAATCGGCAGCGACCTGGTGCCGGACTACATCACTTCAGTGAAGGACGGCGGGTTCTACGGCTGGCCTTACAGCTATTACGGCCAGCACGTCGACATTCGCGTCGAACCGCAAAACCCTGACCTGGTCGCCAAAGCCATCGCGCCGGACTATGCAGTCGGCCCGCACACCGCGTCACTGGGCCTGACGTTCGCTGAAGGCAACTCGCTGCCAGCGCAATTCAAGGAAGGCGCGTTCATTGGGCAGCACGGTTCGTGGAACCGTAAACCGCACAGTGGTTACAAAGTGATATTCGTGCCGTTCAGTGCTGGCAAGCCAAACGGGCAACCTGTGGATGTACTTACGGGTTTCCTCAATGACGAAGAGAAAGCCATGGGTCGGCCGGTGGGTGTGGTGATTGATCAGCAGGGTGATTTGCTGGTGGCCGATGATGTGGGGAACAAGGTGTGGCGGGTTTCTGCGGCGAAGTAATCTCGAACCGCCAATACATAACAAATGTGGGAGCGGGCTTGCTCGCGAATGCTGACCGACAGTCAACATTGAAGTTGAATGTTATGACGCATTCGCGAGCAAGCCCGCTCCCACATTAGATCGGTGTAGTGCCTACCTTTTTGCGACACAGCGTTAAACCGTCTCCTACAGGCAACAACGACAGATCCACACGCGAGTCATCCTTCAAGGCGAGATTGAGCGCCTGGATGGCTCGGGTGTCTTCGCTCTCGGGATTCCGCTCAAGCACCCGCCCGCTCCACAGCGTGTTATCGAACACCGCCAGGCCTCCGACACGCAGCAAACGCAGCGCATGCTCCAGGTAGGCTGGATAGTTCGCCTTGTCGGCATCAATGAAAATCAAATCGAATTGTCCGGGCTGATCCAACTGACCCAAGGTTTCCAGCGCAGGCGCCAGGCGCAGGTCAATTCGTTCGGCGAGCCCTGCTTCCTGCCAGTAACGGCGCGCCGTGGCGTTGTAGTCACCAGGAATGTCACAGCAGATTAGTGAACCGTCCTCCGGCAACGCCGCCGCCATGCACAACGCGCTGTAACCGGTGAAGGTGCCGACTTCCAGCAAGCGCCTGGCGCCGGTGAGCTTCACCAGCAATGCGAGGAATTGCCCCTGCTCCGGGGCCACCTGCCAGCGTGCCATCGGCAGCGCCTGGGTTTCATCGCGCAAACGCTTGAGCAGCGGCGTTTCCCTCAGGGAAACGTCGAGCAGGTATTGATACAGGGAATCGTCGAGATTAAGTGTCCGAGCGGTCATGACGACCTCTGCGAATTAAGGGTTACGCGCCAAATGCTCAGATTGCAGGACACGCTTGGCGCTGAGGTAGGCTTTCTGCCAATAAGCTTTGGACAAGCTGTCGAGCTTCACCGTGCCACCCGTGGCCGGCGCATGGACGAAGCGGCCTTCACCGACGTAGATCCCGGCGTGGCTGACCTGAGAGCCGCCATTGGTGGCAAAGAAAATCAGGTCGCCGGTTTGCAGGCCTTCCTTGCCGACATTGGCCGCTTGCATGCTGATCATCTCGCGGGTAGTGCGCGGCAGAGAGATGCCGGTGACGTCACGGTAGACGTAACCGATCAGGCCGCTGCAATCGAACCCGGAATCGGGCGTATTGCCGCCCCAGCGATAAGGCGTGCCGACCAGGCCCAACGCGCGAAACAGCACATCTTCGGCCTCAGGCGAAAAAGGTTGGGGTGAACCGAAGACAATCGGCGCGCGAACCACCGGCGCAGGCGGCGGTGTACGGCTGGCGCAGGCGCTGAGCAGCGCTGCGAAGAACATGAGTGCGAGGCGGGCCGACATCGTCATAAGCAGAACATCCTGATCTGGCTGCGGCTTTTTTCTGCCGACAGGGCAGAAAAGAAAACCGCCTGCGCAGGACGCAGGCGGTTTGCCATCAATAATAGATCAGGATTCTAGCGGCTATGCGGCAAACTTCAAGTAAGACTTTAAGTTCGCCTTACAAACTGTCCGCCTACTCTGTTGCAGAGAGGCTTTTTGTCGCCACTGAAGTGGCGACAGGTTGATGCATTACTTGCGAGCCGTGACCACGGTCGGGGCCATCGCGAGTGCGCGCTTGGCTTCAATGAAGGTCTTGCTCCAGTAGCTGTCGCCCAGGCTATCGACCCGGACACCACCGCTTTTGCGGCTGCTGGAATGGATGAACTGGTTGTCACCGAGGTAGATCCCCGCGTGACTGACACGACCGCGACGGCCGTTGGTGGCGAAGAACAGCAGATCGCCCGGTTTGAGCGCGCTACGAGCAACCAGCGGCGCGTCCACGTTGATCATTTCGCGAGTGGAACGCGGCAGGTTCATGCCGGCTTCTTCACGGAACAGATAACCGATGAAACCGCTGCAATCGAAGCCAGCCTCGGAGGTGCCGCCGAAACGGTAACGGGTACCGATCAGGGACATGCCACGTTCGAGGATGCTGTCGGCCAGAACCGGAAGCTGGTAGGACTTGCCGTCAGCGAAGTCTGCCAGTTCTTTATCGGTGGCCAGCTCTTCCTGGAAAAGAACGGAAGAGGATTGCGCAGTAACAGAATTTTTAACCTGCTGTTGAGGCGCTTGCTCCGACACTGGAGAGTGGGCAGCGCAACCGAACAACAGGGTGACGAGTGCGAGAGGCACGAGGGGTGCAAAGCGATTTAGCATGGGCACGACCGTGGCTGATAGTTGTAAAGAAGCCGAGACTATGCCCGCTATCATCCTCATTTGCAAATTCAATCGAACTTTATGTGACTTTCCGGTTTCGCGTTTCCATCTAAGCGCTTAAGCCCCATTTAGACGCTTGCGCGACCTACACCCCGTAGGAAAGCGCACTTTTTGGCGCCTGAAAAATGCCAAAAACCTTGCAGGGCTTGGCTTTTACCAGCCCAGAGTCTCTTTCAGAAACGGAATGGTCAGCTTGCGCTGAGCTTGAAGGGAGGCCTGATCGAGACGCTCAAGCAGCTCGAAAAGCGCACTCATGCTGCGAGTGCCACGGGTCAGGATAAAATGCCCGACTTCATCGGTCAGGTGCAATCCACGACGAGACGCACGCAGTTGAAGGGCCCGCAATTTGTCTTCGTCGGACAGCGGTCGCATCTGGAAGATCAGCGCCAGCGTGAGACGGGATTTCAGGTCCGCCAGCTTCACCGGCAATTCGCGCGGTGACGTCGATGCTGCAATCAGCAGGCGCCGACCGCTGTCACGCAGGCGATTGAACAGATGGAACAACGCCTCTTCCCAGTCCGCCTTGCCGGCAACCGCCTGCAGATCATCCAGGCAGACCAGTTCGTACTGTTCGAGGTTGTCGAGAATTTCGGTGCCGCGATCCATCAACTCGGCCAGTGGCAGATACACCGCCGGCTCACCCATCTGCTCGAAGCGCAAGCAGGCTGCCTGCAACAAATGCGTACGCCCTACCCCGTGCTTGCCCCAGAGGTAAATCAGGCTTTCGGTCCAGCCGGCGTCGGCTTCGCACAGCCGCTCGACATAGCCGAGTGCAGCGGCATTGGCGCCTGGGTAGTAATTGATAAAGGTAGCGTCATCACGCAGACGCACACCTAGGGGCAGCTGAATCGGTTTCATGCTGACTGAACAGTTCCAAAGGAACCGTTAGTGGCCTCTGTGTAAAGTGTGCGAAGTTTATACCCGTGAAGCTGACCGCACAATGCGACAGACCATAAGCAAAATCAAAGGTTTGCGTTATCGCCCCGGTTTCATGTGCGTTTCTTTGGCGGCGTATGTGACAGCCGCCCATGGGCCACGGGCCAGCCTGTCACTGAACCAGGCCGCCCGCAATGCGTCATCCGCGACCTCTAGAGCTCAGGTTCGTCGACGCCGCCGTAGATATCAGAATCTTTATACAAATCATGCACATGGCGCACCAGCACCATAATCACCGCCGCCACAGGGAGCGCCAACAGCACGCCGGTAAAACCGAACAGCTCACCACCGGCCAGAATCGCAAAGATCACCGCCACCGGGTGCAGACCGATGCGGTCGCCCACCAGCAACGGCGTCAGCACCATGCCCTCCAGCGCCTGGCCAACCATGAACACCGCAACGATGCCAACCATTGGGTACAAGTCGCCACCAAACTGGAACAGGCCGGCAATCAGCGCCGCGCCAATCCCGATGACAAACCCCATGTACGGCACAATCGCCGCCAGACCGGCAATCATCCCGATCAACAGCCCCAGTTCCAGCCCGACCAGCATCAGCCCTGCCGAATAGATGACACCCAGCGCCACCATCACCAGCAATTGCCCGCGCACGAACGCACCAAGCACTTCATGGCATTCGCCTGCCAGGATCACCACGCGCTCTTCACGGTCACGGGGTAGCAGGCTGCGGATCTTGGCCACCATCAGGTCCCAGTCCCGCAATAGATAGAAGCTCACGACCGGGATCAGCACCAGATTGGCCAGCCAACCGATCAACGCAAGACCGGATGCAGTGGCCTGACTCAGCACCACGCCCACGATGTCGGTGGTCTGCCCCATGTGTTCGCTGATCGCCGCTTTAAGCTTGTCGAACTTCCAGAAACCGTCCGACAGCCCGAATTTCGATTGCGCCCACGGCAATGCGGTGTGCTGCAACCAGTCGAGCATCTGCGGCGCCAGCTCGTACAGGCGAAACAACTGCTTGGCGAGCATCGGCACCAGCACCAGCAGCAACGTGGTGAAGATCAAGGTGAACAGCGCGAACACCGCCACCACGCCCCAGGTCCGGGACAGGCCGGCCTTTTCCAGCCGATCCACCAGCGGATCGAACAAATATGCCAACAGCAACGCCACAAGAAACGGCGTCAGAATCGGATGCAACAGCCAGATAAACGCGCAGAGCAGAACCACCCCACCCAACCAGAACCAACGCCGCGTATCGGCCATGTACCACTCCATTTGCATCTATATAAAGAAAGAAAGCCTTACCAACGGAAACGCAACTGCGGCACCGGTGCAGGCGGTGGCGCGACAACAGGCGCCGAGCCCTCTGCCACCGGCTGGACAGGCACGGTCGGCGCCGGGGCTTCACCCGCCGGAACCTCTTGCAACTTCGCCAGCGACAACTGCGACCGCAACTGCTCGGCGCTGCCATTGACCCGGTAGAGAATCCGGTCAGCGTCAACACTTTGCAGGCGCGCGCCAAACGGTTCCAGCAAACGCCCAAGCGTCGCATAACGCTCCAGATTCATGCCCTGCACTTCCAGCAACTGCTCGCCCGAACTTCCGGGTTTGACCACAAAGCGTGGTGCCAGTCGCTGGCTGACCGCGAGCAGTACCGCATCGGCGACAGCGGCCTGATCCGCGCCCTGCACGCTGCCCGCTTCTTTCTGGTCGCCCAGCCACAGATGCCATTTGGCCTGCCACTGACCACTCTCTTCACGGGCATGCACGGCCAGCAAGGCGTCGGCATTGTAACGATCCGATGCGCCGCGCAGGGGCGCCGCATCGGTGCCTTCAAGATTCGGCGCGGTGGCGACCAGTTGCTCGCTCAGGTCCGCCAGTGGCAGCCGCAGCGGCAGACCACGGTGCTGTGCCGCGCGACGCAGTGGCGCCGCGCTGGCCTGGCCATCACCCACCAGACTCGAACCTTCGGTCGAGTCGTTCAGCCACCACGTCAGAATCGATGGCCGGTTCGCGCCCCACAATGACAGCCCGGCACGGCGCAACGCCTGCTCGGTGCTGGCCGGGTCGAAATCCACCTTCAGTACTTCCGGCGGGCCGGCTTCGAAACCGTACTGGCTGATGATCTGCTGCGGGTCCTTGCGAATGGCGGCCAACCCCGGACTTTGCACAGCCTTGGGATCGCCGGTCAGGCGCAGCACCAGCGTGTCGAGCGCACGCTGGGTGGCTTGATCACGCTCCTCTGGCGCCTGGCTGGTGACAGGCTCGCGCACCTGATAAAGGCTTTTGACCGTTTCGGCATGACTCACCAGGCTGACCAGAGACAAACAACCCACAAACAATGATCTGAAAAAACGCATGGAGGATTCCTGACGACAAGAGCGGCTGGAACTGACCGCATGAAGATAATCGGGCAAGGCTGTGACCATCGCCCCACGCAAAACATTCACACGTCCCGGTTAAGTTTTTCGCACTGCCATAACGATAGACGGATAATCGCGATACCTTATACAGCCAAGCGGGAGGCGACCAACACGGGCAATAACGGTTTTTTTGTATCGATATGCCCCTGCTGTCGGCCTGAGGATGGCCGCTGCCCCTCAAGCCTGATAAAATCGCGCGCCTTCGCAGACCGGCAACAGCCGGGCACCCTGAAATTCGCGCAAGGCACATGCCCTTCGTTTGTTTCGGCGGTCCCACTGGACTCGGTCGTTACCCCTGAATCCCCCCTAAAGGCCTGGATCATGAGCAAGCAACCCTCCCTGAGCTACAAGGACGCCGGTGTAGACATCGACGCCGGTGAAGCATTGGTCGAACGC
>Ga0255334_1000349_pt1 | contig 41372 bp, 34 predicted proteins | sample EtOH5_35cm_T3_12_FD_202080 | JGI IMG/M metagenome (GOLD analysis project Ga0255334, IMG submission 202080) | Sandy soil microbial communities from University of British Columbia, Vancouver, Canada - EtOH5_35cm_T3_129 | ecosystem: Engineered > Artificial ecosystem > Sand microcosm > Unclassified ... | reverse complement strand
AAGACTTCGACGAATTCGACGAAGCCGACGACGACGACGGCAAGGGCGGCAGCAAGGCCCTGACCAAGAAGCTCGAGGAACTCAAGAAGCAGGCGCTGGAGCGCTTCGACAAGCTGCGCGAGCTGTTCGAGAAGGTCCACAAGATCTACGACAAGGAAGGCTACGGCACGCCCGCCTACGTGAAGGCCCAGTCCGCTTTGTCCGAAGAGCTGATGACCATCCGCTTCACGGCCAAGACCATCGAGAAGCTGTGCGACATGGTGCGCGGCCAGGTCGATGATGTGCGCAAGAAGGAACGCGAGCTGCGCCGCATCATCGTGGACAAGTGCGGCATGCCCCAAGAGACGTTCATCAAGGACTTCCCGCCCAACCTGCTCAACCTCAAGTGGGTGGAAAAGCAGGCCACGGCCGGCAAGCCCTGGTCGGCCATCATGGCGCGCAACATCCCGCCCATCCAGGATCTGCAGCAAAAGCTGACCGACCTGCAATCGCGCGTGGTCGTGCCGCTGACCGAACTCAAGGGCATCAACAAGCGCATGAACGAGGGTGAGTCGACCTCGCGCGATGCCAAGAAGGAAATGATCGAGGCCAACCTGCGCCTCGTGATCTCGATTGCCAAGAAGTACACCAACCGCGGCCTGCAGTTCCTCGATCTGATCCAGGAAGGCAACATCGGCCTGATGAAGGCGGTGGACAAGTTCGAATACCGCCGCGGCTACAAGTTCTCGACGTATGCGACGTGGTGGATCCGCCAGGCCATCACAAGGAGCATCGCCGACCAGGCGCGCACCATCCGCATCCCGGTGCACATGATCGAGACGATCAACAAGATGAACCGCATCAGCCGCCAGCACTTGCAGGAATTCGGCTTCGAGCCCGATGCGTCCATCCTGGCGGCCAAGATGGAGATCCCCGAGGACAAGATCCGCAAGATCATGAAGATCGCCAAGGAGCCGATCTCCATGGAAACGCCGATCGGCGACGACGACGACAGCCACCTGGGCGATTTCATCGAGGACGGCGCCAACACCGCCCCGATCGAAGCCGCCATGCAGGCCGGCCTGCGCGACGTGGTCAAGGACATCCTCGATGGCCTGACCCCCCGCGAAGCCAAGGTGCTGCGCATGCGCTTTGGTATCGAGATGACCAGCGACCACACGCTGGAAGAAGTGGGCAAGCAGTTCGACGTGACACGCGAGCGCATCCGCCAGATCGAAGCCAAGGCGCTGCGCAAACTCAAGCACCCCAGCCGCTCGGACAAGCTGCGCAGCTTTATCGATTCGCTGTAAACCGTATCGCTTGGACCCTGGCAAAAGGGTCTGCCGCAGGCGCCCCAGCCACCCTCACGGTGCTGGGGCGTCGTGCTTTGGGGGCGGCACAACGCAGCGTCCCGGCTCTGTCAGAAAATATAACAAAAAAGGCCTACAGCGCCTGATGGACATGCGTAGATAGCTATATAAACAATAGCAATCGGCCCAGCTTGAGCCCCGACCGCTTCGCCAGCCTGGCCATGCCCGTAACCGGCGCCACCACGCTGGCACGGCTCAGCTAGTGCCCTGGGTTGGAAGTTCGTTGAAGAAGTAAAGAGGTCGAAATCGTCGTCAGGCAAGGCGAAAACCACAGCGATAGCCGTAGCTATCGCGAGGATTTGCAACGCGGCAGGGTGGCGATTTTCGGCATCTTCATGAAACGAATTTGCAACCCAGGACACCGGGGATGATCGGCATCACTCCCTGCGGTCTGTGGCAGCGCGGCCTCGGGCGATCCGCCGCATTGCTTTTCCTGCCAATAGCCGGGCCATTGGCTGCAAGAAGACGCCTTGCGGCCCAGCCCGATCCGCGCTGCCACCGGCGCGCGAGGGTTATGCAGGCCATCCCTTGCGCAAAAAGCGATTCGTTCACAGCTTGTCAGGCCACCGCCCCTTGCGCCTGCAAGGCCTGCACCTGCGCGGTGGTGTAACCGAGCTGCTCCATCAGCTCGGCCGTGTGCTGGCCCAGCACCGGGGGCTGCAGCCGCACGCCCAGCCGCTGGCCATCCATGCGCAACGGGAACAGCGTGGTGCGCGCGGTCTGCCCTGCACGCTCGCCATCGGGCAGCGTGATGTCGGCCAGGCCACCGGTGGCATTGAGGTGCGGGTCGTCAAACAGCTGCTCGGGCCGCAGGATGGGCGCAAAGGGCAGGCCGTGTTTCTCGAAGATGGTGGCGAGTTCTGCGGCACTGTGCCCGGCCAGGCGCCGGCGCAGCGCGGGGAGCATCGTGCCTCGGGCCCGCACACGGTCGTTGTTGGTGGCCAGTTGCGGGTCGGCCTTGAGGTCGGCGTAGCCCATCGCATCGCAGAAGGTGATCCACTGCGCATCGCTCACGGCGGCCAGAAAAATCTGCTCGCCATCCTTCACGCGGAACACGTCGTACAGCGCCCAGGACGAGATGCGGTCGGGCATGGGCGCGGCGGGCTGGCCGGTGACGGCGTACTGCATCATGTGTTGGCCCACCAGAAACACGTTGTTCTCGAACAGGGCCGAATCCACCTCTTGCCCGCGCCCGGTGATGCCGCGCTGCATCAGCGCCGCCATGGCCCCGATGGCGCCGAACATGCCGCCCATGATGTCGTTGACGCTGGTGCCCGCGCGCAGCGGGTCGCCGGGGCGGCCCGTCATGTAGGCCAGGCCTCCCATCATCTGCACCACCTCGTCGAGCGCGGTGCGGTGCTCGTAGGGGCCGGGCAGAAAGCCGGTGTGGTTCACATAGATCAGGCGCGGATTGAGCTGGCTGAGCGCGGCGTAGTCCAGGCCGTATTTGCCCATCACACCGGGCTTGAAGTTCTGGGCCACCACGTCGGCCGAGGCCGCCAGCTTGCGCGCCACCTCCAGCCCCTCGGGACTGCGCAGGTCCAGCGCAATGCTCTTCTTGTTGCGGTTGAACATGGGAAAGAAGCCCGCGCCCGCGCCCAGCAGGTGGCGGGTGCGGTCGCCGTCCACGGGTTCGACCTTGATGACTTCGGCCCCGAGATCGGCCAGCACCATGCCGCAGGTGGGGCCCATGACCATGTGGGTGAACTCCACCACACGCAGGCCCGCCAGGGGCAAGGGGCGCGATGCGGTGTCGGGGGTGGCGGCAGAAGCAGGAACAGCAGGCAGCGAAGGGGCAGAGGTCATGGTGCTCACGATAAGAACATGTTTACGATCTCCCAGAGGCTGCGAGATCGTAAACATGTTCTAAGGGATTCAGACGGGCTGCGCAGCCAAGGCCAGCCGGCGCGTTGGCGGAAGCGGCCGCCTGCGCCCTGGGCAAGCCGGCCTGCCCACAGCAGGCCACAAGCATGCCATGCAGGGTTTCGTCCGCCAGCCATCCGGCCCCGCGCCGGCGCTGCGCCAGCAGCGCGGGCAGGTCGATGCCCATGCTTGCGCCCATGCGCTCGAGCATGAAAGCGAGGTCTTCGGGGGCCACATTGCCACTGGCGCCGGGTGCATGCGGGCATCCAGAGCGTTCGTGGCCCGCATGCAACACTTTGAATTGATTTAGGGCTTTTTAAGAGGCACGCGCATGTGTACCGTGCCTTAAAAGCTACCAAACTTGTAGCAAAACAGGTTCCGCGCTATAGTCGCAGCGCCCCTCGGACGTGGTGCCTGTGGCGCCACCCCGAACTTTGACCCAACACTCGCGCGAGGAGAAGCATCCATGAGCTCCAAAGAAAATGCCGCCATCAACCAGCTGTTTGAACGGCTCGAATGCCGTTACGCACTGCGCGTGCTCTGGGCCCTGCGCGATGGCCACCCCCAGACCTTCCGGCTGCTGCAAGACAGCGTCGGCGGCATCACGCCCAACACCCTGAACACCCGCATCAAGGAATTGCGCGAGGCCGGCTTTGTGGACCACGGCAGCGACGGCTACACCGTCACCCCCTCGGGTTCCGACCTGCTCAAGCGCCTGAGCGACGTGCAAGCCTTTGCCACACGCTGGGTGGCGGGTCGCGCCAAGAAGGTTTGAAGCAGCGCCCATCCGCGGACCCGCGCTGACCCGCCCGTTCACCGGGCTTTCGCTAAAATAGAGGTCAAAATGGCTTCTAGCGCACTATCCATATGCGCTAGAAGCTATATTTTTAATAGCATTCAAGGAATTCCACCATGGCACTGACCACCACCGCATCCGGCCTGCAATACGAAGACACCACCGTGGGCGACGGCGCCGAAGCCACCAAGGGCCAGAACGTCACGGTGCACTACACCGGCTGGCTGTACAACAATGGCGAGCAAGGTGCCAAGTTCGACTCCAGCCGCGACCGCAACGATCCCTTCGCCTTCTCGCTGGGCGCTGGCATGGTCATCAAGGGCTGGGACGAGGGCGTGCAAGGCATGAAGATCGGCGGCCAGCGCACCCTGATCATTCCGGCCGCATTGGGCTATGGCGCGCGCGGCGCCGGTGGCGTGATTCCTCCGAACGCCACGCTGAAGTTCGATGTGCAATTGCTGGGCGTGCGCTGAAACAGCGCCCCACCGCTTCCCTTTCAGCAAGCGGCCCGCAAGGCCGCTTTTTTGATTCTGCCTGGTTGGAGCTGGCCCCACCAGCCAGGCAGAAAATCCCGCCTCATTCCATTTCCAGGTCATCCACACCGTTGTTGCTTCGCCTTGTCGTGCTGCTGCACTGCCTGCGGCTTCGCGCCTGGACACGAATGATCTGGAAACGCAATCAGCTGAACAAGGCCTTTTCAAGCCGGGCGAATTTGGCATCGCCCACGGCCACCCGGATCTTGGGGGCCAAGGCCGCGAGGTCGTCAAAACTGCCCGCAGCCTCCAGGGCCAGATTCAGGCGAAAGCCGCGCAGCCCCAAGCCGGAGGTCAGTTCAGTGGCGATGAGATAGGCGGTCTGGTAGCGCTCCATGTCCGTCCGGCCGCTGACCTCTTCCGACAGCTCCAGCGACGACAAGCCCTCATCCCCACCCGTTGACAAGCGAGCAGCCGCCTGCCCGGCGGCAGGCGCCAGCAAGCCCTGCGCCAACATGGCCTGCACGTCGTCCTGGGTGATCCCCATCGAAGCAGTGGCTGCAAGCACGTCGGCGGTCGTTCGTTTGCCATCAAACAGAATGAATGCGGTGCGCTGGCGGGAGGTCAACACCCCTTGCCGATCTTTCAGCGCCTCCTGCCCGGCTTGCGTTTTGACCAGTAACATGTGCCTCTTCCAAAGTGTGGGGGGGGTTACGCGGCCCGGCGGTGCGCACAACCTTTTGAAACAGTTTCGCAGGTTTACCGGGCTTTGGGTATCCGGGTTTTTCCATAAACCACGGCGCCACGGCGCGCCACACGCGGCAGCCGGTGGTGCGCTGACTGCAGCGCTCTCACATCTCGGAGCGCACCCGGGGCAGCGCCGGTGCCGGTCGCGTGATGCGGCTCACCACAATGGCCACGATCAGTCCCGCCGGCACCCCAAACACCCCCGCGGAAATCGGTTGAATGCCGAACCACAGGCCATCGGCCAGCAACCAGCCCGCCCATGCGCGCAAGACGGGCACATGGGAAAGCATGTAATACACGGTAATTCCCAGCCCGGCGAGCATGCCCGCCACCGCGCCCTGGCGCGTGGTTCCGCGCCAGAAGATGCCCAGCACCATCACCGGCACAAAAGCCGATGCTGCCAGGGAAAAAGACGCCGAAACGAGCGGCAGGATCTCGGACGGTTTGAGTGCCGCCACGAATGCCGCCGCCAGCGCCACGGACAGCAAGGTGAACTTGGTCAGAATGACGCGCTGCTCCGGAGACGCCTCCCGCGGGCCACCGCGGTAATAGAGGTCGCGTACCAGCGCATTGCTGATGGTCAGCAACAGCCCGTCGGCGGTGGACAATGCCGCCGCGAGCCCCCCCGCGGCCACCAGGCCCGACACCACATAGGGCAGCCCCCCCAGCTCCGGCGTGGCCAGCATGATGAGGTCCGCGCCCAGCCGGATCTCGCCAAACTGCACCAAGCCGTCGCCGTTCACGTCCTCCACCGACAACAGCGATGCGTCCACCCGGGCCCACTGCGCCATCCAGTTGGGCAGGGCATCGAAACTGCTGCCCACCAGGTTCTGCATGACCTCGAACTTCACCAGCACCGCCAGCGCCGGCGCGCTGAGGTACAGCAAGGCAATGAAGAACAGCGACCACGCCACCGAAGACCGCGCCGCAGCCACGGAGGGCGCGGTGTAGTAGCGGGTCAGCAGATGCGGCAGCCCCGCGGTGCCCACCATCAGGCAGAACATGAGCGCCAGGAAGTTGCGCCGCGCCAGCTCGTACTCCTGCCGTTCGTGGGGCGAGCCGTCGGGGTTGCCTGCGAAGGCCTGGCTGTGCGGCGGCAGGCCTCCCAGGGGCCGGGCACGCTCGTAGTTTTCGCGCATCTCGCGTGTCCAGCGCTCCCGTGCCGAGGCGGCATCCCGGGGCAGCGCAACCAGTTCGCGGCTGGCCGAGACAATCAGGCCCACTTCGGCATTCTGGTCGCGCAGGGCACGGATGCGTTCACGCCCCTTTTCGCGCTCACGCTCCAGCGCACCTTCCACGTCCTGCAGGCGCGCCTCATAGTCCTGGGCGCGCCGCAGGTAGGCCACCACCACCTGGTGCTCGGCCGGGGAATCGAGCAGATGCTCTTCCAGGTCGGCAATCTTGCCGAGCTGTGTGCCATAGACCAGGGGAGCCAGTGGATTGCCCAGCTGCTTGTATGCCAGCCACGACACCGGGATCAGGAACGCCAGCAGGATCACCACATACTGCGCCACCTGCGTCCAGGTGATCGCGCGCATCCCGCCAAGGAACGAGCACAGCAGCACACCGCCCAGCCCCAGCATGATGCCGATCTCGAACTGCACGCCCGTGAGACGCGATGCAATCAGGCCCACGCCGTAGATCTGGGCCACCACGTAGGTGAAAGAGCACAGCACGGCCGCCAGCGCGGCAATGATGCGGGGCCAGCGTCCGCCAAAACGCACATGAAAAAAGTCCGGCACCGTGTAGAGCCCCATGGCACGCAGGTGCGGGGCGATCAGCAGGGCCACCAGGCAAAAACCGCCCGTCCAGCCCAGCAGGTAGGCCAGTCCGCCAGCCTGTCCGGGTTTGCCGGAAAACCCCTGCAGATACAGGGCCCCCGACAGGCTGATGAACGACGCTGCACTCATCCAGTCCGCCGCCGCCGCCATGCCGTTGTACATGGGGGGAATGCGGCGGCCCGCCACGTAATACTCTTCGGGATCGGTGGTGCGGCCATAGACACCGATCCCCGCATAGACCATCACGGTGAGAAAAAGAAAGATCGGGCCGATCCAGTGCCTTGAAAGCCCCTTCTGCTCGGCCCAGGCCATCAGGGCCAGAAACACCACCACCCCCACCACGTAGAGCGTGAAGATGCGGTGCAGGCGCCAGAGGTACGCCTTGTCGTCGCCCCCCTGGCCGGCGCCCCTCGGCTCAGCCATGGGGTTTGACCTGTTCGGTGGTCAGGGCAACCGCCCGCGCGGCGTCCTGGCGCTCAAACCGGTTCATGGCCCAGCAGTAGACCACCACGATGGCGATGAACATCAACACCGCGCCCTGGGCGGCGATCCAGTACCCCAACGGCCAGCCAAGCACCACGAGCGACTGCAGGTCGCGGGCAAAGAACGTGGCCACGAAAGACACCAGCGCCCACACCAACAGCAGCAGCCCCTTGAGCCAGAGATGGCGCACATCGTGCAGGTCTGGCGGAAAGGGGCCCGCCAGTTCGGGTTCGTGGTTTTTTTTCAGGGGCCGCATCCAGGGTGTGCTCACATACCGCGGTTTGGACAAGGGCAGCCCCTGCGCACTCAGCGTGCGAGTTGCTGCCAGGTGGCGATCACGCTGTCAGGATTGAGCGAAATCGACGAGATGCCTTCCTTGGCCAGCCATTGCGCGAAGTCCGGGTGGTCGCTGGGGCCCTGGCCACAGATGCCGATGTACTTGCCTTGCGCCAGGCAGGCCTTGATGGCCTGGTGGATCAGCGCTTCCACGGCCGGGTCGCGCTCGTCAAAGTCCTGCGCCAGCAGTTCCAGGCCCGAGTCGCGGTCCAGGCCCAGGGTGAGCTGGGTCAGGTCGTTGGAGCCGATGGAGAAGCCGTCGAAGAACTCCAGGAAGCGCTCGGCCAGGATGGCGTTGCTGGGCACTTCGCACATCATGATGACCTTGAGGTCGTCCTTGCCACGCGAGAGGCCGTGCTGGGCCAGCAGCTTGGTCACGCGCTCGGCCTGGCCCAGCGTGCGCACAAACGGCACCATCACCTGCACGTTGGTCAGACCCATCTCGTTGCGCACGCGCTTCAAGGCTTCGCATTCCATGGCGAAGGCTTCGCCGAACTCGGCGCTGATATAGCGCGCCGCACCCCGAAAGCCCAGCATCGGGTTTTCTTCCTCGGGCTCGTAGCGGCTGCCGCCGATCAGCTTGCGGTATTCATTGCTCTTGAAGTCCGACAGCCGCACGATGACCGGCTTGGGCCAGAAGGCGGCCGCAATGGTGGCCACGCCTTCGGCCACCTTGTCCACATAGAAGGCACGGGGGCTGGCGTGGCCTCGGGCGACCGATTCCACGGCCTTTTTCAGGTCGTTGTCGATGTTCGGGTAATCGAGGATGGCCTTGGGGTGCACACCAATGTTGTTGTTGATGATGAACTCCAGCCGCGCCAAACCAACGCCCTCGTTGGGCAACTGGGCAAAGTCAAATGCCAGCTGCGGGTTGCCCACGTTCATCATGATCTTGGTCTTGATGGCCGGCATCTCGCCGCGCTGCACTTCGGTGATCTCGGTTTCGAGCAGGCCGTCGTAGATGCGGCCCGTGTCGCCCTCGGAGCAGGCCACAGTGACCAGCGTGCCGTCTTTCAGGCGCTCGGTCGCGTCGCCGCAGCCCACCACGGCCGGAATGCCCAGCTCGCGGGCAATGATGGCGGCGTGGCAGGTGCGGCCACCGCGGTTGGTGACGATGGCGCTGGCGCGCTTCATCACCGGCTCCCAGTTGGGGTCCGTCATGTCGGTCACCAGCACGTCACCGGGCTGCACCTTGTCCATCTCGCTGATGTTGTGCACGATGCGGACCGGGCCGGTGCCGATCTTCTGGCCAATGGCGCGGCCTTCGGCCAGCACGGCGCCATGGCCCTTGAGCTTGTAGCGCAGCTCGGCTTGGCCCTTGGCCTGGCTCTTCACCGTTTCGGGACGGGCCTGCAGGATGTAGAGCAGGCCGTCTTCGCCGTCCTTGCCCCATTCAATGTCCATGGGGCGGCCGTAGTGCTGCTCGACGACGACGGCATAGTGCGCGAGCTGCTCGACATCTGCGTCGGTCAGCGAATAGCGGTTGCGCTGCTCGGTGGGCACATCGGTGGTCTTGATGAGCTTGCCTGTGCGGGCCTTCTCGTCCGCGGTGGCAAACACCATCTGGATGAGCTTGCTGCCCAGGTTGCGGCGGATCACGGCCTGCTTGCCGGCCTTGAGCATGGGCTTGTGCACATAGAACTCGTCGGGGTTCACGGCGCCCTGCACCACCGTCTCGCCCAGGCCATAGCTGCTGGTGATGAACACCACGTCTTCAAAACCCGATTCGGTGTCGATGGTGAACATCACGCCGGCCGCGCCCAGATCGGAGCGCACCATGCGCTGCACGCCGGCCGACAGGGCCACCACGTCATGCGCAAAACCCTTGTGCACGCGGTAGCTGATGGCACGGTCGTTGTAGAGGGAGGCGAACACCTCCTTCATCTTGTGCAGCACCTCTTCGATGCCATGCACATTCAGGAAGGTCTCCTGCTGGCCGGCGAACGAGGCGTCGGGCAGGTCTTCGGCCGTGGCGGATGAGCGCACGGCAAAGCTGGCCTGCGGGTTGCCTGCACAGAGGCGGGCAAACTCGTCGCGGATGGCCTGCTCCAGGTCGGCCGGGAAAGGCTGTGCCTCGACCACGGCGCGGATCTCGGCCCCCACGGCGGCCAGGGCACGCACGTCTTCGGTGTCGAGCGCGGCCAGCTTGGCGCTGATCCGGTCGGCCAGGCCGTCATGCGCCAGGAACGCGCGGAACGCATGGGCCGTGGTCGCAAAGCCCGTGGGCACGCGCACGCCATGCGGCAGCTGCGAGATCATTTCGCCGAGGGAGGCGTTTTTGCCGCCTACCGCCTCGACATCGGTCATTCTCAGGTTTTCAAACGGAACGACCAGGGCGGTCGGGCTGAAAAGTGCAGACATGGGAAAGCTCCAGAAGTTGAAACCGGGTCTGCGCGCCCGCCCGAATGGAGCAAGGGGCGAGCGGCCATGCACGGGCTGCAGCTTTGTCGTTGTGGTTGTAGGCCGGCCGGGTGCATGGTGAGAATTGGATAATTGACACAATTGTAGGCTTGCCGCTGTGGCGACAGGCAGACGCTCATGAAAAGGCCCCCATGCACTCGCGCACCGTATTCTTTGTATCAGACGGCACCGGCATCACCGCCGAAACATTCGGCAACGCCATCCTGGCCCAGTTCGAACTGGCCCCGCGCCGGGTGCGCCTGCCTTTCGTGGACACCGAGGACAAGGCCCATCAGGCCGTGCGCCAGATCAACCACACCGCCGAGCTGGAGGGCAAGAAGCCCATCGTTTTCACCACGCTGGTCAACATGGAGGTGCTCAAGGTCATCCAGGACGGCTGCAAAGGCATGCTGCTCGACATGTTCGGCACCTTCGTGCATCCGCTGGAAGAAGAGCTGGGAGTCAAGTCGCACCACCGGGTGGGGCGCTTTTCCGACGTGAGCCGCAGCAAGGAATACACCGACCGCATCGAGGCCATCAACTTCAGCCTGGCGCACGACGATGGCCAGAGCCACCGCGACCTGGCCGGCGCCGACGTGATCCTGGTGGGCGTGAGCCGCAGCGGCAAAACCCCCACCAGCCTCTACCTGGCGATGCAGCATGGCCTCAAAGCCGCCAACTACCCGCTGATCCCCGAAGACTTTGACCGCCGCCAGTTGCCCCCCGCGCTGATGGAGTTTCGCAAAAAGATCTTTGGCCTGACGATCAGCCCCGAGCGGCTGTCCGAGATCCGCACCGAGCGCCGGCCCGACTCGCGCTACGCCAGCCTGCAAAACTGCCGCCACGAAGTGGCCGAAGCCGAGGCCATGATGCGCCGCGCCGGCATCCGCTGGCTGTCCACCACCACCAAATCCATTGAAGAGATCGCCACCACCATCCTGCAGGAGCTGCAGCCGGACCGGCTGGTGTATTGACGCGGCAGCGCCCGCGAGGGGCGCGGGCTGATTTGGGGCGAGGTGCGAGAGAAAGCGCGCGCCGCGGGTGTGTAGCGCCCCGCTGAAAATTGGGGAAACTTTAGGTAAAAATCAGCATGAGACGCTTACCCATTGAGCGCCAGTAGCTATCAATAAAGGAGCGTTTTACAACCTCCGTAGCCGATCATGAAGGGGCCAATTCGATCCGGTTGCGTCCAGCGGCTTTGCCACGGTAAAGGGCGGCGTCGGCTTCTCGCATAGCGTCCTCCAAGACATGTGCACTAGCGAAGTTGTGTGAAATCCCGATCGTGATCGTGCAGTGCAGTGGATGGTCCGAGCCAGTGATCTTGATGGCTTGGTTTTCGATGGCTGCACGCAAGCGCTCAGCCAAGTGCATGACTCCCAGAACGTCGGTGTCTGGGCAGATGACAACAAACTCTTCTCCACCAATACGGCCTGCCAAGTCGCCACCGCGCACAGTGGTACGAAGTACCTCCGCCACATGGCACAGCACGGTGTCTCCGATGTGATGGCCATAGGTATCGTTGATGCGTTTGAAGTGGTCGACGTCAACCATCAGCAAGTGCGCAGGCACTGCCTTGCGGGAGTCGAAATACAGTTGCAGCGCTTCTGTGAGTCCACGGCGGTTGAGCAACTGGGTCATGGGGTCGCGCGCAGCGATGTTGCGCAGGTCATCGGTCAAGCGGCGCAGTACCAGCCAAATGATCGATGGCGGCAACACCGTGGCCAGGGATGACATATAGATGTAGAACACCATCTGAAAATTGCCGTCCATGCGCAGTGCCTCCAGACCGCCATCCAGAAGCTTCATGAACTTGAGTGCGTTGAGTACGCAAATGCCGCTGATCAAAGCTGCAAAAAATACCATTTCCCCATACAAATCCTTGGCAAATGTGTGCACGCTATAGATCACGGTGATGACCATGACCAAGAAAAGCAGTGCGGACATGCCGGACAGCATGGCGTAGCGGGCAACCGGGCCCAGGCTCCAGTACACCAGCACCTGCGCGGCGCTGTAGGCCACGGCGAATGCAAGCAGTGGACGCCACAAAGAGACGGAGTGCCCAAAAAACCGCATGGCACCCAGCCAGTAAGCCACTGGGGAGGCTAGTGTGAAGGTGTGGTTGACAACGCTCATCAGGCTCCAAGCGGGGCCTCCTTCAGCCAATTGCAGCACATAGGCAAGACCCAACAGGAGGTTGCCCATCGCAAAAAAGTCCATCCCCATCTTTTTGACGTGCAGGCGTTTGCTGACGAGCCAAAACATCACCGAGAAGCACAGCAGGTGTGCGCACAGCATGCCGACGAGAATGGTTGCAACCATGTTGATGTTGAGAGGGGGGGGAGCAGACGGCCTGGGCAGGAACCTGCGATACATCACTTCGCAAAGACGGTTCAAGAAAGATGCGGTTGTTGAGCAGTGTAACAATCGGTAATCGAAAAGGACGGTGCGAGTTTAATAATCTGCATGCGGATTCCAAGTCTCTCGGCCACGGAGTCGGCCAAGAGCGTGTCGGTTCTGGCCAGAGGCCGTAAGAAGCTTGAACCGGTCAATCAAAAAAACACGGATCGGCTGCTCGTGGCCGAAATCTGACCGTCCCTGGATACAAAACAAAAGCGGCGGGGCTATTCATCACAGCCCCGCCGCTTTCAATTCAATAGCTACTCGCGCTTACTACATAAGCGCCAGAGCCCGATTTAACCTAAAAATCAAGCCGGTACGCCGCTGCGGATCAGGTGATCAAACGCGCTCAGCGCGGCCGTGGCGCCGGCACCGGCGGCAATCACGATCTGCTTGTAGGGCACCGTGGTGCAGTCGCCCGCTGCAAACACGCCCGGCACGTTGGTGTGGCCCTTGGCGTCGATCTCGATCTCGCCAAACTTGCTCAGCGCCACCGTGCCCTTGAGCCAGTCGGTGTTGGGCACCAGGCCGATCTGCACGAACACGCCTTCCAGGGGCACCAGGTGCTCTTGGCCCGTGGCGCGGTCCTTGAACTTCATGCCGTTCACCTTGCCGTCTGCGCCGGTGATTTCGGTGGTCTGGGCGTTGGTGTGGATCGTCACATTGGGCAGGCTTTTGAGCTTGTTGACCAGCACGGCATCGGCCTTGAGCTGGTCGGCAAACTCCACCAGCGTGACATGGGCTACCACACCGGCCAGGTCGATGGCGGCCTCGACACCCGAGTTGCCGCCGCCAATCACCGCCGTGCGCTTGCCCTTGAACAGCGGGCCGTCGCAGTGCGGGCAGTAGGCCACGCCCTTGTTCTTGTACTCGGCTTCGCCGGGCACATTGACGTTGCGCCAGCGCGCACCGGTGGAAAGAATCACGCTTTTGGACTTGAGCGAGCCGCCGTTGGCCAGCTTCAACTCGATCAGGCCACCGGGCGTGGGGGCAGGAATCAGCGCTTCAGCGCGCTGCAGGTTCATGATGTCCACGTCGTAGGCGCGGGTGTGGGCTTCGAGCGCGGCGGCAAACCTGGGGCCGTCGGTTTCGAGCACCGAGATGTAGTTTTCGATGCCCAGGGTGTCGTTGACCTGGCCGCCAAAGCGCTCGGCGGCCACGCCGGTGCGGATGCCCTTGCGCGCGGCGTACACGGCAGCGGCAGCGCCTGCGGGGCCACCGCCGATGATGAGCACGTCAAAGGCTTCTTTGGCGCTGAGCTTGGCGGCCTCTTTGGCGGCGGCGCCGGTATCGAGTTTGGCCACGATTTCTTCAAGCAGCATGCGGCCCGAGCCGAACACTTCGCCGTTCAGGAACACCATGGGCACGGCCATGACTTCGCGGCGGTTCACTTCTTCCTGGAAGGCGCCGCCTTCGATCACCGTGGTCTTGATGCGCGGGTTGCGGATGGCCATGAGGCTCAGCGCCTGCACCACGTCGGGGCAGTTGTGGCAGCTCAGGCTCATGTAGACCTCGAAGTTGAAATCGCCTTCGAGCGCGTCGATCTGATCCAGAACTTCCTGTTCGGCCTTGGGTGGATGGCCGCCCGTCCAGAGCAGCGCCAGCACGAGGGACGTGAACTCATGGCCCAGCGGCAGGCCGGCAAAGCGCAGCTGGCTGGCGCTGCCCGTGCGCTGCAGCGTGAACGAGGGCTTGCGGGCGTCGTTGCCGTCGGTGCGCAGGCTGATCTTGTCGCTGCGCAGCGACTGGATGGTTTGCAACAGCTCCAGCATCTCGCGGGCGGTGTCGCTGTCGTCCAGGGTTGCCACCAGCTCGAATGGCTGCTGCACGCGCTCCAGGTAGGCCGAAAGTTGGGTCTTGAGTTGGTCGTCGAGCATGGTGGTGTCCTTGTTGATTCGAGTTGTGTGGGATGTGTGCTGCGGACGCTTTTGGCGCCGTCAGCACAAAAAAAGCGGGCGTAAAAAAGCCGGACGGCATGGCGCGGGCGCCACGGCGTGGTCCGGCTTGGGAGCGCCTTGAGGGCGCTCCGCCGTATAACGGCTTAGATCTTGCCGACCAGGTCCAGCGAGGGAGCGATGGTCTTGGCGCCTTCGTTCCACTTGGCGGGGCACACTTCGCCGGGGTGGGCGGCGGTGTACTGGGCAGCCTTGAGCTTGCGCAGGGTTTCCTTCACGTCGCGGGCGATTTCGTTCGAGTGCACTTCCGCAGTCTTGATCACGCCATCGGGGTTGATGACGAAGGTGCCGCGCAGCGCCAGGCCTTCTTCGTCGATGTGCACGTCAAAAGCGCGGGTCAGCTGGTGCGTTGGATCGCCAACCAGCGGGAACTTGGCCTTGCCCACGGCAGGAGACGTTTCGTGCCAGACCTTGTGCGAGAAATGCGTGTCGGTGGTGACGATGTACACCTCGGTGCCGGCCTTCTGGAACTCGGCGTAGTGCTCGGCAGCGTCTTCCACTTCGGTGGGGCAGTTGAAGGTGAAGGCGGCGGGCATGAAGATCACCACGGACCACTTGCCCTTGAGGGACTGTTCCGTCACTTCGATGAACTTGCCATTGTGGAAAGCCTGGGTCTTGAAAGGCTGAACTTGCGTGTTGATCAGGGACATTGCTGTTTCCTTGGTGGTTGGTTGACTGAACAGGACTGAAGTTTAGGCTTTTCAAACTAATGAATCCAATTAATTGAATTCATTGAATCAATTGATTATTGCTATTTTATGACAAGGCCGCGAGCCTGCATTGCCACCGGCCTGCCCCGCGCAAGGCCTTGTGTTGCGCAAGCGGCGCGGCGTCACGACAATCAATTCGGAATCAACACACCAAGGAGTCCACCATGAAGGGCGACGCACAAGTCATTGGCCATCTGCAGGCCCAGCTCAAAAACGAGCTCACGGCCATCAACCAGTATTTTTTGCACTACCGCATGCTCAAGCACTGGGGCTTCGACAAGCTGGCCAAGAAGGAGCATTCGGAATCCATCGGCGAGATGAAGCACGCCGACTGGTTGATGGACCGCATCTTCATGCTCGACGGCCTGCCCAACCTGCAGGACTTGGCCAAGATCCAGGTGGGTGAAGACGTGCCCGAGATCCTGGCCTGCGACCTGCGCGCCGAACAAGGCGCCCAAGCCACCATCAAGGACGGCATCGCCCATTGCGAAACCGTGCGCGACTATGTCTCGCGCGACCTGCTGCAAAAGATTCTGGATGACACCGAGGAGCACATCGACTTCCTCGAAACCCAGATCGATTTGATCGCCAAGGTGGGCCTGCCCAACTACCTGCAGTCGCAGATGGGCGAAGTGGAGTGACGCTGCGCCAGCATTTTCGAGGCGTTGCGCCGGTGCGCGCCGAGCTTTGAGTGTTTTAGGCTTCCAGCGCTTGCGCATCAAGCGCTGGAAGCTATTAAAACAAGAGCAATTGTGCAACCAGGCACTGGGCGCCGGATCGGCGCGCCCTGTAGTCCGCTTCGCCAGCCCGCAAGCAACTCACCCGCGTTCGCGCAAAGCCCGCTCAATGCGGTTGCGTTGCACGGTGGTCTTGGGCACCTTGAAGGGGAACCAGCCGCGCACATCCTCTTCCAGACCGATGCCGTGCATGTAGTTGTAGATGGCTTTCCTGAGTGCGCCGCCCAGCGCGTCATGGTCCACGCCCGTCGGGTCGTGAAAGCCGATGTCGTTCTTGGCAAAGCTCACCGGCGGCAGAGGCTGCAGGGTGACGCCGTATTCCTCGGGGTGCTGGCCCACGGGCGAGTGCACGGTGCAGGCAAAGCGGTGGAAAAACCCGCTCTGGATGCAGCCGTTGGCGAACAGCTGGCGCACGTATTCGAGTGCATCCACGGTGTCCTGCACGGTCTGCGTGGGAAAACCATACATCAGGTAGGCGTGCACCAGAATGCCAGCATCGGTGAACGCCCGCGTCACACGCGCCACCTGGTCCACCGAAACGCCCTTTTTCATCAGGCCCAGCAGCCGGTCGGATGCCACCTCCAGCCCGCCCGAGATGGCGATGCAGCCGCTGTCGGCCAGCAGGTTGCACAGTTCGGGGCTGAAGGTTTTCTCGAACCGGATGTTGCCCCACCACGAAATGCCGGCATTGCGCGCGATCAGCTCGGTGGCCAGCGCTTTCAGGGCCTTGGGCGGCGCTGCTTCATCGACAAAATGAAACCCGGTCTGCCCGGTCTCGCGCACGATGGATTCGATGCGGTCGGCCAGCACCGTGGCCGACGCACCTTCGTAGCGGCCGATGTAGTCCAGGCTCACGTCGCAAAAACTGCACTTCTTCCAGTAGCAGCCATGCGCCACGGTGAGCTTGTTCCAGCGCCCGTCGCTCCACAGCCGGTGCATGGGGTTGAGCATGTCGAGCAGCGAGAGATAGCGGTCGAGCGGCAGGCCATCCCAGGTGGGCGTGCCCACTTCGGCAAAGGCGATGTCGGCTTCCATCAGGTTCACGTACTGCACGGCGCCGCCTTTTTCGCCATCTTCATCGCGCACGAAGGTGCGCACCAGCCGCTGGCGGCCGCGCTGGCCCTGCAGATGCTCCAGCAGCGCCAACAGCGGGCGCTCGCCCGCGTCCAGCGTCACGTAGTCAAAGTAGTCGAACACGCGCGGCTCGGTCAGTTCGCGCAGCTCGGTGTTGACAAAGCCGCCGCCCAGCACCGTGACGATGTGCGGGTGGTGCGCCTTGATGGTCTGCGCAATGCGGAAAGCCGCATAGGCCGAGCCCGGAAACGGCACCGACAGCAGCACCACCGTGGGCGCATGGCGCTCGACGGCAACCAGAGTCAGATCGCGCAGCGTATCGTCCACCAGGTTGGGCGCCGCCGCCAATGCCTGGGCCAGCGGCTCGAAGGTGGGCTGGCTGCCCGCCAGCGATTCGGCGTAGCGCACGAATTCAAAGCGCGGGTCCACCGCATCGCGCAGCACATCGGCCAGGTCGTTCAGGTACAGCGTGGCCAGGTGCTTGGCGCGGTCGTGCAGGCCCAGGGCGCCGAACGCCCAGCCCAGCGGATCGCCGCCCTCGTCGTCCACATACACGTCCAGCGATGCAAAGCGCGGCCCCTCGGGCAAGAAATTGCGGCCCACGATGCGGTGCGCCAGGGTGGCGTCGCGCCCCTGCAAAAAAGCAATGGCGGGCGCGATGGTGGCCAGGTAGCGATCGCGCTGCGCCGCAAAGGCCTGCATGGCGGGGCTGTGCTTCTTGGCAGGCACCGCATCGACCCGGGCAGCCACCGCCCGCAGGCCCGCGGGCGACAGCAATTGCAGCACCAGCGCCAGCGCCAGGTCTTCCTGCACCGCCGCCACCCCGCGCGAACGCAGAAACCCCGTGAGGTATGCAGTGGACGGGTAAGGGGTGTTGAGCTGCGTCATCGGCGGGATGACGGACAGGACGCGAAGAGGGGATTGGGCGGACATGGGAAATGGACAGGGTGACCGCCAGTGGGTTGGCGGATGCTGATTATCGGCGCCCTCCCCCTACGCCGCTGCCGTGCCCCCGCAATCGCCGTATGCTTGCACCCATGAACGCCCAAGAGCCCCGCCCCACTCCGGAACCCGAGAAGCCCACAGCCCCGAATTCGGCACCCGCACCAGTGCGCCCAACACAGCCCCACAACCCGCTGCACGGCGTGACACTGGAAGCCATGGTGGTCGGCCTGGCCGACTATTTTGGCTGGCAGGGGCTGGGGGAGCGCATTCCGGTGCGCTGCTTTCAAAGCGATCCCAGCGTGTCATCCAGCCTGAAATTCCTGCGCAAGACGCCCTGGGCGCGCGAAAAGGTTGAAAGTCTCTACCTCTTCATGCTGCGCGACCAGCGGCGCAACGCGCAGGATTCCAACTGAAACCCACTGACGCAAGGGCTCGCACACGGGTGCGGAAAACCGGATGAGTCAGTCGCCCGCAGCCACCAGAAAGTCGCGGCTGATCCCCCCTCCCAGTTCGTTCACCCGGTCCAGGAACTGGGTGAGATAAGCATGCAGGCCGGTGGCCAGGATTTCGTCGATGCGTCCGTATTGCAGGTCCGCCAGCAGCCGCCCGGCGCAGCGTTGCGTCTCGGCCGACTGCTCGTTGGCCACCACGGCCAGGTTGTCCACCACCTCGCGCAGGCTGGCGTGCAGCGAGCGGGGCATGTCGCGGCGCAGGATCAGCAGGTCGGCCACCCGCCCCGGGGTGATCACGTCGCGATAGACCTTGCGGTACACCTCGAACGCTGAAACGCTGCGCAAGATGGCGCTCCAGTGGTAGAAGTCGTTCTCCTGGTTGCGCTCGCTGGCGCGGCCGAAGAAGTCGTTGTTCACGGCATGGAACTTCACATCCAGCAGGCGCGCCGTGTTGTCGCTGCGCTCCAGAAAGGTGCCCAGCCGCAGGAAATGGAAGGCCTCGTCCTGCAGCATGGTGCCCAGCGTGACACCGCGTGACAGGTGCGAGCGGTATTTGACCCATTCAAAGAAGTGGCCGGGATCGCGCTCGAAGACGCCACCCTGGAGCTGGCGGGCCAGTTCCAGCCATGTCTGGTTCTGCGTTTCCCAGACTTCGGTGGTCAGCGCACCGCGCACCGCCCGCGCGTTCTCCCGCGCAGCCCGCAGGCACGACAGGATGGACGACGGATTGTCGCCATCGCGCACCATGAATTCGAGCACCTTGGCAGGGGTGACATCCCCGTGCTTTTCGGTGTAGGCCGGAATCAGTTCGCTGATCGACAACAGCCCCAGCCAGCCCTCCTGGGCCACGGCGGCCGACTGCGGCAGCAGCGATGTCTCGTAGCTCACGTTGAGCATGCGGGCGGTGTTCTCTGCCCGCTCGGTGTAGCGTGACATCCAGAACAGGTGATCGGCAGTGCGGCTTAGCATGTTTCCTCCCCGGGCAGAGAACCCCGCACGCGCTGCGCGCGCAGGCTGTGTTGTGGTGAAAGACTGCCTGCGGCAGCCTTTTCTGCCCATTCGGTATAGCGTGACATGCACAACAGGCGATCGGCAGCGCGGCTCAGCATGGTTCACCCCCTTCTTGTCCCAGCACCCAGGTGTCCTTGGTGCCGCCGCCCTGCGACGAGTTGACGACCAGGGAGCCGTCCTGCAAGGCCACGCGTGTGAGGCCACCCGCGACCATCTGCACCTCCCGGCCGCTGAGCACGAAGGGGCGCAGGTCGATATGGCGTGGGGCGATCCCGCTGTCCACAAAGGTCGGGCAGGTGGACAGGCTGAGCGTGGGCTGCGCGATATAGCCGGCCGGATTGGCCAGCAGGGCGCGGCGGAAGTCTGCAATCTCGGCCTGCGTGGCGGCCGGGCCGATGAGCATGCCGTAGCCGCCGGCGCCGTGCACTTCCTTCACCACCAGTTCAGACAGGTGCGCCAGCACATACTGCAGGTCGTCGGGCTTGCGGCACATCCAGGTGGGCACGTTCTTCAGGATGGGCTCTTCACCGAGGTAAAAGCGGATCATCTCGGGCACATAGGGATACACCGATTTGTCATCGGCCACGCCGGTCCCCACGGCGTTGCAGATGCCCACGTTGCCCGCGCGGTAGGCGTCCATGAGGCCCGCGCAGCCCAGCGTGGACGTGCGGCGAAACACCTGCGGATCGAGGTAATCATCGTCCACCCGCCGATAGATCACATCCACGCGCTGCAAGCCGCGCGTGGTGCGCATGTACACAAACCGGTCCTTGACCACCAGGTCCTGCCCCTCCACCAGCTCCACCCCCATCTGCTGCGCGAGAAAGGCGTGCTCGAAATAGGCGCTGTTGTGCATGCCGGGCGTGAGCACCACCACCGTGGGCTCGGCCACCGTGGCCGGGGCGCTGGCGCGCAGGGTTTCGAGCAGCAGGTCGGGGTAATGCGCCACGGGCGCCACCGCATGCGCGCTGAAAAGCTCGGGGAAAAGCCGCATCATCATCTTGCGGTTTTCCAGCATGTAGGAAACCCCCGAGGGCACGCGCAGGTTGTCTTCCAGCACGTAGTACACGCCCTCCCCCTGGGCATTCGCGGCCCGCACGATGTCGATGCCGGCGATGTGCGCATAGATGTCTCTGGGCACCTGCACGCCAGCCATCTCGGGGCGGTATTGCGCGTTGTTCAGCACCAGGTCGGACGGGACAATGCCCGCACGCAAAATGTCCTGGCCGTGATAGACATCCCGGATGAAGCGGTTGAGCGCCGTCACCCGCTGCACCAGGCCACGCTGCATCAGCCCCCACTCATGGCCGGGGATGATGCGGGGAATCAGGTCGAACGGAATCAGCCGCTCGCTGCCGGCACCGCCTTCGTCCTTGGCTCCATAGACCGCAAACGTGATGCCCACGCGCCGGAAGATCATCTCGGCCTGGGCCCTGCGGGCCTGCATCGCATCGGCGGGCTGGCGCGAAAGCCACTGGCCATAGCGCTTGTAGTGCTCACGCACATCGCTGCCGTCAAAGGGCAGCATGGCGTACATCTCGTCGAATTTCTGCATGAGCGGGCCTCCTGGGATCAGGATAGCAAGTTGCGCGCCCGCCGCCTGTGTTCCATGACAGGCAACGGCACCGACCACGGACGCCGGTGCCTGCTATTGATCCGGCCCTTGATGCCTCAAGTACCGTTCAGGCCGAGCCCTTCGGCGGGCTCAGGACAGGCTTGTCGAAACCCTTCGACGAGCTCAGGGCGAACGGCTCAAACTTCATCGGGCCGGATCAATAAGGCGCCATGTCGTGCTGCCAGTACCGCTGCCCGGCGTCCCGCTCGCAACGCACCTGCAGGGGCTGCGCCGAACGCCAGGTGGCAGCCCCGCAGCGCGCGGACTCCACCACCCGGATCTGCCGCTCCTGGTAGCGCCCCAGCACCTCGGACGCCGGGTGCCCAAAGCGGTTGCGGTACCCGGCCTGCACCAACGCAGTGCGCGGTTGAACGGCATCCAGAAACGGCCCGCTCGATGACGTCTTGCTGCCATGGTGGGGCACCAGCAGCACATCGGCCGCGAGCCGTGCCGCGCCCGCCACCAGGGCCTGTTCCTGGGCATGTTCGATATCCCCCACCAGCAAGGCCACCGCGGGCTCAGGCCCCTGCGTTGCGATGCGCAACACGCAGCTGGAGGCATTGGTGTGTGCGGCGCGTGCGCCATCGTTCGTTGCCGGGTGCAGCACCTCGAAGGCCACGCCATCCCAATCCCAGCGCTGCCCCGCCACACAGGGCGTGGCCGGGCGCAGCGCCTGCAATCCATGCTCGGCTTCGATCGATCCCGTCAAGGCCGCCTGGGGTTGTTGCGCCAGCACGGCCGCCGCTCCACCCGTGTGGTCGGAATCCCGGTGGCTCAGCATGAGCAGATCCACCCGCTCGCCCAGCGCGCGCAACAGGGGCACCAGCACCCGGTGGCCCGCATCGCTTTCGCGGCTGAAGCGGGGGCCCGCGTCGTACAGCAGCGCATGCGTGGCGGTGCGCACCAGCACGGCATTGCCCTGGCCGATGTCGGCAGCGAGCAGTTCGAACTGGCCCGGCGCAGGCCGCGCCGGCTGCCACCACAGCGCGGGCAGCAGCAAGGGCAGCGCCAACGCACGCACCGCCCAGGGCACGCGCATGGCCAGCAGGGCACCACCCACCACCGCCGCCACGCCAGCCCACAGCGGCGCCATCGGAACAAACGCCACGGCCAGGGGCCAGGCCGCAAGCCACTGCAGAAAAACGGCCAGGGGCTGCACGGCCCATGCGGCCAGACTCCACAGCGGCGCCCACAGAACACCCGCAAGCGCCAGCGGAGTCACCACCAGCGTGACCCACGGAATCGCCAACAGATTGGCCGCGAATCCCACCAGCGACACCTGCCCAAACAGCAGCAAGGTCAGCGGGGTCAGCGCCAGGGTGACCACCCACTGCTCCCTCAAAAGTGCATAAAAACGAGCCCTGGCGCTTATTCCATCAGCGCCATTAGCTATGTTATTTGAAGCAAACAACACCGCCACAGCCACAAAACTCAACCAGAATCCCGCCTGGCACAGCGCCCACGGGTCCACGGCCACCACCACCGCGCAGGCCAGCAGCCACACCTGGGGCCAAGGCCAGCGGCGCCCGCTCAGCTGCAGCGCGGCGATGGTTGCCAGCATCAGCACGGTGCGCTGCGCAGGCACGCCCCAGCCACTGAAGAGCGCATAGGCACCGGCCAGCAAGACGCCCGCCACCAGGGCCGCAGTGGGCGCCGGTATCGCCAGGCACAACCGCGGCGAACGGCACCACGCCCGCCGAACCACCAGCGCCGCCAGCCAGGCGAACAGGGTGATGTGCAGGCCCGAGATGCTCATCAGATGCGCCACGCCGGTGGCACGAAACACGTCCCAGTCGGCACGGTCAATCGCACGCTGGTCACCCGTGACCAGGGCGGCCACCACGCCGGCAACACGCGCCGGGCTCTCCTCCCCGGCCGCGACACTGCCGGCGAGGCGGGCCACGATGGCGTCCCGCACCGCCTGGCGCACACGCTCGACGGGGTGCCGCCAGGTGCTTTCAAGCAGCACCGGGGGTGCATCGTTGGCGCCGGTGCGCACATAGCCCGTGGCCTGCACGCCCTGCTCCCACATCCAGAGTTCGAAATCGAAGCCATGGGGGTTGCGCGCACCATGGGGGGCCTTCAGGCGCACCGTCATCTCCCAGCGCTCGCCGGCCCGCAGAGGTGGCGGCTGCCGCGATCCGTCGGCCGGCTGGGCCATGTCGAGCGCCGCATCGCCGTACCAAGCCACATCCACCAACGGTGGCAAGGTCACCGCAGTGCCTTGCCACAAGGCAGACTCGATCTCCAGCCGCAGGCGCACGCCCTCTTCGTTCACCTGCGGCATGGCGGCGACCACGCCGGTCACGCGCAGGTCGCGCCCCTCCAGCCCGGGCGCCAGCGCATGGGACGCATAGGCACCGGCACGCAGTCCGCACAAGGCAAACAAGGCCAATCCCCCGGCGCAGGCGGCACAGCCCAGGGTCCACGCATGACGCCAGCGTCGCCCGGCGGCCCAGGAGCGATGTTCCGGCCAGGCCCTGCACCAGCCGCTGGCCAGCCAGGCGACGCCCCCCAAGGCCAGCAACACGCCATAAATGGGCCAGGACCACAGCACGGGCTGCCGCAGCTGCAGCGCCGTGCCCACCAGGGTCCCCAACAACCACGCCGGCATGCGCCATGCGCCCCGCACGGATCGCTCCTCTTGCGGGTCCGACGCGACAGGGTGAAATGCGCTGGAGGCGATGGGCGGCATGGGCACATGCTAAACCCACCTCACGAGGCCGAAATGGGCAGTTCGTGCGCGCGCATGTGTAACACTGGCGCCTGTGCACCGGCACCTGCGCGCTGCGCATGCATCCGCACCTGACCGGAAATTCCCTCTCTCCATTCGAGGAAACCATGAGCGTTTACGACAAGCTGAAAGAACTGAACATCACCCTGCCCCCCGTGTCCGTGCCAGCGGCCGCCTATGTGCCTTATGTGCAGACTGGCAACCTGGTGTTCCTGAGCGGCCACATCGCACGCAAGGACGGCAAGCCCTGGGCCGCCCAGTTTGGCCGCGACATCACCACCGAAGAAGGCAAAGCCGCCGCCCGCGCCGTGGCCATCGACCTGATGGGTACGCTGCAAGCGGCCTGCGGCGGTGACCTGAACCGCGTCAAGCGCATCGTGAAGGTGATGAGTCTCGTCAACTCCACCGGTGAATTCACCGAGCAACACCTGGTGACCAATGGCGCCAGCGAGCTGCTCGGCCAGGTATTTGGCGAAAAAGGGGTGCACGCACGCAGCGCCTTTGGCGTGGCGCAGATTCCCATGGGTGCGTGCGTGGAAATCGAATTGATCGCCGAGCTGGCCTGAAGGCCGACCGCAACCAGCTTCCTGTTCCGTTTCCAAGTCATTCGCGTCTGGGCGCGAAGCCGCAGGCAGTGCAGGAGCAGCACGACAAGGCGAAGCAACACCGACACGGATGATCCTAGAAACGGCAGTTGACCGCTTAGCATTCCTTGCCAGGCTGCATGAAATCAACGGTTGATAATTCTGATGAGGTTCACCCCCTGGGTGAGCGCTATGCACCCGCCAGCACCGCGCTCAACGCGCCATGCGGCGTTGCTCCTCCTTGCGGGCAAACAGGGCAATGGCCCGCCGCGTCGTCGCCCTTGCAAGGTGCAGGCCCGTCGGAGACGGGCCTTCTTCGCGCTGTCCAACAGCACGCAGGTGCTGCTGGAGCCGCAGCGCTCAGTCTTGCCTGGCTCGCCGATCACGGCACCGGCAGGCGCATCCAACTGCCGTTTCCAGGATGATTCAGAAATGGAATCAGTGAGGCCGGCCCATCGGATCGCCCAAGAGACACGGGCCGCCATTTCCTTCGCCACCGCGTCGGCCGGCACCTGCGCCTTGGCCAAGCGGTGCCCCCCGAAAAAACCACCAGCATGACCACGACAAGGGCGACCGCCAGCTACAGCTTGTGGGCAATGCGAAGTTGGTTCAGCATCATTTTTCTCCTGCACGCCGATTGTTCGTAACCGGTAGTGCGTGATATTTCTCTTTTCCCACCAATCCCGAACATTCCCCCGGGCGTCCCACCTATGCCGAAAATGCAAGCGATCGGCAGCGCGCCTGCCGGCACAGCCACTATTCGACGCGCGTGACCGAGCCCGGCTTGAACCCCAGGTCTGCGGCCTTGCCCTTGCGGCCTCGGGCTGCACGGGCGTTGTTGAGCGAGCGGATTTCCAGCGTCTCTTCTCGCAGCTTGCCGCCCCGGCCCACGCCCTCGATGCGGATGCTGCGCGTGTAGGCGGCGGCACCAGCGAGCTGGTCCTTGGGCTCCAGGTCGATCAGCACCAGGCCGCGGCCACCGTTGGCCATGGTCTTGAGCTCGGTGATCTCGAACGTCAGGATGCGACCGCCCGCCGAGGCACAGGCCACATGCGTGGCGGCAGGCAGAGGCTGTCCGCCGGTGCTGCCCGCCGCATGGGAAGGCGGGCACACCGTCTCGCCATCTCCCAGGGTCAGGAAGGACTTGCCCCCCTTCTGGCGCGACACCAGGTTGTCCACGCTGGCCAGGAAGCCATAGCCCCCCGAATTCGACAGCAGCAACGTGGCGCAGGCCGGACCGGCAAAGTAGTGCAGCAACTGCGTGCCCGATTCCAGTTCGATCAAGGTGGTGACGGGCTGGCCATCGCCGCGCCCACCGGGCAGCAGGGCCACGGGCACCGAATAAACGCGGCCGTTGCTGCCAAACGCGATGAGCTGGTCCACGGTGCGGCATTCAAACGTGGCATACAAGCCGTCGCCCGCCTTGAAGGCGAAGCTGGCCGCCTCATGGCCGTGGCCATTGCGGGCACGCACCCAGCCTTTTTGCGAGACCACCACCGTGACAGGCTCGTCCACCACCTTGACCTCGGCCACGGCTTTTTTCTCGGCCTGGATCAGCGTGCGGCGCGGGTCGGCGAAGGTCTTGGCGTCGGCCTCAATCTCCTTGACCATGGTGCGGCGCAGCGAGCCGGGGTTGTTCAGGATGTCTTCGAGCTTGCCCTGGCTTTCGCGCAGTTCTTTCAGTTCCTGCTCGATCTTGATGGCTTCAAGCCGCGCCAATTGGCGCAGGCGGATTTCGAGGATGTCTTCGGCCTGGCGATCGCTCAACGCAAAGCGCGCAATCAGCGCGGCCTTGGGCTCCTCGGCCGCACGGATGATGGCGATCACCTCGTCGATGTTGAGCAGCACCGTCTGCCGCCCTTCGAGGATGTGCACGCGATCGAGCACCTTGGCCAGGCGGTGCTGCGTGCGGCGCGTGATGGTGGTCTGGCGGAAGGCGATCCATTCCTCCAGCATCAGCCGCATGGATTTCTGCACGGGCTTGCCATCCAGACCCACCATGGTGAGGTTGATGGGCGCGGATGTTTCGAGGCTGGTGTGCGCCAGCAGCGCGGTGATCAGCTCCTGCTGCGGGGTCTTGCCCGTCTTGGGCTCGAACACCAGGCGCACCGGGGCGTCCTTGCTGGATTCGTCGCGCACCACGTCCAGCACGGCCAGGATGCTGGCCTTGAGTTGCGTCTGGTCCTGGCTCAGCGCCTTCTTGCCCGCCTTCACCTTGGGGTTGGTGATTTCCTCGATTTCTTCAAGCACGCGCTGCGTGCTCACGCCGGGCGGCAGTTCGTTGACCACCAGTTGCCACTGACCGCGCGCTAGCTCTTCGATCTTCCAGCGCGCGCGCACCTTGAGGCTGCCGCGGCCCGTGCGGTAGGCGTCGGCAATGTCGCCGGGGCTGCTGATGATCTGGCCGCCACCAGGGTAGTCCGGGCCGGGCACCAGCGCCAGCAGTTCTTCCTGGCTCAGCGAGGGCGTCTTGATCAGCGCGATGCAGGCATCGGCAATCTCGCGCAGGTTGTGGCTGGGGATTTCGGTGGCCAGGCCCACGGCAATGCCGCTGGCGCCATTGAGCAGCGCGAACGGCAGGCGCGCGGGCAACTGGCGCGGCTCCTCGGTGCTGCCGTCGTAGTTGGGCATGAAATCGACCGTGCCCTCGTCGATTTCATCGAGCAGCAAGCTGGTGATGCGCGACAGGCGCGCCTCGGTGTAGCGCATGGCGGCTGCGCCATCGCCATCGCGGCTGCCGAAGTTGCCCTGCCCGTCGATCAGCGGGTAGCGCTGGGCAAAGTCCTGCGCCATGCGCACCAGCGCGTCGTAGGCCGACTGGTCGCCGTGCGGATGAAAGCGGCCCAGCACATCGCCCACCACGCGGGCGCTCTTGACGGGCTTGGCCGCCGTGCTGCGCGTGGGACCGCTGTAGCCCAGGCCCATGCGGTCCATCGAATACAGGATGCGCCGCTGCACGGGCTTGAGGCCGTCGCACACATCGGGCAGCGCGCGGCCCTTGACGACGGACAGCGCATATTCGAGGTAGGCGCGCTGGGCATAACCCGCCAGGTCCAGGGAGTCACCCCCGTCGCCAGCAGTGGTGAAATCAAGAGTGGGTTGGTCGCTCATTCGTTGGGGTTCGGTTCAGTCACGTTCTGGGGCGGGGCCATGCGCGCTGCGGGCAGATTGCCCCGGTTCAGGGCGCCGCCCGAGAGTTCCATGCGCACGCGGCCGGGTGCGGCACGCTGGGCCAGCGCGGATGCTGGCGGCTTGAGCTGTGCATACAGGCCGAGCACGGTGCGCACGTAGTTCTGGGTTTCCTTGTAGGCCGGAATCCGGTTGCCCGCTCGCTGCACCGCGCCCTCGCCCGCGTTGTAGGCGGCCAGAGCCAGGTCCAGGCGGCCGGGAAACAGGTCGAGCAGATAGCGCAGGTAGCGGGTGCCGGCAGACACATTCACCGCCGGGTCCACCAGCTTCTGCGCCACCGTCCGGCGCGCGTCCGCCGCCACGCCGAAGCGTCCCGCCGTGGCGGGCATCACCTGCATCAGGCCGATGGCCCCTTTGGGTGACACGGCACCGGCATCAAATCCCGACTCGGTCGCAATCAGGGCCTGCAGCAATTCATAGTCCACCCCCTGGTGGCTGGCCGATGCGCGCAGGTGGTGCTTGACGCGCTTGTAGTCGGGCGAAATGTCAAAAAAAGCCAGCAAGCGGGCACCGGCCACGGGCAGCGCACCGGGCGAGCCCCATGCGCCCTGCGTCCCATCGCGCGACGAATCAAACTGCGTGCCGCGAAAGAACAGCTGGTAGCGCGCATCCGTCTGCTCTGCAGTGAAGTGGGTCACGCCGCGCTCGTCCACAAAGGCCCACAGGTCTGCATGCGCTGACTGCTGCGCTATCAATAGCAGCAGGGGCACAGCCAGAAAGCGCAAACGGCCTAAAAAGCAATGAATCGTGGACATGGCGAACACCGGCGATGCGCGGTCAGATATCCACTTCCACCGCGTCACCATGCAGCTCCATCAGCTCGCGCCGCGAAGCGGCCTCGCCCTTGCCCATGAGCTTGGTGATGAGCCCTTCGGTGGCGGCAAAGTCGGTGTCGCCCAGTTGCACGGGCAAGAGGCGGCGCGTGTCGGGGTTGAGCGTGGTCTCCCACAGCTGCTCGGCATTCATCTCGCCCAGGCCCTTGAAGCGGCTGATCTGGCACTTCTCGCGCGCCACGCCGTCTTTCGCGCATTTGTCGAGAATGGCCGTGAGTTCGCCCTCGTCCAGCGCATACATCTTGGCCGCGGGCTTTTTGCCGCGCGCGGGCACGTCCACCCGGAACAGCGGCGGGCGCGCCACATAGATGTGGCCGGTTTCGATGAGCTTGGGAAAGTGGCGGAAGAACAGCGTGAGCAGCAGCACCTGGATGTGCGAGCCATCCACGTCCGCATCACTCAAGATGCAGACCTTGCCATAGCGCAGGCCCGAGAGGTCGGGCGAGTCGTTGGGGCCGTGCGGGTCCACCCCCATGGCCACCGAGATGTCGTGGATTTCGTTGTTGGCAAACAGCCGGTCGCGGTCCACCTCCCAGGTGTTGAGCACCTTGCCGCGCAGCGGCAGGACGGCCTGGTTCTCCTTGTCGCGGCCCATCTTGGCGCTGCCGCCGGCCGAATCGCCTTCGACGAGGAATACTTCGTTGTAGGCGATGTCGCGGCTTTCGCAATCGGTGAGCTTGCCGGGCAACACGGCCACGCCCGAGCCCTTGCGCTTTTCCACCTTCTGCCCGGCCTTCTGGCGCGTCTGGGCGGCCTTGATGGCCAGTTCGGCCAGCTTCTTGCCGTAGTCCACATGCTGGTTGAGCCAGAGTTCGAGCGCCGGGCGCACAAAACCACTCACCAGCCGCACCGCGTCGCGCGAGTTCAGGCGCTCCTTGATCTGGCCCTGGAACTGCGGGTCGAGCACCTTGGCACTGAGCACATAGCTGGCACGCGCAAACACGTCTTCGGGCATCAGCTTCACGCCCTTGGGCAACAGGCTGTGCAGTTCGATGAAGCTCTTGACGGCGTTGAACAGGCCATCGCGCAGGCCGCTTTCGTGCGTGCCGCCCGCGCTGGTGGGGATCAGGTTGACATAGCTTTCGCGCACGGGCTGGCCGTCTTCGGTGAAGGCCACACACCATGAGGCGCCCTCGCCCTCGGCAAAGTTGTCATTGCCACTGTCGGCAAAGCCCTCGCCCTCGAACAGCGGGATGACCGGCTCGCCGTTGAGCGTCTGCTGCAGGTAGTCGCGCAGGCCGCCCTTGTATTGCCAGGTCTGGGTGTCGCGCGCCTTCTCGTTGACGAGCGAGACCTGCACACCGGGCATCAGCACCGCCTTGCTGCGCAGCAGGTGGGTGAGCTCGCCCAGCGGCAAAGTGCTCGATTCAAAGTATTTGGCATCGGGCCACACGCGCACCGTGGTGCCCTGCTTGCGCTCGCCGGCTTCCAGGGCGCGGGTCACCAGGGGCTCGATCACGTCGCCGCCAGAGAACACCAGGCGCGCCACCTGGCCCTCGCGGTGGCTGCTGGCCTCCAGCCGCGTGGCCAGGGCATTGGTCACGCTCACGCCCACGCCATGCAGGCCACCCGAGAAACTGTAGGCGCCACCCTTGCCCTTGTCGAACTTGCCGCCCGCGTGCAGGCGGGTGAAGACCAGTTCGATCACCGGGGCTTTTTCTTCGGGGTGCATGCCGAACGGAATGCCGCGTCCATCGTCTTCGATGCCCACCGAGCCGTCGGTGTGCAGCGTGACCTTGATCTTTTTGCCGTAGCCCGCCAACGCCTCGTCGGCTGCGTTGTCGAGCACCTCCTGGATGATGTGCAGGGGGTTGTCGGTGCGGGTGTACATGCCCGGGCGCTGCTTGACGGGCTCCAGCCCCTTGAGCACACGGATCGAACCCTCGGAATATTCGCTGGCGGACACAGAAGACGGTTTGGCAGACATGGGGCGGATTGTAGTGCCGCAGCGCGGCATGAACTGGATAAATACCCAGCCATCATCCCTTGCGCCATCCCGGGTCATGCAGGCGTCAGGCAACGGGGTGCGGGATTGGCTACATTTCCCGCATGCCTATCAATCCTCCCAAACTGTCGATGTTCCAGGTGCTGGCGTGCGGTGCCGCCATCGTGACCCTGTCCATGGGCATCCGCCATGGCTTCGGCCTGTGGCTGCAACCCATCACCCAGGAAATGGGCTGGACACGGCAATCGTTTGCCCTGGCGATTGCGATCCAGAACCTCTCGTGGGGAATCATCGGCATCTTTGCGGGCATGGCCGCAGACCGGTTTGGCGCCTTTCGCGTGCTGATGGGCGGTGCGGCGCTGTATGCAGCGGGCTTGGCCGGCATGGCGCTGTCGCCCACGCCCACGCTGTTTGCGCTGACCGCGGGCGTGCTGATTGGCACGGCACAGGCCGGCACCACCTATGCCGTGATCTATGGCGTGCTGGGCCGCCAGATTGCGCCCGAAAAGCGCTCCTGGGCCATGGGCGTGGCGGCGGCAGCCGGCTCGTTCGGCCAGTTCCTGATGGTGCCGGTGGAGGGCTGGCTGATTGCCGGGCTGGGCTGGCAGCAGGCGCTGCTGGCGCTGGCGCTGATGGTGCTGCTCATCATTCCGCTGGCTTTTGGCCTGCGCGAGCCGGGCTTTCACGGATCGGCCCCCGTCCAACGCGACCAGTCCATCGCGCAGGCGCTGGGTGAAGCGTTCCGCTACCCCAGCTTCCTGTTGCTGACAGCGGGGTATTTTGTGTGCGGCTTCCAGGTGGTTTTCATTGGCGTGCACATGCCCAGCTACCTGCGCGACCATGGACTCTCGCCCCAGGTCGCCAGTTATGCACTGGCGCTGATCGGGCTGTTCAATGTGTTTGGCACCTACATTGCGGGCACGCTGGGCCAGCGCATCCCGAAGCGCAACATCCTGGCCTTCATCTACTTTGCACGGGCGGTGGTCATCACCGTTTTTCTGCTGGTGCCCTTGTCGCCGCTGTCGGTGTATGTGTTTTCCGCCGTGATGGGGGCGCTGTGGCTGTCCACCGTCCCGCCCACCAATGCCACCATTGCACAGATCTTTGGCGTGCAGCACCTGTCGATGCTGGGCGGCTTTGTCTTCTTCAGCCACCAGGTCGGCAGCTTCATGGGGGTGTGGCTGGGCGGCTATCTGTATGACCGCACGGGCAGCTACGATGTGGTCTGGTACATCGCGATCGGGCTGGGCGTCTTTGCCGGGCTGGTGAATCTGCCCATCAACGAAGCCCCCATCCAGCGCGCTGCGCCGCAGCCCGCCTGACAGCCATCCCCTACATCGCCTCAACGGACATGCACAGCCCCCCTGCGCGCCTCACCTCCCGCCCTGCCCGGTTGCTGGGCTGGGTGGCTGCCCTGCTGATCCTGCTGTTGGTGTTTGCGCTGTACAGCGCGCCAGGCTTCATGGTCATGCTGGCAGACCAGCTGTGGGCATGCTTCTGAGAATTTCAAGCCTTTTTGGCCGCTAGCGCTTGTGCACAAAGCGCTAGCAGCTCTTATTTACATAGCAAAATACTCCCATGCACGGCACTCAAGCCCCTTCAGACTGGGTTCGCCGCTGGTCACCCCTGGCACCTCCGGGCAGCACGGTGCTGGATGTGGCCTGTGGCGCGGGCCGCCATCTGCGCTGGATGCACGAACACGGCCACCCCACCGTGGGCGTGGACCGCTCGGCCGATGCCGCGGCGGCCTGCGCCGCCTGGGGCGAAATCCAATGCGCCGACATTGAAGAAGGCCCCTGGCCCTTCAACGGCCGGCAGTTTGGCGCGGTGATCGTCACCAACTACCTCTGGCGCCCGCTGCTGCCCATTCTGGTGGACAGTGTGGCCCCCGGCGGCGTGCTGATCTATGAAACCTTCGCCCGCGGCAACGAAACCGTGGGGCGCCCCGCGCGTCCGGACTTTCTGTTGCAACCGGGCGAACTGCTCGCCGCCTGCGCGGCACTGCGCACCGTGGCCTACGAAGACGGGTTTCTGGACTCGCCCGCACGTTTTGTGCAGCGCATCGCCGCCGTGCGCGAAACCGCGCACCCAAACCAGCCCGTCCGATACCGTCTGGACCTTGCGGTCTAGTTAGAATGCCCTTTTACCGTTTTCAATTGCGGACATGACCTCTTCTTCCGTCCCCCTTACCGGCAGCATCGTCGCCCTCGTCACCCCCATGCATGAGGACGGTAGCGTGGACTACCCCGCCCTGCGCAAACTGATCGACTGGCACATCGCCGAGGGCACCGACTGCATTGGCGTCGTGGGCACCACGGGCGAATCGCCTACCGTCAACGTAGAAGAACATTGCGAAATCATCCGCGTTTCCGTGGAGCAGGCAGCCAGGCGCGTGCCCATCATGGCCGGCTGCGGCGCCAACTCCACCGCCGAGGCCATTGAACTCGCCAAGTTTGCCAAGAACGTGGGAGCCGACAGCCAGTTGCAGGTGGTGCCCTACTACAACAAGCCCACGCAAGAAGGCCAGTACCAGCACTTCAAGGCGATTGCCGAAGCCACGGGCGACCTGCCCATCGTGCTCTACAACGTGCCCGGCCGCTCGGTGGCAGACATGCTGCACGACACCGTGCTGCGCCTGGCCCAGGTGCCCGGCATCATCGGCATCAAGGAAGCCACGGGCAATATCGAACGCGCCCAATGGCTGATCCGTGACGTACCCAAGGGTTTTGCCGTGTATTCGGGCGACGACCCCACCGCCGTGGCCCTGATGCTGTGCGGTGGCCATGGCAACATCAGTGTCACCGCCAATGTAGCGCCCCGCCTGATGCACGAGCTGTGCGTGGCCGCGCTCGCCGGCAATGCGCGGCGCGCCATGGAAATCCAGTTCCAGCTGATGCCGGTGCACAAGAACCTGTTCATTGAAGCCAACCCCATCCCCGTCAAATGGGCCATGGCCCGCATGGGCCTGTGCACAGGCACCATGCGCTTGCCCATGACGAGCCTGAGCCAAGGCCACGAATCCACGGTCGAAGCCGCCCTGCGCGCCAGCGGCCTGCTGTAAGCCGACCGCCCCGTCACACCCCTAGACACTCTGAGGATTTCCGCGTGAATCACACTGCACGATTGGGCCTGCTGGGCCTTGCCATGGCGCTGTCCGCCTGCTCCGTTCTGGAAAGCGACAAGATCGACTACAAAAGCGCCACCCAGGGGGTCACGCTGGAAGTTCCCCCAGACCTCACGCAGCTGTCGCGGGAAAACCGCTACGCAGTGCCCGGCAGCGCGGTGTCTGCCGCGGCCTTTCAGGCGGGCCAGAGCACGAAAACGTCCACCGCCTCCAGCACGGCAACCACAAAAATCGGCGATGTCCGCATCGAACGCAACGGCAACCAGCGCTGGCTGGTAATCGACCGGCCGGCCGACCAATTGTGGGAGCCCGTGCGCGAATACTGGCTGGAGAACGGTTTCAACCTGGCTGTCGATCAGGCCGATCTGGGCATCCTGGAGACCGAATGGGCGGAAAACCGCGCCAAACTGCCACAGGACGTGATTCGCGCCACCATCGGCAAGGTTTTTGATTCCCTGTATTCCACTGGTGAGCGCGACAAGTTCCGCACGCGCCTGGAGCGCAATCCCGCGGGTGGCACCGAAATCTATATCACCCACCGCGGCATGGTGGAGGTCTACACCAGCACCGCCAAGGACAACACCGTCTGGCAGCCCCGCGCCGCCGATCCCGAACTCGAAACTGAATTCCTGCGTCGGCTGATGGTCAAGCTCGGTGTGAGCCAGGAGCAATCGCAGGCCGTTGCGGCAGCGCCGGCCTTGAAGGCCGCGACCGTGCGCATGGCCTCGGTGAACAATGTGCCCGTGGTGCAGATGGACGAGGGTTTTGATCGCGCATGGCGCCGCGTGGGCCTGGCCCTGGACCGCACCGGCTTCACCGTGGAAGACCGCAACCGCAATGACGGCCTGTATTTTGTGCGTTACGTGGCGCCAGGAACCGACAAGAAGGAGCCCGGCTTCTTCAGCAAGCTGCTGGGCAGCGGTTCTGCCGCGACACCGCCGCTGAAGTACCGCGTGGTGGTGCGCAGCCAAGGTGAAGCCACCACGGTGTCCGTGCTGAACGAAGGCGGCGCTCCCGAATCGTCTGCCAACGCCGAACGCATCCTGCGCGTGCTGGCAGACGACCTGAAATAAGCCCGCCTGCCGATGCTGCGCTTTCGCAGCTTGGGCAGCGGCAGCTCAGGCAACGCCACCGTGGTGGAGGCTGGCGACGGATTGCAAGTCCGTCGCCTGCTGGTGGACTGCGGCTTCGGCATCCGGCAACTGGCCACCCGGCTTGGTGCGGCGGGCTTGGGCATCGACCAGATCGATGCCATTTTCATCACCCATGAACATTCCGACCATGTCGGCTGCGCCCCAACCGCGGCATTGCGGCACCGCATCCCCGTGTGGATGAGTCCCGGCACCCACGCGGCACTGGGCGCACCGGATCTGGATGGGCTGCTGCGCGTGGCCCAGGACATGGTGCCGATCGACCTCGGCACTTTGTGCGCGTTGCCCTTCACCGTGCCCCACGATGCGCGAGAACCGCTGCAATTGCGCTGCACCGATGGTGCATCCCACCTGGGCCTGCTCACCGACCTGGGCCATGCCAGCAGCCATGTGCTGCAGCAACTGCAGGGCTGCCACGCACTATTGCTCGAAGCCAATCATGATCCGGAAATGCTCGCGGCATCCCGCTATCCCGCTTTTCTGAAACGGCGCATCGGGGGCGAGCATGGACATCTCGCCAACCATGCCGCCGCCGGCATCCTGGCGGCCGTGCGGCACCCAGGACTGAACCGCGTGGTCGCGGCCCACCTCAGCGCACAAAACAACCAGCCCCGGCTGGCGCAAGAGGCGCTGGCAGATGCGCTGGAATGGCCCGCTCACGGCGTGGACATTGCCTCGGCCACCAAAGGCACGGACTGGATCAACGTGGCGTTGCCGCTGTAAACAGGTGCCACGCGCAGACGGTTGCGCCACCCACAAAAAAGCCCCGCACCTGCTAAAGGTCGGGGCTTTTGGTTTCCGGAACTCCAGCAAGGCTGGCAGCCCCTGAAATCCATTCTGGCCTTACTTCGCGGCGGAAGCGGCGTTGGTTGCGGCGGTTGCAGCAGCGTCGACAGCAGACTTCGCATCGGTTGCGGCGGTTGCAGCAGCGTCAACAGCGGTCTGTGCACCGGATGCGGCGGTTGCAGCAGCGTCAGCAGCAGCCTTGGCAGCATCTACAGGAGCAGCAGCTGGCGCTTCCACGGGAGCTGGGGCAGGAGCAGCAACAGGCTCTTCCTTTTTGCCACAAGCGGCGAGGGCGGCAGCAGCGATCAGGGTAGCCAGAACGAGGGATTTCTTCATTTCAATTTTCCTAGTTGGACAGACAAAAAAACCGTAATTGCCACCACGACCAGCTTCTGCAGCCGTTGACGCGTTGGCGGAATGCATTTGCATGCGTTTCAGCACAATCCGTAATTATATTGGGATTTCGTCAATCCTGACTAACGCTGACTTGTCGCAAGTAATGCATTTCATTTTTCATGCATTGAGCACTATTAACGTTACAACCCCAAAGTGGTTGACGGAAAACCCGGCGAACTTTTGCTTCGCAACCATTCATTGAGCGATTCCCGCAGGAGAACGCGCCGCTCCGGCTCGAAACCGGAAACCCCTACACAGCGTAAAGGATCAAGGCGGTGCAGCACCCAGGCGGGTGACCACAAGGCACTGGGAAGGTCGAGCGGGTCGGCCGATGGACTGCGCCGGCAGGTGATGATGTGATCCCAGGTGCCACGCCAGCGCACAAAGCGCGCATGCCGCCGAATCACCTCATCAAACGTACAGGCCAGCATGGTGAATCGCCGGCCACTGTGCGCCCACTGCTGCAACGACTCGATCACTGCGATTTCGCCCAGCGGCCAGTCATGGAAATTGGCATCACTCACCACAATCTCTGACCAGCCCTCGCGGGCCGCGGTGGCCAGGCCATCGCGCACCAGCTGCATGAACGCGTCACGGCCACTGAACCGCCCAGAAGGCAAATCGGGCAGCGGTTGCGCTGCGGGTGGCGCATCGGTCATGGGGCTTCCTGTGGGTCTGTGCGGGGATGGGCCCAGCCAGCGTCGCACCAGGCAGACAGCAACTCCAGGGCATCATCGCTCGCACGCGCCAGATCGCGGCCGGGCAATCGGCGCTCATCTGCCAGGCGCCGCATCAACGTCGCGTCGCGGCCCGCCGCGCGATAGCTTTCACCGTTGATGAACACATGGTGGGCGTCATACATCATGCGGGTGCGCCGATCCAGCGCCACGCCCTCCAGCATCACGCCCGCGCCATTCGGCTCAAACCACACACTGGGCTTGGGCTCGGTCAGGTATTCCCCCAGCGCCCGCTCCAGCACCAGCGGCTCACTCATTGCGCGTTGCAATGCCTCGCGGGCAAAGTCGTGCAGCCGCTCGGGGATGGCTGCAGGCTGCTCCACCGCCGCCTGACCCGCGTCACGGTACAAAACCTGCGCCTCATCCTCGCCCGCATCTTCTGCCACCCGCACCAGGAGCTCCTGCGCCAGCTCTGCGCGAGCCGGCGCACGGAACCCGATCGAATAGGTCATGCACTCCCCTTCGGCCACGCCATCGTGAGCGTAGCGTGGCGGCAAGTACAGCATGTCGCCGGGCTCCAGTACGAATTCCTCTTCGGGCTCGAACTGCGCCAGCACTTTCAGCGGAATATCGTCCCGCAGGCTCAGGTCTTTTTGACGACCGATACGCCAGCGGCGGCGTCCATGGGCCTGCAGCAAAAATACGTCGTAGCTGTCAAAATGCGGCCCCACGCCACCACCATGACTGGCATAGCTGATCATCAGATCATCCAGGCGCGCCTCCGGAACAAAACGAAATTGCTGCATGAGGGCGTGCACCTGGTCGTTGTGCAGATCGACGCCCTGCACCAGCAAAGTCCAATCGGGCTGATGGAGAGCCGGCAATGCACGGCGTGAAAAAGGGCCGTGGCGCAGCTTCCAGACATCCTTGACCTGCTGCACCAAACGGGATTCCACACCCTCCTGTGCAGCCAAGGCAAACAGCCCGGCACGCATCACCGGCGGCGCGAACCGGGGGATGGCCTGGCGCACCAGCAAGGGCTTTTTCTGCCAGTGCCGACGCATGAATTGCGCGGGGGTCAGGCCGCCGAGCAGTGAGAGGGGTTGCTGGATATCCATGAAATCCTGTCCGCCCCATGACAGGGCCATTGATCAAACTGCGACAATTCTCCTATGGAAATTACCCAACAATGTGTGGTCGCACTGACCTGGACGCTGAAAGACACTCTTGGCGAAGAGTTGGACGTGCTAGATGAGCCGGTGGAATTCCTGGTGGGCGGCGATGATCTGCTGCACCGCATCGAGGAAGCTCTTCAAGGCCACGGCCCGGGCGCAACGCTCGCGCTCCACCTTGAGCCCGAGGATGCCTTTGGCGACTTCGATGACCAATTGCTGTTTCTTGAGCCGCGCGACCTGTTCCCCCCCGAAATCGAAGAAGGCATGACCTTTGATGGGAGCGCGCTGCCCGAGGGGGTCAACCCCTTGGCGCCCCGCAGCGGGCTTTACACCGTCACCGAAATCTATCCAGACCATGTGGTGCTGGACGGAAACCATCCGCTTGCAGGCATTGCGCTGCGGCTGCAACTCATGGTGCGGGGCGTGCGCGAAGCCACCGAGGACGAAATTGGCAAAGGCACGGCCGGCACAGGCTTTTTTCGCATCCAGCCACAGGCCCCCGGCAACTCGCTGCTGCATTGAAATGGCGCCCCCTGCGGGCCGCCCATTTGCGCGATCAGGTTACTGGCGGGAAATCTGTCCGTTGTACAAACGCACCCGATCGCCTTGGCGCAGGTCACCCGGGTTGCTCACGTCGTAGGAACGGTAGCCGCCCTGGTCGAGCTGAATCGAGATGCGGTACCCCTGCACCTCGCCCCCGCCGCTGGTGCTATTGCTGTTGCGCCCCTCGATCACATTACCGGCCAGTGCTCCACCGATTGCGCCCACCGCAGTCGCCGCAGTGCGGCCCGAGCCCCCACCCACCTGGTTGCCCAGCACCCCCCCCACCACGGCACCGAGCACGGCCCCCGCACCGGTGGTCTGCCCCTGGCTGCGGCCCTGCCCCTGCAACACCTCGATATTGGCAACGCGGCCATATTCGGTGCCCATGGGATTGTTCGAGTAGACCGGCGCATTGCTTTGGTAGCCGCCCGAGGAATATCCGCCCGGCGGGTTTTGCGATGGATATTGCGATGGATAAGGCTGCTGCGGCGCGCAGGCGGCCAGCGCTCCCAGCAAAAAGGCAGAGCCCACCAGGGTGGCGGAACGTGTGATCTGGCGCATATCAGTTCTCCTTGAAATTTCTTGGTGAGGGCGGTGCCATGGCGAAGTCATTCAATGCACCACCCAACGGGTCGATTGAAGCATGGGCGCCAAGTTCCCCGGGACGGTGAAGCACGATTGCCCAGGTCGGCTTGGCGCTCTGCGCCACGTAGGAATGCGCTCACACAGCGAAGCAATACCGATCAAGAGGCCAGGAAAAATGATCTACCCCTTGCCCGTGGAGCCATAGCCGCCCTCCCCCCGCTCGGTGGCATCGAACTCGGTGACCACGTTGAACTGCGCCTGCATCACGGGAACGATCACCAGCTGGGCCAGGCGCTCCAGGGGTTCAAGCGTGAAAGGCACGGTGCTGCGATTCCAGGCACTGACCATGAGCTGCCCTTGGTAATCGCTGTCGATCAGGCCCACCAGATTGCCCAGCACGATGCCGTGCTTGTGCCCCAGACCCGAGCGGGGCAGGATGAGCGCAGCGTAGCCGGGGTCTTTGATGAACACGGCAATGCCCGTGGGCACCAGGTGCCAGGCATTGGGCGCCAGCACCAAAGGTGCATCGATGCAGGCGCGCAGGTCCAGGCCCGCACTGCCTGATGTGGCATAGGTCGGCAACTGATCCACCATGCGCGGATCGAGAATCTTGACGTCAATCTTCACTTCTTGCTTTCTGTATGGCCTTGCCGTGCGAGTTGGCGCAGTCGCTCCTGCAGTTGCGCCATGTTTATCCGCGTCCGGTCGCCAGTCGCTGGCGGCAGCGCACCGGACGAAAATGCAGCCATCCGGCCCAACCCCCACCACGACATCCCCATCAACAACAGGACTGGCAACGAGCCCTTGCCCACCGCGAAGAACACTGCCGCATGCGCCAGCGTCAGCACAAGCAGCACGCCACGTACGACCGGCAGCATCCGCACGACAGGCGCGAGCAACTCCACCAAATCGGGTGGCTGTACCCGCGCATCTTTACCCCGCATGCCGCGCGGCGCTTCTTTGCCTTGCGGCGGCAATGGCCGCACCGACATGTGGGGCTGCTCAGGCACCTTGGGCGCCGTCAACTGCTCTACATAGCGCGCGAAATCGCCATCGGGCGGCGTGTCCCACTCGGGCCGGGTCTGATGGAACATGCGGCGGCTCCTGAAATGCCTTGATCAGGCCTGTTGGCGCGGCAACCGTGCCGCGATCTCCGCCATGAGCTGGCGCGCCAGCACGCGCTTGGAGGCCCGGGGCAGCTCGCGATGCCCCTGCGCATCCACCAGCAACAGGGCGTTGTCGTCCTGTCCGAAGGTGGCGGGGCCGATATTGCCCACCAGCAACGGCACGCCCTTGCGCTGGCGCTTGGCCGTGGCATGGGCCAGCAGATCGTGGCTTTCGGCCGCGAACCCGACGCAGTACAAGTCCCCCACCAGCGCATGCGGCGACTGGGCCACAGTGGCCAGGATGTCGGTGTTTTCGACAAAACCCAGCACCGGCGTCTGGCCAGAACCGTCCTTCTTGATCTTCTGGGTGGACGGCATGGCAGGCCGCCAATCGGCCACTGCCGCTGTTGCTATGAAAACAGAAGCTGTCTGCGCACGCTGTTCAACGGCTGCAAGCATTTCCTGCGCTGATTGCACATTCACGCGGTGCACGCCACGCGGCGTTTGCAAGTGCACCGGCCCTGCCACCAAAGTGACCTCGGCGCCGGCCTCGCGCGCAGCGCGCGCAATGGCAAAGCCCATCTTGCCGCTGGACAGGTTGGTGATCCCGCGCACCGGGTCGATGGCCTCGAAGGTCGGGCCGGCCGTGATCAGCACCTTGCGGCCAGACAGCAGCTTGGGCGCAAAAAAAGCCACCAGCTCTTCCAGCAACTCCAGGGGTTCAAGCATGCGCCCATCGCCCGTCTCGCCGCAGGCCTGGTCGCCGTTGCCCACGCCCAGCACGATGGCGCCATCCTGGGCCACCTGGGCCAGGTTGCGCTGCGTGGCCGGGTGGGCCCACATCTCGCGGTTCATGGCGGGCGCCAGCAGCAAAGGCACGCGCCCGGTGGGCCGCGCCAGGCACAGCAAGCTGAGCAATTCATCGGCCCGCCCCTGCGCCAGCCGCGCCACGAAGTCGGCGCTGCACGGCGCGATCAGGATGGCGTCGGCCTCGCGGCTCAGGTTGATGTGGGGCATGTTGTTGGGCTCGCGCGCGTCCCATTGCGAGCCATGCACCGGCCGGCCCGAGAGCGCCTGCATGGTGACCGGCGTGATGAACTGCGCGGCCGCCTCGGTCATCACCACCTGCACGGTGGCGCCCTCCTTGATGAGCTGGCGGCACAGATCGGCCGCCTTGTAGCACGCCACGCCTCCGCTCAGACCCAGAACAATGTGTTTGCCAGCAAGCTCATTCATGGGCGCGAATTTAGCAGACGGGAGGATGCCCCGCCGCCGCCGCTTGCCGGGGGGCCATCTATAATCCCAATTTCCCACCACCAAAAAAGACATGACCAAATTTGTCTTCGTCACCGGCGGTGTGGTGTCTTCCCTCGGTAAGGGAATCGCCTCAGCCTCCCTTGCCGCGATCCTCGAATCGCGG